>Ga0105046_10006367_pt1 | contig 18638 bp, 19 predicted proteins | sample MAT03_FD_78385 | JGI IMG/M metagenome (GOLD analysis project Ga0105046, IMG submission 78385) | Freshwater microbial communities from Lake Fryxell liftoff mats and glacier meltwater in Antarctica - MAT-03 (megahit assembly) | ecosystem: Environmental > Aquatic > Freshwater > Ice > Liftoff...
AATCGGAAGATCGAAGTGCGACCCCTCCTTGGGTAAATCGGCGGGCGACAGATTGACGGTGATGATCTTGGGCGGAAGCGCAAGGCCGATCGCGCCCAGCGCGCCGCGCACCCGCTCGCGGCTTTCGGCGACCGCTTTGTCGGCCAGCCCGACGATCACGAAGCGCGGGATTCCCGACGATAATTGGACCTGGACCTCGACCGCGCGCGCCTCCAGTCCCAGATAGGCGACGGTGGCGACCAGCGCGACCATCAGCGCCGGGCCCATGAAGCAAGGCCAAGCAACGCATCACTGCAATCGGGCAAAACCCCCCCTAGCTCGGCGAGGCGATGCTAGCGACAGTTAGGCGGGACGGGAAGCACTTGCCGAATCCATTCTCACCGCCCACATCGCGGTGATGATTGACCGCTCGCAATGGAAGCGCTGGCTGACCCATCCAATCGTCGATTGGACGATCTTCATCCTTGGCGTGATCCTGATCCTGCTCGCGCCCGTGCTTGGCGCATTGCCCGGCCCAGGGGGGATCTTCGTTCTCGCGCTCGGCCTGGCGATGGTGCTGAGGACGAGCCGCTGGGCGCGCCGCCGCTATGTCCAGTTCAAGCGCTGGCAGCCAAAGGCGGGTCGCTGGACCGATTGGGGGATGCGGCGCAAGAGCGCGCTCCGTCGCGCGAAGCTGGCCAAAGAGCAGAAGGCCGGCGAGAATGGCGCGCCTGAGCAGGACACGCGTCTCCCCGACAGCTCCTTGTCGGCGGGCAATCCGATCGGAGGTCAGGGCAACCCTGGCAATTGACTTTGGCGGGCTTGGCATCTAGTGGCGCACCCAACATCGGCCGCTTCGGCGGCCCTTTTCATTTTGATTTTGCCCCGTTCTTTTTGATTTTGAAAGCATGAGCGATGAAGCGCACTTTTCAGCCGAGCACCCTGGTCCGCGCACGTCGGCACGGCTTCCGTCACCGCAGCTCGACAGTCGGCGGCCGCAAGGTGCTGAACGCCCGCCGCGCCCGCGGCCGCAAGAAGCTAAGCGCCTAACCATCCTTCGCAAGCGCGCCGATTTCCTTGCCGCCAACCGCGGCAGGCGATTTGCGATGCCCGGTTTCGTCCTCCAGGTCCGCGATCGCGCCGACGCGGATCCAGGATACCGTATCGGCTTCACCGTCACCAAGAAGATCGGCAATGCGGTCGTCCGCAATCGCATGAAGCGCCGCTTTCGTGCCCTCGCGCGTGAACTGCTACCAAGCCTCGGCATCGCCGGGTCGGATCATGTCTTGATCGGTCGCGCCGGCGGGGTCGAGCGCGACTATGCGACGCTCCGCGACGAGCTTCGCAAGGCGCTCGGCAAGGCTGCAAATTGATTTCCAGGTTGCTCATCGCCGTCGCCCGCGGCTGGCAGAAGGGTCCGTCGCGGGTGTTTCCGCCGTCGTGCCGCTTCCAGCCGAGCTGCTCGGCCTATGCGATCACCGCCTGGAAGCGCTATGGGGCCGGCAAGGGCAGCTGGCTCGCGGCGAAACGCATCGCCCGCTGCCATCCGTGGGGCGGCATGGGGCATGACCCCGTCCCGTGAGTTTTTGACAAGAGGATCGACTGAGTTGGGCAATAATCGCAACATGATGCTCGCGCTGGCACTGAGCGCGCTGGTCATCCTCGGCTGGTCGTTCGTCTCCAACAAGATGTTCCCCCCCGCGCTGCCCCAGACCCACAAGGTCGAGGATGGCAAGGTCAAGCCGATCGCCAACCCGGCGTCCGACAGCGGCGTGGTCGCGCCAACCCCCGCCGCGCTGCGCAACCTGGCGCAGGTGCTGACCGAATCGCCCCGCGTCGCGATCCGCACGCCGAGCCTTGAGGGCTCGATCAACCTCAAGGGTGCGCGGCTCGACGATCTGGTGATGGTCCGCCAGTCGGAAAGCATCAACACCGGCGCCAAACCGGTCCGCTTGCTCTCCCCGGCTGGCGCGCGCGGCAGCTATTTCAGCCAGTTCGGCTGGGCCGGCCAAGGCATCGCGGTCCCCGACGGCAATAGTGTGTGGACTCCAAGCGCCTCGACCCTGACCCCGGGCAAGCCGGTGACGCTCAGCTGGACCAACCCGACCGGCCAGCGCTTCGAGCAGATCATCGCGGTCGACGATGGCTATTTGTTCACCATCAAACAGCGCGTCGCCAACCTCTCCGCCAACGCCATCGCGCTGCGCAGCTATGGCCTCGTCAGCCGCGCCGACAAGAGCGCCGATGTCACCTCGTGGACCAGCCATGTCGGGCCGATCAGCTACCTCGACGGCGTGGCTGATTATGGCGTCGACTGGGAGACGCTCGACGAGGACAAGGCCGGGATCACCCGCGACAGCCGCGGCGGCTGGCTTGGGTTCACCGACAAATATTGGCTGACCGCGCTGGTTCCCGCGTCGGGCGCGGCGGTCGAGGCGAGCCTGCGCAAAAGCAGCAGCGGCGCCTACCAGGCCGATTATGCCGGCCAGCCGTTCACCGTCGCCCCCGGGCAAGCGGTCAGCAACGAGGTCCGCCTGTTCGCCGGCGCCAAGGAAAAGAAGTGGCTCGACATTTACGAGACCGCAGGAATTACCAAACTGTCGAAGTCGATCGACTGGGGCTGGTTCGAATGGTTCATGCGGCCGATTTTCGACCTGCTCAACTGGCTGTTCAAGATGACCGGCAATTTCGGCGTTGCGATCATCGGCCTGACCTTCATCGTCCGGCTGTTGATGTTCCCGATCGCCGATCGCGGATTTCGCTCGATGGCGGCTATGAAACGGATCCAGCCCAAGATGAAGGCGCTGCAGGAACGCCACAAGGACGATAAACCCCGCCAGCAGCAGGAAATCCTCAAGCTGTACAAGGACGAGAAGGCCAATCCGGCGGCCGGCTGCCTGCCGATCCTGCTCCAGATCCCGGTGTTCTACGCGCTTTACAAGGTGCTGATGGTCAGCGTCGAAATGCGCCACCAGCCGTTCGCGCTGTGGATCAAGGATCTGTCCGCGTTCGACCCGCTAACCCCGGTCAACTTGTTCGGCTTTCTCGACTTCACCCCGCCCGGTTTCCTCGCCATCGGGGTGCTGCCGATCCTGGTCGGCGTGACGATGTGGCTGCAAATGCGGCTCAACCCCGCGCCAATGGATCCGGTCCAACAACAGGTCTTCGCGATCATGCCGTGGGTGCTGATCTTCGTCATGGCGCCGTTCGCGGCCGGCCTGCAGCTCTACTGGGTGGTGTCGAACGTCCTCACCATCGCCCAGCAGAAGTGGCTCTATCATCGCTACGACGCCGAGATGAATCCGCCAACGACCGAACCGGTGGTGGTCAAGAAATGATCGAGGCTGACCATGACGAGGCTGGCAATGACGAACTGGCCGAGCAGGCGCGCAAGCTGTTTTCGGGGCCGATCGACTTTTTGAAGTCGGCCCCGCAGCTCGAGCATCTCCCCTCCCCCGACGCGCCCGAAATCGCGGTCGCGGGGCGCTCCAACGTCGGCAAGTCGTCGCTGATCAACGCGCTCACCAACCGCTCCAAGCTGGCGCGCGCGTCGAACACCCCGGGCCGCACGCAGGAGCTCAACATCTTCGACGTCGGACGCCCGTTGGTGTTCCGGCTGGTCGACATGCCGGGCTACGGCTTTGCCGAGGCGCCCAAGGACATGGTCCGGCGCTGGCGCTTCCTGATCAACGATTATTTGCGCGGGCGGCAGGTGCTCAAGCGCGCATTGGTACTGGTCGACAGCCGCCACGGGCTCAAAGCGGTCGATCATGAGATCATGAAGATGCTCGACGACGCCGCGGTCAGCTATCACCTCGTCCTGACCAAGGCCGACAAGATCAAGCCGACCGCGCTCGACGCGGTGATCGAGAATGTCCGCACCGAAGCGCGCAAGCACCAGGCCGCGCACCCGCTGATCCTCGCGACCTCGAGCGAAACCGGCGCGGGGATCGCCGAGCTTCGTACTGCTGTGCTCGAAGCCGTTCTTTCCTAGCGGATGATCCACAGGTCGAGCGGCGCGACGCCGCTCAGCTGCCATTGCTCGACCCTTATATCGGCGGCATCATCGGTGCGCGGCGAGGACCATAGAATTTTCGACTGTGTGAGCCCGGCCCAAGTGGCGAAGGAGTCGCGCTCGATCTTGCTGCAATCGCTGGCGACGAACACCAGGTGGCTGGCGACGATCGGTCGCCGTTCAAGCTTGAGGGATCGGTCGCGGCGTCATGGGTAATGGCCGAAGCGCTGGATTCGCTCGAAATAGAGCTCGTCCCAGCTCGCCGTGTCGCCGGGCTGGCGGACGACCAGGGCATGATTGCCATAGGAGGTGATCACCCAGCCGACCCCTTTAGCCTGGGCGAGGAAGGACGGGGTCTTCCAATTGGGGCAGGTGATGACCAAAGGCGCATCGCGCGTGGCCGCCGCGGCGCCGGCCCATTGTTCCTTGTGACGCGCGGTGCCCGTCACCAGGGTCGAGGCCAGCGACAGGCCGATCATCGCAATTCCGGCCAGCACATTCGCCGGTCGCTTGAGCGAGGCCATGGCGACCCCGGCAAAAGCGGCGAACCCGATCGAGGCGGGCAGGAAAGTCCGCGGCATCGCCACCGGTGCGGCGAGCACCCCGAGCAGCCACAGACCGAGCGGTTCGAGCAGCAACGCCGCGATTATCAACGCCTGGAGCGGCGATGAGCGGACCCAGTGCGCAAGCGGCCGTCGCGCCGCCCAGAGCAAGGCCAGCAGCGCAGCGGTGCCAATGATGAGAGCGGACAATCCGCCGGTTTTGGCAAAGGGCAGCCATTGCTCGCCGATGACGCGCAGGATCTGCGCTGGCGACATTTGGGTCAGCCAGGCGAAGCTGTCCTGCTCCGAGCGGAACACGAACTGGCGGCGAAGCTCGATGGCGATAAACGGCAGCATCGCGAGGATCGTCGCCAGTATTTCGCGCGGCTCCACCAGGCGGCGTTGCCCGTCCGCTGCAAACCGAAGCAGAACTAGCGAAGGGAAAACCCAGAATATCGCGATGAAATGGCTGAAGGCGGCGAGGATGGTGAAGATGGCGAAGATTGCCAGCATCCGCCACCGTGCCGCGCGCTGCCCTTCACCAGCCAGCCGTCCGCCGGTAAGCGCCGCGAGCGCCGCCGCCGAGCCAGCGATCATCGCCACCGCCAGCGCATAGGCGCGCGCTTCCTGCGAGTAATCGACTAATGTCGCCGACGCCGCGACCAGCCCGGCGCCGCGCGAGCGCAATTCGCGGCCAAGCCAATAGGTCAGCGGGATCGTCGCCACGCCCGCGGCCAGCGACACCATTCGCCAGGCCGCCGGACCAGCGCCTTGTGGCACCAGCGCTTTCTCCAGCCAGTAGAATAACGGCGGGGTGGCATCGATCGAAGTGAACGGAAACGACCACCACGGATAGCGCACCAGAATCGCGGTCAGCGATTCGTCTGACCACAAGGGCTCGCGGCCGATCGTGACGGCGCGCAGCGCGAAGCCAAGGAGCACCAGCGCAACGAGGATCGCCAGGGATTGGCGCGGGGAAAGGTCGGTTGGTGCCGTCCTGTCGTCTAGTTTCACGCGTCCTCCCTCCCCTGGCCTTGCCAAGCGTGCCGTTCCTGGCCCATCGCCCGCCAACCGACAAGAAGCTGGAAGTCCTTCGCCATCATGAAGCTGATCATTGGCAATCGCGCTTATTCCTCCTGGTCGATGCGCGGCTGGTTGGCGTGCAAGCAATCGGGGCTCGAGTTCGAGGAACTTGTCGTGCCGTTGTTCGGCGAGGAATGGGAAAAGCGCCGCGAGGGCGACGAATTCGCCCCGTCGCTGGGCAAGGTGCCGATCCTGTGGGACGGCGAGTGCGTCGTCTGGGACAGTTTGGCGATCATCGAATTCCTCGCCGACCGGGTTGGAAGCGACAAATTCTGGCCCGAAGATGAAAGCGCGCGCGGCATGGCGCGGTCGATGGCCGCCGAAATGCATTCGGGCTTCTCCAATTTGCGCCGCGACTTGCCGATGAATGTCCGCCGCAATTACGGCTCGGTCGACCTGGCGCCCGAGGTCGAGGCCGAGATCGTGCGAATCCTCAACCTGTGGGCCCAGGCCCGCGCTCGCTTCGGCAGCGGCGGCGACTATCTGTTCGGAACGTGGTGCGCGGCGGACATCATGTTCGCGCCGGTGGTCACGCGCTTCGTCACCTACGGCGTCAAGATCCCGCCCTTCGCCGCAGCCTATATGGAAGCCGTTCTCCACCGAGCTGACGTCGTCGAATGGATCGAACTCGCCCAGGACGAACCGTGGGTGATCGAGCAATATGAGGGCGAGAAAGTCTAGGCTTCCTCGTTGCCTTGACGAAATCATTATAGTGTGTATGATGCGCACGATGCGAAGCGCAGATCTTATCCGGCTGTTGCGCGACAACGGCTGGATGCTCGATCGGGTGCGCGGTTCGCATCATGTGTTCAAGCACCCGGACCGCCCGGGCCACATCGTCGTGCCGCATCCCAAGAAGGAACTCGGCACGGGCCTGGTCGCTGCAATTCGCAAGCAAGCGGGGCTTTGAAGGAACGACTTATGCGCTACCCGATCGCGATCGAACCCGGCACGGAAAACACAGCTTTCGGCGTGATCGTGCCCGATCTTCCCGGCTGCTTTTCCGCTGGCGATACGCTTGATGAAGCGCTCGGTGGCGCCGAGGAGGCTGCGGCCGCTTGGATCGACGCAGCGCTCGATGCCGGTCGCGCTATTCCGCAGCCGTCGAGCCTCGACCAGCTTCGCGCCAATCCCGACTTCGCCGGTTGGACGGTGGGCGTCATCACCATCGATCCGGCGTTGCTCGATGATACGATCGAGCGGGTCAACATCACCCTTCCCCGCCGAGTCCTCAAACGCCTCGATGCGCTGGCTCGCGCGGCCGGCGAAAGCCGCTCGGGCTTTATCGCGCAGCTGACGGTCGAAGACCGCGACGTCGCAGCCTAGTAGGGCGTGCCATCCTTGCGGGTGTAGCGCTCCTCGGCCATGTTCCAGATCAGGTCGGCGTCGGGATAATGGCAGTCGCCCTCCCCTTCACTGTTGTCGATCGCGACGAAGGTGCAGGGCTGGTCCGAGCGGTTGACCAGATGGTGGCCATTCGCCGCATCCTTTGGGAAGGTCGCGATGTCGCCGGGGCGGAGCATGGTCTCGCCGTCTTCCTCGACCAGCACCGCCTCGCCGACCAGCATCACGACGATCTCGTCGATCCCCTCGTGCCAGTGGCGCTGGCTCGACCAAGCGCCGGGCTCGAGCACGCACTGACTGATCCCCAATCGGGTCAGACCGGTCGCCGCGCCAACCCGTCGATACAGCCGCCCGGCGACGTCGCGGGCATAGGGTTCGGGATAGCCGGTGCTTGCAGTCTGTTCGATTCGGCAAAGATCGACTTTCGGCATGGCGCCCTCCTTGCTAGGTCTCGGTGATGAACGCCCTAATCGATCCGGTCGATCTCGCCAAAAGGCTGATCGCCTGCCCCAGCATCACCCCCGCCAGCGGCCGCGTGTTCGACCAGTTGGAGGAGGCGCTGCTGCCGCTCGGGTTCGACGTCCACCGCTTCACCGCCGGCGAGGCGCCCGACGGCCCGGTCGAAAACCTGATCGCGACTCGTGGGCATGGCAGCCCGCATTTCGGTTTCGCCGGGCATCTCGACGTCGTCCCGCCGGGCGAGGGCTGGGCGAGCGACCCGTTCACGCCCGAGATCGTCGATGGCCGCCTGATCGGGCGCGGCGCCAATGACATGAAGAGCGCGATCGCCGCCTTCGCCGCCGCCGCCTCGCGCGTTCCCAGCCATCGCGGTACCCTCTCCTTCCTGATCACCGGCGACGAGGAAGGCCCGGCGACGTTCGGCACGCCGGCGATCATCGACTGGCTGGCCGAACATGATTTGAAGCCCGACATGATCCTGATCGGCGAGCCGACCAGCGAATCCGCGCTTGGCGACACGATCAAGATCGGGCGGCGCGGATCGGTCAACATGTGGATCGAGGTGCCGGGCACGCAGGGCCATGTCGCTTACCCCCACCGCGCCGATAATCCGGTTGCGAAGGTGGCGCGAATCGTCGCCGCGCTCGATGGCCAAGTGCTCGATGCGGGCAATGATTCATTCCCGCCGTCCAACCTCGAATTCACCGACATCGGCTGCCCGCCCGGCGCGACCAATCTAATTCCGGGGGCCGCGACCGCGCGGCTCAACATCCGCTTCAACAACCTCCAGCGCGGCGCCGATCTGGTGCGGATGGTCGAGGAACTGGTCGAGCGTGAAGCGCCCGGTGCCTCGGTGATCGCCAAAATCAGCGGCGAGGCCTTCCTCACCCCGCCCGGCGCGCTTTACGATCTATTGGTGTCGGCGATCACTGCGGAGACCGGTATCGCCCCGACCCTGTCGACCGGTGGCGGAACCTCGGACGGGCGGTTCCTCATCGCCTTGTGCCCGGTGGTCGATTTCGGCTTGCCCAATGCCAGCATGCACAAGGTCGGCGAGAGCGCAGCGGTGAAGGATATTGAGCATCTGGCCAACATCTACCAGCGGGTGATCGAGCAGGCCCTCGGTTAGGCCACTGAGCGCTTGCGGTCGGCGTGGGCGGACCAGGCGATGAACTCATCCTCGGACATTGGCGCGGCGAAGACATAGCCCTGAACCGTGTCGCATCCCATCGCCCGCAAGATATCGGCTTGGGCGCTATTCTCGACCGCTTCGGCGACGATCTCGCAGCCGACGCCCTTGATCAGATGCACCACCGCCTGGACCACGACCCGCGCTTTCTCGCTAGTCTCGATATCGGCGATCAGCGACTGGTCGAGCTTGACCCGGTCGAGCGGCATCGAGCGCAGCCGCGCGAGGTTCGAGTAACCGGTGCCGAAGTCGTCGATCGCGATCGACGCGCCCTCGGCCCGAAGCGCCGCAATCTCGGCGAGATCGGCTTCGGCGCATTGCATCGCCGCAGTCTCGCTGAATTCGAGTTCGATCATCGACAGCGGCACGTCGTGCGCGGCAAAGATGTGGCGCAGGCGAGTGAAGAAATCGACCCGGTCGAGCTGGCGCGGGCTGATGTTGAATGACAGCCGGCGGTCGACCCCCTCGCGGCGCCAGCCGCTCAGGATGGTCGCCACCTGGTCCATCACCCAGTCGCCGATCTCGCCGATGATCCCGGTCTGCTCGGCGATCGAGATGAACGTCGCCGGCGCCCGCACCCCGTCGCGCGGATGCTGCCAGCGGAGCAAGGCCTCGACCCCGGTCGTCTCGCCGGTGGTCAGGCTCATCTGCGGCTGGAGCGCGAGGCGCAACTGGCCGCGCGGCACGACATCGGTCAGCGCATTCTCGGTCTCGATCCGCGCCTGATGCTCCTTGGCCAGCTCGTCGCTGAACAGGCAATGCTGCCCGCCACCACGCGCCTTGGCGCGGTACATCGCAAGGTCGGCGGCGCGCATCAGCCCCTCGACGCTCGATCCATGGTCGGGCGACACCGCGACCCCGATCGAGGCCCCGATGTCGATGCTGTGGCCCTGCAGTTCGAACGGCTCGGCGATCGCCAGCGCGACCCGCCGGGCGATCATTTCGATCTCGGTGATCCCGTCGATCTGCGGGAAGAACAAGGTGAATTCGTCGCCCGCAAGCCGCGCCAGCAACGGCCGCGGCAAGGCGCTGTCGCCAATCTCCGCAGTGACCACGACGCGCAGGCGGTTGGCGACCATCACCAGCAATTGGTCACCGCGGGCATGGCCCAGGCAGTCGTTGACCGCCTTGAATCGATCGAGGTCGACGAACAGCATCGCCGACTGCACGGCGCTTGCGTTGCTCAGCAACTTGTCGGCTTCGGAGCGGAAATGCAGCCGGTTGGGAAGCGAGGTTACCGGATCGTACATGCCCAGCGCATGGGCATTCTCGATCGAGGCGCGAACCTCCTCGAACAGGCTATCGACTGCGGCTGCGAGCTTGGGATTGGAGTCGCGCAGGATCGCTGGCGCGGGCGAGGTGAAATCCCCGTCCTCGACCGCCAGCAACCGTTCGGCCAGCGCGGTCAGGGCGCGCGCGCTCTCGCTGTTGGGGCGTTCGGAGGCGACGTAGCTGATCAACAGGCAGAAGGCGCCGGCGACGAGCGACGCGACGATCTGCTTGTCGAGCTCGGTGATGTAAAGGAACGCGGCGAGCGAAAACAGGAAGGACGCGACCCCCGCTGCACCCGACAGGATCGCATTGCTGATTTTCTGGGCTGTTCCGTCGTTCATCGCCGCAATCGCGCTTTCGCAAGGGGCGGACCAACCGCCATTTCACCGTTCATCGGTTAAACGGGCGGGGTTAAATAAGCGTCGCGCGGGAAGGTTAACGCCGCAGTATCAGATACAGACTGCCCCCTCCGCCGTGACGGCGATGCGCCTGGCGGACGGCGGCGATTCGCGACGAATGACGCGATATGGTCAACCAGTCGTTGACCGCGGCGCGAATCCGTCCGCGCTCGACCGGCGGGTCGCCCGCCCGGGCATGGCCGGTGATCAGCAGCAGCACCCGCTCGCCGCGCATGATCGCGGTTTCCAGGGCGCGGTCGATCGCTTCCCACGCCTGGTCGAGATTATGGCCGTGAAGGTCGAGGATTCGGTCGGGCTCGACCGTGCCGCCCTTCAATCGCCGGTCCCAACCGCCATCGAGCGTGTTGGCGATCACCCGGCGCGGCGGCGGCGGTGGCGGCATCCGGCGCGGCGGCGGTGCGGGCCGGGGCTTGGCCGCGGCGGGCGTCTCGGGGAGCGATGGAGGCGCGGCGCGCACGTCCTCGATCTTGTCGCGTGACAGTGGGCGGATCGATGCGGTGACCCGCGCCCACAGCGCCTGTTCCTCAGCGGATAACGGCCGCACCTTGCCCCGCCTGCCGTGCAGCGTTCCCACGCAAATGTCGCGCCGCGACACCCTTGGGCAGCAGCACCAGCGCGCTGCCTTGCGCCGACAGGCCCCCGGCAATCGACTTGGCCGTGGCTCCCGCCCCCCAGAAGGTATCGTAGCGATTGGCGCCCTTGATCGCGCCGCCAGTATCCTGCGCTACCCACAGCCCATCAGCGACGTCGCGGTCGAGGTCGAGGAACACCGGCGCGCCCAATGGTTCGAACAAGGGATCGACGGCGACGGTGCCGCGCTCGGTCACTGGCAGGCCCATTGCCCCGAGCGGCCCCGGACCGGTCAGTTCGCGAAAGAAGATGTAGCTCGGATTCTCGCGCATCAGCGCCACGCCGCGATCGGGCTGGGTGCGCATCCACGCCACGATCCCGTCCATCGTCGCCCCGCCGGGCGGCAGCGCCCCGCGCTCGCGCAACAGCCGCCCGACGGCGACATAATCGGCGCCATTCTGGTCGGCATAGCCGATCCGGATGACCGATCCGTCGGGCTGGATCAACCGCCCCGACCCCTGGATCTGGAGGAAGAACAGGTCGATCGGATCGGCGGCAAAAGCAAACTCCAGCCCCTTGCCCGCCAGCGCCCCCTGCTCGATCTCGGTGCGGGTGAAATAAGGGACGCAGGTCCCCGCCGCATCGACTCGCCCGCGCCCGGCCTTGCCGTCGGGGCGCGTGCAGCGGACCAGATCGGTCGGCTTGGCATGGATCGGCACTTGCGCGGCTGTGCTCGCGACCCGCGAACCCAGGATCTCGGGCTCGTAATAGCCGGTCGAGAAGGCTTTGCCCTCGCCGATCCGCACCCAGTCGAAGCGGTCGCGGAAGAAGGCTGCTTCACCGCCCGGCACGACGCTCGACGCTTCGGCGCAGACTGCGTCCCAGTCGCCCGGCTGGGTCAGGCCCGAGCCATCCTTGCGGGTGGCGAGCGCCGGGCAGCTGATCCTGAACGCCCCCAAAGCGCGCGCGGCGCTGACCGCGTCTACGGACTGCGGCGTCGAAATCGACACCCCCGCCTCGATCGCGTTACGCGGGCCGGGTGCAGGAACTGGCGTCGGCGCAGGTGTTGGACTTGGCGCCGGGGTCACCGGCGGCGGTGCCGGCCGCTGGGTGGCGCAGGCACCGAGCAGCAGCAGCGAGGCGAGCGCCAGCCCGCGAAACCGGGCGCGCATCACGACGCTCACTCTTCCTCGTCGGTTTCGATCAGCAGCCAGTTGGGATCGCGCGACTTCAAATCGCGGCGGAAGGTCCAGCGCTCACGGGTCTGGACCGCGTCACTCATCGCTCCGGCGACGACCTCGCCCGCCTTATTGCGGGTCACGGCGGCGATATCGGCTTCGAGTCGCACCGTGATCTCGGCCGCACCATGCTCCAGCCCGGCCTCGACGATCACCGGCGGATCGATCGCCACCAACCGGTTGTCGAGCGTGAACCCGTCCTTGGTGCGCTGCTCGACCGCAGCCGCAAACGAATCGTGGATATGGCCGTCGACATGGGGACGGATAGCGTCGAGGTCGCCCTTCCAGAAGGCCTCGAGGATCATTCGATAGGCGCCGCTCGCGCCTTCGAGGAAGCGCGCCACGTCGAACTGCGGGTCGGCGGCGAGAATCTGGCGAACGCCAGGACCGGCGGTCGGCAGATAGGCGAGGTCGCCATTGTCGGTAATCGATGCCGGCTCGCGCAGGGCGTTAACCTTGGGTTGTTCGATCCTGGCGTCGGGGTCGGCGGGTTTGAGGATCGGCTGTTCATGGCCGGTGCGTTCGCCCAATACGGAGTACAGGCGAAGGCCGACAAACAGGGCAACGAGGGCAAGAATGACTATAGCGGTCAAGATTCGGTTCCGTAGCTGGGGAACACCAACATAAGACGCTTAACGCGCAGATTCAAAGGGCGCTCCATCATGGTGTGCGCCATTGCGCCCGAAAAGCGCGGCTGCTAGTCGCGCCATGCCCCTTTTTGGACCGCCCGCTCGGTGGTCGCTTGCTCACAATATCACACCATAAGGACTTGATTTCATGGCCGACGAGACCCCGATCGACCCGATCACCGATGCCGCCCCCGACGATGCGCCGCAGGCTGCCGCGATCGCGCAATATATCAAGGATTTATCGGTCGAGAGCCCCAATTCTCCCCAGGTTTTCCAGTGGCAGGGCCAGCCGCAAGTCGATGTCCAGTTCAATATCAACGTCGATCGAATCGCCGACGAAGTCCATGAGGTCGTGCTTCGGATCAACGTTTCAGCCAAGTCGGACCAGGGCACCCACTTCCTCGTCGACCTGAGCTACGCCGGGCTGTTCGGGCTGCGCAATTTCCCCGATGAGGCGCTCGCCCCGTTCATGCTGGTCGAAGCCCCGCAACTGATCTTCCCGTTCGCGCGGCAGGTGGTTGCCGAGGCAGTCCAGAACACCGGTTTCCCGCCGCTGCTGCTCGAGCCAATCGACTTCGGCCGCGCCTTCATGGCGACGATGGAGAATGCGCAGGCCCAGGCCGATCAGGTGCCGCTGGCCAATGGTGCGGGCGACGCGCTCCCCGAGGGCTTCGATCCCGCCTTGACCGATGGCGATCCCGTCGACCCGGCTCCGTCCAAGGAATGAACCTCTACAAGGCGATCGGGTCGATCGGCGGGCTGACCATGGTCAGTCGCGTGCTCGGCTTCGTGCGCGACATGATCGCCGCCCGGATGCTCGGCGCGAGCAATGCCAATGACGCGTTCAACCTCGCCTTCCTGCTGCCCAACATCTTCCGCCGACTGTTCGCCGAAGGCGCGTTTTCGGCGGGCTTCGTGCCGCTTTTCTCGCGTCGTCTCCAGGCTGGCGGGACCGAGGATGCGGAGACCTTTTCAAACGACATATTGTCGGTGCTCATGCCGACCTTGCTGCTCGTCACGATCGTCTTCGTCATCGCCATGCCCGGCATCCTGTTGCTCGTCGTCGCCGACTATCAGAAGATCCCCGGAAAGCTTGAGCTTGCGGTCGAACTGACCCGCTGGACCTTCCCTTATCTGCTATTCATCAGCCTCGTCGCCTTGCTCTCGGGCGTGCTCAATTCGCTGACCCGCTTCGCGGTTGCCGCCTTTGCCCCCGCGTTGCTCAATGTCGCGCTGATCATCGCCTTGCTCGTTGCGCCGCCAGGCAAGGTGGAAACGGTGCGCTACATGGCGTTCGCGGTCCTGATTGGCGGGATCGCGCAATTCGCCTTGTGCTGGGTCGCGGTGCGCAAGGCGGGGGTCAAATTGCGCTTCGGCCGCCCGCGCATGACCCCCGCAGTGCGCGAACTGGTCGTGCTTATCCTCCCCGCCACGATCGCCGCCGGAGTCTACCAGATCAGCCAGTTGTTCTATGCCTATTTCTCGTCGCGCCTCGGCGAGGGCGCGCTGACCAACCTCAGCTATGCCGACCGCCTCAACCAACTTCCGCTGTCGATCATCGGCACCGCCTTGGGGGTCGCCATCCTGCCTTCGATCAGCCAGGCAATCGCCCGCGACGATGAGGTCGAAGCCGCCGACGTCCAGGCCCGCGCATTCGATCTCGCTATGCTGCTCACCCTCCCCGCCACCTTGGCGCTGGCGGTGGCGGCGGGGCCGATCATCGGCGCGCTCTACCAAGGCGGCGAATATAGCGTCGAAAACGCGCGAATCACCGGCAACATCCTCGCCATCCTGGTCACCGGCCTGCCCGCTTATGTGCTGGTCAAGGTGCTGACCCCGGCGTTCTACGCGCGCAAGGACGTCCGCACCCCGGTGCGGATCGCGATGAGTGTGCTTGGCCTCGGCGTAGTCGCCAATTTCGCGCTAATCCCGGTGATGGGGATTTACGCGCTCGCCACCGTCACTTCGGCCAGCGCGTGGATCAATTTCGCTTTGCTGTTCGGCATCCTCTACCATCGCGGTCAGTTCCGCATGCCGGCCTGGCTTGTCAGCCGCGTGTTCCGCCAGTTCATCGCCGCCTCGGCGATGGGCGCCGCGCTCTACGCCATCAATCGCATGCTGGGCGACATGTTCTTCGGCAGCGCAATCGAAAAGATTCTCGGCGTTGGCGCGCTGGTCGGGACCGGCGCGCTGGTCTATTTCACCGTTGCCTGGGCGATCGGCGGGATCGACCGCGAGGCAATCCTGATCCTGCTCCGCCGCAAGAAGGTCACCGACTGATGCGCGTCGTCTCCGGAATCCAGCCGACCGGCGACCTCCATTTGGGCAACCTCCTCGGCGCGATCCTGCGCTGGGTGCGGATGCAGGATGAAGCAGAATGCCTGTTCTTCCTCGCCGATCTCCATGCGCTGACGGTCGATGTCGACCCGGCGCAGCTTCGCGCCAATATCCGCGAAATGGCCGCTGCGCTGATCGCCAGCGGGATCGATCCCGAGCGCTCGATCCTGTTCCAGCAAAGCGCGGTGCGCGAACATGCCGAGCTCGCGTGGGTGCTGCAATGCACCGCGCGGATGGGCTGGCTCAATCGGATGACCCAGTTCAAGGACAAGAGCGGCAGGAATAAGGAAGGCGCCAGCGTTGGGCTGTTCGCCTACCCGGTGCTCCAGGCGGCCGACGTCCTGCTGTATCACGCCACCCACGTCCCGGTCGGCGACGACCAGAAGCAGCATATCGAGCTGGCGCGCGACATTGCGCTCAAATTCAACAATGATTTCGAGGCCGAGCTGTTCACCGTGCCCGAGCCGTTCCTCGGCGGCGGCACCGCGGCGCGGGTGATGTCCTTGCGCGACGGCTCGGCCAAGATGTCCAAGTCCGATCCGTCGGACATGAGCCGGATCAACCTCACCGACAGCGACGAGGCGATCGCCCAGAAAATCCGCAAGGCGCGGACCGACCCCGAGCCCTTGCCGTCGGAACCGGCGGGGCTGGCAACGCGGGCCGAGGCGAAGAATCTTGTCGGGATTTACGCCGCCATCACCGGCGGCACGGTCGAATCGGTGCTCGCCGATCATCACGGCCAGGGATTCGGCAGCTTCAAGCCGCTGCTAGCAGACGCGCTGGTGGCGTTTATCGCCCCGCTTCGCGACCGGCTGATCGAGCTTCGCGGCGACCCCGGCGAGATCGACCGGATCCTCGCCGCGGGTGCCGACAAGGCCCGCATCCTCGCCGCCCCGACGATCGTCGAGGCCTATCGCGTGCTCGGCCTAACTCACTGAAATACCGCTTCATCTCGCATTCAGTCTGGGATATGCTATAAACGCAAGTTCCTGATTCCTCTGCAGAGGGTGAGTATCATGCGTATCAATAAATTAGCGGCCGCCGCGCTGCTCGGAATATCGGCGCTCGGGCTGAATGCCTGCGCCACCGGATTCCCCGCCCAGGTCTCGCGTTACCAGGCGATGCCGGCGCCGCAGGGCCAGAGCTTTTTCGTCGTCGCCGCCAACCCGACCAACAATGGAGGCCTCGAATTTTCCCGCTACGCCACCCAAGTGGCGCAGGCGATGCAGGCTCAGGGCTATGCCCCTGCCACCTCGCCCCAGTCCGCGACCATGCTCGTCCAGCTCGATTATGGAGTCGATCGCGGCCAGCAGGAAGTGGATATCGATCCGTTCGCCAATGGTTACTATCGTGGCGGGTTTGGCGGCTTCTACGATCCCTTCTTCCGCCGCGGCTTTTACGGACGACCTTATTATTCGCGCTTCGGCTATTACGGCCATCGCTCGCCCTTCTTCTACGGCTGGGACGATCCGTTCTGGGGCTCGTCGTTCGACAACACCCGCGTCTACACTGTCTACAAAAGCTTCCTCGACGTCGATATCCGCCGCCGCGCCGACAATGCCGCCTTGTTCGAAGGCTCGGCGCAAGCCCGCTCGCAGACCGACAATCTCGGCGTGCTCGTCCCCAATTTGATCGAAGCGATGTTCACCGGCTTCCCCGGCCGCAATGGCGAAACCGTCAAGATCACCGTTCCGCCCCCGGCCAGGCGCGCGGGCTAGGACGACAAGTTACTGAGCGTGGGAGAAAGCCCGTCCGGACCACTCCGGGCGGGCTTTATTTTGTCGCGTCGGGGAGGAAATGGTCCTCCCCCGCCGCGGGTGCAGGCGGGGGAGGTCGGCGCCGAAGCACCGAACTTGTTTCGTCAGCCCTCGAGCTGGCGGGTGAGCAACCGGATGTCGGCGTCGAGCTCGGCATCGGCGGCGCGCAATTTCTCGATCTGCTTGACCGCGTGGATCACCGTGGTGTGGTCGCGACCGCCAAAGCGCCGGCCAATGTCTGGTAAGGATTTCGGGGTCAATTGCTTCGACAAATACATCGCCACCTGGCGCGGCCGGGCGACTTCGCGCGCGCGCCGGGCGCTGGTCATCTCGGCCTTGCGGATGCGATAATGCTCGGCGACCTGGGTCTGGATTTCGTCGATCGAGATCCGCCGCTGGTTGGCGCGCAGCACATTGGCCAGCACCTCCTCGACGAACGGCAGGTCGATTGCCCGCCCGGTCATCATCGCATAAGCCGCGATGCGGTTGAGCGCGCCTTCCAGTTCGCGGATCGAATTGGTCAGGCGCCGGGCGAGGAATTCGACCACCGGCTGGGTCATGCTGATGCCGGGCAGCCCGGCCAGCTTGGCGGTCAGGATGTTGAGCCGAAGCTCATATTCGGCCGGGTTGATGTCGGCCACCAGCCCCCACGACAGCCGCGACAGGATTCGCGGCGCGATCCCGTCGAGGTCCTGCGGCGCGCGATCCGAGGTGATCACCAGCCGCCGCCCGGCAGTGATGATCTCGTTCATCGTGTGGAAGAATTCTTCCTGGGTCGAATCCTTGCCGGCGATGAACTGGACGTCGTCGATCAGCAGCAGATCGGCCGAGCGCAGCCGCCCCTTGAAGCCGATCGTGTCATTCTCGCGCAGCGCGCGGACGAATTCGACCATGAACTTCTCGGCCGACATCGACACCACCCGAGCGGTCGGGCGGCGGGCGAGGAAATCCTGGCCGATGGCGTGGAGCAAATGGGTTTTGCCGCGTCCGGTGCCGCCGTGGATGAACAACGGGTTGAAGCTCACCGAATCGGCGCTCGCCAGGGTCTTGGCGGCGGTTGCGGCGACTTCATTGGCCTTGCCGATGACGAACGTGTCGAAGCGGTAGCGCGGGTCGAAATTGGGCGCATCGGGATCGCGCGGTCCGGCGATGGCGGCAGGCGCCGGAATTTCCTCGAGGATCAGCAACGGCGATGGGCGCGGGCCACCTTCGGCGGCGACGATTCGCACGTCGCGGACGATCGGCAGCACGGTCTTCCACGCCAGCGCCAGCCGCTCGCCGAAATGCGAGCGCACCCAGTCGGCCATGAATTTGGACGGCATCACCAGTTCGAGTGCGCCGGTGTCGGCGTCGAACTCGCCAAGCTCGGCGGGTTTCAGCCAGCCATCGAACGTGCGCGCCCCGCAATCGCGGCGCAGGCCGGTGCGGATTTGCTCCCAGGCCGCGGTCAGTGGCGTCTCCAAGGTCTCCAGCGAGCCCTGAACAATCACCTTCCCTGGCTCAACAGCATGCACCTTCTGGCGCCTCCCCATATGTCATGTCCGCAGGCATAAGCCGAGGGTTGCGCCGGACCTTGCAAGTCGCGACGCCCCAAACTGCTTCTGCGCGGTTCCCCCCCAGCAGAATCACTGCGGAGCCAATGTTTTTGAGAGTTAGGGGGCGAGTGTTCAAGCGGCTTTTTTCAAAAAAGTGAAATAAAGGCACTTGACATGGAAAAGGTGCGGAAATCCGTTAATTTGGCTGAAAACTGCTATTTTTCAATGACAGGAAAATGACGGCTTGATGCGAATCGCGGGAAATGCTCG
>Ga0105046_10006368_pt1 | contig 18636 bp, 19 predicted proteins | sample MAT03_FD_78385 | JGI IMG/M metagenome (GOLD analysis project Ga0105046, IMG submission 78385) | Freshwater microbial communities from Lake Fryxell liftoff mats and glacier meltwater in Antarctica - MAT-03 (megahit assembly) | ecosystem: Environmental > Aquatic > Freshwater > Ice > Liftoff...
CGCGCTGGCGCGCTTCGGGGCCATTCGCGCTTGGGGCGGCCCGGCGCGCTCATCGGACGACCCTCCGCGCTGGCGCGCTTCGGGGCCATTCGCGCTTGGGGCGGCCCGGCGCGCTCATGATGCGGCAGCCAGCGCCGCGAGCAACGCGTCGACATCACCGGGCGTGTGCGCCGCCGACAGCGAGACACGCAGCCGCGCGGTGCCGGCAGGCACGGTCGGCGGGCGGATCGCGGGGACCCAGATGCCTTGCGCTGCCAGCGCTGCACCGAGCGCGACCGCCGCGTCGCTGTCGCCCACGACCAGCGGCTGGATCGCCGTGGTTGATGGCAGCAGCGTCCACGGCAACATTGCAGCACCGGCCCGAAAGCGCGCGATGTGCGCATGGAGTGCGACGCGGCGCGCGTCGTCGTCGCGGATCAGTCCCAACGCCACGCGCAGCGCCTCCGCCTGCAGTGGTGGCATCGCCGTCGTGTAGACATAGGGGCGCGCCGTCTGCGCCAACGCGTCGATCACCACCGGATGCGCAGCCACGAATGCGCCGGCCACGCCCGCCGCCTTGCCGAGCGTTCCCATCGCCACGATGCGGTCGCTGGCGAGGCCGAGGTGCGCAAGCGTGCCGCGGCCCTCCCCCAGCACGCCGAAGCCATGCGCGTCGTCGACGATGAGCCACGCGTCGTGCTGCCCCGCGAGTTCGAGCAATGCCGCCAGCGGCGCGATGTCGCCATCCATGCTGAACACGGCGTCGGTGACGATCAGCTTGCGCGGCGCCGCAGAGCGCTGCATCGCGTGCGCGAGGGCACCGACATCGCCGTGCGCGTAGCGGTGCATCGTGGCGCGCGACAACAATGCGCCGTCGTTGAGGCACGCATGATTGAGGCGGTCGGCGAAGATGGCGTCATGCCGGTCCGCCAGCACTGACAGAATGCCCAGGTTGGCCAGATACCCGGACGAGAGGAGCAACGCGTCGACGCCGCCGGCCGGCGCGACGAATGCCGCAAGCTCCCGTTCCAGCGCGTCGTGCGGCACGCTGTGGCCGCTGACAAGATGCGACGCGCCAGCCCCCACTCCCCACGTTTGCGCCGCGTCGCGCGCGGCCGCGATCACCAATGGATCCGCAGCCAGGCCGAGGTAATCGTTGCTGGCAAAGGCCAGCATCGGCACGCCGTCGACGACGGTGCGAGGGCCGGTGGGGGCCGCCACGATGCGCCGGTGCCGGCGCAGTCCATCCGCATCGCGCCGGGCGAGCATGGCCTCGAGGCGGCCGATGCGCGTGGAGGCCGCGCCGTTCACGCGGAAGGGGTCGCCAGCGCTTCCAGTCCCAGTTTGGCGAAGAGCGTGCGATCGGCGTCGATATCGGGATTGCCCGTGGTCAGCAACTTGTCGCCATAGAAGATGGAGTTGGCACCCGCGAGGAAGCACAACGCCTGGATGGCCTCGCCGAATTCGCGGCGCCCCGCCGAAAGCCGGACCATTGTCGTCGGCATTGCGATGCGCGCCACGGCGATCGTGCGCACGAATTCGAGCGGGTCGAGCGCCGCCTCGCCATGCAGCGCGTCGTGCAATGGGGTGCCTTCGACCTGCACCAGGTGATTGATGGGCACGGACTCGGGATACGGGTCGAGGTTGGCCAGTTGCGCGATGAGGCCCGCGCGCTGCAGCCGCGATTCACCCATCCCCACGATGCCGCCGCAGCACACGGACATGCCGGCATCGCGGACGCGGTCGAGCGTGGCGAGGCGATCGTCGTAATCGCGCGTCGACACGATCTCGCCGTAGAACTCCGGCGCAGTGTCGAGGTTGTGGTTGTAGTAGTCGAGGCCAGCGTCGCGCAGCTGCTGCGCCTGGCCGTCCTTCAGCATGCCCAGCGTCGCGCAGGTTTCAAGGCCCAGCGCCTTCACCTCGCGCACCATCGCCAGCACCGGATCGAGATCGCGCTGCTTCGGTCCGCGCCACGCGGCACCCATGCAGAACCGCGAGGCGCCCGCGGCCTTCGCGGCGCGCGCCGCGGTGACGACCGCCGCGACATCGAGCATCGGCTCGTCCTCGACCGCCGTGTGATAGCGCGCCGCCTGCGGACAGTAGCCGCAATCCTCGGCGCAACCGCCGGTCTTGATGGAGATCAGCGTGGATAGCTGGATCGCGTTCGGCGCGTGGAATGCCCGGTGCACCTGTTGCGCGCGAAACAGCAGGTCGTTGAACGGCAACGCGAACAGCGCGGCGATCTCGTCGACCGTCACCCGCGGCGGCGGAGCAGTCTTGTCCTTGCGGGTGCTTCCGTGCAACGTGATGGTGGCGGTAGCGGTCATGCGTCCGGATGAAGGTGATGCAATGCGGGGTGGAAGAAACTGGGGACTTCGGTGCGTCCGCGCCGTAATCCCGCGCTGGCAGGCATGGCCGGTCCGCCCAGTGTCGATGAAGGCCCGCAACGATGTCAAATTTTTTCACCACAGGATTTGACAACTTTGCCCGCTGGAAACACTTTTCGGCAACGCTGCTGCCGCAACGCTGCGTGCTTTGCGACGCGCTGTCCGGCATGCAACTCCTGTGCGACAGGTGCGCTCGCACGTTACCGCCGTTGCCATCGCATTGCCCGCAGTGCGCCTCGCCCACCGCAGCAGGCCGGCACTGCGGCCGTTGCCTGACCCATCCACCCGCCTTTGCAGCCACCCGCTGCGCGTTCGCGTATGCGTATCCACTTGACGCGCTGGTGCATGCGCTCAAGTACGGGGGTCGTACCGCCCACGCCGCCATCTTCGCCGAAGCGTTGGCCGCACTGCCGGCACCGCGCCCGGATTGCATTGTCCCGTTGCCTCTTTCCGTGGCGCGGCAACGCGAGCGCGGCTACAACCAGGCCGCCGAAATCGCGCGCCATCTGGGCCGCCTGCTGGGCGTACCGGTGGTAGAGGGCCTTCGCCGCACCCGCGATACGGCGCCACAGGCCACGCTGCCGCTGCGGCACCGACACGCGAACGTGCGCGCCGCCTTCGCGGTCACGGCCTTGCTGGCCGGCGCGCGCGTCGCCCTCGTCGACGACGTGATGACCACGGGCGCCACGCTCGATGCGGCGGCGCGGGCCGCGCGTGCTGCGGGGGCTCGCACCGTCGAGGCGTGGATCGGCGCGCGTACACTTCCGCCCGGATCCCCTTCCTGACCGGCCCTGCCATGTTTGCCGTCGTGCTCGTGCATCCCGAAATCCCGCCCAACACCGGCAACGTGATCCGGCTCACCGCCAATACGGGCACCGAGCTGCATCTGGTCGAGCCCCTTGGTTTCCGCATGGATGACCGCGACCTGAAACGCGCCGGCCTCGACTACCACGAGTACGCGCGGGTGCAGGTGCACGCCAACTGGCATGCCTGCCGCGCGGCACTCGATACGCCGGCGCCGCGACGCTGGTTCGCGCTGACCACCTCCGGCAACGCATCGCTCTACGCCACGACGTTCAAGCCGGGCGACGTGTTCGTGTTCGGTTGCGAGACCGCCGGGCTGCCCGACGCCGTGGTCGCGGAGTTCGCGCCGGCGGCACGCCTCGCGCTGCCGATGCGCCCCGAAGTGCGCAGCCTCAACCTGTCCAACGCCGTCGCCGTCACCGTCTACGAAGCTTGGCGGCAGCGGGGGTTCGATGGCGCGCGGACCGCGGGCTCGGTACCCATCGTGCCGCGCTAGCGGGTTGCGTTACAGCCAGCTAGACCCCTTCGGCGCGGGGTTCGCGCTGTAGCAGCGCCAGCACCGCGTCGCGTGCCGACAGTCCTTCGTGCAGCATACGATCGACCGCAACGCAGATCGGCATGTCGATTCCGAGGTGCTGCACCAGCGCGCCGACCGCGCGCGCGGCGCCAACACCTTCCGCGACATGCCCCAGTTGCGCAAGGATGTTCGGCAATGGCTCGCCGCGTGCCAGCGCCAGACCCACCTGCCGGTTGCGCGACAGGTTGCCGGTGCAGGTCAGCACCAGGTCGCCCAACCCCGCCAGCCCCATGATCGTTTCGCGGCGACCGCCAAACGCATGCACGAGGCGCGCCGTCTCGGCGAGGCCGCGCGTGATCAACGCCGCGCGCGCGTTGTGTCCGAAGTCGAGTCCGTCGCAGGCGCCCGCGGCAATGGCCAGCACGTTCTTCACGGCACCGCCAACTTCCACCCCCGCAATGTCATCGGATGGATAGGCGCGCATCGCATCGCCGCGCACCAGCACGGCCACCTGTTCCGCCAGCGCGGCATCGGTGGCGGCCACCGTCAGCGCCGTGGGCAGGCCGCGCGCCACCTCGGCCGCGAAACTGGGCCCGGAAACCACGGCCACCGGTGCGGGCCACATCGGCGCCAGCACCTGATGCGCGAGCGCGACGCCAGCGGGCGACGCCGGCGCGGATACGAATCCCTTGGAGAGTGAAACCAGCGGCGCTCGGGCACCCGTTGCCGCAAGCGCCCGGACCAACTCGGGCAGTACGGCGACCGGCACCGCGAGGATCAGCAGGTCGGCGCGCGCCGCCAACGTGAGGTCCGCCGTGCATTGCAACGAAGGTGGCAACGCGACATCGGGCAGGTAGCGCGCGTTCTCCCGGGCCGCATCGGCGGCGCTGGCGGCCGCAGCATCGCGCCAGCACAGCAACACCTTGGGCGCGGCATGGGCGCGCGACGCGAGATGACAGGCAAAGGCCGTGCCCCATGCCCCAGCGCCCACGACGGCGACAGTCGTCATCGCCATGGACCTCAATCAGAGGCCGAAGACTTGCGGAACCTTGACGAAGCCGACCTGGCCATCGCGGTGGCGCACGCGCACCCAGCCGGGCGTGGCCGTGGTGGCCGGCGACGTGGCGGACTCCGCCAGGTCAAGCAGCACGTTCTGTTCCGCGCGGAACACGAGCGGCGCGGCATCGTCCGGATTGGCGCGGACGTCGGCCACCGGAACCCGCACCTGCAGGCTGCGCTTGTCGGAGAGCCCCTTGAAGGCCACCCAGCCGATGCTGCCGTTCAGGTCGCGGACCTTGGTCCAGCCTTCGACGTTGACCAGCACTTCCATGGGCACGTCGCGGCCATAGACAAAAAGCGGCTTCGACTTGGCCGACGGTGCGTCATAGAGGATGGTGGCGGGCTCGCCGGTGACCCGGTAGTCCGCCGCTGCCACCATGCCGGCGGAACCCATGCAGGCGAGTGCCCACGCGACCGCCACCCACGAGGACCTTAACTGGGGGCGGCGGCGCGGCATGATGGTGCGTCAGTTGGTGACGGCGGGTACCGGCGTCTGCATCTGCGCCAGTTGCTGCTGGTAGAGCGCCTCGAAGTTGATCGGGGCGAGATGCACGGGCGGAAAGCCCGCCCGGACGATCGCGTCGGAAATCGTTTCCCGGGCGTAGGGAAACAGCACGTTCGGACAGTGGATGGCCAGCACCGGCTGCATGTCCGCCGCGGGTACGCCGCGAATCTGGAACAGGCCGGCCTGCGAAGCCTCGACCAGGAACACGGTCTTGGAGTCCGCGGTGGCCGTGACGGTCAGCGTGATCACGCACTCGTAAACGTCGGGGGCGACCTGCTCGCCGCGCGTGCGCAGTCCGACTTCGATGGCCGGGGCCTCGGTCAGCTGGAACGATTGTGGTGCGCCGGGGCTTTCGAGCGACAGATCCTTGACGTAGATGCGTTCGATCGAAAAGCCGATGCCTTGGCCTTGGCCTTGGCCGTTGCCTTCGCCTTCGGGCGCGGCGGTGGGTTGGTCTGCCATGCTGGTGATCCTTGCGGTGAATGAAGTGAACCCGCCATTTTACCTTACCGCGCTAGGGTTCACCCCCGCGGCCGCCCGCCTGCGACTATGCGCCGGCCAGCAGCGGGGCTAAGCGCCCCGCCCGGTCGAGTGCCACGAGGTCGTCGAACCCGCCCACGTGTACGTCGCCAATGTAGATCTGCGGCACCGTTCGCCGGCCGGTCTTTTCCATCATGATTGCGCGCTGCGCAAGATCGAGGTCGACCCGGATTTTCGTGATCTGCTGCACGCCCTTCGCGAGCAGCAGGCGCTCGGCCTGCACGCAGTACGGACACATCGCCGTCGAATACATGGTCACGGGTGGGGATGCCGTTGCACTCATTGGACGACCCTCCGCGCGGTCGCGCTGCGGGGCAATTCGCGCTTGGGGCGGCCCGGCGCGCTCATTGGACGACCCTCCGCGCTGTCGCGCTGCGGGGCAATTCGCGCTTGGGGCGGCCCGGCGCGCTCATGCCGTGGCCGCCTCGACCGGCAGGCCCGCGTCTTTCCAGGCCTTGAGGCCGCCGTGCAGCGAATAGATCTCGCGGAAGCCGAGCTTGGTGAGCGTGTTGCCGGCACCACGGCTGCGCTGGCCACGGCCGTCATACACGACGACGGGACGCGACGTCATGCCGGCCAGCTCGGTGCTGCGGGCCTCGAGCTGCGACAGCGGGATATGCAGCGCCTCGGGCAACTTGCCGCCTTCGAAGTCCTTCGGCTCGCGGACATCGAGCAGCAACGCGTTCTTGTGATTGATGAGATGCGTGACGTTGAGGTTGCCCACGTCCTTGACCGGCGAGAAGCGGCGCTGCAGGATCGGCCATAGCAGCATCGCCCCCGACAGGAACATGACGAGGATCAGCAACCAGTTTTTTTCAATGAAGGACATGCGGGGCGATCGGGTGAAGGCAAAGCGTAAAATGATACCCGATCCCGCTGCCTTTCCCCCTGCCCTGGCCCCTTTGCATGAGTGACACACTTGCCGCTCCCGCCACCGCGCGTGCCGCCGTCGTGCCGGCGGTGCGCCCCGTGGTGCTGCTGATCCTCGATGGCTTCGGCAGCCGCGAGGACGCGCCGGACAACGCCATCTCCAACGCGCGGATGCCGCACTGGCGGGCGCTGCTGGCATCGTCGCCGCACACCACCATCGATGCGTCGGAACTGCCCGTGGGCCTGCCCGAAGGCCAGATGGGCAATTCAGAGGTCGGCCACCTCAACATCGGCGCGGGCCGCGTGATCTACCAGGACTTCACGCGGATCAATCACGCGATCGCCACCGGCGAGTTTGCGGCAAACCCGGTGCTGGGCGCCGCCATCGCCACCGCCGTGGCGCGCAACAGCGCGCTGCACGTGATGGGACTTGTCTCGCCGGGCGGCGTGCACAGCCACGAGCGCCATCTGGCCGCACTGGTGGCGCTGGCCGCCAAGGGTGGCGTCAAGCGCATCCTGGTTCATGCCTTTCTCGACGGTCGCGACACGCCGCCGCGCAGCGCCGCCGCGTCGCTGGCCGCGATGGATGCCGCGTGCGCCGCGCATCCGGGCGCGCGGATTGCGTCGATTATCGGCCGTTACTACGCGATGGACCGGGACCAGCGCTGGGACCGCCAGCAGCAGGCCTACGACCTGCTCGTCGACGGCCGCGCGCCGTTCACGGCGCCGACGGCGCTGGCCGGGCTGGATGCCGCCTACGCGCGCGGCGAGAACGACGAGTTCGTCAAGGCCACCGCCATCCTCGATGCCGCCGGACACGCGGCCGTCGTCGCCGACGGGGACGTGATGGTGTACATGAATTTCCGGGCGGATCGCGCGCGGCAGTTGACCCGCACGCTGACCGACCCCGACTTCGACGGCTTTGCGCGGTCGCGGGTACCGGCACTGGGCGCCTATATGTGCCTCACGTCCTACGGCGAGGAATTCGCGCACCTGCCGGTGGCCTTTGCGCCGCAGACGATCCGCAACAGCTTGGGCGAGTACCTGGCCTCCCTCGGCCTCGCGCAGTTGCGGATCGCCGAAACGGAGAAATACGCGCACGTCACCTATTTCTTCAACGGTGGCGTCGAAAGCGTCTATCCGGGGGAAGACCGCATCCTGGTGCCGTCACCGAAGGTGGCCACGTACGACTTGAAGCCCGAAATGAGCGCGCCGGAGGTCACCGACAAGCTGGTGGCCGCGATCGAATCGGCCCGCTATGACGTCGTCGTCTGCAACCTCGCCAACGGCGACATGGTCGGCCATACCGGCAACTTCGAGGCCGCACGGGCGGCGGTGGAGGCCCTGGACGTCGCCGTCGGGCGGGTGGTCGATGCCGCGCGGCGGGCCGGCGGCGAGGTGCTGATCACCGCCGACCATGGCAATGCCGAGATGATGCACGACCCGGCCACCCACCAGGCCCACACGGCGCATACGCTCAACCGGGTGCCATTCCTCTATGTCGGTCGGCCGGCGCGGGTGCGCGCTGGGGGGGCGCTGCAGGACATCGCGCCCACCATCCTTGCCCTACTCGGCCTGCCGCAACCCGCTGAAATGACGGGCCGCTCGCTGGTCGATGTGTCCGGGAACTAGTTGCCGCCGGCCGCGGCCCAAGCTTGCAATCGGCGCCGTTCAGCCCACCTTAAGGGTGGGCTCCGATCATCCGTTCGACGGGTCCCGCCGTACCAGGGATTGCAGGCGAACAAAAGGTGTCCACCACAGGTATTTCTGTCGCATTGGCGGGCACGACGCGCGGCGTATACTTGTTTACATGCGTCGACGGAAGGGGCGGCCGATCCCGCCCTGACATGCCTTACCCAAGCCTTCGATCGAAGGCAGGAGCCATGCAATGAAGATGGGCAATCAGGAACCGACCAAGAAGGGTGACCGCTGGAAGAAGGCGGGGCTGGTCGGGCTGGGTACCGTGATGGGCGTGCTCATCTCGCTCAACTTCTCCGCCATCGCGCAGCGCGAGGCGAAGACGCCGATCCCGTACGAGGATCTGCAGCTCCTGTCCGCCGTCTTCGGCAAGATCAAGAGCGATTACGTCGAGATGGTGCCTGATGACAAGCTCATCAAGGAAGCCATCCACGGCATGGTGCGCGGCCTCGATCCGCACTCCGACTTCCTCGACGCCGACGCGTTCAAGGAACTGCAGGTTTCGACCCAAGGCAAGTTCGGCGGCCTCGGCATCGAAGTGGGCGTCGAAGACGGCATCGTGCGCGTCACCTCGCCCATCGAAGACACCCCGGCGTTTCGCGCGGGCATCAAGGCCGGCGATCTGATCGTCAAGATCGACGACACCGCCACGCGCGGCCTGCCGCTGTCCAAGGCCGTCGACAAGATGCGCGGCAAGCCGGGCACGCAGGTAGTGCTCACCGTGGTACGCAAGGATGCCGATACGCCTCTGGTCTTCACGCTCACGCGCGAGGAAATCAACGTCAAGAGCGTGCGCTCCAAGATGATCGAGCCGGGCTATGGCTTCGTCCGCGTGCGCAACTTTCAGGAGCGCACCGGCGAAGACATGGCGCGCGCACTGAAGGAGTTCTACGCCAAGGGCGAGTTGAAAGGCCTCGTGCTCGACATGCGCAGCGACCCCGGCGGCCTGTTGAACCAGGCCGTGGCGGTGTCCGCAGCCTTCCTGCCCAAGGACGCGCTGGTCGTCTATACGGACGGCCGCACGCCAGACGCGCGGATGCGCCTGCTGGCCTCGAAGGACAACTATTTGCGGCGTGGCGAGGACTTCTTGAAGGACCTTCCCGCTGCGGTCAAGAAGGTGCCGATGGTCGTGCTGGTCGACGGCGGTACGGCATCGGCGGCGGAGATCGTCGCTGGTGCGCTGCAGGATCACAAGCGCGCCACTGTGATCGGAACGCAGACGTTCGGCAAGGGCTCGGTGCAGACGATCCTTCCGCTCGGGAACAACGCGGGCCTCAAGCTCACGACGGCGCGCTACTACACGCCGTCGGGCCGCTCGATCCAGGCCAAGGGCATCGAACCCGACATCATCGTCGACGATGGCCGCGATACCGGTTCGCGCATCCGCGAAGCCAACCTCGAGCGTCACCTCGAGACCAACAAGGCTGGCGCCGCGAAGGAACCCGAAGCTGCCAAGCCGGGAACCACGGCCCCGGGCAGCACGCAGCTGAAGCCCGATGGCGTCAACAAGGCCGAAATCGTACCAGCATTGCCGCGCTTCGAGTTCGGCGCCAGCGATGATTTCCAGCTGCAGCAGGCGATGAATCACCTGAAGGGCGCGCCGGTCATCGCATCGATCAAGGCCGTCGCCAGCAACAACGTGGTGCCAGCCAAGTAACGCGCATTCCTCTCCATCGGCATCAAGACGCCCGGCCATTGCGCCGGGTGTTCTCGTTGGTGCGGAGTGGCATTTCGTTAAATGCCGCGATCGAAGGGGAGGCGCAAGCGTCGCCCCGCGCCGGGCCACAATCAACAGTACAACCAGCAACCCGCGCACACCACCCCGCCCGAGGCACAATATCGCCATGGACGATATGCAACTCCTTCGCTACAGCCGCCACATCCTGCTGCAGGAACTGGGACCGGACGCACAAGAGCGATTTGAACAAGCGCACGCGCTCTGCATCGGCATGGGCGGTCTCGGCGCGCCGGCCGCGCAGTTCCTCGCTGCGGCGGGGGTGGGCACGCTCACGCTGTGCGACGCCGACCGCGTCGACCTCACCAACCTGCAGCGGCAGATTCTCTACGCCACCACCGATATCGGTGCATTGAAGGTGGATGCGGCCGCGCAACGTCTGGCGGCCGTCAATCCCGAAATCCGGATCGAGCGTATTGCCGCGCGCGTCGACCCCACGTCACTGGTGAGTCTCGTGAAGGCCGCCGACGTGGTGCTCGACTGCTCCGACAACTTCGCCACGCGCCATGCGGTGAATGCCGCGTGCGTTCGCGCCGGCAAGCCGCTGGTATCGGGCGCAGCGATCCGCTTCGACGGCCAGGTGGCGGTGTTCGATACGGCAGACGCAACGTCGCCCTGCTACCACTGCTTGTTCGGCGAGGGCCAGGAACTCGAAGAGACACGCTGCGCGACGATGGGCGTGTTCGCGCCGCTGGTGGGGATCGTGGGCGCGATGCAGGCTGCCGAGGCGTTGAAACTGCTTGCGCAGGTCGGCACGTCGCTGGCCGGGCGCCTGCTGCTGCTCGACGCTTTGACGATGCAGTGGCGCGAGCTGCGCGTGCCGCGCGATCCCGCGTGCCCGGTCTGTGCAGCTAGATCGTCATGAGCGCACTGGTCGTGCTGACGCGTGCGGTGCTGATGGCGATGTTGCTCGTCCCGTTCGCGCAGGCCGCGTCCCCCTCCTCCCCCACGTTGCCGCGCGCGGAGTGGAAAGCCATCGAGAAGGTGATCGAACAGCAACGCAATGCGCTCATTGCAGGCGACGGCGCCAAGGCCATGGCCTTCGCCACGCCGGCGCTACGCGGCCAGTTCGGAACGCCCGAGAATTTCCTGCGGATGGTGCGCAACGGGTACGCCGCGTTGCTCGACGCCCGGGCCACACGTTTCCTCGAAGGGGCCGTCATCGAAGCGAGTGTCATCCAGCCGCTGCGCCTCATCCTGCCGGACAACACTGTGCTGGTCGCGATCTATCAGATGGAGAAACAGCAGGACGGCCACTGGAAGATCGCCGGCTGCGTGCTGGCACCCTCCACCGTACAGGCGACCTGACGATCAGGGCCTGTTAGCACTAAATTCACATGAGCGTGACCACCAGAACAAACGCAATCAAGGCGACAAGCGGAGCCGGGGCACCACCCCCGGCGAGCATCGGCAACGCTGAGTGTGTTTGTTCTGGTGGATCACCCTACGGGGCGCACGCGCTGAGACTGCAGGGCTTCGTTGCCGCCTCGTTACGTGGTACGCACCACGCTGCCTCGGCGGCGCCTCGCCCTGCAGTCTCAACGCATGTGCCGCTCATGCGAATTTAGTGCTAACAGGCCCTGGTTCGCGTCAGCCCGCGCTGCCGCAGGCTGCGACCTCACCGTCCGCACCCTGGCGCTGCAGTCGCCGCTCCCACGCCGTCAATGCGCGCGCGCGCATGCCGGCGTCGGCGGACTCGAAGGCCGCTGCCAATGTGTCCGCCTGCGCGGCGCATGCCTGTGCGCGCTGTTGCAGCTGGACGACGCGCTCGGTCGCGTTGGCGGTTTCGCGGGGGGTGGCCGCGTTGCGCTCGGCGGCGCGGGCGCCCGCCACGCGCAGCGCCCACGTGTTGCCGCGTTCCGCCAGTGCCGTGCCCGCCGAGTAACACGCCGCGCGCACGCTTTCGTTGCCCCCCGCGGGTTCGCGGCACAGCGTGCGCCAAACGTCGCCGCCAATGGCGCCGCGAAGCAGCAGGTAACTGGAAGCGAGGATCGCCCGCGACGCGGGGTCCGCCCCCGCGGTGGACGCGGCAATGTCCTCCCACAGCACCACCGCACCGCGCGTCCAATAGTCGTCGAAACGCGTGCGTACCGCGGCTTCGTCGAGATAGGCGATCATGCCGGCCGTGTTGTTGCGGCGGCGCGCGCGCTCGGCCAGCAGCAGCGACGGCATACCGTTGTCGGCATCCCGCGTGGCCCAGTCGGCGAGGCGATCGGTGCCATCGCATGCCGGCGGGCGCGGCTGCACGGGATCGAGGCAGGCGTTGGCCAGCGCCGCGAGAAAGAGACGTTCTGCCGGAATTTCGGAGCGTGCGCGCAGGTAGCGCGCAGATTCGGCGACCGGGTCGCCCTGATCGAGCTGGCCCGCGATCCACTGCGAACGCCCGTCCGTGGCAGTCGCCACGCGATCGCGATACGACTGGTCGAGCCGCTCGACCTCGGGCTGCCAGCGCGATACGGGCGCGGTGGGCTCCGCGGCGGGCGCGGCTACGGGCGCGGTTTGTGCGCCGGCGATGCCGGCCACAACCAGCGACAACACAAGCGCGACGCCACGAAGGTTGCGCACGTGTCTCAACCGAACAGGAACTTGCGCTGCAATGGCCAACCCTCCTGCGGCAGCCGCTTGAAACCCGACTTGGCGAAGAGCTGCCAACGGCCCAATACATACGCGATCAGTACGGCAGCATCCGCTTGCGGGTCGCCATGCCAGCCGTTGGCCGCCTGCGCGATCCGGAACGACTGCCGCAGCGCGGCCTCGAGCTTGTCGGTGAGCTGGTTGATGCGCGCCTGCAGCCGCTCGTCCTCGTTGACGAGCGCCTCACCGATCAGCACCCGCGTCATGCCCGGGTTCTTCTCGGCGAAGGACAGCATCATCACTACCGTTTGCTCGGCCTGCGCGACACCCTCGGTCGTCTCCACCGTGATCCGGTTGACGAACGAAAAGAGCGTCGTCTCGATGAACTCGATGAGACCCTCGTACATCTGCGCCTTGCTGGCGAAGTGGCGGTAAAGCGCGGCTTCCGACACGTCGAGCTTCTTCGCCAGCGCGGCCGTGGTGACCTTTTCGCTGCGCGGGTTCTCGAGCATGGCCGCAAGCGTCTGCAGGATCTGCAGGCGTCGTTCGCCGGGTTTCATGGCCATGGGCTATACCGGTGCGGTGCGCGTGGCCGAGGGCGCCGCTCAGGCGCCAAAGCGCGGCGGCGTATTGTCGGCGCGGATCATCGTGCCGACGCCTTCGTTGGTGAGCACCTCGAGCAGCAGCGCATGTTCGACGCGACCATCGATGATGTGCGAGCTCTTGACGCCGTTCTTGACCGCTTCGAGTGCCGAGCCGATCTTGGGCAGCATCCCGCCCGAGATGGTGCCGTCGGCGAACAGCGCGTCGATCTCGCTGGCGGTGAGGCCCGAGAGTAGCGTGCCCTTCTTGTCCAGCACGCCGACGGTATTGGTCATGAGCACCAGTTTTTCAGCCTTGAGGGTCTCGGCCAGCTTGCCGGCGACCAAGTCGGCGTTGATGTTGTAGGCCTCGCCCTCGGTGCCCACCCCGATGGGCGCGATCACCGGGATGAAGTCACGCGAATCGAGGAGCTGGATCAGTTCCGGATCGACCCGCTCGATCTCGCCGACGAAGCCGATGTCGATCAGCTCGCCCGCGACGGTTTCCGACTTGAGCATCATCTTGCGCGCATGGATGAAGGCGCCGTCCTGGCCGGTGAGGCCCACGGCCTTGCCGCCATGCTGGTTGATAAGGCCCACGATTTCCTGGTTCAGTTCGCCCAGTACCATCTCGACGACGTTCATGACCCGCTCGTCCGTCACGCGCATGCCCTGGCGAAATTCGCTTTCGATGCCCATCTTCTTCAGCAGGTCGCCGATCTGCGGACCGCCGCCGTGCACGATCACCGGATTCATGCCGACCAGTTTCAGCATGACGACGTCGCGCGCGAACCCGGCCTTCAATGCCGGTTCGGTCATCGCGTTGCCACCGTACTTGATGATGATCGTCTTGTCGTGGAAACGGCGGATGTAAGGCAGCGCCTCGGCAAGGATCTGCGCCTTCAGCGCGGTATTGACGACGTCAGCGGACATGGGAAAGGGTGCGGGCGGGCTTGTAGCGACTGGACGCGCGGATTGTACTCCCTGGCCGCACCCCGCATCGGGCCCGCGTTTGCAGCGCAAGTGAGCGCGCACGCGGCCGGTGCACCGCCGGCGGCGCACCGCCGTGGATTTTGGTATTGTGGGGAGCCATGGCAAGCCCACTGCCGGACCCCGTTCCGCTGCCCCAGGTCCGCCGCGCGCTGATCACCAAACTGCGCCACCACGGCGACGTATTGCTGGCCTCGCCGGTGTTCACGGCGCTCGCGCGGGCCGCGCCCGGCATCGCCATCGACGCGCTGGTGTACGCGGAGACCGCACCGATGCTGGCTGGAAACCCAGCCATTGCCCAGTTGCACACGATCGATCGCGGCTGGAAGCATGCGGGCGTGGCGGCGCAGGTGCGCGCCGAGTGGCGGCTCTATCGCACACTGCGCGCGCGCAACTACGACCTGCTGATCCACCTCACCGAGCACCCGCGCGGACTCACGCTGGCGCGCCTGCTGCGGCCACGATGGTCGGTCACGCGCGAGCCGGACAAGCGGAGCGCGCTGTGGCGCCGTCACTTCACCCATTTCTACAAAGTGCCGTCGCGCACCGAACGCCACATGGTCGAGCAGAACCTCGACGCGTTGCGCCGCATCGGCGTGTACCCGGACATGGCGGATCGCCGCCTCGTTTTGATGCCCGCGGATGCCGCGCGGAGCCGCGTGGCGGCACTGCTCACCGATCACCGCCTGACGCCGCGCGGCTTCGTGCAGATTCATCCGGGTTCGCGCTGGCTTTTCAAGTGCTGGCCGGCGGAACCGACGGCCGCGCTGATCGAGAAGATCGCGGCGCAACGGCTGCGCGTCGTCGTGACCGGCGCGCCGGACGAACGCGAACGCGCGCTGGTCGCTGCTATCCTGGCTTTGCTGCCGCCCGCCGTGCGCGCCGACGTTGTCGACCTCACCGGCCAGTTGTCGCTGTCAGAACTGGCCGCGCTCTCCGCCGAGGCGCGTGCGTTCGCCGGCGTCGATTCCGCCCCGATGCACATCGCGGCGGCGATGCGCACGCCCACGCTTGCCCTGTTCGGCCCGTCGAGCGAGATCGCGTGGGGTCCGTGGCAGGTCGTGAATCGCGTTGTCGTGTCCGACCGGCATCCGTGCCGTCCTTGCGGCCTCGATGGCTGCGGCGGCGGCAAGATCTCGGAGTGCCTGACCACACTGCCGGTGGAACCCGTCGAGACGGCCTTCCTGAGTCTGCTTGCGCAAACCGCAGGCGGGGCTGCCTGATGCGCCTCGCGATCATCCGCCAGCGCTACACGCCCCAAGGTGGCGCCGAGCGCTTCGTCGAGGGCGCGCTGGAGGCGCTGCTCGAGCGCAATGTCGCGATCACGCTGTATACGCGCGAGTGGCCGCAGACCAAGCTGCAACTGATCGAGCCGCACATCTGCGACCCCGGCTACGTCGGCCCGCTGTGGCGCGACTGGGGCTTTGCGCGCGCGGTCTCGCGCGACATAGGCAAGGCGCGCGCCAATCTCGTGCAGTCGCACGAGCGCGTGCTGTGCTGCGACGTCTACCGGCCCGAGGACGGCCTGCACTCGAGCTGGCTCGAGGAGAGGCTGAAGGGTGCGCCCGCGCTGTTGCGGATGCGTGTGGCCGCCGACCCGTGGCACCGCTACACGCTGTCGATGGAGCAGCGCCTGTTCCGCAGCCCGTGGCTGCGTGCGGTGCTGTGCAACTCGCGCATGGTGCGCGACGACATCAAGGCGCGCTTCGGTCTCGACGACGAGCGGCTGCCGGTCATCTACAACGCGGTCGATGCCGATGTGTTCGCACCGACGCTGCGCGACCAGCGCGAACGCATCCGCACCAAGTACCGCATCCCGGACGATGCGGTCGTCTTCCTGCTGGTCGGCTCCGGCTACACGCGCAAGGGGGTTCCCGCTGCTCTCGAAGCGCTGGCAACGCTGCCTGCCGCCGCCCATCTCGTCGTGATCGGAGACGATCGTCGCCTCGAAGCCACCAAGACGGTCGCGCGCGCGCTCGAAATCCGGTCGCGCGTGACGTTCCTCCCCGCGTCGACGGTGGTCATGCCCTTCTACGGCGCGGCCGATGCCTTCGTGCTTCCGGCCATCTACGATTCGTTCCCGGATGCCGCGATGGAAGCGATGGCAAGCGGGTTACCCGTCGTGACCAGCACGCGATCCGGCGCGGCCGAGCTGGTCACGGACCATGATGCCGGCTTCGTGTGCGACGCGCGTGACGTCACCGCACTGGCGGGTCATCTCACCGCGTTGCTCGACCCTGATATTCGCGCGCGCCTTGGCGCGAACGCCCGACAGGCCGTCCTGCCGCTGTCGCCCTCGGCGATGACGCTGAAGCTCGTCCTGCTGTACAAGCAGTTGCTGGAGGCCAGCGTGGCCCACAAGTCGGCCGCGCGCGCCGCCGCCGCGGCACCCGTCGAGGCGCCACCGCTGCACGGCGAGGACGGCCTTGACTCGGAGACGCTGCATCCCCACGACACACCGGCGGCGCGCGCCGCGCACCAGCGCCACCCGCGCTGATGCGGCTGGCGATCGTCCGCCAGCGGTACACGCCTTTCGGCGGCGCCGAGCGCTTCGTTGAACGCGCCCTCGATGCGCTGTCGGCGCGCGGGATCGAGATCCTGCTGCTGACGCGGCACTGGCCGCCCGGAACCAACGCGAAGGTCACGCCGCAGATCGTCAATCCGGCCTACCTCGGCCGCACGATGCGCGATGCCACGTTTGCGCGCGGCGTGTGCAAGGCCGTGGCCGCGATGCCCGGCACGCTGGTGCAATCCCACGAGCGGATCGCGTGCTGCGACATCTATCGCTCGGGCGACGGCGTGCACGCGGGCTGGATGGAGGAGCGGATGCGCGATGCGTCGCCGCTGGCGCGCGCCGCGTTGGCCGGAAGCCCGTACCACCGCTACATGCTGGCCGCGGAGCGCAGGCTCTATGCCAGTCCGCGGCTGCAGCGCGTGATCTGCATCTCGCAGATGGTGCAGACCGAGATCCACGAACGCTTCGGCTTGCCGCGCGAGCGCCTGCCGGTGATCTACAACGCCATCGATCCTGCGGTGTTCAACCCCGCGCTGCGGCAACATCGCCACGACATCCGCGCGCGCTGCGGCATCGCACAGGATGCGGTCGTGTTCGTGCTGGTGGGCTCCGCCTATGCGCGCAAGGGCGTGGGCCGCGCACTGCAGGCGCTGGCGCTGCTGCCGCCGGCGGCCCACCTGCTGGTGGTGGGCCGCGATCGCGCACCGGGTCGCTACGCCGCGCTCGCGCGACGGCTGGGCGTGGCCGACCGCGTCACCTTCGCCGGCGCGCAGGTCGACCCAAAGCCTTTCTACGGGGCCGCCGACGCGTTCGTGCTGCCCACGCTCTACGATGCGTTGTCCAATGCGGTGCTGGAAGCGCTGGCCTGCGGCCTGCCGGTCGTGACGAGCGACCGGTGCGGCGCTGGCGAACTGGTGGTGGCCCATCAGGCAGGCTCCGTGTGCTCGGCCCGCGATATCGAAGGCATCGCGCGTGGCATGGCAGCGCTGCTCGATCCCGCAACGCGTGCGCAAGCGGCCACCGGCGCGCTGGCCGCCGTCCGTCCGCTGACGCCCGACGCCATGGCCGGACGCCTGTCGTCGCTGTACGCGGAGCTGCTCGACCAACGCGGGTGACGCCACCCGCCCGCAGGGGCTGCGCTATACTCAGCACCGTTCTTTCCCCTGCGTGACGCGTACTGCCGGGTTCCCTTTCCGGTCGGCGCCGCGCCCTTTCCCGAGACATGTCAACGTCGGGTCGTCATCTCTATACCCGCCTTGCCCGTTACATCCGGCCCTACCGCTGGGCGTTCGGGGTAGCCGTCTTCGGCATGGTCATCGTTGCCGCCGGCGACCTGATGCTCGCCTGGCTCGTCATCCCGATCGTCCGCAACTTCGAGTCACCCGACCCGTTGGCGACCAAATGGCTGCCGTTGACGATCGTCGGCGTGTTCCTGCTACGCGGCGTGGGCGCATACATCTCCGAATACGGCATGGGCTGGACCGGCTACCGCGTGGTGTTCGACCTGCGCCGCGAGCTCATCAACAAGCTGCTGAAGCTGCCCACGCCCTACTACGACACGCACGCGGCCGGCATGATCCAGTCGAAGATTTCCTTCGACGCGCACCAGCTCGCCTCAGCCGCGTCCAGCGCCCTCACCAATGCCATCCGTTCGACCCTGACGATTACGGCGAGCTTCGGCTACCTGATGTGGCTCAACTGGCGGCTTACGTTGCTGACCTTCATCGTGATACCGATTGTCGCCATCGTGATCCGCTATTTCAGCCGACGGCTGCGCCGCATCGCGCGCGACATCCAGGATCGCTCGGGGTCGCTGTCGCAGGTACTGGAAGAACTGATCAACGGCCATCGCGTGGTGCGCATCTTCGGCGGGGAAGGCTAC
>Ga0105046_10006370_pt1 | contig 18632 bp, 17 predicted proteins | sample MAT03_FD_78385 | JGI IMG/M metagenome (GOLD analysis project Ga0105046, IMG submission 78385) | Freshwater microbial communities from Lake Fryxell liftoff mats and glacier meltwater in Antarctica - MAT-03 (megahit assembly) | ecosystem: Environmental > Aquatic > Freshwater > Ice > Liftoff...
TCACCTTTCACTTTTCACCTTTCACCTTTGAGCCCCCATCCTTCCATCCCCATAAATACCTGCAGGCATAAGTTCGGTAAGGGCTCCATTTTGCGGAGATTTTTAGCATCTGTAGTTTCATTGCTTTTTTATCGGCAGCGTCTATGTTATACAATTTGCAAATAGACTGCTGTATACCCAGGTCATCTACGGCAAATACATCTTCCCTGCCAAGGGTAAACATCAGGATCATCTCTGCAGTCCACCTGCCTACTCCTTTTATTTGTGTTAGAAATTCAATCAGTTCTTCATCTTCCATTTTGTGCAGGCGGGCATCGTTGATGTTGTTTTCGATAAAAAAATTACAAACATTTAAAACATAATTTGTTTTGGCATTGCTTAATCCAATACTACGCAATTGATCAAAAGGCATTGACACAATATCTTTAGGGCCGGGATTTTTTTTACTGAAGAGGGCCAGGAACCTTGCATAAATGACGGCGGCCACTTTTGTACTTAACTGCTGGCTAATGATAGATGCACAAATATGCAGGTGCACATGGTTTCTCTTTTCCAGCAAATATTTTTCCTGCTGCAGAATAATTTTATGAAGCTTTTTGTCTTTGCTTAAATGAATGATATGTGGCATTAAAGAAATTTAAAATTGTTGAAATTTTTCGGCGCTTATTGTAATGCAATATCCTCTAAATTTCAAAAACTTCAAACAACGTTCCTAACCTCTTGAACTTTTGAACTTTTAAACCTTTTAAACCTCTTGAACCTTTGAAACCTCTTAATAGCTATCCGCCCATGTTTTAAAATCCGCAATTTTTTCACGGCTGATGCTGATGTCTTCCGTAGTTTGAATGCCTTTGAGCAAAAGCTTAAGACGGTTATTGGCAACAGGTTTTACCTGTTCTATCACATCTGCATGAACAATTATTTTTCTATTAATCCGGAAGAAATGGCGGGGATCGAGTAACAGCTCCAGTTTTTCCAGCGTAATATTTATTACAAACCGGTTGCCTTCCCTGTCTACCAGGTACACAATCTTATTGTCTGCATAAAAGTAGGCTACCTCGCTTGCCTGCACAAAGAAGAGTCGTTGACCCACTTTTGCTAAGAAACGATTTTTGTAACGGGTACTAAAATTCTCTTTTACCTGCTCCATCATCAGCGAATAATCTGCGGGGGCAAAACTGGCAGAAAGATTTTTATACTTATTAATGGCTGCAGCCAAAGCTTCGGAGGTTACCGGTTTTAAAATATAATCTAAACTAAATAACTGAAAGGCATCAATGGCGTAGTTTTCATAAGCGGTGGTAAATATGATGGGTTTTTGTGTGGCAGCTTTTTTAAAGATATCAAAGCTGTGCCCATCACTTAAATGGATATCCATCAATAATAAATCGGGGTGTGTTTTTTTATTAAGCCAGTTCACTGTTTCTTCCACGCTTTCCAGGCAGGCCACAATATTTATAGAAGGATCGTATTCCTTTAATAAAATTTGCAAACGTTCGGTGGCCAGTTGTTCGTCTTCTATGATGAGTATATTCATAGTGGCTTAATTTAAAATTAGCAACGGCAATATTACTTTAAATTGGGTGTCGTTTTTATCAATCAATACTTCACGCCCGCTTACCAGCAGGTATCTTTTCTTAATATTATTTAAACCTACCTGAGTGGATCTTTCTACCGATTCTCTTAATTGAAGGTTATTGGTTACTACAATTGTGTTGTTGCCGTTTGCATACACATCAATGTGTAATGGTTTATGCCTGCTCACCACATTGTGCTTAATGGCATTTTCTATCAGCATTTGCAAAGAGGCGGGAATGATATATTTGTTTTCGTATTGCTCCGGAATATTAATGTTAATGGAAAGCCCTTCCGAAAAACGTTTTTCCAGTAAAAAGATATAAGGTGTTATATAATTCAGTTCGGTTTTCACATCCACCAGTTCCTTGTCGTGAGTACTTAAAATGTAGCGGTATACTTTTGAAAAAGCTTCGATAAATTTATTGGCTTCGCTGTTATTTTTTAATACCAGTGTACTTAATACATTCAGGTTGTTAAACAAAAAATGTGGATTGATCTGGGTTTTTATCAACTGTAATTCTGCCTGAGCCGTTATTCTTTTCAGCTCCTCTGCCTCTACCCATTTTGTTTTATATTCCTTAAAATAAAAAACGATGGCATTGAGCAAATGAAACAGCAGGTTGGCCAGCCAGGCATAAATCAGGTTTAGCTTTAAGGGCACGATGGTTTCCTGCAGGGTATGGTTATGCAATACCATGCTTACCAAAAAAACAAGTGCTGTACTGATGATGCCGGTAATAACACTTCCGGCAACAAAAAATAATAACAACCATTTTATTTTGTTATGACTTTCTTTGAGCCGTTTATTAAACAGCGGTTGTATTATCCGGCTTGCCTCCCAAACTGCCAGGCTTATGGCAACTATGGTTCCCAATGCATAGTACCATTCAATAGCAATATTGAAATAATAATATACTTCGCACAACACTGTATTGATGTAAGTATACAATGACAAAGCAAGTATAAAAAGGTATCTGTGCCGGTGCGAAAACATATCGGTATTATTAAATAGCATCAACGGTTATAAGGATATAATTGTTCACCGTTGATGCTATGTTTTTTGAAGGGTTTTCAAAAAATATTAAAAACTATGCTTTAGGGCAACAGTACCCTGTCTATAAGATGTACTACACCATTGCGGCACATGATATTGGTGGCGGTAATGTTGGAGGCATTGGCACCATTTCCATTTCCTTTGATAGTTGCTCCGCTGGTAAGGCTGATAGTAGTATTGCCTCCGGCCAGCATAGCTAAGTTACCATTGGCAAGATCTGATGAGAATGCCCTTCCGCCCCTTACATGATATCTTAATACAGCCAATAGTGTAGCTACCGGAATTTGATTGATGTCTGTAAGAGATAAAGCACCCAGCAGGGCTGTAAATGCAGCATTGGTAGGTGCAAATACGGTTAGAGTGGCCGTACTTAATGTACCTGCCAGTGTTGGATCTCCACCGGGAGCATTGGTTGCACGCAGTACTGCTTTAACCAATGAATCAAGTCCTGCTGCCGTAGCGGTGGCTACTATATTTCCTGCGGGAGGTTGAATGACCCTTCCTACTTTATGAATTACACCATTACTTGCCTCAATATTGGCTTGTGTAACCTGTATACCATTTACAAAAACACCTGCTGCATTACGGGTTGCAAAAACAGAGTCGCCTCCCGCTGTTACCACCCTTGCATTGGGGCCGGCTGGTACATCTGCTGCCAGAATTTTTGCAGGAATAGTATGGTACAATAAAATTGCGCTAACCTGTGCAGCCGTTAAACTGTTTAAGGCTGCTTCAGTAATACCGGCGGCAGCAAATGCAGCATTATCAGGAGCAAACACAGTAAATGGACCTGTGCCACTTAATGTAGCAGCAAGGCCTGCTCTTCCTACGGCCAGTTCCAACGTACTGAAATTTGGATCTGCTACCACTTTGCCGGTAATGGTATTATCTACCGGAATAGGATCATCATCATCGCATGATGTGAAAGTTACTAATGCCCCAAATGCCAATAGCACGGGCAGTCTTGAAATAAGGTGGTTGATTTTCATTTTAAATGTTTTTTTAGTTTGATTAGATTAACAACCTCCATTAAGAATAGATTTGCCTGATGGGTTGGAGTGGAAAATTAATGGAGTGAAACGTCGTAAAAAAGGAGTGAGTTGGAAAGAGAATCATTAAAAGGCAAGCATCATAGTGCCTTCCAATAAAAAAGCTGCTGCAGCATTTAGCTACAGCAGCTTTTAAAACTTATGAAAATGATCAGGCTACTGTCCAGCTCATTTCCCCACCTTTTTCATCTTTTAATTGTATGCCCAGGTTTGTAAGTTGGTTTCTTATTTTATCGGAAGTGGCAAAATCTTTTTTACCCTTGGCTTCTTTGCGAATCTCTATCAGCAATTGCATCACACCCTGAAAAGTTTCATTGTCAGTTGCGGAAACATTTTGCAACCCCATGATATCTTCTAAAAAAAGTTTAAAACTTTCTTTCATTTTTTTCAGGGTGCCACTGCTTAGTGCATCCGCTTTTATTAAACCATCTTTTAATGAATTAATGATGGGTGCCATTTCAAACATGTTGGCCAATACCTTGGGAGTGCTCATGTCATCATCCATAAACCCGGGCAGTTCATCCAGCCAGTTATTTACCTTAGCATCCAACTCCTCATCTGTTGCCAATTGCTCATTTCCAATAGTCAACTTTTGCAATATTTCATAGGCTTCCCATAATCGTTTCATTGCTTTTTCGCTGGCCACCAATGCCTCGCTGCTAAAATCCAGCGTGCTGCGGTAATGGCTTTGTAAAATAAAAAACCGGATGGTCATGGGGTGAAAAGCCTGGGTGAGCAAAGGATGATTGCCGCTAAACAGCTCTGTTAGCTTAATCACATTATTATAACTCTTGCCCATTTTTTTACCATTGATGGTAATCATATTATTATGCATCCAGTAACGCACCGGTGCGGTATGATTGCAAATGGTACTTTGTGCAATTTCACTTTCGTGGTGTGGAAACTGCAGATCCATTCCCCCCCCATGAATATCAAAATAAGGCCCCAAATATTTGGTAGCCATGGCCGAGCATTCAATGTGCCATCCCGGAAAACCTTCTCCCCATGGGCTTTTCCAGCGCATGATATGCTCCGGTGCTGCCGATTTCCATAAAGCAAAATCTGCCCTGTCTTTTTTTTCTTCCTGCCCGTCCAGCTCACGGGTAGTTTCCAGCAGGTCTTCAATGATTCGTCCGCTCAGTTTGCCGTAATCATAATTGGCTGCATATTTTTTCACGTCAAAATATACAGAGCCATTTACTTCATAGGCATAACCTTCGCTAATAATTTTTTCAATCATGTTTATCTGTTCTACAATATGCCCGGTGGCGGTGGGCTCGATAGAAGGTTCAACACAATTAAACTGCAACATTGCCCAATGATAGAGGTTGGTATATTTTTGTACCAGCTCCATAGGTTCCAGTTTTTCCAGTATCGCCTTTTTAGAGATTTTATCTTCTGCCTCCCGTCCTTCTTCTTCAAAATGACCGGCATCGGTAATGTTGCGCACATACCGCACTTTATTGCCCAGGTGGGTAAGGTAGCGGTACAATACATCAAAAGTAATATAAGGCCGGGCATGACCAAGGTGACTTTCGCCACTCACCGTGGGCCCGCACACATACATGCCCACATGACCGGGAGTGATGGATTCAAAAACTTCTTTTTGCCTGGTATAAGAGTTATAAATTTTTAAAGACATATCGTGTTTTTTGTAACGGGCATTTGTTTTTATGGTATCATCACTGCCTGCCGTCAGGCATGCTCACTTTAACAGAAAACCAAAAAGGAACAAGTATATTTTTTATGAATTAATATGAATTAACCGGTACTGATCTACTTCAAGACCAGTGGTAGTGCAAAGATATTAAGCTAAGCCGCAACAAGCGCAACAACAACTATAATAATATGAGGAAAAACCGTTCTGCATCAATGCAAGTTAAGGATTATTGTTCTCAAGGTCTGTTATTAAAGCGAAATGATCGCTCAGTTTTTGTTTATCCCTAATAAATTGTTTTACCTCAAACCTTTTGTCTGAAAAAATATTATCAATTCTTAGCGTAGGGGAAATATGTACATAAGTTCGGCCAATACCGTTCCCTTTTTTTGCAAAACTATTTTGCAATCCCTTTCCAATTGTTTTATATGCAAAACTATTGGGCACATCATTAAAGTCGCCACAAACAACTACCGGGTAAGGGCTTTTATCAATTTCTTCCCTTACGTGCAGGCTTTGTGTTTGCCGTTTTAAAAATCCGGATTTAAATTTCTGAAGGATGGTGCGGGGTTTTTTAAAATTGGTTTCTTCATCTATGGTTGGCTCATCAATGTATTTAAGGTCCTGATCTGTAAACTTAAGCGATTGCAGGTGAAGATTAAAAATTCTGAAAGTATCCTTATCCCGTTGTACATCCACATATTGAAATATGGAATTATAATCGTGTGGACTATGGCTGATGGTTTTATGATGAATGATGGGGTATTTAGAAAATATAATAATACCAAAACGATGCTCTATATCAAAATCGAGTTTTGGATTATAGCTGTAATAATAATAAGGCATATTGAGCGCCTTTATTATATCGGGTAAATAATTGATGGCTCCGGGTACACTATCACTTGCCACTGCTTCCTGAAAACAGGCAATATCAGGCTGATACATATTGATCAGGCGCAGCATTTTTTGTTTTCTTTCAGGGTTGGTTTTATGCGTTAAAATTTCAAAATGTTCTATATTCCAACTCATCACCCGCAGTGTTTCAGCATTTTTTTTAAAATCAAATTCATTGTTCCTCCTTAGTTGTACCAATTGCTTTAGGGGTACCCATGCAATACCAATACTTACCAGGCCAATGAGCATAAACCTTGGCTTTACCAACAGCCAAAAAAATAAAAAACCTATTAATAAAAGCAGCAGGTAAAAAGCTCCAAGAGCAAAAAAACCGGTAAACCAATATTGTTGCGGATTAAGCAGGTATCCATAACAGCCCAATAAAAAAAACAGGGCAACAATAATATTGCTAATAATAAAGATCCCTTTTGTGAAGCGTCTTAGTGGGTGAGCCATGCAATAAAGATAAGTTGAAAAACAGCATAAAATAAACAGACCCAAAAAGCAGGGGCATTAAAAAAGCCGTTATGCATAACGGCTTTTTTATAAAGAAATGAATGAATTAATTTTTAAGTGGGGCACCTACCTGCACAGCACAATCATGCCCTGGCTGACCATGAGCAGGATTTAGTTTGGCAGTTCCATTAATACTTGCACCGGTTGATACAGGTGCAGGCATAGTTACAGGTGCAACAGGTGAACTCACAGTTTGTATTTGTGGTTTAGCACCGGCAGAAGCGGCAGGAGCAGAGTTTAATGGGGCGCCTACAGCAATCTCACACCTGTGACCCGGCACACCATGTGCAGGATTTAAACCAGCACCGGTAGCAATATTTGCAGCCTGGGATGCGGGAATTGTTTGAGCATTCACTACTGGCTGGTTACCCATAGTTGGGTTAATGGTAACAGGAGCTGTGCTATTGATAACATTGATACTATCTGCCGGATTGCTTGCAACAGATGTAGTGTTACTTTTATCAGGCATTATACTGGCATCTTTTTCAGGGCTGTCATTTCCACCACAGGCAATAAGGGTTAATGTACTTACGATCATTGCAGACAGGAGTGTTTTTTTCATTGTTATTTTTTTAAAAATTCAGTTTACTTTAAATATGGTTTGCGAAAATAATTAATATAGCTGGTGTTTGGCAGAAAGGGAACACTATTTGTGATTTTATTAAACAGGGTACTTAAATGCTATAATTCATTTTCTTCAGCAGCTTTTTTTAATATGTCTTTTTCTTCTTCTGTTAAAAAATGATAACCCTTCTGGTTAATCTTATCCAGTATCTCATCCACTTTTTGCTGGGTGATATTGGTGGTTTTTTTAAATGGTTTTCGGCTGCCGGTATTATAAAAAATAGTTTCTTTTGTCTTTTCTTTGGATGGTTTTTTATAAGGATTAAAAAGATTCATCAGCCAGCTATAAAAACGGTTCATCCAAATGCTGCCATCGCTGCCGCGGCGAAGAAAGATCACAAATAAAAATCCTGCCAATGCCCCTCCAAGATGCGACAAGCTATGCGCTGCACCCATGCCTGCCACTCCTGCAAAGTCAATAAGAATATACACACTCATTAATACCCATATTGGGATGCCGTTGCGAATTTGAGTAAAGAAACGGTAATCGGGAGAAAAAGTGGTGGTAGCCATTGCCACAGCCAGCGTGCCGGCATTGGCCCCCATCAGTGCCGCATTAGCTCTCATTGGCTCTAATGGAGGTATGATATAATGTGCTGCTATAAAAATGATGCCGCCCAATACACCTCCATAAATATAGATGGGAATCAGTTTGTCATTACCAGCCATTTGTTGAAGCAGGTAACCAAAAGCCCATAGCCAGATCATGTTGCTGATAAGGCGGATAATGTTTTGCCCGGTATCGCTAAACATATAAGTAAAAATGGTCCATGGCCTTTCACTCAGCGTTGCCAGGCCAGCCGGTAATGCAAACCATTGTATTACTTCAGAATTATAAGAAACCGGAGTTTGCTGCATAAAAAAGTAAACCACCTGTATGAGCAAGAGTAGTAAAAAGAAAATGATGTTAATGGCAAACAGCGCAACCAATGCATTGCTATCATGCCCCAATAAAATTCCTTTTTTAGGTTTTTTATATTCGCCGTGTCTGTCTGTTTCTCCCATATAGGTATTTTGTAATGGAATGATAAAATTACAAATGTTATGCATTAAACAATTATCACCTGTTTAATAGAATGTTTTTTTGTTGGTTTTGTTCCAGATAATTACCAAAATAAAACCCATCAACAAACCACCCAGGTGGGCAAAATGGGCAATATTACTACCGGTAGAATATACCCCGCCAAAAAGATCAATGGCTGCAATAACAGCAATAAAATATTTAGCCTTAACCGGGAAAGGTACAGGGAAAACCAACAATTCGGTATTGGGAAATAGGTAACCGAATGCAGCCAGTAAACCCATGATAGCTCCCGATGCACCTACCGCAGGAGCATCCGAAAGAAACAATTGCGCCACACCGGCAGCGAGCCCGCAAGTAAGATAAAATATTAAAAACTTTTTAGGTCCCCACACTCTTTCCAGGGTAGTTCCAAAACTCCAAAGGGCAAACATATTAAACAGGATATGCCCCCAGCCGCCATGGGTAAACATATGCGTAACTAACTGGTAAGGTTCAAAAAAAGTTGTTTTTAGCGGCCAGAGTGCAAGCATAGTTGTAACCCTGGCTGTTTCTCCATCAAATACCATCTGGGCAAAAAACACCAGTGCGTTTATAATGATAAGGTTTAATACAACCGGAGTTGTGTTTTGAAATCGATTGCCGGTATTACTATAAGACATGATACAAATTTAGTGTTTGTGCAAGCCGGTTTACATTTAAGGAGTACCGCCTGTATAAAAAATTAAAACTATTTTAAAGTGAGCAATGCCACACTTTCTATATGATGCGTATGCGGAAACATATCTACGGGTTGAATTTTTTCTACCCTGTATTTTTCGCTCAGCAATAAAATATCTCTTGCCTGTGTGGCTGTGTTGCAGCTCACATAAACAATCCTGGGCGCTTCCATTTCCAGTAATTTAATCACCAGCTTTTCGTGCATACCCACCCTTGGCGGATCGGTGATCACCACATCGGGTTTGCCATGCGTGGCAAAAAAATCATCATTGCATATCTTTATCACATCTCCAGCAAAGAACAACGCATGTTCGATATTGTTGAGTGCGGCATTTTTTTTAGCATCTTCTATAGCTTCTTCTATTACTTCTACACCAATAATTTTTTTAGCCAGCCTGCTCACAAAAATTCCAATACTGCCGGTGCCGCAATACAGGTCATATACAATTTCATTACCCGTAAGGCCCGCAAAATCCATGGTAATGCCGTAGAGTTTTTCGGCCTGTTTGGTATTGGTTTGAAAAAAAGATTTTGGGCTGATGATGAATTCATATTCACCCAGTTTTTCTACCACATAACCTTTACCAAAATACACCTGGGGTGTTAAGTCATAAATGCTGTCGTTCCATTTTGGATTGATGGTAAAGAGCAAAGTTGTAATAGATGGCACTTCCTTTAACAGGTGATCGAACAATAAAATACGATCCTGTTCTTCATCATAATTAAGGCAAATATTTACCATTAGCTCCCCGGTGCTGCAAAAACGTATAATGATGTTTCGCAACCAGCCTGTGTGCAGCCTGATATCATAAAAAGAAAAGTTATGTGCCAAGGCAAAATCACGAATCGTATTGCGGATGCGGTTATTTACATCATCCATCAGGAAACATTCGTGGATGTCTATGATTTTATCAAAGATGCGGGGAGCGTGGTAGCCTAAAGCCCCCCCACCCCCCGAAGGGGGGATTTGGGTACCCAGCGAGTTCGAAAAATCATTTAAAATAGCAGAGTCTAAGGTCCCCCCTTCGGGGGGTGGGGGGGCTTCTCGGGAGCTTGGGGGTTCTGTCAAATACGTTTTGTTGCTAAAAGTAAACTCCAGTTTATTTCTGTAATGAACGGTAGCATCAGCACCGGCTATTGGCAAAAAAACAGCATCAGTTACTTTACCAATGCGGATAAGGTTTTGCTCAGCTTCCTGCTGCTTATATTGCAATTGTTTTTCATAAGGCAGCATCTGCCATTTGCAGCCGCCACACACACCAAAATGCCCACAAAAGGGTTCTACCCTTGAAGCAGAGAATTCATTTATTTTTAATACTCTTCCTTCGGCCCAGTCTTTTTTATTTTTGATGAGCATAATATCTGCCACATCGCCTGGTACGGCACCCGATACAAAAATTACTTTTCCATCTAATTTTGCCAGCGCTTTTCCTTCGGCTGCATAATCTGTAATGACTACATTTTGAAGCACTATGTTTTTATTCTTTTTTCTCACGGGGGCAAATTTAATGCTTATGCCGGCAATCTATATCGTTAAACTTAACATCTGCCTTAGTTATTGTAGCCTGTTATATTTCTTATAGCTTTGTTAAGGCTGGCTTACCAACGTAGAATTTAAATACATTTGTTACGCTTTTAAACAAATTATGAAGAAAATATTTTTTACCCTCTTTGCTGCATTGATTTATCAGTTTGCAGCAGCACAATCTTACAAGGTTAGTTTACAATCCAATTTTAAATCAGGCATAGCCTATCTTACCCATCATGCCGGCAGCAACTTAAATGTAGATGATTCTGCTGCTGTAAACAGTAATGGACTGGCTGTTTTTCAGGGTAAACGTATTTTGCCAACAGGTATTTACGCCATCGTTTTCCCCGGAAAAAGAATGACTTCCGATTTTTTAATTGGCAAAGAACAGTTCATCAGCATAAAAGCTGATACAGCCAATCTTATTAAAATGGAAGTGACCGGATCTACGGAAAACATACTTTTTCAGCAATACCAGCAGTATGTGGCCAAACAGGGCCGGCTTTTAAACCAGGAAAGAGAAGCCTATAATCAATCCGGCAATGCACAGGATTCTGCCTTGCATGAAAGCAATTATAAAAAGCACAATGCAGCATTGAATGATTACCGGAATGGTATCATACTTAATAAACCTACTTCTATGATGGCTATTATTTTAAATGCCATGAAAGAACCACCCTATCCAACAAGGGTGCCTTTAAACAGGCAGGACTCCATAGATAATTACCAATATTACAAATCGCATTATTGGGATGGCATTAGCTTCATGGATGATTGTGTGGTGCGCACACCTTTTTTTCCGGCTAAACTACAGCGTTATTACAGGGAAGTGATGCCGCAGGAACCGGACAGTATTATTAAAGATGCTGATTATAAACTTCTGCTGGCCCGAAGCAGCCCGGAGATGTATAAGTATTTATTGAACTGGCTTACGGATGAATACATCAGCCCTAAATACATGGGGCAGGATGCCATTTTTGTTCATTTATTTGAAAAATACCATAGCAAAGGATTGACTCCATGGCTCAATGAAAAACAAACAGAAGCCATTACCCGCCGGGCTTATATGCTAATGGCAAACCTGGTAGGAGAAAAAGCTGCCAACCTGGAGTTGTTAAATACTGACGATAAGGTAGCGGCGTTATATGATGTAAATGCAGATTATACAGTGCTGGTTTTTTGGGATCCCAATTGCGGGCATTGCAAAGAGGAAGTGCCAAGGGTTGATTCCTTTTATCGTGCAAGCTGGAAGGCAAAAAATGTAAAAATATATGCAGTGATGACGGAGTATGATAAAGATGAATGGGTAAAGTTCATCAACAGCAATAATCTTAAAGAATGGACCAATGTATATCACACACTTGAAATGCTGAAGGAAGAAACAACAGCACAAAAGCCTTCTTTTAAACAACTTTACGATATTACCCAAACACCTACTTTATATTTGCTGGATAAAGAAAAAAGAATTGTAGGAAAAAAACTCACCCCTGATCAGTTAAATGATTTGCTGAAGGTAAAGATGAATACAGCTTCCAAATAATACCGGCATAAACCGGTACAATAAAACAAACCCAAAACAACAATCATAGTGATGAAAAAGTATTACCTGATTTTTTTGCTGGCCGTTGGTAACGGAGCTGCATATTCGCAAACTTTTATTACCTACGGAAGCAACAACATTTCCAGGCAGGAGTTTTTAAAAGCATATAATAAAAATAAAACCCAGGTTGCCGATAAAGAAAAATCATTGCGGGAATACGTGGAGCTATACAGCAATTTTAAATTAAAAGTAAAAGCGGCAGAAGAACTAAGGCTGGATACGCTCGCCCAGATTCAATATGATATCCGCAACTTCAGAGACCAGGTAATGGACAATTATCTGAGTGATGAAAAAGGAATAGACAAACTAACCAGCGAAGCTTTTATAAGGTCGCAGCAGGACCGGTATGTTATCCATTTTTTTGCTCCTGTTGGCGTAGCTGCTTCAGCGGCCGATACCGCCAAAACATACAGCGCCATCACATCATTGTATACTGATTTAAAAGCAGGCAATACAAATGAAACAGCATTAGTGCAAAAATATGCCGGTAGCACTGGTATGATTAAGCGAAGTGAAATAGGTTTTATTACAGCATTTACGGTGCCTTACGAGTATGAAAATATTATTTACGGCTTAAAAATCGAGGAGATAAGTAAACCTTACCGGAGCAAAAACGGGTGGCATATTTTTAAAGTTATCCGGGAGCGTAACAACCCCGGCAAATGGAAAATAGCACAGGTGCTGGTAGCTGTGGATCCCGATGCCAACGAAGCTGCCAAAGCTACTGCACAAAAAAAAGCCAGCGAAGCTTATACCCTTCTTAAAAACGGAGAGAGTTTTAGTGCTATTGCAAAAACGTATAGTGATGATAAACTTTCGTACCTGAGCGGGGGAGAATTGCCCGAATTTGGTACAGGTGCATATAGTGCCGGTTTTGAAAATGAAGTATTAAAACTAAAAACGGATGGAGATATCAGTCAGCCTTTTTTAACATCATTTGGATATCATATTATAAAAAGAATGGGCCATAGCCCTACTCCATCCACCCAGTCGGATGAGTCGTATATGTTTGATCTCAAACAAAAAGTGATGAAAGATACCAGGGTGATTGCAGAGAAAGAAAAGTACACAAGGGATATCATAACTAAAATGGGTACCCGAAAATTGAATATTGTAAAAGATGCAGATCTTTTTAGATATGCAGATAGCCTGATGACCAACCCGTCACTTGAACAAACCAAAGCTTATCCCATCAGCAATAAAAAAGTATTGCGTGTAAAAGACGAAGAATTAAAAGGCAGTGACTGGCTGGCTTTTGTAAGGGATTACAAAACGAATCTCTCTGAGAATAAAGCGGAAACCAACAAACAGTTGTGGGATAAGTTTACAGAAGTATCCGCTTTAAATTATTACAAGAAGCACCTGGAAGAATATAACACCGATTTTAAATTTCAGATGCAGGAATTTAAAGAAGGCAATATGTTGTTTGAGATAATGGAACGCAATGTGTGGGGAAAAGCCATTAACGACAGCACTGGTTTACTAAAGCATTATAATGCTCATGCATCTAACTTTAAATGGGCTGCCAGTGCAGATGTTTTAATCTTTAACTGCTCTACTGCAAAGATTGCAGAAGAGACGATGACGGCATTAAAAAAAGGAAAAAACTGGAGCGCTATTGCAGATGAGCAAAGCACCGGCGGATTGTTGCAGGCAGACAGTGGCCGATATGAAATAACACAGATTATTGGCGCTAATTATGCAAGTGCACCCGCTGCAGGAAGTTATACTGCTATTGTAACCAATATAGATGGCACTTCAACTTTTGTAAAATATGTAACTATTTATGAAGCTAACCAGCCAAGAAGTTTTGAGGAAGCAAGAGGACTGGTAATAAACGAATACCAACAGGTACTGGAACAACAATGGCTGGCAGAATTAAAGAAAAAATACCCGGTTCATGTAAATGAAAAGATGATTGCGGAAATGCTATAAAAAGAATAATTAAAGATTTAAAAACCTGCCCCTTATCCGGTGGCAGGTTTTTTGCGTTTATGCCTTACAGTATTAAATCAAACCTTTGGTTTGATTCTTATTTTTTGTATCACTTAAAAAACAACTATGAAAAAAGTACTATCAGTATTGATGTTTACAACAGTAATGGCAGGAGCTGCCAATGCACAGTTATTCTACGCACAAGGCGGTTTAAACCTAGCCAATATTACCAATACCAATAGTGGTGGAACCGAAGATAATGCTGTGCTGCCTACTTTTAATGCGGGTTTAATGGGGCGTTTTGGTTTATCTAAAACCATAGATCTTGAGTCGGGCATATTGCTTACCGGCAAAGGGTCTAAAGCAGAAACCTATTTTAACGGCGGTAATGAGTATGTTAAAGCGAAATTTAATCCACTCTATGTAGAAGTACCTTTGAATATTGTGGTAAATGTTCCCCTTGCATCCAGTACTAAATTATTTGTAAATGCTGGTCCTTATGCAGCTATAGGAGTAGGTGGCAAATCTAAATTAGATACAAAAATCGGAGTGCTTACCTCATCTTCAGAAAGAGACATTAAATTTAATAATGATGATCCTTTTACATCTGTGCAGGAAGATGCTGCCTATGATAAACTAAAAAGATTTGACTATGGTTTAAACTTTGGAGCCGGACTGGATTTAAATAAAGTATTATTAAAAGCCAATTATGGAATGGGCCTTGCAAAAATAGGCAGCACAGAAAATAACAATAATGCGGATGATAAAAATAAATACCGTGTATTTAGTATTTCTGTTGGGATTCCGCTTGGCAGATAATTTTACCTGTGAAATTTTTAAAAAGGCTTCCGGTACCGGAAGCCTTTTTTTATAATAATTCTTTTACAACATCACATATTAGTTTTGGACGGCCCAAGGTATAATAATGAAGTACAGGCACGCCCGCTTTGTATAAATCTCTTGATTGTTCCAAAAGCCATTCTTCACCTACCTGCTCCACTTCTTCATCTGTTTTGCATTTTATAATCTCATTGCTTAAGGCTGTGGGTATATCTATATGAAAAACCTTTGGCAAAAGCGTCAATTGTTTGATGGTATAAATGGGTTTTAAACCAGGTATAATGGGAACTGTAATACCTATTTCTCTGCAGGCATTTACAAATGCAAAATATTTGCTGTTGTCAAAAAACATTTGAGTAACGATATAGTCTGCACCGGCATCTACCTTATTTTTCAGGTATTGCAGATCAGTGTCCAAATTTGGCGCTTCAAAATGTTTTTCCGGATAACCCGCAACACCAATGCAGAATTTTGTTTTGGTGGTATTTTTTAAATCTTCTTCCAGGTAAACCCCGGCATTGAGGTTTGTTACCTGTTTAAGCAGGTCTATTGCATATTTATGACCACCGGGTTCGGGTTCAAAACCGGCTTCATTTTTTGCAGCATCGCCTCTTAATACAAGTACATTATCTATGCCCAGGTAATTAAGATTGATGAGGGCATCTTCTGTTTCATTAATGCCAAAGCCGCCACAGATAAGGTGCGGAACAGTATCAATATTGTATTTATTCATGATAGATGCACAGATAGATTCTGTGCCTGGCCTTTTTCTTACCACTACTTTTTCAAAAGTGCCGTCTGCTTTTTTCTTAAATACATGTTCACTTCTGTGATAGGTTACATTAATAAAGGCTGGCTTAAACTCCATTAATGGGTCCAGGTGATTGTATAATGACTGTATGCCCTTGCCTTTGAGCGGGGGTAAAATTTCAAATGAAATAAGGGGCTGGCTTGCCTGGTTTATGTGATCTATTACTTTCATAAATTAATTAATGGGCGTAAAGATATAGCCAAAATTAAAAAAACCTTGTCTTTGTGGAACAAGGTTTAAAAAAATTGTGCAAAAGGTTTATAGTGTACGCCTTGCCGTAATGTTTACCGTTTTGCTGTTTCCATCAATAAAAGTACCTGTTATTTGATCGCCATTAATTGTTCCAATGGATCCGGTTTGTCCTGCGCCAAACAACTGGTTGTTATTAATAGTGCCATCAAATTCATTTATAACCGAGGAGCCGGTTTTTCTTGAAACACCACCAAAAATGCCGGCTGTTCTTAATACAATCATGTTGAATGTACCTGTTTCCGGTAAAGTAGTGTTGTAGCTTCCTTCAAAACATTCTATCATGTTAGTAGAAGTTTCTTTAATAACCTTAAGCGAAGCATTTGGATGGCCGGGTATATTGGAGGCATTTATTGTAGGTGTTCCTCCGCTAATACCTACAGAAAAGTTTATTGTAACAGGCGAACCGTTTAACACGCCTGTAAAGTTGGCCACATAAGGTTGACCTGCAACCCATGTAACAGCGGAGCTTAAATTTATTGTAACGCCATCAAGTATCATCACAGCGGTAATTAAAGATCCATTGTTTGCAATATTAAACATAATGGTACCCGAAGAACCTGCTATAACGCCTTTATAAATCCCCTTGCTGCTGGCATTATTAGCAGCCAATGCATCAGGAGTTGTTTTACAGGTGGTGCAGGTATAGGTGGGTGTAGAGGGGTCGCTATCTTTTTTTTTGCAGGAAAAAAATGAAAGCATTGCAAGAGCATAAAGGAGCATAAATTTTTTCATGTTTTTGTTTTTTAGAATTTAAAAGTAGCCTGTATGCTCATCAGTAAAAATGTGAAAATAGTAGTAGTGTAATTAAAAAAAAACCCGTTGAACTAATTGATTCAACGGGTTAAAAAGGTTTAAATAAAATTTGGAAACCGTCTTTAAATCAGCTTTTAGCGATCATGTAAAAAACTTTTTTCAGAAAATAGTTTTCTTATGCAGGTTTACTGATAAGTTTCAAACCATTGTTTGTAATAAGTATAATTTGATTGTTCCAGAGTTGCATATCAATGATCATTTCGTTTTCTCCCATTTCAATTACACTCACTTCTTTACCCTTTTTTATATCATATACTGTCACATTATCTTTTCCTGTTTCTTTCTTTTTAACCTTTAACTGGCTGGTGATATACACATAATTATTATCTGCCGTTAAAAAATTATTGGGAGTTTTCCTTACACCAAAAGTACTGCGGTATCTCAGGCCTCTCATAGCCGAAAGCCTGATATCATCATTGGTCCACATATTTTTTCCTTTACTGTTATAAGCAGATAAAACAAAATTGGTAGCCACAATTACCATTTCGTCATTCACATACATATTGGAGGAGCCACTTTCTTTATCAATAAAATCACTCCATTCACTATTTAATTTTTCATTGGCAGCAAACACCCTGCTTTTAGTATCTCCACTGGCAATATTGCCAAAAACAAATACATCCTTTACCAGCACCGGCCCATAAGTAATGCATTCAAATTGTTTGGTCATTCCAAAGTTTTTGCTGTCTTCAATAATTTTTCCGGTGTAGTCTGTTTTCTTAAGCATATTAAATGCGCAGGAATAAATAAACCCATTGTTTAGTACAGGTTGGTTTGGAGTAAGCTGGCTTACCATTCCTTTTATTAATCCATTATTAGTACAAACTTCTACTACGGCAATTTCCTTACCGGTACTTCTGTCTAAAACACTCATAGTATTAGATCTAAGTACGGCCACTATATTTTTATCCAAAGCTGGTATAGATTGTTTGGATTGCACACTGCTCTGTTGGCTCCAAACTAATTTTCCGGCAGAGGTTATGTAACCAACAGATGCATTGCTGAATGACTTTATATCTCCCAACCTGTTAAGCCAAAAGCTACCGGTTTTTTCAATACCATCATAGTTATAGGTTACAAAGGCAATCCCGTTCTCATTTACTTCTATCAAACGGCTGTCTGATTCCGGCAAATTGAGTTGCCATTCTACTTCCTGTGGCGATTTTAAACAGGCAACGCCTTCTGTACCTGCCAGGTAAATTTTATTCTGAAAGACTTTCAAATGGGTGAGTGTGCCTACATTTACCTGTGCAATGCAAAAAGTAGTTATGCAAATTAAACATGATAAAAAAGTAATTAATTTAAATCTCATATTAAATGTTTTAGAGATTAAAAATAGGTTGCCTGTGCAATGATTAAAGTATGAAAATAGTAGTAGTGGTTGTAGCAGATAAGAGTGAGGAGTTATGACCCTACCGGCAGGCAGGCTTGAATTTTTGAACCTTGAACTTTAATAAACCATCTGTTTACGTAATAATGTTTGGGTTGAAGTGCTTAACGCCTACGGCGTGCTTTGTTCTTTTTTGCTTGTCTCCCGAAGGGATCGGGATCTGCGACAAAAAAGAACCAAAAAAGGACACCGGCAAAGGATTACAGCCCCTTTGTCGGAAGCAGCTATGTGCGGCTGAGGTGCATAGTGGTGAAGTGCATTTGTTCCCTGATGTGGTGCCGGGATAGGGGTGTTGAATTATGAATGATGAGTTATGAGTAAGTGATGAACCCCTACCGGGCAGGCTTGAA
>Ga0105046_10006371_pt1 | contig 18630 bp, 19 predicted proteins | sample MAT03_FD_78385 | JGI IMG/M metagenome (GOLD analysis project Ga0105046, IMG submission 78385) | Freshwater microbial communities from Lake Fryxell liftoff mats and glacier meltwater in Antarctica - MAT-03 (megahit assembly) | ecosystem: Environmental > Aquatic > Freshwater > Ice > Liftoff...
CGGCCCCACCGGCCCCACCGGCCCCATCAACCTCACCGGCCCCACCGGCCCCATCAACCTCACCGGCCCCACCGGCCCCATCAACCTCACCCCCCTCACGGGCCACCCCAACCTCACCGGCCTCACCCCCCTCACGGGCCACCCCAACCTCATCAATATCGCAGCGATCGATGCCCGCCGCATCCGCCGCATCCGCGAGCTGGCGGGCATCCAGCATGCGTCCGAGGACCTCCTTGAGCCCCGCCAGGGCCGCCACGGCGATGATGTGTACGTCGCAGTCGCGAGCGAAGCCGAGGGCATGCCCGACCGTGACCGCCTGCCCGATAAGATCGACCACTTGGCGGTAGAACAGGTCAAGCTGCGCCCGCGCCTCGGCGTCGCCCGAGTCGCCACGCAGCATGATCGTCGCCAGATCTCCGTGCTCGAGCACGGTGTTCATGACCCGGCGAAAGTTGGCCCGCATCTGTGCGAGCGGCTCGCCCGCTTCGGGATCAAGGGAGATCTTTTGTACGCTGCCCCGGATTAGCCCGAGAAAGGTCGCCGTCAGCTCGGCAAAAATCTCACGCTTGCTCGTGAAGTAGAGATAGAAGGTGCCGCGCGCGATCTGGGCCGCGTCGATGATGTCGTTGACCGAGGCTGCGTGATAGCCCTTGTCCCGAAAGACTCGCGTGGCAGCCAGGAGGATGGTGCTGCGCCGCTGTTCGCGACGCACCTGGGCCCGTACCGCGCGGCCGTCCGACTCCTCCCCGACACTTCCGAGAACCCCGGCTCCGCTGCGCGGGTCCGCGCCCAGCGCTGACGAACCCGGCATACCGGACTCCGCCGAGCCGGTGACCGCGGACCCCTCGGCAGCGACGAAGGCTTCACGGTCGCGGTTGACAGCCAATCCATGCGCAGCCTACCCTAAAAACCGCGATTACGACTAGCGGAGACCACACCAGAATGGCCAGTTCGGACAAGCGCAAGCAGTCGCTCTATTTCCCGGAACAGATGCTCAAGGAGATCCAGGAGGAGGCTGCGCGCCAGGACCGCTCGCTGTCGTGGATCGTCCAAAAGGCGTGGAAGATCGCCCGTAAGGACATCATGAAGTACCCCAGCGTCAATGACCTGGCGGACGACGGCGCCGACGACGAGCGCGGCCGCAACGAGTGAAGCCCGAGCAAGTCGACCGGCGCATGACCCCGGCCACAAAGCCGTGACCTCGACCGTGGCCGGCTCACCCCGGAAACCACACCCCGGCCAGCCCATGCACACCGCTGACCCCGGCCGCGTAAACCACGCCAGCCCCGGCCAGACCAGGCCCGGGGACCCCGGCTTTCGCGACAGCGTGCCACCGGTGCGCCTGCGTCGCGACGATGGCGCCTCCCTGCGCCTGTTTAGCTACGGCCCCCGCGACGCCCCCGGCCCCGCGATCCTCATCCTCGACGGCATCGGCTGCGCCGGCTGGGCCTTCGAGCGCAGCCTGCCGCTGCTGTCCGAAAACCGCCGCGTCGTGCTCATGCACTACCGCGGCCACGGCCAGTCCCCCGACCCGCCCAGACCCTGGCGCCTCAGCATCCCCGTGCTCGCCGACGACGCCGCGGCGGCCCTGGAGCACCTCGGCTTGCAGTCGGCGGTGGTCGTCGGCTTCTCGATGGGCTTCCCCGTCGCCCTCGAGCTCTACCGCCGCCATCGCCACCTCGTCGCCGGCCTGATCTCCCTCGCCGGCCCCAGCGGCCGCGTGCTCACCAGCTTCCAGGGCACCCAGGCCTTCGGCCGCCTGCTCCCGCTGGTGCGCGCGACCACCCGGATCGCCCACGACCTGACCGACCGGGTCTGGCGGCGCGTGCTCCCCTCGCAACTGTCCCGCGAGATCAGCCTGCGATCCGGCCAGGTCAACGCCGAGCGCATCGAGGCCGCCGACCTCGAGCTCTACATGCGTGGCATCGCGGCCATGAACCCGGAGCTGTTCCTGATGCTGCTCGACGAGGCCCACCGACACAGCGCCGCCGACGTCCTGCCGACGATCGCCGTCCCCACCCTCGTCGTCGCCGGCGCCCGCGACAACTTCGTGCCCCTTGCGATCATGCGGGCCCTCGCCTTCGCGATCCCCCACGTCCAGTGGAAGGTCTACGCCGACGCCACCCACGCGCTGCCAGCCGAGTATCCCCTCGAGATCGCGCGCGAGATCCTCGAGTTCGTCGACGGCACCGTCTCGCCGTTCCTCGCCGCGTCCTCGTCCGCGTGAACCGCTGTCGCGCGCCTGCTTCTGGCTGTCGATCCGCGAAACAACTCGGGCCCGCGGCGAAACAGCCGTGGGCCCGAAATGGGGCGGGCCGGGGGGCTCAGTTGCCCTTGACCTTGGCGGTCGCGGCGGCCGAGCTGGCGGCCGCGTCCTGCTCGCCGACGAAGCGGACCAGCCGCTTGATCGTGTTGTTGCGCTCGATGTTGCCGAGGATCTTCACCAGATCGTCATAAGCCTTGGGGTCCTTGAGCAGCTTGCCCAGGGTGCCGTCGCCCTTCTCGATCGTGGCGATCACCCGCGACACGTTGTCGAGGGTCTCCTCGAGATCCTTCACCATCGTACCCTTGTCGTCGTAGAGCAGCTTGGCGACCAGACTCTTGTTGTTCGGGTCCTTGACGTCCTTGAGCACCGCGCCGATGTCGTTCATCACCTTGCGGCCGTCGTCGACCAGCGGCTGCAAGTTGTCGTCGATCTTCGTCATGCTGCTGCGCGCCTTCGACACGAAGCCGTTGAGGCCCGAGGCCGTGTCCCGCACGCTGCGCAGCGTCGAGCCGAAGTCCTTGACGTAGCTCTCGTCGTTGAGCAACGCGCCCACGAGCCCCTTGCCCTCCGCGATCTGGCGCGAGACCTCGTTGATGTTGGCGACCAGACCCTGGATGTTGCGCACCGTCTTCTCGTCGCCCATCGCCGAGGCCAGCTCGGCGATGCCGCCGATGGTCTCCTCGACCTTGCCGAACACGCCGTCGAGGCGCTCCTTGATGTTGTCGAGCTCCTCGAGCAGCGCCGGCGTGGTCTGGATCCGTCCACCCGGCTGGATCTGCGCGCCGCGGCCGACCGAGATCTGGACCAACTGGTCGCCCAGTAGCCCGTTTTGCGAGACCGTCGCGCGGCTGTCGTCGCGGATGTGCGTCAGGCTGTCCTCGAACACCGAGAGCGTCACGCGGATGCGCTTGTGGTTGGTCGTGTAGCCGTCACACACGCCCGTGTTGCCGGTCCAACTGACGCGACGGTAACGCCGACGAAAGTCCGCCGTCACGCACACCTCGTCCTCGCGACACTGGGCGTCCTCCTCGCAGGGCCGGTGCAGGTCCTTGTTGAAGGAGTAGGCCTCGAGCTCGGCGCACTTGCCCTCCGGCGCGCAGAACATGGTCCGATCGCAGTCGTCCGTACGACCCTGCCCGAAGCGACCGCGGTCCTCCGTCAGCGCGTTGCAGGCGTACTCGATCTCGACGAACTCACGGTCCTGGACCACGCCGATCTCGATGCCCTCGAGCTGCACCGGGCTGCCCTTCTTGAGGCCGGAGACCTGACGAAAGTCGGCGGCGATCGCCGCCTTCGCCTTCCACGTCCCCTTTCCCTGACCGATCACGAAGATCGACAGCACCAGCAATGCCCCCATGCCGAGCACGAAGGAGCCGACGATCAAATTCAGGCGGGCTTCATTCTTGCGCATGGCTTCCTCCGGTCAATCGTCCTTGTCCTCGTAGAACACGCCGCTGACGAAGTCGCGGACCTCGGGGATCTCGCTGTTCTCCATCTCCTTGGCGGTGCCGATGTACGGAAATTTCCTGTCCCACAACATCGCCACCCGGTCGGAGCAGTCGAACGCGATCGGCATGTCGTGGGTCACGACGATGCTGGTCACCTTGAGCTCCTTCTGCAGCTTCTTGATCATCTCACCGATGCGCTTGATGTTGGCGGGGTCGAGGCCGGTGGTCGGCTCGTCGTACAGGATAACCTCGGGCTTGATGGCGATCGATCGCGCCAGCGCCGCTCGCTTGCGCATGCCGCCGCTCAGGCCGGCCGGGAAGCGGTACATGATGTCGCGGTCGTAGCCGAGACCCACCATGTCCAGACACTCCTTCGCGCGCTCGAGCATCTCCTCGTCCGACATCTTGGTGTGCTCGCGCAGCGCGTAGGTGACATTCTCGAGCACGGTCATGGAGTCAAACAAGGCGCCGCCCTGGAACACCATCGACACGTGCCGCCGCAGCTCGCGAAGCTGGTCGCGGTCCATGTCGCCGACCTCCTTGCCCTTGAACAGGATGTGACCGGCCTCGTACGGGAGCAGCCCGATCATCAGCTTGAGGCACACGCTCTTGCCCATGCCCGAGCCGCCGATGATGGAGAAGGTCTCGCCCTCCTCGATCTGCAGGTTCATGTCCTCGTAGATGACGTTCTCGCCGAACGCCTTGTAGAGGTTCTTGAGTTCGAAGACCGTCGCCATCTAGCTCACCGGGAGGAAGATCATCGTGAGGACGAAGTCCATGATGATGATGGTGACCGAGGTCGCCACCACCGTATTGGTCGTCGAGATGCCGACCGCCTCGGTGCCGAACTGGGTCTGAAAGCCCTGATAGCAGCCGATAATGCCAGTCAGCCCGCCGAAGGTCGTCGCCTTCACCAGGCCGGAGATGTAGTCCATCGGGTACAGCTCGTCGACGTAGGTCTCGTAGAAGTAGCCCGCCGGAACATCGAAGATGCTGTCGGCGATCAGCGCGCCGCCGCCGAGCGCGAGCACGTTGCCGTACACGCACAGCAGCGGCAGGGCGATCGTCGCCGCCGCCAACCGCGGCCAGATCAGCTTCTTGACCGGGTCGGCGCCGAGCGAGGCGATCGCGTCGATCTGCTCCGAGACCTTCATCGAGCCGAGCTCGGCCGTCATGCCGGTGGCGATCTTGGCGCCGACCGTGAGCGCCATGATCGTCGGCACCAGCTCGCGCACCAACGCCAGAGCCGCCGCCGAGCCGACCGCGTTCTTGGCCCCGAAGCTCATCAGCGCCTCGCCGAACTGCCAGGTCAGCGCCATGCCGACGAAGATCCCCATCAGCGTCGCCAGCGGCATGCTGCGGATGCCGAGCGCGACGATCTGATAAAAAATGTCGTAGATGCCGAACGGCCGACGAAGGCCCGACATCACCGCCTGCATGAACATCACGGCCATGCCGCCGGCCCATGACAGGCCGTCGTTTACACCCTTGCCGAGATATTCGACGATCGCTCGCACTGGACCCTAGCCGGAGATGGGAAATCCAAAGCCGCCGACGACCCGGGCGAAGGCGGCGCGCCCACGCTCGAAGCTGGCCGGCGGCGCGACGTACTCGAGGTCGAACAGGCAGCCGTTCTTCTTGATCACGTAGAGCTCGAGCTGGGTCTGTGGGCCGCCGTCGATCGACGCGACCACGACCGTGTGCAGCGCGTCGCGCCCGATCAGCTTCTCGCTCTCCTGAGACTTGACGTCCCACTGGGCAAAGTCGATGCGCAGGTGATCGGTGAACTGCGCGAGGTCGCTGTCCCCGTGCGACTCACACTGGCTATCGAGCAGGATCGCCGCGTCGAGCTGCGGGTTAAACCACGCGACCTGGCTGCCCTTCTGTTCGAGCGGCTTCCAGCCGTCGCCGGGCAGGCCGAAGCTGTAGGTCGCCTCGTGCTTGATCTTGCCGAGCTCCCATCGCCGGTAGTACGTGTCGCCATGACCACGCCACCCGCCACAGGCAGAGGAGACAACGAGGAGCGCGAGGCCGAGGAGAGCGCGTGAGCAGGGGGGCCGCACTGGCGTCGCAGTGTAACAGCGTATGCCGGACCGGCCACCTGGGGGCCGACGCCATCGCCAATCCCGGTGACATGACGCGGAATCTCAGCCCCCGGCTGTGAGCCATAGATCGCCGGAGACCACGCGATGCTCCGCGGCGAACGACGTTGCCAGCGGCGGGCAGGTTCCCAGCGGTCCGGCCCCGGATAGGCCCATAATCCACACCGCCTGCCCGCTCAGGCGGGCCATCGTGACCGCGGCAGGGTGACAATAAGGGTTGTCGCGACCTGCCGAAACGATCACAAGCGCGGGATCGGCCGCGGCCAGCAACGCCTCGGAGGTGCCATCGACACCGCCATGGTGCGCAGCCCACAGCACATCGACGCGGCCGCACGCGGCTGCCGACACCGCAGCTTGCGCCGCCGGCAGATCGCCTGGCGCCAGCAGCTTCAACCCCTCGACTTCGACGCACAGCGCCAGGCCGCGGGCGTTCTCGGCGGCGACCTCGGGCGCCCCGGTGTCGACCAACCCGATCGTCAGACCCGGGACTGCCCAGCGATCTCCCGCCATCGCCCGACGCCGGCGATCGCCCGCGACCTCCTCGTACGCCACGACCGCGTCGGTGGTCGGCGCGCCGTCGAGGCCGCGATCCCAGAACGCCTCAACCTCGACGTCGTCGGCGCTCCCGGCCACGCCGTCGGAGCCGGCGATCACCCGCGCGACGCCACCGACATGATCAGCGTCGTGGTGGGTGTGGATCCACAGGTCGATCCGCAGCACCGCGTGCTCGTCGAGCGCGTGGATCACCGCCTCGGCGGCGCCGGGCGGGCCCGAGTCGATCATGACGGCCTGCCCCTCGGGACCGATCACCAGCAGCGCGCTGCCCTGCCCGACGTCGACGAAGTGCAGGCCGGGCCCGGTCGGCGAGAGGTCGATGGTCGCCGCCAAAAGCATCGCGCTGAGATCCATGCGACCCGATCGATCCCCACACCACGTTCGTTGCATGCACCACGAAATTGTCCGCGCCTGCGCAACGCCGACTCCTCCACGGGCGAACCGCGGCATGGCGCTGCCTCTCGCCCTGCTCCCGCTCTTCTCACTCCTCATGCACGAACCACTCCCCGATCGTCGCCACGATCACCACGACGATCTGCCGGCCGTGTCCGGCGGCTTCGCGGCGCCTGGCGGATGGCTGGCACTGTGGCGCGGCGACGCCTGGATCTGCTGGGACGCGAGCGCCCCCGGATGCTGGCAGCGCCTCGAGCTGGCCGGCGTCGTCGACCTGCCGAGCCTGCGCGCCGAATTCCTCGACCGCAGCACGCTGGTCGTCGCCGACCGCTCCGAGGTCACGTGGCTGCTGGTCCGCCCGGATCCGACGCCGAGGCCCACGACCGCCGCGACGACCCCGAGGCACAGCCCGCGGGCGTTCGGCTGCAGCGCCGCCGGGGTGCTCCCGATCGCCGACGCCGGCGGCCTCGGCTTCGTCGCCTGCGCCGCACCGCCGGGCGACGCGCTGTGCGTGCGTCCCGGTCGATCGATGCCGCTGCGTCCGGCGAGCCCGCTGCGCCTGCGTGTCGGCCTCGAGCTGCGCGCATTGGAGAATTGGCGGATGCCCGGGCTCGCCACCTCCGCGGCGACCGGCGTGCAGTTGCTCGCCACGATCGGCTTCGGCCTCGATCCGGGCTGGGCCAGCCGGCGCCGTGAGCGGGCCGATCTGCAGGCGCAGGCGCGTCCTGCCCTGCGCGCCTTGCCGGCGTCGCGCAGCCGCGGACCTTTGATGGCCGAGGAGCGCCAGGCCCTGCGCGCCGTGCTCTGCGGAGGTGCCACGTGATCGCGGCGCTGCTGCTGTGTCTGCTCGCGCCGCCGGCTCCGACGCCCGTGCCGGACCCGGCGCTGCTGGCCCGCGCCCTCGCCCAGTTGCCGAGCAAACCTGGCGTCGCCGAGGTACAGGCTGCGGCCCTGCGGCGCGCCACCCTGGCCCCGAAGACCGCCCAGCGCTGGCTCCGACGCGCCCGTGCTGCCGCGATCTTGCCGACGGTCACCGGCGAGGTCGGCATGCGCACGGACCAGGGCTGGCAGCTCGACCAGGCCGCTGGCGACGGCGACGAGCTGTCCCAGGATCTCGGCGCTGGTCGAGTGATGCAGGTGCGGGCCAGTTGGGACCTCGACCGCCTGATCTTCAACGCCGACGAGCTACGCGCCGCGCGGGCCGCCCTCGATCTCGCCGACGTCAGGGAGCGCCTGCTCGTGCGCGTCACTCAGCTCTACTTCGAGCGCCAGCAGCTCTTGCTCGAGATCGCCACCTTGCCAGCCCGTGACGGCCACGAGGCGATCGGCAGGCACGTACGACTCGCAGAGGTCGAGGCCGTGTTGACCGGACTGACCGGCCTCGCCTTGCCGCGTCGTGCCGTGCCCTCCGCGCCGCCATGAACCAGTACCCACATGACACGCGAAAGTGCGCCACGAGCAGGCTGGTGGCCACGGGCCATGGTTTGATATCCTGCCAGCGTGACAACCCGGCGCTTCTCGCACGATCGCTTCGTCTGTGAACTCGACGTCGAACTCGATTCGGGACGCGTCCGCGTCACCGGCCGCGCACGGGACTTCAACGAGGCCGCGGTGTGCTTGAGCGCCCGCGACCCGATCGAACCCGGCAGCAAGGTCGCGGTGCACCTGCGCCTCGTGCTCGACTGGGGCGCCAGCGAGGCGCTCATGGTCCCGGGCATGGTCGCGTGGTTGACGCCCAGCGAGGGCATGCAGCAGATCGGCGTTGTCTTCAACACGCTGCTGCCCGATGTCCGCCAGCGGCTTGCGACCTTGACCCGGATACTCCACGGCCAGATCGCCCTGCCCGCGCCGCCGGTTTGATCGAGCCGGTTTGATCGCGGCGCGTGTTGCAACCCCGCAACACTGCGCACGTGTGCACGATCCTTCACGTGGTGTAGGTGCCCGTTCGTGCAGAGCTGTGCACAGACTGGGTCCAAATGATCCGTCTCGCGCCGGGCAATCCCGCGCTAAATACCTAAAACCTTTGACATAATCTGGGACGGATGGAATACAGTGCGCCGCGCCTGTGGTTTGCATAGGCAGCCATCCGAGACTTTATGACGCCCACCGCCGAAACCAGGGACACCAGCCGACGCGCAGTCAGCATCCTCGCTCGCTCGCTGTTTCGGCAGATGCGAGACCAGGGCTACGCGCCCGAACAGATCATCGCGCTCTCGTCCGAATTGATCGAGCTCGTCAGCACCGATCTTCGTCAGGAGCGGGCCATGGACGCGCGCTGGGCGGCCGAATGAGTCGCCGGTCCGGGGCCGGGGGTCGAAAGCTCACGACCCCCGCCGTGGACTTGCCTGGCCCCGGTCGGTATTGCTTCCGCCATGTCGTCGGCCGCCGACAGCCCCCTGCCCCTACCCCTGCTGGATGACCTCGACGTCGAGAATCGACGCGTGTTCGTCCGGGTCGACTTCAACGTCCCTCTCAAGGGCACCGAGGTCCGCGACGACACGCGCATCAAGGCCACGCTGCCGACCCTGCGTCGTCTGCGTGAACGCGGCGCGCGGCTGATCCTCGCCTCGCACCTCGGTCGCCCCGACGGCGCGCCAGACCCCAAGTACTCGATGGAGCCGGTCGGGGCCCGCCTCGCCGAGCTGCTCGACTGCGAGGTCCGGCTCCCGGACGAGGTCGTCGGCGACGGCGTCACCAAGCTCGTACTCGACACCCGAGCCCAGCACATCGTGCTGCTCGAGAACCTGCGCTTCCACCCCGGCGAGACCAAGAACGACCCCGCGTTCGCGCAGGCGCTCGCCGGTCTGTGCGAGGCCTACGTCAATGACGCCTTCGGCGCCTCGCACCGCGCCCACGCCTCGGTCGTCGGCCTGCCGCGCTTGATCAATGCCAGGGCCGCCGGCCTGCTGCTGGCCCGCGAGATCGAGGCGCTCGGTCGCCTGGTCCACCGCCCCGAGCACCCCTTCGTCACCCTCATCGGCGGGGCCAAGGTCTCGGACAAGCTGCCGGTGCTGATCGCCACCCTCGATCGCCTCAAGGCCGGCGACAGCATCCTCATCGGCGGTGCGATGGCCAACACCTTCCTCGCCGCCAAGGGCGCAGATCTCGGCGCCTCGCTGCAGGAGCCCGATCGCCTGGCCGACTGTCGTAATCTGCTGACCCGCGCCGAGGCGCGAGACATCCGCGTGCTGCTGCCTGGCGATCTCCGCGTCGGCGCCGGCCGCGACGCCAAGGAGGCGCGCATCGTTCGCGTGTCCGATGGCGGCATCGGCGACAAAGACATGGCCCTCGACATCGGCCCCGACACCGAAACCCGGTTCACCGCGGCGATCAAGGGCGCGAAGATGCTGTTCTGGAACGGACCCATGGGGCTGTTCGAGAACCCGGCCTTCGCCGCCGGCACCCTCGCCGTCGCCCAGGCCGTCGCGGCCTGCAAGGGCTTCACCGTGGTCGGCGGCGGAGACAGCGTCGCGGCGCTGCAGGACACGGGCCTGGCCGACCAGATCGGTCACATCTCCACCGGCGGCGGCGCCTCCCTGGAGATGCTCGAGGGCAAGATACTCCCCGGGGTCGAGGCCCTGTTGCCCGCGACGACGAGGAGCAACTGACCGTGCCGCGCTCTCGCTGGACGATCGGCAACTGGAAGCAGAACCTGCTGCGCGACGCGGCCGAGGAGCTGGCGACGGCCGTGGTCGGCGACTTGCCGGAGCCGGTCGCCGAGGGCGGCAAGCAGGTCCGCGTCGGCATCGCCCCCAGCTACGTCGCCCTCGACGTCGTGCGCCCGTGGGTCCGTCCGCAAGGCCCCCTGTTCCTGTTCGCCCAGGACGTCGCCGCCCAGGACGAGGGCGCCTTCACCGGCGAGGTCGGCCCCGCGATGCTGCATGACGTCGGCGTGCACGGCACCCTCGTCGGTCACTCCGAGCGTCGCATCCACTTCGGCGAGACTGACCAAGGCGTCGCTCGCAAGGTCCAGGTCGCCCTCGAGGCCGAACTTCGGGTCGTGCTCTGCGTCGGCGAGGGGCTCGAGATCCGCGAGTCCGGAGAGCACGAAACTTACGTAGTCTCGCAGCTTTCCGCGGCGCTCTCGAATCTACCACTCGAGCTGGTCGGCGAGCGCCTGATCCTGGCCTACGAGCCAGTGTGGGCGATCGGCACCGGCAAGACCGCGACCCCACGCGACGCCGCCGGCATGCACCGTCGCCTGCGAGCCTGGATGGAGCAGCAGTTCGGCGCCGCCGGGGCCGACAGATCGATCCTGTACGGTGGTAGTGTCAAGCCGAACAATGCGGCGGCGCTGATGGCCGCCGGTGATGTCGACGGCTTCCTCGTCGGCGGCGCCTCCCTCGAGGCCGAAGCCTTCCTTCAGATCGTCCGCCTCGTCGTCAGCGCGGCCTAGCGGCAAGTCCCCATGTACGACATCTTCGTCACCCTCATCACCGTCTTCTACGTGATCATCTGCATCCTGATGATCCTCATCATCTTGTTGCAGGCGGGTCGCGGCGGCATGGGCACCGCGCTCGGCGGTGGCGCCAGCCAGAGCGTCTTCGGTGGCGGCGGAAGCTCGGATGTTCTCGCCAAGATCACGCAGGGTTGCGCGGCAGGCTTCATGATCTTCGCCATGTTCCTGGCGTATGCCAGCGCGCACAGCGGATCGGCCAACCTCAAGGCCAAGAGCGAGGAGAACGCCGTCGAAGAGCGTACCGCTGGCGAGGACGACGTCGTCGACTACGAGCGCATCGGCCCGAACCCCATGCGCCTCCCGCCGCGTCGTGACCCCAACATGCCTGGCACGAATTCGGTGACCCCACCGAACGACCCCACGGTCGATCCGACGCCAGCCGATGCTCCGGTCGACCCCGCGGTCGACCCCGCGGTCGACCCCGCGGTCGACCCCACCCCGGCCGATGTCGCGGCCGACCCCAAGCCGGCCGACCCCAAGCCGGCCGACCCCAAGCCGGCCGACCCCAAGCCGGCCGATGTCGTCCCGGCCGAGCCCAAGCCCGCCAAGCCCGCCGCGGCGAAGAAGAAGCCGAACAGGCCCGTCCCCGCCGAGCCCGAACTGCTCGAGGCGCCCGCCCCGTGACCCCAGCGCCTGCGCTTCCGGCCAGGCTCCCCGCCGACCTGCCCTTCCTCAAGGTCGAGGGCCTCGGTAACGACTTCCTCCTCATCGACCTGCGCTGCCCCGCGGACGGCCCGCGATCACCGGCGCCCGGGCCCTGCGAGGCTCACCCCGATCCTGCCGCGCTCGCACGCTGGCTCGCGTACCTCCAGCAGCGCGCCCCGGCCCTGTGCGACCGCCACACCGGCGTCGGCGGCGATGGCCTGCTGTTGGTCACGCCGCCCCAACGACCCGACGCGGCGGCGACGATGCTCGTCATCAACCACGACGGCTCGCGCCCGGAGATGTGCGGCAACGGCCTGCGCTGCGTGGCGCTCTATCTCGCCGACGGCCCCACCGCGCTCTCGGTCGACACCGACGCGGGCGCGCGCGCCTGCCGGGTCAAGCCCGACGGACGCGTGGGCGAGGTCGAGGTCGACATGGGCCGCGCCGAGCCGCTCGGCGACCGCACGATCGCGGGCCGTCGCTTCGCCACCTTCTCGCTCGGCAACCCGCATGCGGTCGCCTTCGTCGGCCCTGGCGAGGACCTCGAGCAGCTCGCCCGTACCCTCGGCCCGATCGTCGAGGTCGACCCACAGTTCCCGGCCCGCACCAACGTCGAGTTCGCCCGCCGCGAGCCCGACGGCAGCCTGACCCTCTGGGTCTGGGAGCGCGGCTGCGGCATCACGGCGGCGTGCGGCACCGGGGCCTGTGCGACCCTCGCCGCCGCGGTCGCCGAGGGACTCGCGCTCGCCGAGATGTCCGTGCGCGTGCAACTTCCGGGCGGCCCGCTCACGCTGCGCCTCGCTGACGGTCGCGTGTGGATGACCGGCCCCGCCCGCCTCGTGTTTCGCGGCGTCGTCTGAGCGACCCGGCTCGCCTCACTCGCTCATCAACATTTGTAAGTTCGTCCCGGTCAGCCACTGTCCGCCGTCGACGACCAGCACCGCCCCCGTCATGTACGCGCTGGCCGGGCTCGCCATGAACAGCACCGCCTCGCCGATCTCCGCGACCGTCCCGAAGCGGCGCAGCGGGATCTGGGCCGTCAGCTTCGCGCGCATCGCCGGCGGGGCCAGGCGCTCCATGCCCTCGGTCCCGGCGATCGGCCCCGGTGCGATCGCGTTGACCCGGATCTGCGCGGGGCCCCACTCGACCGCCAGCGTCCGCGTCAGCGCGTCGATCCCCGCCTTCGCGCTGGCCGCGTGGACCTGCAGCGGCGTGCCCGCGTAGTGCATCGTCGCCGACACATTGACGACCACGCCGCCGCGCCGCTCTAGCAACGGCAGCGCCGCCTTGCAGGCGTTGAAGGTGCCCTTGAGATCGATGTCGACCACCGTGCCGAAGCCGTTGGGCGAGAGCGTCGCCGCCGGCGCGAGGAAGTTACCCGCCGCCGCGTTAATCAATACATCGAGCCGACCCCAGCGCGCATCGATCGCCGCGACCACTGCCGCGAGCGCCTCGGGCTTGCGCACGTCGGCCGCGAGCGCGAGACAGTGCCCGCCGACCGCCTCGATGCACTGCGCCACCGCGTCGAGGCGCGCCTGGGTGCGCCCGCAGATCGCCACCAGCGCGCCGTGGGCCGCCAGCGCCTCGGCGATGCCCGCACCGATCCCCGACCCGCCACCCGTCACCAGCGCCACCTGACCCGCGAGGAGGTCCCTGCGAAAGCTACTCATGCCCCCAAATACCACGTCCCCGCGACGACGACGCCGCTTGCGCGTGCAGTGACGGCGCCCGCCGACCCACGTTCCCCGCGGCCATCCTGTCCACGACCGGCCGCGACCTTGCGCGACAAGACATCCGCCTGCATGAGCCGATCATGCCGGACAATCAAGACCAGCGGCCCGAGATCATCACGCCGCACCCGACCGAGATCGAGAAGCCTGAGATCAAGACCCCCGAGATCAACGAGCCCGAGATCAAGTCTCCGGAGATCCGCACCCCGCCCGATCCCGAGATCAATCCTCGGACCCCGCAGCCCGAGATCAGGCCCCCCGACCAAGACACCCCGGAGATCCAGGCGCCCGGGGTCCAGACCCCCGACAGCGGCGACGACGGTGGCGGTCAAGGCGGCGGCGACGTGGCCGACCCCGGCGGCACGCTCACGGCATGACAGGCACAACGAGGATCCGTGCCGAGCGGGCCGGCACGCTGACGTTGGCGCCCTCGACCATCGCACCGGTCAGCTCATCCATGTAGCTGCCCGCCGGCACGCCCGTCACCGTCGCTTCGCTGTCGCCGCGGTTGATCGCCACGTACACCGTCTCCATCGCGTCCTTCATCTCGTACGCGAAGGTGTCGGCCGCGACGCTCAGCGTCTTTCGGGTGCCCCGACGCAACGCGCTATGTGCCGCCCGGATCACTCCGAGGTCCTTGATCTGTTGCAGCAGCAGGTCCTGGCCCGCGGAGTAGTTGGTCCATTGCATCGGCCGCCGGTTGTCCGGGTCACCCGCGCCCGGCATGCCGATCTCATCCCCGTAGTAGACCAGCGGCGCGCCCTTCGTCGTGTACAGGATCGTGAACGCCAGCCCGAGCCGCTGGAACGCCGAGGTGCCGCCCGGCAGCGGCGGCTTACCGTTCCACGCCTTGTCCTTGCCGTCGGTCCATTGGTTGTCCCACAGCGGCGTGTCCTCGGCGAGGTGGATCGCGCGCGGGATGTCATGGTTGCCGATGAACGTGCTCATGATCCCGCTGCCGTAATACGTGTCGTTCTGGTCCATGAAGCCGGCCAGAGACGTCATGCTGTCGCTGCGCATCAGCACCGACGTCGCCATTTGCATGCGCAGCGGGAAGTCGAACTGCCCGTCGAGCATGTCCGGACGCACGTAGTACTTGATCGTGTCCTGTTGACCCGTAAACGTCTCACCGACCATGTAGAAGTGCTCCATCGTGGTCGGCTCGATGTCCGACTTCACCCGCGCGCGCATGTCGAACAGCCACTGGTCCGCGATGTGCTTGACCGCGTCGAGGCGAAACCCGTCGACGCCGGTGTCCTTGATCCACTTGATCGCATTGTCGACCGAGAACTTGCGCGCCGCCGCGTTCTCGAAGTTGAAGTCGGGCAAATAGTCGGTGAACCAGCAGCGCTTGTTCTGCACCGTGTCCTCCCACGAGCAGCCCGCGCCGCACACACAGTCGCCGCCCTGCCCGTTGTCATTGGGCCAAAACCAGTCCTTATGGTCGGCGTAGACCGCCGCGCTGTCGTGCATGTGGTTCATCGCGTAGTCGAGGATCACCTTGAGGTCGTGCGCGTGGGCCGAGGCGACCAGGTCCTTGAGCTCCTGCAAGGTCCCGAAGTGCTCCTCGGGCTGGTCGAGGTCGCTCGGCCAGTAGCCGTGGTAGGCGCTGTAGAAGTACCCGTCGGTGCCGATCCCCTGGTCGTTGGTGTTGTCCATCGGCACCGTCAGCCACAGCGTGTTGACCCCGAGCTCGTTGAAGTAGCCCTCCTCGATCTTCGCCGTCACCCCGGCCCAGTCGCCGCCGTACCAGTCCGCCGCCGCCTCGACCCCGATCAGCTTGTCGTTGCCCTTGTTGCCGTTGTTGAAGCGATCGACGAACACGAAGTAGATCACCGAGTCGCGCCAGTCGAAGGTCCCGATCAAGGCCGAGTCGCACGAGAACTCCTCGCAGGTCGTCGGCGCCAGCAGCGAGTTCTTGCCGCCGAAGCCGTCGTCCACCGAGTTCGCGTTGGCCGGATCGACGATCCACATGTCGGATCCGTCGACGCGAAACTTGTACTGCACCGCCGTGTCCCACGGGACCGGCACTGTCGCCGTCCAGTTGGTCCCATCACTCGTCATCGGCGCGCCCGCGGTCCAGCCATCGGCCGCGAAGCTGCCCATCACGTCGACCGACGACTCGCCGTTGTCCGGGTACGTGAACACGTGATCGCAGCGCTTCTGCGCGTCGTCGCACATCGGCGGCGGCGGCTCACCCGTGGTCCCGTCCGTGGTCGTCGGCGTCGTGTCGCTGTCCGGCGTGCTGTCGGTCCCCGTCGTCGAGTAGGTCCCCGCGCTCCCGCCCACCGAGGGATCGTAGGGCGTCGTGTCCGGTGGCGTCGTCGCCTGACCGGTCTCCTCGCCGCCGAGCGGCGGGTCCGCGCAGGCAGTGACGAGGACCGGCAAAAAAGACGCGAGCAAGCGAAGGCGAGACATGTGCTCCACGCTCGCCGCCGGGCCCCCTGCGGTCAAGTCCATGTTCGCGTCGGCTCAGGGAGCCGGCACACAGCCGGACTCCGCCCGCACCAGCACCCGCGGCTGGCGCGGTCCCAGCGGCACGCTCGCGCCGTCCGGCCCGAACTCGAAGCGATCGCCCCCGATCGCGTCCACATACGTGCCAGCCATCATCGGCGGCGCTTGCACCGTCTGCGCCCCTGCCGACGACGACAGCAACACCAGCGCGGCCCCCTCGCCGCTCCCGCGACGAAATCCATAGAGGGTGTCCTCCACGATCACCGCCTCGCGTTCGCCGCCACGCAGCGCCGGCAGACACGCGCGCAGGCGGCCGAGGCGCTGGACCAGCGCGCGCGTGCTGGTCTGCTCCGCCGACAGTGCCGCCTCCGCCGGGAACACCCGCCGATTGTCCGGATCGTTGCTCCCGGCCAGGCCGACCTCGTCGCCATAATAAAGCACCGGCAGCCCCGGCAGCGTCAGCAGCAGGGTCAGCGCGCTGCGCTGGCGGGCGAACGCGACGGCGTCCTCCGCCTGCTCCGCGGGCGCCGCCCACGGGTCACCGCCCGCGTCGCCATGCGCCGCCGAGAAGAAGCGCGGCACGTCATGATTCCCGATGATCCGCCCGAGCACCGCGCCCGAGCCGGCCGTCGACGTCTCGATCTCCAGCAACATCGCCTCGACCTCACCGAACCCCGCCGACTCGTGCGCCAACGCGTCGCGGATCGCCCACATCAGCGGGAAGTCGAACACGCTGTCGAGCCCGTCGTTCGCCTCGGCCCCGAGGTAATAACGGATCACATCGACGCCCCAGCGCCCCGCGCCCGTGAACACCTCGCCGATGAGAAACGGCGGCTCGCCCGAGGCGCGCGCGCGCAGCTCGTGGGCCATACGCCGGGTCGCCGCGCGCGGCATCATCGGCACCGCGTCGACCCGCAGCCCGTCGACATCGAAGCGCTCGGTCCACCAGATCAGATCCTCGTACACCGTCCTCAGCGCCGCCGGCTCTTGCAGCCGCAGGTCCGGCAGGTAGTCGGTGAACCAGCACGTCTGGATGAAGCTGCCCCAGTCGCACGCACCGAGCCCACACACGCACGTTGGATCCGCGCGATTGAACCATGCCGGTCGCTCCGTGTAACGCGGGCTGGTCTCGTACACATGGTTCGGCACCACGTCGAGCAGCACCCGCAGCCCACGATCGTGCGCCGCCGCGATCATCCGCTCGAGCGCCGCCTCCCCGCCGTCCTCCCCGCCGATCTTCGGATCGACCCCTCGCGGATCCGCCGGCCAGTAGCCGTGGTACCCCTCGTACATGTGGCCGTCCCCGCGACCCTCGCGAGCCTCGTCCGGATTCGTGTAGACCGGCGAGATCCACAGCGCCGTCACCCCCATGTCCGTGAAGGTGCCGGCCTCGATCTCGGCCGTGATCCCGTCCAGCGTGCCGCCTGCGCGTAATCCCGGGGTCGCCGGCGGCGCCAGAGCCACGCCACCCGGCCCGCGATAGCGATCCGTCACGATCTGATACAGCAGCCCGTCGGCCCAGGTCTGCGCCGCCGGTCGCACGAACGCGGAGACCCGCGCCTGCGCCGTGCGACCCGCCGCGTCCTCCGCGAGGATCACCAACGAGTGCTTGCCGCGCGACAACCCGGCGATCGACAGCGCCACGCTCCCGCGCCCGTCCACGACCACTGGCACCGCCCCCGCCGCCCCCGTCGCCGTCGCCGACTTCAACGGCGAGCCATCCTCGGCGGTCGCGAAGCTCGCGCTCACCTTCAGCGTGTCGTGCCCGACCTCCACGCTCTCGACCGTCAACACCGGCACCCCGCAGTCCGGCACGATCATCAACGACACCTCGAGGTCGTCCTGCGCGGTCCAAAAGGTCGTGCGCGGGTTGTGCTCGTCGGTCCGATGCACTCCGTCCTCGAGGATCAGATACCCGTACTCGCCTGGCCCGACCTCCCCGTCGATCCGCGCCGTCTGCCAGCCCGGCTCCGCCGACGCCTCAAGCGGGATCCCTGGCGCGAGCCAGCCGTCCCAGCTCCCGATCACCTCGAGCCGCGCCCCCACGGCCTGCGGCTGCGCCCACACCATCACGCGGCAGTCACCGGTCGGCGGCGCCTCGACGCATGCCCCCCACGCGACGACGACCCCGAGCAGCGCTGCATGACCGACGTGGCGCACGACGCCCGCGATCTTGACAAATTCCCGCCGCCCCGTCCCGCACTATCCGCCCATCGTCAGTCTGAAAGATCGCGGTCGACAATGCCCCGCGGATCTGGTCAAACAGTTCGCTGTACCCCTGTGCGACGCGACACCCGTAGACTCCCCGGCCTGCCACCTCGCGTCGCCTCTGCCGGCCTCGGGTTGGCCGGCAGCCTGCTGATCGCCGCGCCCGCCCTCGCCGCGCCCGCCCTCGCCCCAGGGGCCGCCCTCGCCCCAGGGGCCGCGCAGGCCCCGGCTCCGCTGCCGCCGCCGTCCGGGTCCACGCCCACCGCCGCCCAGCCGCCGATCACGCAGCCCGAGCCCACGACTGCCGACGAGCCCGACACCGTCGAGCCGATCACCCCGATCACCCCGATCACCCCGACCCCCACCCCGA
>Ga0105046_10006372_pt1 | contig 18625 bp, 17 predicted proteins | sample MAT03_FD_78385 | JGI IMG/M metagenome (GOLD analysis project Ga0105046, IMG submission 78385) | Freshwater microbial communities from Lake Fryxell liftoff mats and glacier meltwater in Antarctica - MAT-03 (megahit assembly) | ecosystem: Environmental > Aquatic > Freshwater > Ice > Liftoff...
AATCAATATTTTTTTTACATTTGTTTAACGACCAAAATAAGAATGAATTTTAAAATCTTCGCCAGCAAAATCAGTGGTCAATTTGAATCGGAATCAGGTGGTCAATTTAATCGGTATATGCACTATGCTGCTGAAAAAGCTTCTTTAGCCACAGACTATACATTTGCGTGTTATGATAGAGACGAAGTTGAAATGAATCCACAGTATCTTCAAAGAAGGGCTGATCTATTTCATGAAATAGGTTGGACGGACGCAAATGGAAATTGGACTGAACTAGACAAAACAGTAATTGAAAATGTCGGTCATCAAATAGTGAGTAATTTGATTAAAGAGTAAGATCGTCAAGAACAAAACTTACGCTAAAATTTACCGTCAATGGCGTTAACAGCCCTTATTTCTGACCTACCCTAAACACCTTGCAGAAGTGACTTATTGCCCTTAAATCGGCTAAAAATCGCTGAATTTGGGCTTTTCTAAGTTCTTCAGGGTTTTTATTGTTTATTTGGTTCGAACAGGGTAAATTTGAGCCCGCATAAAATGAACACCCTCTTGAAAGTAGTTAATTTTCAAAGGGTGTTCATTTTATAAAAGTTCGAAATGATTTTTTTCTAAATACTTTTTCCTCTAAATTGACTCGATTTAATCATTTACACGTTCGAGTGCTCTTTAAAAAATGAATTGATGATAATATATTGTTGTTGGATATTTTCAATCCTTCCTAAAACAACAATCGTTTACATACCCCTTTCTTTTTTGCAATTCACGGTCAATCCGAAAAGCGTGAATCATGTAAATTATTTCCAGAACTGTGTAATGCCTGGCTTAATAAGAGAGCCGACATTTGTTTTTAGCATGAAATATAATTCGCCCCTTTTAGCTATTATAAATAAGCACTCAACGAACATTAGTCATACAACAATGATTAGAAACCATCTTCGGGCAGATTATTTCCATCAATATGATAAAAAGTTGAAAAAAAATTCTGTGGAAATTCCGTTTTAACAAAAAAATATACGACTATCATATGAAATAGCCATGTTTGCCGAACCACAAACACAAATGAAGATAATCCCGACAGCTATCGGGAAGCTAAGCCCTGCCCGAATTGGTCAGGCGGGCATATGACAAATAACAAACAATAATATCTACATATGAAAAAAAATATCCTGAAAAGAGCTGCCAGTAATCGTAATAAGTTGCTCAAATGCCCTACCGGCATCAAAGGTTTTGACGAAATTACCGAAGGCGGGCTCCCAAAAAATGGAACCACTTTAGTTTCTGGAAATGCCGGCTCAGGCAAAACCCTTTTTGGGATAGATTTTCTAATCAAGGGAGCAACTGATTATAACGAGCCGGGGGTTCTCATGTCATTTGAAGAGACAGAAGGAGAACTTTTTAAAAACGTGGCTTCTCTCAATATGGATTTGGAAGCGCTTGTATCTCAGAAAAAAATTGTGCTCGAACATGTTATTTTAGATCGTAAAGACATTCAAGAAGTCGACTTTAATCTCGAGGGGATATTCGTTCGTTTGGAAGATGCTATTGATTCTATTGGTGCCAAACGTGTTGTTTTAGATTCTCTGGAATCACTCTTTGCAGGCATTATCGATCTTGGCATACTTCGTTTAGAGATAAAAAGACTTTTCCGATGGCTTAAGGAAAAAAAGGTCACGGCAATCGTTACAGGCGAAGCGGGACAAAAGGGTTCATATACCCGTCATGGTCTGGAAGAATATATCTCCGATTGCATTATTCTTCTGGATAACAGGGTAAGAGACCAAATTGCCACCCGTAGAGTTCGTATAATTAAATATCGGGGGTCACGTCATGGAACAAGCGAATATCCATTTGTCATAGATGATGAAGGGCTTTCAGTAATTCCCATCACGTCCGCAGGGCTTGAACAACCGGGCACAGACAAGAGGGTTTCGACAGGCATTCCATCGTTAGATAAATTGTTTAAGACTGCTAAAGGTTACACCAGAGGTAGTACCATACTGGCTTCAGGTACCGCAGGCAGCGGAAAAACAAGTTTTGCCGGGGCATTCGCACTTGAAAGTTGTAAACGCGGCGAACGCTGTCTTTTCTTTTCTTATGAAGAATCATCAGGGCAGCTTATTCAAAACATGGGTTCTATCGGTATTGATTTTGCGCCTTGGATAAAAAAAGGGTTATTAAAGATTGTGGCTCTTAGGCCATCCTTTCTTGGTTTAGAGATGCATTTATTGAATGTTTATAAGCTGGTTGATAGTTTCAAACCAAAGGCTGTGGTAGTAGACCCTCTTACAAGTCTTGTTGGAGAGGGCGAACTGCGTGAAGTGTCATCGATGATTACCCGAATGATTGATCTCTTTAAATCCAGGAGCATCACCACCTTTTTTACAAGTCTTATTTCTGCAACCTTTCAAAGTAACACGAGTGGTGAAATAGGTGTTTCATCGTTGATTGACACCTGGATTGTTGTGAGAATGGTAGAAGATGATGAGGGTAGAAAACGCACCCGTGAAGTCTTCATTGTTAAGTCTCGTGGCACTTACCATGATAGCGATGTACACAAATTTATTTTGAGTGACGATGGAATTATTTTGATACCTTATGCTGAATCTAATTTAAGCACCAATAAGAAAAAGAATTTTGATAAAAATGTTGCTGCGAATAAAAAAATAAATAACAACCAATGAAAACAGTTTCGCCAATATTTATTGTAGGTATTGGCGGCTCAGCCGGTGCGCTTAACGCTTACAAGGCGCTGCTGGATGCAATGCCGTTTGATACAGGCATGGCGTTTGTTATTGTTTCTCACATGAACCCCACCGCCCATAGTCAGTTAGCTTATTTACTGTCGAGGCACACAGAAATGCCAGTAATTGTAGCTTCTGAGGCTATGCCTATCCTTGCGAACCGTGTTTACGTAATTCCTCCTGATTCCGATCTTACTATTAAAAACTATCGTTTTAAAGTAATCTCACCTCGCTCTTACGGGCACAAACAGATAGATGTCTTTTTTATTTCACTGGCAAATGAAATAGGTGTACGTGCTGTTGGCATTGTTCTTTCCGGATATGATCACGATGGCACTGAGGGCTGCAAGCACATCAAGGCTAAGGGAGGGAAAACCTTTGCTCAGGACATGTCTGCCGAAGTTGACTACATGCCGCTCAGTGCTCAGGCAGCAGGTTGTACTGATTTCGTTTTACCACTTAATAAAATTCCAGCTAAGCTAGAAAGACTGGCTGCTGCGCTTAAAACTTAGAAACGTGGTACAAAACCCGAATTCTAAATTGCAAGTTAAATCAAACAAAAATTAAAAATTAGATTGTAGCCTTTAAAAGACTACCTTGGCCTGTTTACAATTGAGGAGTTCGTTTGGCCGAAATACCACCTAAACGCACAGCTATCTTTTTTCAAAGTTTAAGAAAAGGCAAAATTAAAAACGACCGATTAGAAAGGAAAGAATATTTGAATATTTTTAGTTTTAAAAAAAATGAATACTATGAAAACAAAATCTGCCGCTAATAAGCCAGTTCTTGTTGAAGATAAACAAGCATCGCAATTTGCAAGAAGTTTAATTGAAGCATCGCTCGACCCGCTTGTTACCATTTCTCACGAAGGAAAAATAACAGATGTAAATGAAGCAGCAGCAAAAGTAACCGGAGTGCCTAGAGAGAAATTAATAGGCACCGACTTCTTCGATTATTTTACCGAACCACAAAAGGCGCTTGAAGTTTATCAGCAAGTATTCGCAATGGATTCTGTTGCTAATTCTCCGCTTACGATTCGCCATAAAGGCGGCAATCTTCCTGGTGTAGCAATAAATGGATCGGTTTATAAAGATGATAGAGGAAATGTGCTTGGAGCTATAATTGTTATGAGAGATGTTCTTGAACAAAAAGCATACGAACTTGCATTTCAAGATAAAGAGAAACGCGCTGATGAATTAATCATTGCCAACAAAGAACTTGCATTTCAAGACAAGGAAAAAGGAAAACGTGCTGATGAGTTAATCATTGCCAATAAGGAACTTGTATTTCAAAACGAAGAGAAGGAAAAAAGGGCAGCAGAATTAATCATTGCTAATAAAGAACTTGCATTTCAGAACGAAGAGAAGGAAAAGCGTGCAAATGAATTAATCATTGCTAATAAAGAACTTGTATTTCAAAACGAAGAGAAGGAAAAACGGGCAGCAGAATTAATCATTGCCAATAAAGAACTTATTTTTCAAAACGAAGAAAAAGAAAAACGTGCAGCGGAGTTATTCATTGCTAACAAAGAACTTGTATTTCAAACCGGAGAGAAAGAAAAGCGGGCAGCAGAGTTAGTAATTGCTGATATAGAACTTGACTTTCAAAATATGGAGAAAGAAAAACGGGAAATTGCAAATAAAGAATTGGAAGCATTCAGTAATTCTGCGAAACAAGCCTCGCAGTATGCACGAAGTTTAATTGAAGCATCTACCGATCCATTAGTTACCATTTCACCCGAAGGAAAAATTACGGATGTTAATGAAGCGTCAGTAAAAGTAACCGGAGTGTCGAGAGCGAAATTAATTGGAACCGATTTCTCAGATTATTTTACCGAACCAGAAAAAGCGCGTGAGGGATATAAAAAGGTTTTTGAAAAATCATTTGTATCTGACTATCCGCTTACAATAAAGCACAAAGATGGGAAATTAACAGATGTATTATACAATGCATCAGTTTATAAAGATGATAAAGGCAATGTGTTGGGAGTGTTTGCTGCTGCAAGAGATGTTACAGCACAAAAATTACTTTCCAAATATTCGCTGAGTCTTATTGAAGCCAGCCGTGATCCATTGGTTACTATCAACACTGAAGGCAAGATCACTGACATGAATCAGGCAACCGCAAAAATTACAGGTTTGACCCGAAAGGAACTCACCGGCACCGACTTCTTCGATTATTTTACTGAACCACAAAAGGCAAGGGAAGTTTACCAGGAAGTGTTCGCAAAAGGTTCTGTAGCCGATTCTCCACTTACACTTCGTCATAAAGATGGCAAACTTACCGATGTATTATTTAATGGATCTGTTTATAAAGATGATAGAGGAAATGTGCTGGGAGTTGTGATTGTTGCAAGAGATGTTACAGCCCAAAAAAAATTAGAAAGGGATGTGGCAGAACGGGGAAAAGAATTGGAGCGATTAACAGAATTAGAACGATTCAGAAAATTAACAGTGGGGAGAGAATTGAAAATGATAGAACTGAAAAAAGAAAATGAAGAATTAAGAGGAAAACTGGGTATTGCAAAGGATGAAAATATTTAATGATGGGAAATTCTACCGGTGAAATAGAAAGCCAATTAAACTCACTTGAGGAAACTCAACGGGCTATTCCTAACATTCTTGAAGATACGGAAAATGAAAAAAATCTATTGGCAAACACGCAAAAAGCCCTAATAAATATTCTTGAAGATTTTGCAAATGATAACACCTTTCTTGAAAATACCCAAAAAGCAGTACTTAATATTTTGGATGATTATTCTGAGGAAAAAAAATTAGCTGAAGACACACAAAAAGCGGTAATAAATATTCTTGAAGATTATAGCATAGAAAAAGACAGAATTGAAAAAATAAATATTAAACTTATAAGTTCGAATAAAGAGATAGAACAATTTGCATACATAGCTTCACATGATTTACAGGAACCATTAAGGAGTATTTCAAATTATGTAGGTTTATTTGTGAAACAATACAAAGGGAAATTAGATAAAGATGCCGATCAGTATTTGGATTTTATTAGCGGTGCAACTAGTCGTATGCAATCACTCATCAAAGATTTATTGGAGTATTCAAGAGTAGGAAAAGATGAAAATAAAACAGCAATAGATTGCAATATACTATTAAATGAGATATTGAATGATATGACTATATCTATTACAGAAAGCAGGGCAGAGATATATTCAGAACAATTGCCGATTATAAACGGTTATCTTTCAGGACTAAAATCTCTTTTTCAAAACCTTATTAGTAATGCTATCAAATTCAGAAAAAACGATATAAAGCCAATTATTAATATTACAGCACAAGACAAAGGTAAAGAATGGCTTTTCGCAATAAAAGATAATGGAATTGGAATAGATAAAAAATATTATCATAAACTTTTTGTAATTTTTCAAAGACTCCATAATAAATCTGAATATCCCGGAACAGGTATAGGACTGGCTCATACACAAAAAATTATTGAATTACATGGAGGAAGAATTTGGGTAGAATCAGAAGCTGGCAAAGGAAGCGCATTTTTTTTCACTCTACCTAAAACAAGATTATTATGAAAAAAAAATTAAATTGTATTCTTCTCATAGACGACGATAATGATGATAACTTTTTTCATCAAATCGTTATTAAGAAGATGAATATTACTGAACGCATTGAAGTTATTTTAGATGGTGGGGAAGCCATAGAATTTCTCACAAAAGAAAATAAAACCCCGCCTGATCTGATATTTTTAGACATTAATATGCCTAAAATGAACGGATGGGAATTTCTGGAATCGTATAAAAAATTAAGCGCAGAACATAAAGCAAAAGTAGTTGTAGTAATGCTTACTACATCAATAAATCCGGACGACAAGAAAAGAGGCGAACAATTTTCTGAAATTATTGGCTTTAATTCCAAACCTCTAACTGAAGAAATGATTAAAGAAATTTTAGACCGCTATTTTCCGGACATTGAATATAAATAGGAAACCCACCTGTAGCAAAATTCAATAACAGCAATTACTCACATAAAGCGACGCCATTGACTCTAATAGTAGGAAAATTTTTCAATATTCTTTTTCTTATTTCATTTTTTCAACCCGCATAATAGAAAGTGATACCGACATTGGCTAGACAATTTGCGTTATGATTGACCAAGATGATGGTAAAATGCTTGCACCAAATAAGAATTAATCTCAATTTTCCAACTAAGTACTCTGAACGCCAATTGCTTTTTTGAAGGCAACACGTTTGTGATTTTCCGCAATATCAGGGGTAATAAATGGTTCAGCCTCCACGTAATGAAAATTCCGGCCAATCAGACCCGTGCATTCCACTTCATACAACCCCCTCCGGAAATCAGAGGAATGACCTTTAGAATCAGTAGTGCAAAGCTATAATTCCAGGGGTCGGTTTTTTATATCAGGTGGGGTTTGGTAAGTTGTAATTTTCAACAAGTCACAGATCCATCCATTAAACGTAGCTGACAAGTGTGGATGCAAAAATAGCACGTTTTAGATTATTTGCTATATTTGTATGACTGTGAAAAAGGCTGCTATTATATTATATTGCATTTTCTACTTTATAGTAGCAAGTGGGTTCACTATCAGCCTGCATTATTGTGGTGGCAAGATTAAAGGTATTTCATTGAATAGTACTGTAAATGAGGAGGGCTGCTGCGGGACTAAAAAGAAAAGTAAAGGTTGCTGCAAAGATAAATCCACTTTTGTCAAAGTTAAAGATAATCACTTTGCAGGTAATGCTGTAAAAGTTCAGTATTATCCTGTTAAGACAATTTCTGATCCCGTTTTTAACAAGCTACTCGAAGTTCAGAACCCAAACATTGTTTATACACTCTTAGATTATCATGCACCACCCGTCTTATACGACAATCCAATATACCTCAAGCATCAGGTACTAATTATCTGATTTTTATTTTTTTTCTGGTCCCGGCTATTTGGTAGTTTCGGGACATTCTTGTTTGCACACCTTTGTGCCCGCAATTTTAACTTATTAATTATAAAACTATATAAGGATGAAAAAATCTATTTTATTAGTAGCAATGTTAACAGGCATGCTCTTGGGTTATGCACAGAACAACGTTTTTTTAACTATTACACACAAATTAGGTGCTTCAAACTTTGCATTTAATCAAGCCTCTCAAAATGATTTAAGTCAGAATTTTAAAATTACCCGCGTTGACTATTACATTTCGTCCATAAAAATCATTCATGATGGTGGAATGGAAACCGCTGTTCCAAATAAATACATACTCGCTAAGGGCATCGCAAGTGTAAATGCGTTTTTAGGAAGTTTTAATGTAACAAATGTGGAAGGCGTTAAGTTTTCTATTGGAGTTGACGCTCCGACCAACAATGCAGATCCTACGCTGTGGTTAGCTCCACATGTCTTATCACCGCAGTCACCATCCATGCACTGGGGTTGGGCCTCTGGCTATAGATTTATTGCGTTAGAAGGTAAGGCTGGATCTGCTTTTAACACTACCTTCCAAATGCATGGCCTGGGTAACGCGAACTATTTTTCCCAAACTCAAATGGCAGCTGGTGTTGTTACTAGTAATAGCATCTCTATTAATTTAAATGCCGACTACGATGAGGCCTTAAAAGGTATTAACGTTAATGCGGGGCCAATAGATCATGGAGTGGACGCAACCGATTTGACTGTGATAGAGAATTTTAGAGATTTCGTTTTTTCACCCAGTGCCATTATTACCACCGGAATTAATAAGCTAGAAGTTTCTAATAAGGTAACTCTTTATCCAAATCCCAGTGATGGAAATTTCAAAATTGATTTGACTGAGTCTTTAAATAAGATTAGTCAAATTGAAATTACGGATATACTGGGACGTCATGTGAACTTTTTACCGGTTAACAGTAGTATTGTAGAGACTCAATTATTACAAAAGGGCTGCTATTTTATAAAATTCTTGAATGGCACTGAAGTAATGACTAATAAGAAATTGATTATTGAGTAAAAAAAGTGATTAGAGGCTGTCAAATAGTTATTTTACTGGTAGGTGTTTTACTAGCATCTTGCAAAAAAGATAGTTCAATTAGCGTTGAGCCTAATGATAAATTTGTTTTGCCAAGGGGTTTTCCACCGATTACTTATCCAGCTGACAATGAATTTAGAAAAGACCGTTGGGACTTAGGAAAGAAATTATTTTTCGATAAATCACTATCACGCGGCAATAAAATTAGTTGCGCCTCTTGTCATAAATTAGATTTAGCATTTAGCGATGATGTAGCATTGAGTGTAGGCGAAAATAATTTGACGGGAAAAAGCAATTCGCCTACACTTGCTAATATAGCGTATCATCCCTATTATACAAGGGCAGGTGGTGTACCTACTTTGGAAATGCAGGTGCTTGTACCTATTCAAGAACATGATGAATTTGATTTTAATATCGTGGATATCGCTAGTTTATTGCGTTCAGATAGTTCTTATAATCAAGCCGCAAGAAACTGCTATGGAAGGAATATAGACCCTTATGTAATTGTGAGAGCCATAGCAAATTATGAACGTACAATTACTAGTGGAAATTCTTTTTATGATCAGAATCAATGGGATAAAAGGAATTTTCCATTTACAGCATTGCAACAGGAGGGTAAAGAATTATTTTTTAGTTCGAGAACAAATTGCGCATTGTGCCACTCTGGTTTTAATTTTACAAATTATAGTTTTCAAAGTAATGGACTTTATTTAAATTATGCTGATAGCGGGAGAATGCGTTTGACTCATTTAGAATCTGACAGGGCTTTATTTAAAGTGCCAACGTTGCGCAATATTGCAATAACAAAACCATACATGCATAATGGCTCTGTTAATTCACTTGAAGATGTAATACAACATTATAACTCTGGTGGATTTGCAAATACAAATAAAAGTAAGCTAATTAAACCTCTTGGATTGATGGATGGAGAAAAACGAGCGCTTGTGGCTTTTTTAAATACTTTAACCGATTATGATTTAATTAATAACGAAAAGTTTAAACAATGAAACGAAAAATAATAACTACAGTTGCGATACTTTTTATTTCAATCTTTTTAGTCTTTGCGTGCAAAAAAAAGAAAGATGAAACCATTGATGCACCTCAAGCCGAAAATTCACCATACGAACTGGAGTATGGGAGCCTGCCACAGCCTAACATTCCTATTGACAATAAGCTAACTTATCAAGGTGTAAAATTGGGTCGAATGTTGTTTTACGAAAAAATGCTCTCCAAAGATAATTCTATTTCTTGCGGAAGTTGTCATAATCAAAAAACTGCCTTTTCAGATACCAGTCGATTATCTAAAGGTGTAGGGGGTTCTTTAGGTAAAAGGCATGCTATGGCCGTATTTAATATGCTCTGGAATTCGAATGAGTTTTTCTGGGATGGAAGAGCACATTTACTGCGCAATCAATCACTCATGCCAATTCAGGATAATTTAGAAATGAATGAAACGCTTGAAAATGTTGTTAATAAATTGAACATGAACAAACTTTATTCTGCGCAGTTTAATCAAGCATTTGGTTCTTCGGAAATCACTCCCGAAAAAATAAGTCTTGCACTTGAACAATTTATAAATTCTATTGTTTCATTTAATTCTAAATATGACGATTATTTAGCCGGAAAAGCAATGTTAACGACTGTGGAAGAACGCGGTAGATTTTTGTTTTTCACAGAGTATAATCCTTCCTTTCCGAATGAATCTGGGGCAGACTGCCAGCACTGTCATGGCGGAGCAAATTTTGAAAATGATAAATACATGAATAATGGGATTGATGATAATACAAGCCTGAACGATGTGGGTAGAGAAGCGGTTACAAATAATCCTAATGATAAAGCCAAATTTAAAGTCCCCTCATTAAGAAACGTTGAATTAACGCCTCCTTATATGCATGATGGTAGATTCAACACTTTAGAGGAAGTTGTTAATCAGTATAATTTAGTAAAAAATTCAAATTATTTAGATCCCGCCTTTCAACAACAGCTTCCTAATGGATTGCAACTGAATGTTGCTGACAAAGCTGCCCTGGTTGCATTCTTAAAAACGTTAACAGATACAAAACTAATAAGCGATTCCAAATTTTCTAATCCATTTTAATATGAAAACTTTTCCAATAAAAATACTAATTGCTATTACAACAACTTTAATTAGTTGTAATGATACAAACACGAATACCTTAATTGAAAACAAAACCGAGTTTGTTAATGGCCTTGCCTCCTCAACTTTTAAAGTCTGGGGAAATTGCGAAATGTGTAAAGAAACAATTGAAGGTTCGTTAAAGATAGACGGTGTTATAGACTCTGAATGGAATACAGAAACAAAAGCGATGGTGGTTTCTTATGACACGGTAAAAGTTTCTCTCAATCAAATTGAAAAGAATATTGCTTTAGTTGGATACGACAATGAAAAGTACAAAGGCGACGATGCAGCTTATAAAAATTTACCCGAATGCTGTCAGTATGAGCGGAAATAGCTTGAATCATCAATTGATGCCCGTTAGTAAATGAAATATTGCTAGTTCATTTTTTGCCTCGGTAAGTTTATGATTTCTTTCACTCAAGTTAGTTCGTACTGAAATAAGAAAAAATAGTTAAATAATGAAATTATACATTAAGAATATGGTTTGCCCACGCTGCATTAGTGCAGTTGGAAAAATATTTACTGACATTAATGTAAAACCTTTGCAAATTAAGCTTGGAGAAGTCACGCTTTCTAAAGAATTAAGTCCGAAACAATTCGCTTTATTCGAGAAACAATTAGAGGGTTTAGGTTTTGAACTCCTGAGCGATAATCGCGCACAGCAAATAGAACAAATTAAATCAATAGTTATAAAACATATTCAGCATTTAGAAGATGGGAAATTTGTTTTTTCCGACATCCTTGCAAAAGATCTTAATAAAGGATATTCTCAGCTCAGTAAATTATTTTCTTTAACTGAAGGCATAACTATCGAACAATTTGTTATTCTTCAAAAAATAGAAAAAGTTAAAGAACTTATCAGGTACAATGAAATGAACTTGAGTGAAATTGCAGATAAGATGGGATACAGCAGTGTTGCGCATTTGTCGTCTCAATTTAAAAAAACAATTGGACTAACACCTTCCCAATTCAGGGGGCAAGCCATTGTCCTGCGCAAAACCTTAGATTCTATCTAACAATACGATGTAAATCGTTTCCACAATTATGTAACATTAGCGGGCAGTTATTGCTGACCTTTGTAATGTGAAATTTGATCATTATGAAAAAAAAAGAAAATACTACAGTTTATTTACCGTTAGAAAACGTTGAAAGCGAGCATTGCGCTTTAATTGTAAATAAGGGTTTAGATAAAGTCGAAGGAATTGCGGAACATCATGTAGAACTTAACAATCGCAGGGCTCAAATTAGCGGCCAAGATATTAACATTATAATTCCTAAGGCCGTAAAACAAATTCGTGATTTAGGCTATGAGGTTACCACCGCAAAAAAATCATTCCCTGTATTAAATATGTCCTGTGCTTCCTGCGCAAATAGCAGCCAGGAAATTCTAGCAATGCAAGCCGGTGTAATTTCTGCGTCTGTCAACTACGCAAATGCCATCGCTACGATTGAATATGTTCCATCTATAACTGATTCACATAAATTAAAGGCCGCTTTGCAATCCGTAGGTTACGACTTGATGATTGATGAAAGCGAAGAAGCAAAGAATTCCTTAGAAGAAGTTCAACAAAGTCATTTTAAATCTTTACAAAAAAGAACAATTGGTGCTGTGGTGCTGTCAGTTCCCTTGGTAATAATTGCAATGGTTCCGTATTTAATGAATCTTACTTATGCAAATTATATTATGTGGGCATTATCAACTCCCGTTTTAGTTTGGTTCGGAAAACAGTTTTTTATCGGTGCTTTTAAACAGCTCAAATATTTTTCAGCAAACATGGATACATTGGTTGCACTAAGTACCGGTGTTGCCTATTTATTTAGTGTATTTAATACAATTTTCCCTGAGTATTGGCACAGTAAGGGACTTCATGCACACGTCTATTTTGAAACAACAGCTGTGGTTATTTCATTTATTCTTATAGGAAAATTATTAGAAGAAAAAGCAAAAGGAAATACTTCTTCGGCTATCAAAAAACTAATGGGTTTGCAGCCAAAAACGGTTATCGTTATTCATGAGGGTGGTCATCAAATGGAGATGCCAATTGCGAGCGTAAAGGTAGGGGATATATTACTGGTTAAGCCGGGGGAAAAAATTGCTGTAGATGGTGTTGTTACAACCGGCAGTTCGTTTGTAGACGAAAGTATGATTAGCGGTGAACCAATCCCTGTTGAAAAAAATAAAGACACTAAAGTGTTTTCAGGTACCATCAATCAAAAAGGTAGTTTTCAATTTAAAACAGAAAAAATTGGAAGCGAGACACTCTTGTCTCAAATCATTAAAATGGTTCAGGATGCGCAAGGAAGTAAAGCGCCTGTGCAAAAATTGGTAGATAGAATCGCAGGAATATTTGTGCCCATAGTTATCGGCATTGCAATAGTAAGTATGATTGTATGGATTATATTTGGCGGTGAAAATGGATTTACTCAAGGCTTACTGGCAATGGTGACAGTTTTAGTAATTGCCTGTCCTTGTGCTTTGGGCCTGGCTACGCCAACTGCTATTATGGTTGGTGTTGGTAAAGGCGCAGCGATGGGAGTTCTTATAAAAGATGCAGCAAGTTTAGAATCATCGAAAAATATTACAGCAATCGTTCTCGACAAAACAGGAACAATTACCGAAGGGAAACCAACGGTAACAGATTTGAAGTGGTTCGAGCACGAAACGGAAGAATTAAGAAATATTCTTTATAGTATCGAAAAATCATCCGAGCATCCATTAGCAGATGCGATCGTTAAAAACTTAGCGGATTCTTCAAAATTTATTAACGAAGTTACAATTGAAAATTTAAGCGGAAAGGGAATTCAAGGTTCATATCAAAACAAAAATTACGCCATTGGTAACGAATTGTTAATGAAAGAAAAGAATGTTAGTATTGATTCTTCAACAAGAATCTGGGTAGATGAAAAATTAAAAATGGCCAACACTGTGATTTTGTTTACTGACGGTTCTAAACTTATTGCGGCAATTTCTATTGCAGATAAAATAAAAGAAACTTCCGTAGAGGCAATAAAAAATTTAAAAGAAAAAGGAATAGAAGTTTATATGCTTACGGGCGATAATGAACAAACAGCAAAAGCGGTATCTGATCAAGTCGGGATAGATCATTTTAAAGCGAATGTTCTCCCTGCTCAAAAATCTGAGTTCATAAAAAAATTACAAGCAAATGGAAAAATCGTGGCAATGGTTGGCGATGGCATTAACGATAGCAACGCATTGGCACAGGCAGATGTAAGCATTGCTATGGGTAAAGGAAGCGACATTGCGATGGATGTTGCCAAAATGACCATTATAGCCAGTGATCTGAACAAAATACCTCAAGCCATTCATTTATCCAAACAAACTGTCTCAACAATCAATCAAAATCTTTTTTGGGCATTTATCTACAATATCATTGGCATTCCAATTGCAGCAGGTATATTATATCCTATTAATGGTTTTCTACTAAATCCAATGATAGCAGGTGCAGCAATGGCATTGAGCAGTGTGAGTGTGGTATCAAACAGTTTACTTCTTAAATTAAGAACAATTAAAAAATAATATTATGGAAACTTTAAAATTTAAAACAACAATAAATTGCGGTGGCTGTTTAGCTAAAGTAACGCCCTTTTTAAACGATGAAAAATCAATAGAAAAATGGAAGGTAAATACTTCAACGCCTGAAAAAACACTAACCGTGGAAACGGAAGAGACCGATCCTGAAAAAATAATCGCTGCTGTACAAAAAGCGGGATTTAAAATTGAACAAATCAACTCTAATAAATAAAACTATGAAATCATTTTTCAGACTAATGATAGTTCCTGCACTTTTACTAAGTACAAGTTGTAACGGACAAATTAAAAATGCTAAAACAGAAACTGTAAAAATTTACGGTAATTGCGAAATGTGCAAAAACACGATTGAAGAGGCAGGAAACAAAAAGAAAGTATCTAAAGTAGATTGGAATAAAGATTCTAAAATTGCCACTTTAACTTTGGATTTAAAAAAAACAAATGCAGATGAGATTTTAAAGCGTGTTGCTTTAGCGGGATATGACAATGAAAAATTCCTCGCACCTGATGAGGCTTATGCTAATTTACCTGAGTGTTGCAAATACGATAGAGCCAGAAAGAAAACAGAAGTTGTTGCAAATACTATTGATAAATCAGAAATTGCCAACATTCAAAATAGTGAGGTAAATCAATTGAAGCCAATTTTTGATTCTTATTCCGATTTAAAAAACGCCCTTGTTAAGACAGATAACAAATCGGCAATAAGTAAAGCCGAAAATTTATCTTCTGTTATTTCAAAACTCGAAATGAATAAACTAGAAGTTAATCAACACGAAATTTGGATGAAAGTATACAAGGACTTATTATCTGAATCCAATAAAATAGCGAAAGCGAATAATATTGAAGAGCAAAGAATGACCTTCATTCAATTATCAGAAAAAATGCATGAACTCATTAAAGTTGCAAACTTTAACTTTCCTGTGTACTATCAACATTGCCCAATGTATAACGACAACAAGGGCGCTAACTGGTTGAGCTTAGAGAGCACAGTTAAGAATCCTTACTACGGTTCGCAAATGCTGAGTTGTGGCAAAACTATTGAAACTATTAAATAAAATTTTTTAAACAATGAACTTTCTTAAATCAATACTTGCGATAATAATTATTTTGTTCAGTAATTGGGTATATGCGCAAAAAACAGTACGCTATGATTTATATGTTCGTGACACAATCGTAAATTTTGCCAGAAAAGAAAAAAGGGCGATTGCGGTGAACGGTCAAATACCAATGCCAACGCTCACGTTTACAGAGGGAGATACTGCGGAGATATATGTTCATAATGAACTGAATGAAAAAACTGCCTTGCATTGGCATGGTGTATTTTTACCTAACAAGGAAGATGGAGTGCCTTACATGACGCAAATGCCAATAGAGCCTCATACAACTTATTTATACCGCTTTCCCATCATCCAAAGCGGAACGCACTGGTATCATAGTCACTACGAATTGCAAGAACAGATAGGCATGTATGGTAACTTTATTATGAATAAAAGAAGGACCGACCCCACTTTTAGAAAGGGAATTGATGATCTCCCCGAAATACCAATTGTTTTAAGCGAGTGGACAAATTACAAGCCTGAGAATGTACATAGAATGCTTCACAATGCTACCGATTGGTTTGCCATTAAAAAGGGCACAACACAGTCTTATGGAGAGGCTATCAAACAAGGTTATCTTGGGATTAAGATGAAGAATGAATGGAAGCGTATGACGGCAATGGACGTTAGTGATGTTTATTACGATAAATTCCTGATCAATGGAAAAAATGAATCTGAGTTGTCACAATTTAAAGCAGGAGATAAAGTGCGTCTAAGAGTTTCTAACGGTGGCGCTTCCTCTTATTTTTGGCTGCAATATTCCGGTGGAAAAATCACCGTGGTAGCCAACGATGGAAATGACGTAGAACCAGTTGAAGTCGACAGGCTGATTATAGCTGTTTCCGAAACCTATGACGTGGTTCTTACTATTCCCAACGACAGCACAGCTTATGAATTTTTAGTTACTCCAGAGGATCGAACTAAGTCGACATCTTTATGGCTGGGGAGTGGCGTGAAAAAATTAGCCAATCCAATGCTCAGACCAAAATACTTTGAGGGAATGAAAATGATGAATGGCATGATGAAAATGAACGGTAACCTTGATGATATGGGTATGCAGATGAGTTTGAATCAAATGGACATGAACGTAGTGATGTACCCCGAAATTACAGGAGAGGCCAATAAAAAGAAAAGTAAAGAAATGAAGGCAATGGATTTGAAATCTGATCATTCCATGCATAACGAAGATCAGTACAATTCTAATACGCTCTCTGATATCGTAACCCTTAATTATGCGATGCTCAAGTCACCCACTAAAACTACACTTCCAAAAAGTGATGTGAAAACATTCTATTTTACACTTACTGGCAACATGAATCGGTATGTTTGGAGTTTAGACAATAAAGTAGTTTCGGAAGCAGATAAAATTTTAGTTAAGAAAGGTGAGAATGTACGTATTGTGATGTACAATAACAGCATGATGCGTCATCCCATGCACTTGCATGGACATGATTTTCGGCTGTTAAACGGACAAGGAGATTATGCCCCTCTAAAAAACACGGTAGACATCATGCCAATGGAAACCGACACGTTTGAATTTAGCGCAAATGTTTATGGAGATTGGTTTTTTCATTGTCATATTTTATATCACATGATGGCCGGAATGGGTAGAGTGATTAGTTATGAAAATCAGCCGGCAAATCCAGAGATAAAAAACCCAAAGCTTGCACAACGAAAACTTTTTGCTGGGGATAGGAAGTTTCATCTGATGGCTGAAAATGACCTTGCAACCAATGGAAATGATGGGATGATTATGTATTCCAATACCCGCTGGCAAATTGGCACCGAGTGGCGCCTGGGTTACAACGATGGCCATGGCTACGAAACCGAGACCCACGTGGGGAGATATATTGGGAAAATGCAATGGCTAATGCCTTTTGTAGGATTTGACTGGCGTTACAGAAAATTAGGACACAATGAAGTAGAAGAAAATCTTTTTGGACAAACCAGTACCAAAGATAATCGAGCCCAATTTAGCATTGGAGTTAATTATACCTTGCCCATTTTAATTATCGCGCAGGCGGAAGTCTATCAAGACGGAAATGTACGTTTACAAGTTAGCAGGGAAGACATACCCATCACAAAACGATTGCGCTTAGGGCTAATGTATAATACCGATACAGAGTATATGATTGATTTAAAATACATAATTAATAAAAATTTAGGGATAAGAACCCACTATGATAGTGATATGGGCTTTGGTGTTGGATTAAATCTAAATTATTAAGGGTTTTTAAACAATTTAAAAAGTGGGAATGCTACAACTCTTATCCCTAAAGATGTAACATGGTACCCATAAGTGGTGTCTATCTTTGATTCATCTTTAGGTATGTTATTTGCTGGAAAATACTGCTGAGATTCATCTGTATTGTTAACGGAACTCATTAGCCATTTTTATTCTAATGAAATTTGTAAAATAATTCATAAGGCAACAGTAATACTGAAGAACCGGCCAACAGCCGGACTGGAGAAACTTAACTTCAAAAAAATTAATTATGAAAACAAAAAAAACAATGACTATGCTATTCACATCATTAATTATGATGGCAGCATGTTTTGCAACAACCAATTTAAGCGCGCAAACGGGCCCTAAAAAAATGAAAGAATGTTGCATGATGAAAGACGGAAAAATGATGCATCACAAAGACGGAAAAACAATGCCCATGGAAAAAGACATGACTATGGCGAATGGCACCAAGTGCATGACCAATGGAGAATGTATCATGAAAAACGGCGAAAAAAAGATGATGAAAGAAGGAGAATGTATGGATACGAAAGGCACTATGGATAAGTGCGAAATGATGCAGAAAACTTCTAAAAGTGATTAAAGATAAAGCAGCAAACTACGCTTGTTCTATGCACCCTGAAGTCGCATCTGATAAACCGGGGAAATGCTCAGAATGTGGTATGGATTTAACTAAAAAATAAAATTGATATTCGGGTAACAGCAACACTGAAGCACGATCGACAGCGGACCTGAATAAAAATTTAAAAAAGTGAAAAATGAGTCACCAAAAATTTCAAAGTTGCATTGACGCTTGCGTAGCGTGTGCAGTAGAATGCAATCATTGTGCAACGGAATGTTTGCAAGAAAATGATATTAAAATGAT
>Ga0105046_10006374_pt1 | contig 18624 bp, 13 predicted proteins | sample MAT03_FD_78385 | JGI IMG/M metagenome (GOLD analysis project Ga0105046, IMG submission 78385) | Freshwater microbial communities from Lake Fryxell liftoff mats and glacier meltwater in Antarctica - MAT-03 (megahit assembly) | ecosystem: Environmental > Aquatic > Freshwater > Ice > Liftoff...
ATGCAGACGCTGTCTATTCGCAACGCAAACGCACCCATCGTAAATCGCACCGCCATGCCATTGAACATCGTGAGCGCAATCAGGCCTGAGAGGAGCGAAGCCGCAGCAGCCAGCAAAACACCTTCCTGAATTAAGCTCATCAGGATTGCCCGACGCCGAAATCCGATCGTTTGCAAGGTGGCAATCTCGCGAATGCGCCCTGCCACTGCTCCGTACATCATGTTGAGTCCCGCAAAAACTCCTGCAGCCGAAACCAGCACCACGACAAACCACGCCAGCAATCGCACTGGCTGATAATGCTGTTGCAGTGTCGCGTAGTAATCCGTCTCGCGAATCGCCCGCAGCTCCAGGTCGGTTCGCTCTTTGCAAAACAATTCCACTTCCGCAGGCGACGCCCCTGGTGCCAAAAGCATCGCCACCAGACTCAGGTCTTGTCTCTTCGTCGCGGTCTGAACGTCTGCAAGGTTGCACCAGATTTCTGATTCATACGCGGCACCACCGGCGGAAAACTGTCCGCTGATCGCCCACAATCGTCCCTCAAATTCGACCGATTGGCCAATCGTCATCGCTTCCGCTCGGTTGCCCAGCTTGGCCGACGCCAACCGTCCGACCATCACTTCTCCCTGTTCCGGCCAATCGCCCGCGATCAGCTTGACTCCGCGTCGCACTAACGGTGCATTTCGGGTGACACCCCGAACCAACCCCAGTCCACCACCTGTCTCCTGTGTCTTAACGCGAGTCCCGAGATACAACTCTGGCGAAACATGCGGCACTCCAAATCTTTTCCGCGTTCCATCAAGGCTCGCGGTTAGCAGCGATGGCGTGCGAGCGACAATGGATGAGTTCTCGATGTTTTCTTCAGAGTTGACCGAATAGATCAGCACGACGTCGTCGTCTCCGCTCACTGACAACGACTGTTCCAGCCCACGAATGAATCCCACGACGACGAACACCAGCATCACGACCGTCGCCAAAGCAACGAGCGTTAATGCCGTTCGGACTGGCTTGCGAGCCAGGTTACGAACACCGTATTCCCAGGGAAGTAACATGGGGCGGTCAAGAATCAATCGAAAGTGGAGTTCTGAATACCTGAGTTAGCGACTCGCGTGAACACGCAACAATTTCGGATAACTCAACATGGAATGCTCAAAACCAACGCCAAATGTCCAGACATCAGGATACGTCTCAATGGACGCATCGACTGATTCACGAACCGAAAAGGCTTGAGCGGCGGCAAGAGCAATGGCCGCGAGAAATGATCGACTAAATCAACCAGGAGTGGTGCGCAATGCGCGCATCGCGACCGGAGTTGCGGCAATCGCAGTTCAGGGTTCCGCGTGCGAACTCCTGCACGATGTCAACGCTGATGTCACGCGAGATTCTCGCAGACCGATGGCCGAAACTGGCTGGCTGCGTATCCGCATTTGGTAGGTCAAGGCTGTCCTGAAGCGTTGCACCTTCGCAGATGCAGTTTGGACAAGCGCAGTCATTGTCCGGATCATCTTCAGAAGATTCTGAAACCGGTGACTCAGCCTCGTAGTGACAGCAGGAACATCCCGCTGGAACGCGATCATTGACACTCGCGGGAGCCACCTGGCAGGACATGCAGCGCGACGGGCATGTCAGCAAGTTGGCAATCAGAAGAATTGAGCAGGCGAATCGGAACATGACTCAAAGTGTACGTTCATCGGAAACCGTTTGCAATAGAATTGCCTGTGACACGAGTGGTCATCCACTCGTGTGACGCAGAATGAGTCGATGTCAGTGATTACATACGCGATGAGATTGAAAATGCTATGGCGGCCTCCTTCAGAATCAGTCGCCAAAAATGTCCAGTTCGGGGCTGTCAGCCGGGATGAGCCCAAGCGCGTGAGCGCGTCGGGACAGCTGTTGCAGTGCGTTTCTGCCGACGTCGCCGAGATCCACCGTCCAGTCGTTGACGTACAGATCGACGTGTTGCATCAGGACTGCGTCATCGAATTCCTGAGCGTACTTTCGCATTGTGGGCAGCGGAAGACTGCGGTCGGAAAGGGCGAGTTTCAGCGAGTCGTGAATCACGGTCTGTACCGTGGCGATGATGTTCGGGGCAAGGCTGCGTCGGGCGACGATTCCACCGAGGGGTAATGGGCACGATGTTTCCTGTTCCCACCGCGTGCCGAGGTCTTCGACCAGTCCGAGGCCTTCGTTCTGCCAGGTAAATCGCCCTTCGTGGATGCAGACGCCAAAGTCGGCTTTACCATGCTTCAGTTCCGGCATAATGTCCGAAAACACGACATGTCGAACCTGAGTTGTACTTGGATAGAACAACTGAAACAGCAATGCTGCGGTCGTATGCTGACCGGGACAAAGAGTCACTTGCCGGGCGTTTTCAGGCCGCTCACCAGCACGAGCCGACAACAACAACGGACCGACGCCGAACCCCAAAGCCGAACCGGATGGCAGTACAACGGTTTCGTCCGCAAGCAGCAGGGCAGCATGAAAACTGGTCTTTGCTACATCGAAATCACCGGTGAACAGCCGATCATTGAGCTGCTGAATATCGATCAGTTCAACTTCAAACGTCAGACCTCGCCAATCAACACTGTGAGTCATCAGGCCGTGAAAAGTAAACGTGTCATTCGGGCATGTAGAGATCCCAAGATGAATTCTGGTCATAAGGAGATCCTCAACGCCGCCAGTTCTGCTGCGGCCTCCAGCGCGGCAGCGACATTCCAGTTGGTTTTGTCGCGATCGCCTGCCATGTTGGAGATTCCTCGAATGACGGTCAGCGGAATTCTGGCCATGCGGCAGGCCAGCGCGACGGAAAATGCTTCCATGTCTTCTGCGACCGCATGCGGGAACTTGTTGAGCCTGAGCGCGACGTCCTCGGTGGAGCCCGCCGCCGCACAAACCGTGAGCAGCATCGAGCCCGGTGAGCCCCCAGGATCTGACTCCACCGCCGTTTCGATCACATCGCCGAACGACTGGCCGAACTCCGGATCGGTCCACTGCGGCCAACCAAGTTCGCTCGCTGTTTCAAAATCAGAACCGCTGCCAGCCCCGATTCCGTAACACGCAATTCTCGAAAATACCGTAGCTGTTCCAATCGGCAACTGCGGCCCAAGTGCTCCCGCGATACCGACGAGTATGACTGCTCGCGGCTCGTAGAGTGCCAGCAGTTGTGTCGTTCGAATCCCGGCCACAATCGGCCCGAAACCGCATGTCCGCATGACGCCGTCAGCTCGCTTCACAGAGTCAGCAAGAGGTGGCTGCAATTTTTGCAGTTCGAAGTCGGTCGGTACAAGAACAAGCAACTTGGGCATTTTGAAAACTTGAGCGCAAGAGAATTAAATCCAGGACGGGAACGAAAGATGGTCACGAACGTTTATGGAAAGTCCATTTGGACCGCCGCTATCGGGAAGCCATGTCAATTACAATCATTTGTTCCGATTGCGATCCCGCGCAGCAAGTTCCTGATGGAGTTTGTGAAAGCGATACATCTGTAATTCGAAGACTCTGCCTGTCCGAAAAACGAAAATGATCTGTCCACACAGGAGCAACAACCAGACGAATGCAACAAGCACAACCACCTTCTGCCACATCGTACCATGTCCAAACATCGCGACAGGAGCATAGGCCAGGATAGCAGCGACAAGACAACTGTTGATGAGTCTCCATACTCCGGCGACCGGATACCATTCACGGACCCATGCCATCCATCCTACGCTCATCGGCAACATGAAGAATAGCCAGGAACACATTGCGATCGAATGCAAGCGCCTGCTCAAATCCATTGGAATCGCTCCCACCAGAAACAGCGAGATCGACGCGCATGTACCGCAGGCTCCGCAAACAGGCAGTTCCGTTTTCCCATCCTTCGTGACAAGCGTCAGCGTCACAAAAAAGAACGTCAGGCCGGCACCAAGCAGCATGAGTGAGAAATTAAAGATCCATGCCTGCGGGAAAAATGTCTGATCCCGATACGTAGTGCAACATCCAAGTTCACTAAGGTATTGCTGCGTGAATTCAAACTTGCCAGGATAACACTGAAGCGACGACGTCACTGAAAGTGCGAACTGCAGCATTGCCACGACAGAGACTGTTGTGGCTCTTCCCATCATTCGAACAACTGAGTCTGGCTCCACGAAGCTGCCGCCTCTCGATCACGGATTCCCATTTCGACACCGACAGAAATTGACGTTATCCTTTTGTCTGTTCCTTCGTCCATTGATCTTTCAGAGTCACCGTGCGGTTATAAACCAATCGGCCCGGCACAGTATCGGCATCGACGCAAAAATACCCCATTCGTTCGAACTGAAACCGGTCGCCCGGTTTGCCTTTGGCCAAAGATGGTTCCAGCATCGCATTCTGCAGCACCTGCAGCGAATTGGGGTTGAAGTTGGATTTCCAGTCAAGTGACGGATTGGCGACATCGTCAGGATCTTCTTTCACGAACATGTGGTCGTACATCCGCACTTCGGCTTTAAACGCGTGTTTCGCGGAAACCCAGTGCAGCGTGGCTTTCACTTTGCGTCCGTCCGGAGCGTCGCCGCCCTTTGTCGCCGGGTCATAGGTGCAGTGAATCTCTGTGATGATTCCGGACGCATCCTTTACGACATTCGTGCAGGTGACAAAATAGGCCCAACGAAGTCGGACTTCCTTTCCTGGCGACAGGCGGAAAAATTTCTTCGGTGGCTCTTCCATGAAGTCTTCTCGCTCGATGTAAACTTCCCGGCTGAACGGCACTTTGCGACTGCCAGCCGCAGCGTCTTCCGGGTTGTTAATCGCGTCCAGTTCTTCTGTCTGATCTTCCGGATAATTTGTGATGACCACTTTGATGGGATTCAGCACGGCCATTCGCCGTTCCGCGCGTTTGTTCAGATCTTCGCGGATATGGTTTTCCAGCACGACCATGTCGGTCATCGCGTTGTTCTTTGTGACGCCGACATACGCACAGAAGGCTCGAATGGCTTCCGGCGTGTAACCTCGCCGACGCAGCCCGCAGAGTGTTGGCATGCGAGGATCATCCCACCCTGTCACGAATTTTCCCTGGACAAGTTCCAGCAGCCGACGCTTGCTCATCATCGTGTAGGTGAGATTGAGTCGATTGAATTCGATCTGCTGTGGATGATGAATGCCCAGTGCCGTGCAGTACCAGTCATAGAGCGGCCGATGATTCTCGAATTCCAGCGTGCAGATCGAGTGCGTAATGGCTTCGATCGAATCCGACTGACCATGTGTGTAATCGTAGGTCGGATAAATGCACCACTGAGTTCCTGTGCGATGATGCTCCGTATGGCGGATGCGATACATGATCGGGTCTCGCATGAGCATGTGCTTTTCCGCCATGCCGATTTTTACCCGCAACACGTGAGCTCCGTCCGGAAACTCACCCGCTCGCATCCGACGGAACAGGTCAAGGTTTTCATCAACCGACCGACTGCGATACGGACTGTCGGTGCCGGGTTCGGATGCCGATCCACGTCCGGCGCGGATTTCTTCCAGCGGCAGACTGCAGACGTAGGCTTTGTCTTCGCGAATCAGTTGTTCGGCCCACTGATAAATCTGTTCGAAATAGTCAGATGCATAAAAGAGCCGGTCTTCCCAGTCAAAGCCCAGCCAGCGCACGTCTTCCATGATGGAATCCACGTACTCAGTGTCTTCTTTTTCCGGGTTTGTGTCGTCGAACCTCAGATTACATTTTCCGCCATATTCTTTGGCAATGCCGAAGTTCAGACAGATCGACTTCGCGTGCCCGATGTGCAGATAGCCATTCGGTTCAGGAGGAAATCGCGTGTGAACTCGTCCACCCCATTTGCCGGACGCGAGATCGTCTTCCACGATCTGGCGTACAAAATCGCGATGGGGAGACGCAGATGGATCGGTCATTTCAGGAAATTCCGTTGTGTTCAGAGATATTCAACGCTCGATCGTGCAACGATGGAAAATACCTGCTCACGCACGGTGTCGGAAGTCACGCATTCGGTTTTATGACAAGTGAAAAGCCGAACGACGCAGGCGATGTCGCTCCGCCGACTCGCGTTCCTTGTGACGCCCTTACGAAAGAAACGCTGTGTGGCGGTTTCCAAAAGTGCCCGTCATACGTCGGTCACGTTGTATCCGGTGAATCTCAGTCGGCGGAACGACTGAGCTACGTGGATAAGACTTCGTGCAGGACACGCGCGGGTTCGACACCTGTCAGGCGCATGTCGAGGCCTTGATACGGGACGGAGAAGCGTTGGTGGTCGATGCCGAGGAGATGCAGCATTGTCGCGTGCAGGTCTCGGACGTGAACCGGGTTCTCGGTCGCGTGGTAACCCAGTTCATCAGTGGTGCCGAATGACGTTCCGGATTTTATGCCGCCACCGGCTATCCACATGGAGAAGCCTTTGATGTGATGATCGCGGCCAACTCCACCTTTGTACTGAATCATTGGAGTACGACCGAATTCGCCGCCCCAGATGATCAGTGTTTCGTCCAGCAGGCCCCTTTGTTTCAGGTCTGTGATCAGAGCCTTGACTGGAAGATCTGTCAGCTGGCAACAGATATTCATATACTTGACCAGATTGTCGTGATGATCCCAGCCACGGTGATACAGATGAATGAAGCGCACGCCGCGTTCCATCAGCCGACGTGCCAGCAGACAATTCGAAGCGAACGATCCGTCCCCGGGAACGGCGCCGTAAGCGTCCAGGACATGCTTTGGCTCGCGCGACATGTCGGTCAGCTCAGGAACGGAAGACTGCATGCGAAATGCGACCTCATACGCGGCAATGCGCGAATCCACTTCCGGATTGTGCATTTCGGAATTCCGCAGGCGATCCAGTTCAGTCACAGCATTCACCAGTGATCGTTGCTGAGCGTTTGTGATTCCGGGCGGGTTACTGACGTAATGCACCGGAGCACCGCTCGAATTGAACTCCACTCCCTGAAACTGGCTCGGCAGGAAACCAGCCGACCATTGCCGTGACGCAATCGGCTGCGGGTTGCGACCACCGACGCTGGTGAGCACAACGAAGCCGGGAAGATCATCGCACTCACTTCCCAGACCATAAGTCGCCCACGCACCCATCGACGGTCGCCCGCTGATCGCTGTTCCCGTGTTCATGAAGGTGTGCGCCGGATCGTGATTGATCTGCTCGGTGTTCATCGAGCGCAGAATGCACAAGTCGTCCACGATCCCGGCCTGATGTGGCAGAAAGTCGCTCACCCACTGACCACTCTGACCATATTTCCTGAATTTGGTGAGGTGTCCCTGCACCTTGAGCTCCTGTCCCTGCAACTGCGCAATCGGCTGGCCTTTCGTGAACGACTCCGGCATCGCCTTGCCATCCAGGGCATTGAGCTGCGGCTTATAATCAAAGGTCTCCAGGTGCGATGGGCCTCCTGCCATGCATAGAACTATCACATTCTTCACTCGCGGTCGATGATGCGGCAAATCGTTGCGTCCTCCGCGCGCTGCGGCGGTCCCGTGGCCAAGAGCTTTTGAACCGTCGCCGCGCATCAACGATTGCAACGCTGCGGCACCGACACCGACTCCCATGCGACGCAGGAACGCGCGGCGTTTGAGAGCTGCGATCATGGAATCGTTGAGTGATGCACGCATTCGGTCAATTCCTTGAGTTCGTTTCAGCCAGATTCAGGATTGCCCGACAAACAGCCGTCCAGGCAGCTATCTCACGCGCATCGTGACCGACAGCCGGCTTCGTCAGGCCGACATTCAGAAACGCCGTGGCATCGTCTGGTCGCGTTTCGAAGGATTCGCGATTTTCTTTCAGCAACCGTCGAAGCACATTGAGTTCCAACGCAGCGGGCTGACGAGTAACCGCGTGATAGAACGCCCATGCAAGTCGCTCATCATCTGTATCGCTGTCACTCTCGAGTGATCGCGTGGCAAAAGCACGAGCTGCTTCCACGAACGTCGGATCGTTGAGCAGGACGAGCGCGGCCATGGGTGTATTCGATTGCGCTCGCTGAGCCGTGCATTCCTCACGACTGGGAGCGTCGAAAGCCTTCAGCATCGGATGCAGAAACTGCCGCTGCCAATGAACGTACACGCCACGACGCCACTGCCGGTCGTCGCTGTCCTGTTCATACGTGCGTTCCGGAAAATTAAGATGTCGATAATAACCGGACGGCTGATACGGCTTCACACTTGGGCCACCGGTCTGCCGCACCAACAGCCCGCTGATTGTCAAAGCGTTGTCCCGCACCATTTCCGCTGGCAGACGATATGCTGATTGCCGTGCATACAACCGGTTATCTGGATCGATGACAGTCAACTCGGATCGCACAACAGATGACTGTTGATACGTGCGGCTGGTGACGATTTGTTTCAGCATCGCGCGGGTGTCCCATCCACTCTCAACAAACGCATGAGCCAACCGATCGAGCAGTTCCGGATGCACGGGTGGTTCTCCTTGTCCGCCGAAGTCATCGAGTCTTCCGGCCAGCCCGCTGCCGAAGCAAAGCGACCACAGCCGATTGACCGTCACGCGCGCTGTCAGCAGCCCGACTCCGTGTTTCGCATCGACAAACCAGTTCGCGAGGTCAAGTCGATTCGGGCGGCGATCATCCGCTTGAGACGCGGCAAGCGATCCCATGAATTTCGGCACCGCAGGTTCCACAATCGGTCCGCTTTCGTCGAGCCAGTTTCCTCGCGGCAGCACTCGTACAACGCGAGGCGTCTCAAGCGCTACCGTGATCAGCGTACGGCGAATTCCTGCCTGAAATCGCTTCAATTCTGCTTCGATCTGCTGAATGCCGTTGCGAATAGATTTCAGTTCAGACTCAAGCAACCCTGCGGCCTCGAGTTCCATTTTCGCTGATTCCAGGCGACCAGTGATCTCCGCGAGCTGCGTCTGCTGCTCTGCGGACGGCAATTCCAGCTCTGGATCGCGGGCCGTGGGGTTCGAGTTTGAGCCAGTTGTGAAATGTTTTTCGTCGTCCACATCGGCAAAGAACGCACTCAGCGAATAGAAATCATGTGCGGTATACGGATCAAATTTGTGGTCGTGGCACTGCGCGCAGCCGACGGTCGCTCCCATCCAGACAGCCGAGACGTTGCGGACGCGATCTGCCGCATAGATCGCGCGGTATTCCTTGTGCTGCAGGCCGCCTTCGTGAGTCGTCTGCAGCAGGCGATTGTAACCAGTCGCGATGAGCTGTGCGTTTGAAGGGGACGAAACAAGATCGCCTGCAATCTGGTCGCGGGTAAACTGATCGAACGGCTGATTGGTGTTGAAAGCGTTGATGACCCAGTCGCGATACGGTGAAATGTTCTGAGTCTGATCGCCATGGTACCCGACTGTATCTGCATATCGCACAAGGTCCAGCCAGTAGACGGCCATCCTTTCACCATATTGGGGCGACGTCAGTAACTGATCAACCAGGTTATCATAAGCGTTGTCCGAATCGTCCGCCAGGAACTGATTCGCGATTTCATCTGTCGGCGGCAATCCAGTGAGATCAAAACAGACACGCCGTAACAGCGTCGCACGAATTGCATCGGTCGAAGGTGCGAGCTGTTCACGATCAAGTCGGACAAGGACAAAGTGATCAATCCAGTTTCGAGGCCAGTCCGGCCGTTTCACGGATGGAACCTCGTGCCTCACGGGAGCTTCAAACGCCCAATGCTGCGACCATTTTGCTCCCTCAGCAATCCATTGCCGCAGCGTCTGCTTTTCACTTTCAGTCAGCTGCTTATTGGACTCATGCGGCGGCATGACTTCGGATTCGTCGTCCGAAGTGATTCGCCGGATCATTTCACTTGCTGCAGGATCACCAGGACTGACGATGACAATCCCGTCGCGAACTGCCTTGACGGCCGATTCATCGTCAAGTCGCAGTTCGGCCTTGCGCGCCGCTTCGTCCGGTCCATGACACTGAAAACATTTGTCGGACAGAATAGGGCGTATGTCGCGGTTAAAGTTGATCTCGTGCTCTGCGGCGTTAACGGCCTGACCGACGAACACCGCATGGCAGACGGACGCAGCCATGTAGAGTGCGAGGAAAAGAGTTGTTCTCATTTTCATGGACGTCGCTTCTTACTTCGGAAACTCACAAGTGGTGTATCCTACTCAGAGTGTTTCTGATTGTTCAATGAGGATGATGTTTGAACCGACAGAACTGGCTCTTGTCGAATACGCAAAAAGTTCCGCGAATTGTAAAACTCGCACAATCCGACGAGAATGTTCGTGCGTATTGTTCGAACCAACCGCATTCACATATTTTTTGCCGGATCGTCAACTGGCCGTGACCGTGGCCGATTTCTCAGGTATGTTTGAGTTATGACAGAATTTGCAGTCGAACTGTCGCATGTCACCAAGACGTTCGGGACAAACACGGCGGTTCGAGACCTGGATCTGGCGATTCCCACTGGGTCAATTTACGGTTTCATCGGTCCCAATGGATCTGGCAAGACCACGACGATTCGCATGATTCTGCGGATCTTCTTTCCGGACCGGGGCCGAGTCACGATTCTCGGAGAATCTGAAGGCAAATGTGCGGATGATCGCGTCGGCTATCTGCCTGAAGAACGAGGTCTCTACCGCCGTATGAAGGTACGCGATCTGTTGCAATATTATGCAAGGCTGAAGGGCTTTCGTGATTGCAATGGAGAAATCGACTTCTGGCTGAATCGTCTGGGCGCTGCCGATTGGGCGACCAGGAAAATCGAGACACTGTCGAAGGGCATGACGCAGAAGGTACAGTTCATGGCCGCTGTCATTGCCCGCCCGAAATTGCTGATCCTTGACGAGCCTTTCAGCGGACTCGACCCGATCAATCTGGAATTGCTACGGGAAGCCATTCTGGAAATCCGCAGTCGCGGCACAACGATTATTTTTTCGACGCACGAAATGGACGTGGCCGAACGGATGTGCGAACGAGTCTTTATGATCCACAACGGAAACAAAGTTCTGGATGGAACAGTCGGTGAGATTCAGAAGCGTTACCCGGCTGATGAAGTTCGTGTGCGACTTTCTGAGGGACAGCGATTACCGGATCAGATTCCCGGAGTCTTATCCCGTGCAGAACGCGGCGCGTATATGCACTTGAAGCTGCACGACGGCTCGGAAGCCAATGCACTCCTGAAGCGGCTGGCCAATGAGAGTCAGCTGGAACACTTTGAGCTGCTGCGTCCGTCGCTGCACAATATCTTCATTCGCATGGCGGGGCCGATGGCTGTCGCTTCTGAACTCACTGACACGTCAAGACTTTAAGGCGAGCGGCAGATTTCTGGTTACCGTCGAAAACCGGGGGCTAGCGCCCTGCGGCTAATAAAATCAGCCGCCGCGCGCCAGCGTCCGGTTGTTCGGCCGGATAGTTCCTAATCTGCCGCTCGCCTAAGCATCCAACTGAACAACACTCACGACTGAGATCTAACGATGCAGAAAATCCTTACAATCGCCCGACGCGAATATCAGGCGATGGTTGCCACAAAAGCGTTCGTGATCGGTATCGCGCTGATGCCGGTGATGATGCTCGGCGGCATGTGGATTCCGGGACTTTTGAATGGAATGGAACGTGCCGAAGATCGCAGAATTGCGATTGTGGATGGATCTGGCCAGCTCTTCGAATCCTTACAAATGGTTGCCAATCAACGCAATCAGATGTTGAAGGAGGTCACTGATGAACCAACCCCGGCAGACTCTCCAACGGGGGCCGATGCCGGTGGCGGAACGTCGAAATCTGTCCCCAGGCAGAATGACAAAGAAGAGGATCAACAGGCTCGAAAAGCGATGGGGCTGGAGGAAATTCATCGCTACGTGCTGGAATCAATTCCTGCGGCAGAATTCGGTGATGCGCAGCGATTGGCGTTGTCGGAGAGAATCCGGAGCGGGGATCTGTATGCGTTCGTTGAAATTCCTGCCGACATTCTGCTGCCCCAACCGCTTGGTCCATTATCGGCAGCGTCTCTGCAATTACCCGAAATCAAATACGTCGCTCAGGACGCTGCACTGGCAGACGCGAAGAGATGGGTCGATACGGCGCTGAATCAATTGATACGTGCGAATCGACTCAGCGCGGCTGGAGTCGCGCCGACCGTGCTGCTGGAACTGGAGCGAAGAGCACCGGTCGTGGGATCTGGTCTTTATGCCCGTGACGAAGCGGGCCACATCCACAGTGAAGTAAAGCCGAACGAACTCGCCAGCATTTTTCTGCCGATGGGGCTGATGATGTTGATGTTTATGATCGTCATGATGTCGGCGCAGCCGATGCTGGAGAGCGTACTGGAAGAAAAGACATTGCGGATTTCTGAAGTGCTGCTCGGTTCTGCAAATGCTCAGCAATTGATGAGTGGCAAGCTGCTGGGGAATGTTGCAGGATCACTGACCGTGTTCGGTCTGTACGCAGGCGGCGGTCTGGCCGCCGCTTACTGGAAGGGCTATGCGGACAGCATCCCGTTTCATATTCTTCCCTGGTTCGTGATCTATCTGCTGTTGGCCGTGCTGCTGTTCAGCTCGATTTTTATGGCAATTGCTGCATCGGTGAGTCAGCTTCGAGAGGCTCAGGGATTGCTTCTGCCGGTGTGGATGGTCATGCTGCTGCCCATGTTTGTGTGGTTCAATGTCGTGCGAGAACCCAACAGTATACTCGCGACAGCGCTGAGTCTGTTTCCACCATCGACTCCCTTGATGATGACGCTGAGACTGGCCACCGGCGCGATTATTCCTGCGTGGCAGATCGTGCTGAGTTTCGTGCTGCTGATTCTCGCCACAGTCATGGGCGTGACTGCGGCCGCAAAAATTTACCGTATCGGGATTCTGTGGCAGGGAAAAACACCTCAGCTTTCCGAAATTCTGATGTGGCTGATTCGCAACCCGACCTCTGCCAGAAACTGAAAAATGACAACTTGGCATCGAAGGGAAATTCCGGCTCCCCGACGACTATTCCTCAGCCAACTTGGCGATGGATTTGGTGCGACGGCGCTGGCGACCATGCTGGCGGACAAATCCGCATCAGCGGCCAGCGAAAGAATTTCGGGCGGCAGCGAATTAACAGCATTGGCTGGCAAGTGTCACCATCGTCCGACAGCAAACAGTGTCATCCAGATTTTCTGTCCGGGCGGCATGAGTCATGTGGATACGTGGGATTACCGACCGGAACTGGAACGGGCTCATGGAACGGCCTTCGATGCGGAACTTGGCAAGCAGACGTTCGCCGGAGTCGCCGGAACGTATGCGAAGAGTTTCTGGAGATTTCGGCAACACGGGGAATGCGGTCGATGGCTGAGCGATCTGTTTCCGCTGATGAGCCGACACTTGGACGACATGGCGTTCATCCATTCGATGCAGAATAAGTCGGCTCTGCACGGGCCTGCGATGTTCATGATGAACAGCGGATTCATTCGCCCCGGCTTTCCCAGCATGGGATCGTGGGTGACGTACGGACTTGGCTGCGAGACGGACAACCTCCCTTCGTTTGTGGTGCTGCCGGACGTGCGTGGCCTGCCGCCAGGCGGGGCTGGAAACTGGAACGCTGGTTTTCTGCCGGCTGTGCATCAGGGCACCATCATTGAAACAGCCGCCGACAAACCGCCGATCGCAAATTTGTTTCCGCCGAACGCACACAGCCATTTCGACGGGGCAGGGCGGGACTTTCTGCGATTTCTGAACAAGCAACATGCAGATGAACGTCCGACAGATTCACTGCTCGACGCACGCATCGCCAGCTACGAACTTGCCGCGAAGCTGCAACTGAGCGCTCCTGAAGCAGTCGATCTGACGCGCGAAACGGAATCCATTCACCAGTTGTATGCGTTGGCCGACGAAGACGTCGGCCCGTTCGGTCGGCAGTGCCTGCTGGCTCGCCGATTTGTGGAACGTGGAGTGCGCTTCGTGCAGATCTTCTGTGGTGCGGAGAACACAAGTTCCAAAAAAATCCGCCCGAACTGGGATTCGCACGAAGACATTGTCCGCGATCACGGTTACTGGGGCCGCATTCTGGACACCGGCGTGCATGCTCTGTTGAGTGATCTCAAATCGCGTGGCCTGCTGGATTCGACGTTGGTTTTCTGCACGACAGAATTCGGTCGGCAACCCTTTATGCAGGGTAAGCAGCTCGGCCGCGACCACAACCCGGGCGTCTTTACGTCATGGCTTGCCGGTGGAGGTATCAACGGCGGCACCAGCTACGGCACCAGCGACGACGTCGGCTTTAAGGCTGCCGAAAACCCAACCTACAGTTACGACCTTCACGCGACCGCGCTGCACCTGCTGGGCATCGACCACGAACGACTGACATACTATCAAAACGGCATCCAGCGCCGTCTGACCGATGTCCACGGACAAGTCATCCGTGATATTCTCTGAGCCGCACCATACCTCTGTGACTTTTACTTTCATGGATGGAGTGGCCGGGGCTGGACTGAGCGGAGCGAAGGAAGCCCCGGGGTTTCGGGCTAGCGCCCTCCAACCCCGGCCACCCATCAATCCATCAGTGACAGACTCCTGGCTCCCGGCACGAAAAAGAACCCGACAAGCATGGTGACTTGCCGGGCTCTCAAGGAGGAGATTTTAGGGACTCTCAGCCTTGGTTGGGCGAGCGGCAGATTTCTGGTTACGGTCGAAAACCGGGGGCTAGCGCTCTGCGGCTGATAAAATCAGCCGCCACGCGCTAGCGTCCGGTTGTTCGGCTTGGTAGTTCCTGATCTTTCGCTCGCCTTAGTCAAATACTTCAGTCATCGATGCCAGTCGGAACCCTCCGAGCAGACCCGGACGCTGAGACTTAGACTGAATGGGCCGCACGACCGGATGTCCGTTGGATGGGGAGGACTGCGGCGCCACGGAATAGTGCCCGGTGTTGCAATTCGGGCACGACGCCGGGACCGGCCCGTAATTCACCGGGCCGTAGGTTGCTCCCTGATATCCATGGCAGCCGGTGCCGCCCTGTGGGCATACGCGAGCATGAAAACGGCTCGGATACGGCACGCCAGGAATCATGTCAGAACGAGACTGCCAGGTCGGGACCTTGTTGTAGTAATACCCCAACTGAGTCGTATCAGTTGGCTGGTACACCGTCGGATAGTTGGCAATAAATCCACCCTCGGGAGTTCCGTAGGCATGCTGTGGCAGGTAAGAACCGTACCAGGCTCCGTCATAGTTGACAGGCATATGAGCTGGAGGATTCCAGCCTGCGTCCGGAAACGCCTTGGTCGCACAGCACTTCGCGGCACAGCTATGAGGAAACAACGGCTGAGTCCAAAGCGACGTGCAGCGTGAACCACACGGATTCGAAATTCGATGGCCGCCGCGAATGTTACATGACTGACAGTTGTTCCATTGAGTCGACTGGTAAATGCCATCCGACTGACCGTTGCCGTGGTGGCCGTCACGACCCTGCGGCACCTGCCCGAAGGCATAGCCATCACTGACAATGCAGGCGGCAATTGCCACCAGACTTAAAGTCAAACGTTTCATGGTGTCCTTCCTCTGAAATCCAGAGCGATAAACTTGATGCGACCGAGATCTCAGCGATTTACCATGTCTGATGCGGCAGACGTTGTGGTGCAGTCTGAGGATTGTAGTTGCCGATCATCGTGATACGGCTGGATGGAATGCCGGAGTTGTAGTTATACGCATGGTTGACATTCGGAGCCAAAGGCACCGTGATCGGCATTCCATACTGGTGCGTCGCGTAGATCTGCGTGTCGTTCGGATTGATGTAGTCCGGCTGGTCCGCATAGGTCATGTGATACGCGCCGAACGGTGGACAACCCTGACCGCAGCAGCCGGATGGAATCATCCAGCCAAAGAGCTTGTCAGCCAGTCGAGCGTTCTTGTTGCGGAAGCTCATCGACTGTCCCTGGCAGAAATCCCGACAGGCAGAACCCGTCCCGGAATCGACCGAATGAGCAAACAGCGTGACACCGTCGTCGCACCCAGCGTTTCCATGGCAATGCCGGCGACCACGATGGCCTCGACACTGACATGGCACACAATTGCAGTACTGGCACCAACCGGCGGGCATTCCCGACGAATCTCCTGACGAAAAGACGTTGTTGAAGTCCGTCGCCGCGTAGCAACTTCCTCCGTTGCAGCCGTTGCCACACTGGCAACCCTGGCCGCACGGGCAACCCTGGCCGCCATGCGAGCCCTGGCCGCATTGGCATCCCTGACCACGTTGGCAGCCCTGGCCACATTGGCAGCCCTGGCCACATTGGCAGCCCTGGCCACATTGGCAGCCCTGGCCACATTGGCAGCCCTGGCCGCACTGGGCATTCTGGCCTGAGGTACAGCCCGTATTGTAAACGAACTGGCACGGCTGCGGACAGTAACCGCAACTTCCGGTTTGGCCTGGCACGGCACATCCTGGTCCCGCAATGCATCCTTCACCACAGCCGGGTTGGGAGTGACTGACATGCTGGATCTGTGGCCCTGTCTGCCGGGCAGACATTCGTACGACCCCGACATCGGAGGACGATTGGTTTGACCGATCCGACATCCGCACGACGCCGTCCTGCCCGACGGCAAGTCCCGCCGTCAGGATCGTACACAGCAGCGCTGTCGCACGAAAGGTTTTTGAATAGGAGATCATATTGGCTTCTACCTGATCAAGAAGACTGAGTGATCCAAGTGGCGTCGGCGAGCAGACAAATGACCGCCGTCCGAAGTTGTTTTTTCTAACTTCCCGTCGAGGTCGTCACAAGCATCAATGGCTATATGAATGATCATATGAACGGTTATTATGTGAACGGCTGAATGGAGGATGGAACAATGCGAAAGGACTGATGTGAGAGTTGTATTTCACGTCAACCTTCGTGCCCTCCAGTTTCCAGTCTTCGTGAGACCAGACACCGAACGGCGATACCATGAATCCACCATTGACTTTGTAGTAATAGGGCGGATACATCGCGTGGTATTCATGCGGATAAAGCATTTCGTGCGGATGGAAGGCCTGATTCATAATGGCCGCTCCGCCCATCTGCTGAGGAACGCCGGGAACCGGTGACGGATACAGTGCCGCTCCGGTTTGGGGATACCGGCCTTGCGACGACATCCGGTAGTATCCGCCTTGCGGTTGCGGAGTCATCATGCCCCCGCCCGTGTTCGCTGGTCCGGCGGGACTCGTCGAACTCGCCGGATAGACGTACTGACCGCGCGAGACATGCTGGATCTGCGTCGGAGCCTGATATGTTTGCCAGTTGGATCCCGGATGAACAGGGATCACATTGGACGATCCTGCCGGCATCGCACTGAAATACTGCGGTCCTGACTCGGAAGAAATGTTCGGCAGCACCGGCGCGATTTCAATCGGAACAGGCTGCAGTGCAGACTGCGGCAGTAACGGTAACGCCTGCGCAGATTGATCCTGAGAGTCCTGCGGACTTCCGGATGTCTGACGAACCGCGACAGACTGACGCTCAGCGTCCTGCACCACGGCTCGTTCGATTCCACCTGACTTCGGTTTTAATTTTGTTCGAACCGTCTGCTGTTGAGCGGGCTTCGAAACTGCGGATGCCTTATGATGGCCCGAGATCTTATTCTTCCACCAGCCAACCAAACCCGTTGGTGCTGGATTCGGCTTACGTGCTGCCGAATCTGCGGCAACCGCGCTGCCTGCGCAAATGACGCCCATCATCAGCGCGACTAACCCCTTGCGTAGCATTTCAGCCCCCTCCATGGAATCCGCGGATCGTCCGGTGGTCCGCATTGGCGGCAGGTTGACACCAACCTGAACACGCCCGTTTGTTCTGACACTCTTGTTGTTCGGCCAGTATCGATCGTGCGGATGAACCATTCCGTACCGGTAGAATCAATGATTTTGGCATCAGAACAGGTTCGCTCGGATGAGTCTTCTCAATCCAAAAAAGCACCGCGATCAGCTTTTTTTGCCCCATTTACCTATCGTAAATCCCTGCCGCCGCAAGGGATTGTTGATTACACTTCATTCCTTGCTTTTATGTGCTGGCGAGGATTGGCTCAGGTTTCGCCGTGCAATCAACCGAATTGTGGGCAGTCCTCGTCTTCCGAGGAAATGACAGGATGCTCTTACGGCAAAGGAAGCCCGAGTGGCTCAACGGAAATCTTCCAATCGAAAAGGCAGTTCACTCTTTGACGAAAACGCGGCACCCGACGCGAACGTGCAGTTTGTGCCGATCAGCGAAGAGACCCGCCGACGCTACCTCAACTACGCACTCTCGGTCATCACATCCCGCGCGCTGCCGGATGTTCGCGACGGCCTGAAGCCGGTTCAACGCCGCATCCTGTATGTGATGTACGATCGTCTGAGACTCACGGCTGACGGCAAGACACGCAAATGTGCCAAGATCTGCGGGGACACGACAGGTTCGTTCCATCCGCATGGCGACATCGCCGTCTATGAAGCTCTGGCTCGCATGGCGCAGGATTTTACGCTTCGCTATCCGCTGGTGATCGGACAGGGAAACTTCGGTTCCATCATGGGACTCCGAGCGGCAGCTTCTCGATACACCGAAGCCAAAGTGTCGCGACTTGCCGAAAATCTGATGACGGAGTTGAGGTTTCAGACGGTCGATATGCGTCCGACCTACGACGCCGCAGACGAAGAACCCGTGGTCGTGCCCGCCCGTTACCCCGCGCTGCTGGTGAATGGTTCATCCGGCATCGCAGTCGGGATGGCGACCAACATGCCGCCGCACAATCTGGGTGAAGTCATCAAGGC
>Ga0105046_10006375_pt1 | contig 18624 bp, 17 predicted proteins | sample MAT03_FD_78385 | JGI IMG/M metagenome (GOLD analysis project Ga0105046, IMG submission 78385) | Freshwater microbial communities from Lake Fryxell liftoff mats and glacier meltwater in Antarctica - MAT-03 (megahit assembly) | ecosystem: Environmental > Aquatic > Freshwater > Ice > Liftoff...
AGTTGCTGTGCTTCTGTGCGTGACGGTCCCGCGCGCCTCCGCGCAAACGACCCACATGCAGCGCCTCGCCGTTCAAGTCGAGACCAGACAAAACGACCCCGTTCCCAAAGCACATCGATAACGGACGCCGTTACAATGCCAAAACGTTGGGATGTTACTGCAGACAATCCAGAACTATTTGCTGCACTGATCAGTAAAACGATCACAGAGAGAAAAAGAGAAAAAGAGAAAAAGAGAAAAGGAGGAAAGGCGAACTGGGTCTGGTGCCGTTGCTCCTCCTTTTCTCCTATCCTCTTTGCCTCCGTGTGATCATTTCCTACAAATCCGATTGGGAATACGAGATCGGAAAAAAGCGCCGATACGCCTAAAGCTGCGTCCGACGTCAACGGCGAATTGCGACCCGCCAGACCCACCACATCAGCAGTGGCTGCAACGGCAGTCGGACCCACAAACCGGCAATAAACCCGGCCGACGCATCGGCGGCCCGCGCCTGATTCAACATGTGCACGTTCGCCGGTAGTACGGCCGCCAGCAGGGCGATCAGTCCCCACGCGGCAGCGACACGCGTGGCGGGAACGAGCAATCCGATCGCGCCAGCGATCTCGAAGGCGCCACTTACATACGTAGCGAGGCGGGCGTTCGGCACCCATGGTGGCACGATGCGATCGAAGAACCCCGGCATCACGAAGTGCAGGATACCAGAGCTGAGGAAAAGCACCGCCGGACCGAGTACAGCCCTCGGGATCACACGCGTGGAGCGCAAGGCTTCATCGCGCAGGCGCGGCGTACCAGAGCACGGCGAAGTAGTGGCAGAGGCTACCGCCCATCACGAACAGGTGCCAGACCGGGTGCGTCCAGGCGCGACGCTTATCGACGTAGAAGATCACACCGCCCGTGTAGCACAGCCCACCGACTACCAAGAGCATCAACCCCGCCGACTCCATCGACGCCATCAGCGGCTTGATGGCAATGATGATCACCCAGCCCATCGCCACATAAATCGCCGTCGACAATCTCGCCATCGCACCGCTGCCGAAGACGACCTTGAACAGCACGCCGAGCGCGGCCAGCGTCCACACGATGCCGAACAGCGTCCAGCCCCAGGTGCCACGCAGCACCCCAAGCGTGAACGGCGTGTAGGTGCCGGCAATGAGCAGGTAAATGGCGGCGTGATCGACCACGCGCAGCCGCTGCTTGATCGTAGGGTGCGGGATGGCGTGATACAGCGTACTCGCCGCGTAGAGGGCGATCAGGGTGGCACCGAACACGCTGGCGCCGATCACCGTAAGGCGCTCACCGCGGTCGAGCGCGGCGAGAATCAGGATGGGCATCCCGATGAGACTGAGCACGAGGCCAATACCATGCGTCACGGCGTTAGCCAACTCCTCACGGAGACTGATGACTCGATCCGTAGTCATACCTTTGAATCTAATCGAATCCGCACCGGAAAACGCAGCTCCTACTTCGCCGGCGCGAGCGAACCCAGCAAGCGCTCCACAAAGCCGTTCACCGACGCATTCGTGTCGATCCAGCGCACCACCGCGACCACATCGTTCACCGGATCCACGTAGATGATGTTATTCCCGGCTCCCACATGCACGAATGCCTGTGGCGGCGCCGCGGGTATGAACTGGCGGTCGGTGTTCACGAACCAGTTCATATAGCCGTACGTCGGTTGCGCCGGCGTCGGCGTGAGCGACTTGGCAACCCACGCCTCCGACAGCAGCTGCTTGCCACCCCACACACCGCGGCGCTGTGTGAGCAAGCCAAAGCGCGCCATGTCCCACGCGTTGATCATCATGCCGCCACCCCAGTGGCCGCCACCGCTCACCGACTGTACCAGCTTGCCGTCGAGCACGATCCACGAATTGTCGTAGCCGTACCAGCGCCACGTATTCGACGCGCCGATCGGCTCCATGATCCTGGTCCGCAAAATCTCCGGCAGCGGCTCGCGCCATACCTGCAGCGCCGCCAGCGCCAGCGCATTCACGCGCGTGTCGTTGTACTCGTATACGGAACCCGGCTCCACCCGCGTACGCGTCGTCCACGTGTTCACCTGCGGCGACGGGCGATCGGCCCACTCCGGCTTGCCCCACAACGTGCCTTCCCAATCGCTCACTTGACGCAGCAGGTGATCCCACGTGAGCCGCTTGTTGTGCAGACTGTCGAACGGACGCAGCCACTTGGCATCGCCCGGCCAGTCAGCACCGAGGCCGGTACCGTTGGGATACGCGCGCAAAATCGGCGGCATGACCTGCGACACGGTGTCGTCTACGCTGTGAATGCGACCCGCGTCGAACGCCAACCCTACCACCGTACTCAAAAAACTCTTGGTCACGCTGTTGGCAATCTCGACCGCGTTCGGATCACCCCACGTGGCCACCACGTAGCCTTTGCGCACAATCACCCCCGTCGCGCCGCCACGCGGTGCCAGCGGTCCGATGGCGGCCCCGAAGGGCTCGCGGCCAAACGTCTGATAGTGATTGAGTTCGAGATCGCGCGGTGTCTTGCTCTCCTTCTCGATGGCGTACGCAATGGCCACCGCCAGCTTCACCGAATCCATCCCCATCGCACTCGGCGATCGACGCTCCCACACCCCCGCCGGCGGCACATACGGAGCAGCGACGGTACGCCCCTTCTGCGCCCCCACCGGTCCCGCCATCCCCCCCACCAGCGCTGTTACACTCACCACCCGAAACCCAAAACTCATAACTGCTGTCATGCAATCGGTCCTTTCTTCTTCGCTACGCCGATCACGCCCGGCACACCGCTCTTTTGCAGCAGCGCGTTGAACGCGCCAACGTCCACCGTTTCCACCTGCTCCACCTCGGCCTTGAGCGTCTGCCACATCTTCTCGAGCTCGACCAGGCGATCTTTCACCGGCTGCGTGAGTTCGCTGTTGCCTTCCACCTGACCGAGCAGGAAGCCGAACTGGCCGTTGATCCCGTTCGCGTAGTTGATGATATCCTGCCCGTTCCCGGCCTTGGTCGTCATGCGCGGATCGAGCTTGCCCAGCTTATCGGTGAGCGTGCGGCCGGCTTTGGCGATCGTATCCGGTGCGCTCGTTTCCTTGGCGCGCATCACGTAGCCTTGCACCTGTGCCTTCAGATCGCGCACACGCAGCACGGCTTCATGAATCTCGTTGATCCGGTTCGACAGCAGATTCGCTACCGAATCACGTTCGGCCACCACACGCGCTGGCACGTCGAGCCGCGGATCCTGCTTCACCTCGAGCTTCTGCGTGAGCACCGTACTGCCCATCGTGAGTCGCACCGTGTACATACCCGGCACCACGCGTGCACCACCGTCGCCCGGCGCGCCGAACAGCAGCACCCCAGCCAGACGCGCCGGCGCCGCACGACGCAGGTTCCAGTTGAACGTGTTGAGCCCCGGCTTCACGGTGAGCTTGTTCACCGAGTCGCCCTTCGTCGCGAACGAGCGCACCACCGTGTTCTTCGCATCGACGAACTCGAGCAGCAACGCGGTGGCGGTATCGGGCGCCGCCGCCAGCCGGAAGTTCACCACGGCACCGAACGGTGGATTCTTGCCCGCACTTCGCGGCGTGCCGAAACCACCGCCGCCCGCCAACATGGCTGCGCGCGGCGCGTACAAATGCACGGCCGCCTTGTCGATCGCATCGGCGCGTTGACGCAGCACCGAGAGATCATCGAGGATCCAGAACGCACGACCTTCGGTGGCTGCGATCAGATCGCCGTGCTTCACCTGGAGGTCGGTCACCGGTACCACTGGAAAATTGCCGCGGAACGGCTGCCACTGCGCACCGGCATCGTACGACACATACACGCCCGTTTCCGTACCCGCATACAACAGTCCCTTCCGCTCGGTGTCCTCACGCACCACACGCACCGGCTCACCGTCGCGTAGACCGTTCACGATGCGCGTGAAGGTGGCACCGTAATCCTTCGACACGAAGATGTGCGGCGTCGGATCGCCCATGCGATCCTTGCGGAACGACACGTAGATCGTACCGGCATCGTGCGGCGAGATCGCGATCTCGTTCACCAGCCCATCACCCCACGCCGGCGGCGTGACATTCGTCCACGTCCTGGCGCCGTCACGCGTCCGCTGAATCAGACCATCGTCGGTGCCCACGTACATCGTGTTCGCATCGTGCGGCGACTCTTCGATCACGACAATGGTGGCGTACACTTCACCGCCCGCGCCTTCGTTGGTGATCGGACCACCGCCCCAACCCTGACGGGTCTTGTCGTTGCGCGTGAGATCACCCGAGATCGGCGTCCAGCTCTGCCCGCGCGTCGTGGTCTTGAACAGCACGTTGCCACCGTGGTACACGATCTTGTCGTCGTGCATCGATACTTCGATCGGCGCCGTCCAGTTGAAGCGGTACTTCGTCTTGTCGGTAGGCTCCGTGAGATTCATCTCGGGCCACGGCATGATCGTGCGCCCCAAGCCGTTCGTCGCGTCCAGCTCGTCGATCAGTCCTTGATAGCAGCCGCCGTAGATAAAGCGCGGATTCTTCGCGCTCACGCCCATGTTGGCGCTCTCGCAGCCGGGGCCATCCGTCCATTCACGAATGCCGATGCTGCCTCCCTCGCTCCTCGACTGGATGATCACCGAGCTGTTGTCCTGCTGTCCGCCGTACAGCTTGTACGGAAAGCCGTCGTCGACAGCCACATGATAGAACTGCGCCGTGGGCTGGTTGTCTTGCGTGCTCCAGCTCTTGCCGCCATCGAGCGAAATCGACGCGCCGCCATCGTTCGCGTTGATCAGGTAGTTCGGATTGGTCGGGCTGATCCACAGGCCGTGATTGTCACCGTGCGTCGCCGGCACATTGGCGAACGTGCGTCCGCCATCGATGCTTTTCAACAACGGCGCGTTGCTGATCCACACCACATCCGCGTTCTTCGGATCGGCCGTGATGTGCATGTAGTACCACGAGCGCGTCTGAATCAGTCGGTCGCCCGACAGCTGCCGCCAGGTCTTTCCGGCATCGTCACTGCGAAACAGACCACCGTTCTCCGCTTCCACGATCGCGAACACCCGATCGGGATTGGCCGGCGACACCGCCACGCCGATCTTGCCCACCAGCTTGGGCAGTCCTTCCTGGCTGCGCTTCCACGTGTCGCCACCGTCCACTGATTTCCAGATGCCGCTACCGGCGCCACCGCTGCGGACCATCCACGGCGTGCGCTGATGATCCCAGAACGCCGCGTACATGATGCGTGGGTTCGTGGCGTCCATCGACAGGTCGCTCGCGCCGCTGAAGGCGTTCTCGCCCTTCAGCAGCTGCGTCCACGTCTTGCCGCCGTCGGTCGTGCGGTAAATGCCGCGGTCACTCGTGCCCTTCCAGCGATCACCCTGCACCGCGACATACACCACGTCGGGATTGCTCGGATGCACCCGCACGGCGGAGATCTGCCGCGAGGTGGCGAGTCCGATGTGCGTCCAGGTGCGGCCCTGATCCGTGCTCTTGTACATGCCGTCGCCGTACGTCGACGACTGTCCGCGGATCGCGTGCTCTCCCATGCCCACATAAATCACGTTCTCGTCGCTGGGCGCCACCGCGATCGCCCCCACCGACCCCGTCTTGAAGAACCCGTCGGAGATGTTGCGCCAGCTGTTTCCGGCGTCGTCGGTGCGCCACAAGCCACCGCCGGTGTAGCCAGCGAAGTAGACGAGCGGCTGCGACGGCACGCCCACCGCGGCCACCGAGCGGCCCCCGCGGAACGGGCCGATGTTCCGCCACGAGAGCGCTGTAAAGGTGGTCGAGTCGAGCGCCGAAAGTCCGGCTGAGGGTCCGGGAGCAGCACGCGACGCCTGTGCGCCGGCGACCGACGGAACGACCACGGTCTGAAGCAGGACGCCGCAGGCGAGCGGAGTCAGAAGTGCGGGGAAACCCATCGGAAAACGCATCGGGGAACGCCTGGCAGGGGTGGAAGAAGGACCATAAAAAGCTACCACCTGCCGATACTCCCCGGAGTATGCTCGCACCTCGCTTCCGCTTCCGGCGTACCGCCGACTTCACCGCCCTCCGTCTCGGCCGGGCAGTGCTCGGCTACCTGGCGCTGGTCACGTCGATCATCACCATGGCGCCGTTCCGCTTTCAGTGGACACCCGCCCACGGCCTGACCGATATCTGGAACTGGTCAGACCTGATAATGAACGTGCTGATGTTCGTGCCGTTCGGCTTCGTCTACCAGCTCACGCGGCCCCGCGGCGCGCCCCCCGACTGGCCGCGCGTCGTCGTGCTCGGCGCCGCCGTCAGTGGCACCATCGAGACGCTGCAGCTCTTTTCACCCACGCGCTTTTCATCGCTGCTGGACCTGGCCACCAACACGGCCGGCGCTGCGCTCGGGGCGTGGGCATTCGTCCGCTTGGCCCGTCGTCTGGAAGACGATACTGCCGTGCAGTCGCTGGCCCTCGAGCTGCCCCTCATGGGGCTGGTGTACCAGCTCATTCCCCTCTGCTGGCTGATCGGACTGGGCAGCGACGGCGGTGCGCGCCGGATTTTCGTGCTGCCCGTGGCCGCTTTTGCCGGCGCAATTCTCGGCACCGTGCACGCCGCCTATCTCGCGCCCGACCGACATCTGGATCGGCGATGGCTGGTCGCCATGGCGCTGGGCTGGGTGATCGTGGCGGTCGTCCCTGGTGCGCGCGGAGATGTCGACCTGATCTGTGCCGCTCTGACCTTGACCGTCGGCATCGCGCTGATGCGCAGCATCGCCACCACCCGCGACCGCGCCGTCGATGCGCATCGTCGTTTCGAACTCCCCACCCTTCGGCTGGTCCTGCCGCTATTCGCGGCGTATCTGGCACTCTCGTCGCTCTGGCCGCTCGACGCGGCGACACCGGTGTGGCATTGGATCGTGGCGCTCGCGCCGTCACAGGTGGAGCTGACGCAGCCGGTGGTATACCGTCTGCTCGAACACGTCGCCGCGTTCACGTTGGCAGGGTACGTGATCGCCGAGTTCCACGGCCGCGAGGCGCGCGGTCTGCGTGATGCCGCGCCTCGGGTAGCGCTGTGGGCCGGCGGTATCTCGCTGTTGCTCGAAGTGGCGCGTGGCTGGTATCCGGAGATCGGCGCGAGCGTGCTGCTGTGGCTCTTCACCGTGGTCGCCGCGCTATTCGGTGGCTGGCTGTATCTGCTGCAGCGTGATCACGTGCGCGCGTTGGTCGAGCGGCGACGGTTGCTGGCGTCGCTGGCGATGTCGAAACGGGTGGAGGCGCGCGCGGCGTAGGGTTTGAGCGGCGACCGGAACCGACCGGGAACTGATCACACAGAGAAAAAGAGCATAGGAGAAAAGGAGGTTACTCGACTTCTCTTATTCTCCTTTTCTCTTTTTCTCTGTGTGATCAGTTCAGCTTTTGTCCCTCATACACTCAGAGCTTCATTAAGCGGACTATTTTCCATCCATGCCGTTCCGCGATCCCCTGCCACCATGGCTCAAGCATCTACTCGCCAAGTTCCATTGGTCAACGTGGCTCATGATCGCGCTCGGCATCTGGTCACTGCCGCGCCTGCTCCCACACGTGGGCGCCCTCGTGAACGTCACCGCGCGCGATCGCACCGCGCCGACCTTCGCCGTACGCACGCTCGCCGACTCCACGATCACGTCACGGTCACTTCGCGGGCGCGTGGTGCTCGTGAATGTGTGGGCCACCTGGTGCATACCATGCCGCGCGGAGATGCCACTGCTGGAGGCCACGTGGAACCGCCACAAAGCGGCCGGTCTCCTCATACTCGGTGCGTCCGTCGACAAAGGCGACCCGCGAACGGTTCGTGATTTCATCTCCGAGCGTCGCATCAGCTATCCCATCGCCATCGTCGGATCCGACGTGATCGCCGAGCTGGGCGGAGTGCGCGGCTATCCTACCTCGATTCTGATTGGTCGTGATGGTCGTGTACGACATCGCGTGATGGGGCCCATCGGACCGATCTCGCTGGAACCGGCAATTCGGCGCGCGCTGGCGGAGCGGTAGTGCGTAACCTCAAAAACGAAATGCTTCATTTTGCCAGACGTCACTGAGGTCGAGCAGATATCCTCGAACATGAAGGGACTATCTCACGTCTAAAAACGGAGGGGTACATGAGCTTGGGATTCTCACGAGTCGTCGTGGCAATAATTGTCGTGGCAGGTACGCCGAGGATGGCAACCTCGGCGTCAGCAGTCGTATGCGCGTCGTCCAACGATGGGTGCATTCTTGCCGGTCGCGGTGGTAATCCAGACCCGTGCTTCTCCATGGCTGGCTGCTACAGCTATTGGGTCGATCAGCGTTGATCCCCACAGTGCGGCTCGTGCTGGTATCGGCGGCGCTCGCTCCGCTGATTCGGAGTGATCGCTCTGCAACTGACGCGCATCTTTGGCAGTCGCGACTGCTATGTCCCAATTACGGTTCGCATAGACACGCTGCGTGACGGCGCACGCGATGACACGCTCGCTCGCCCGCTGTTGCTGGCAGCTGATGGTCATCGTGTCTACTACTACGACTATGGCGATGGTCGCCTCAGCGCGATCGATACGACCGGACGGTTATTGTGGCGCGCGGGACGGCGCGGTCAGGGTCCCGACGAGTGGGCGAATCCCACATCCATTCTCGCCGTTCAGGGTGGAGGCGTCGCAGTCGTCGACGGCGCGTCGGCACGGTTCACGCGTGTCGATGCCAACGGCCGGTTCACCCGTCTCGTCACCACGGTCGACATACCGCAGCGACTGGCGCGTGGGTCAGGCTCCACGCTCATCGCCTTTGGAGGCCAGAACTTGCAGCCTGCCGCCACGCTACTGGATTCCGCATTCAAGCGCGACTGGGAGCGTGACGGCCGTGAGTACGGTGACGGGCCGAATCTTTCCGCTACGGCCATCGATGCGCTTCGATTCCGGCGCCGATGGTCTCGACGCCCGACCACTCCCGCCGCGCGTACCTCTTGCTGGTGACAACGGACTCGTCGTGGCCGGAATGCCTTCTAGCACCAAACCGGCCATCCGCGACGTCGGGACGATATCGTGCGAGTATTCGCATACCCATCGGGTTGAATGTCCTGACCGGACGAACCAGCGATCTCATTGCCGTTTCGCTCGCGGAGTTCCCGGCCATCGTACGGCTGCGCTGGGACAGCGCGGCGTTGGAGCGTGCGCTACGCTGACCATACTCCGCGCGCTACCGATACCCCTGCGCCTGTAACTCGAACAACTCCGCATACCGTCCCTTCCGCGCCAGCAACTCCTCGTGCGTGCCCATCGAGTCCACCGCGCCTTCGTTCAGCACCAGAATCCGATCCGCCATACGCACGCTCGAGAAGCGATGCGAGATCAGCATGCTGGTACGCCCGGCACTCAACGCCTTGAAGCGTTGAAACACCTCGAACTCGGCCCTCGCATCGAGCGCCGCGGTGGGCTCGTCGAGCACCAACAGCTGTGCGTCACGCATATACGCGCGGGCGATCGCCAGCTTTTGCCACTCACCGCCTGATAGCTCCACGCCGGTGGAGAACCGTTTGCCGATGGGCTGATCGTACTTCGCCGGCAACCGCGCAATCATCTCTGCCGCCAAGCTCTGCGCGGCCGATTGCACGATGCGCGCGTGATCCTCGCGTTCGTCGATACGTCCTACGGCGATGTTCTCGCCCGCCGTGAGACTGTAGCGCACGAAGTCCTGAAAAATCACCCCGACATTCGCCCGCAACTCCGTAAGGTCGTACTCGCGCAGGTCGTGTCCGTCCAGCAGAATGCGCCCCTCGCTGGGTTCGTACAGACGCGCCAACAGCTTCACGATCGTGGTTTTCCCCGCACCATTCTCGCCCACCAGCGCGACTGTTTCTCCGGCGTGCAGCATGAACGACAAGTGACGCACCGCCCATCGCTCGGTACCGGGATACTGGAAGCCCACGTCCTGAAACTCGAAGCCGATGGCGATCGGTTTCGGCATCGGGCGCGCATTCACCGGCGAATGAATGCGCGACGTGATCGTGAAGAATGAAAAGAGATCGTCGAGATACAGCGCCTGACTGGCCGTGCTCGAGAATCCCACCAGCAAACTCGCGAGCAAGTCACCCAGCCGACGGAACGATCCCGCGAGGAACGTGAGATCACCGATACTGAACTGACCGGTGAGCGTGCGCCACGCGATGTAGCCGTAGGCCGTGTAGTAGCCGGAAGTACCGATCGCGGTGAGCAGCCCCATCCAGCTTTCACGCTTGACAGCCAACGCGCGATTGGCGCGGTACACATCGAGGGAGATGTCGCGGAACCGATCGATGAGAAACCGGTTCAGTCCGAATATCTTCACCTCTTTCGCAGTCTCCACACTCGCCCCCGTCTGCCGCAGATACTCCAGCAAACGACGCTGCTGCGTGCGCGACCATTGCAGGGCGTACTCCAGCGCATTGAAGTGCGCCTCGCCGATGAACGCGGGCACGAGTGCCACCAGCAGCAGCACGATCAACCAGGGCGCGTACACCACGAGACTCGCCGCGAAGCTCAGGATCGTGATCAGTGTCTGCACCTGTCCGAACACCTGGCCCATCACGCCAAGCCCCTGGAACGTCTGCGTGCGCGCGCGCTCCAGCCGGTCCTGCACCTCGCTGTCCTCGAACTGTTCGAGGTCGAGTGTCGCCGAATGCTCCATCAGGCGGATCGAGGTGCTGATCGAGAACTGCAGCCCGAGCATGCGGTCCACCAGTTGGCCGGCGCGCGACAGCGCATCAGCGGCAATGGCCAGCGCGAACTCGATCAGAATGAGCTGCATGGTGCGATCCAACAGACCGCTGGCGACCCACGCGCTCCACGTGACCGGGTGCCCCGGCAACGCCGCGGTCCGGATCACTTCGTCGATGATCAGCTTGCCCACGTACAACGTGCTCACCGGCAACAGCGAGCGGATGAGCCGGATACTGATCGTCGCCATCGTGAGTGGGGCACTGGTGCCCCACACCAACAAGAAGAGCGGTCCGACGTGCCGAAGCGCACCCAGCCGTTCGCGAAAGGACTTGATCGGTGGTGGTGACTGTCTCGGGCGCGCCATAGTGTGAATCTGGATACACACCGGCGCCCCGGCCATTGTGACCTTCGGATAAATTCCTCGATATGCATTCATATCCTGTTGCCGCTTCGCTGCGCCTCTGCCACCGGATCGTCAGGGTCGGTGCGATCGTCGTCCTCGCCGCGTGCAGCGCAGGAACCGGGATACGCACCGGCGCCGACCCGCAGCCAGTGAAAACGCGTCCGGAGATCTTGCTGGACGGGCGCCTCGACGACTGGGCCGGTGTCCCAGTGTGGGCGCAAAGCGCGCAGCCGGACGGCCCGCTGCAGGCTGTATGGGCCACCGACGAGCCACAGTGGTGGTACCTCTCGTTTTCCGTCCGTGACAGCGTGAGCCATTCCGCCATGCCGGGTACGCTGCATCTGCTCATCGACGCCGACGACAACGCCGCCACCGGCGATACCGTGTTCGATACTGTTCGCGGTCTCGCCGGCGTGGACTTTTCACTCGACCTGTCCCGCACCGACAAGCCACAGGCCAACGGTGTCGGCGCCGGCGCTGCACTACGTACCGTCGGCAGCGGTGGCTTTGGCACGTATCGCAGCGCTTACGAGCTCGGCGTGGTCGCGCTTCCCACGTGGAGCACCATGCGCTTCGAGCTCCGTATCGCGCGCGACGGCGCGCCTGACGGCTTCGGGCGACTTGGCCGTGCCGTCCGGGCCCGACTGGTTTTCGAATCAACGACGGGCGCGATCAGTGCGCTTCCCGCCTCGCGCTATGTGTTCTCCAGCGCGCCCGTTGCGAGGACCGACGCCAACCTCGTGTCGGCTATTCCATCAAAGGCCTCGGGCTCGGTTCGCGTGGCGCAGTGGAACGTTTCGGAAGGATCGTTCAAGACGCCGGCCAATCACGCGAAGCTGCTGGCGGCCGTCGCACCCGATGTCATCCTGCTGGATGAAGCGCATGCCGGCACCTCCGACTCCACGCTCGCGGATTTCTTCGCGCTTCCCGAACTGGCGACGCTGGGCCGCTGGCGTTTCGTGTACTCGCGCAGCGGGGGTCGGCAGCACACGGTGGTGGCCACGCGCGATCGCGACATCCGGCAAGCGTCGTCGATGGTGCACGTGGAATATCCGGCTGGCGTACTCGATAGCGTGCGGGCCACGGCGCCAAGTGCAGCGCACCATCTGTTCGACATCGAAGCGCAGGCACAGCTGTCGAGTACGGGCGCGTGGATCACGGTAGACGGTATCGAGACGCTGTTCGTACCACTCGACTTGCAGAGCGGCGGCTTCTTCGGCAATCCTCAAGATCAGTTGCGCGTGTTGCAGAGCCGCGCGATCCGCGAGCACATACAGCGCGAGCTCGCGTCGCGCAGCACGCGCGGAGCGTTGGTCATTGCCGGCGACTTCAATGCCATCGGGTCGTACACGTCGGTTCACACGCTGCAGCAGGGCCTCGACGTCGACGGCTCCGACCTCACGCTCAGTGATTCCTGGCGATTGGGTGAGCGCACGCTCGTCACCTGGACCGACCCGAAGGCGGCGCAGTTCCTTCCCGGTCGTCTCGATCTCACGCTGTTCTCCGACGCCGTGTTCGAGCGGACCGGCGGCTTCGCGTTCACCAGCGCGGACCTCACGCCGACCTTCGCGGCGACACTCGGCCTGACGCCGGAGACCTTCGCGCGCACGTCGGACCACTTGATCATGGTGACCGACCTGCGACGCAAGCGATAGCCCGACACGTCGTGTACCCCTATCTTTCGAAAGGCACGGGACGCGCCCGCGCAGAACCACGATGATCGGACGAGGCGAGTATGTCGCGGGCGTTTCTGAGAGATGATGCGGAAGGCGAGATGCCTCGCCGCAACTACCACCTGCCCGAACGCAGCGATCCGGACTACGATCGCGCTTGCGCACGCGCCCTATTGGAAGCGGCGCGGGTGAACGAAACGCAGTTGGCCGAGCGGGCCACCGGATACTACTGGGGTGAGCCGTTACTCAAGCCGTTCGTGGAGGAGCTGCGCGTGGAAGCCGAGCAGCAGGGGGACGACCGGCTCGAGCAGCTCGCACGGCGTTTTCTGGCGTAGCGCGGATCAGTGCGCGTACTGCTGAAGCCAAGACGCGACTTCGTCGCCGGCTGCCTCGAGGATGGGGTCGCGGCTCAGCGTGGTCGGATACCCCAATGTCGCGTCGAACTCCATCGCCTTCACGACGCCTTCCCGCCTGAACCCCTCGCGCGCCTCCGTGAACAGCTGATTTACCGTGCGGAAAGTGGTCAGGAGGGTCACTGCACCTCCCGACCAACGGCGCCAGCCCGAAGATTGCCGCTGCCAGCCGTACTACGCCGTCGCCGCCCTCGCAGCGTCGAGCTGCGCCTGCATGCGCTTCCTGAAGCGCTCAGCAATCAGACGGCCCATTTCCGTTTCCTTCGCCACCCACTCGGCGTTTCGGAACGCGATCGGGTTCACCTGCGCGCGATACTCCGCGAGCCACGGTTCGATGCGCGAGAAAATCAACAGGCCTTCGCCATTGCTCTCGAGCATGAAGTCGTCGTGCATCACGCCGTGACGCGCCATGGCATACGTCATCTCCCAGTACGACGTGCACTGGCGGAACGCAGCGTTGAGCGGATGATCGCCCTTCGTTACCGCGATCACATCCTCCAAGCTCGTCGGCAGAAACTTGGCAATCAGCTGTGTACGCGATTCACGCATGACATCTTCGCGACGGAGCTCGTACAACTTGAGTACGAGTTCCGCATCATGATGGTCAGGATACTCTTTGAGAGGCACGCTATGCTCGGCAAGCGGTGAAATTCGGCCAGCGCGGGAGGCGTGCGTGGCCGGACAGGGAGAATCGTCGAGACCAGCGCGCCGACGTTCGCGGGCGCAACCGGCGCCTCACTGCACCAACACGACTCAGAGTGTGGAGCCCGCTCCCGCAAGCACGGGCACCACATGCGGTTCCCATTGCTGAAGCGTCACGCGCAATCGCCACGCGACGTTGTCGGCAGCTGGCGACTCCGGATCGAGTGTGGCCGCCGTAACCGCGAAGCCCGGCAGCGAGGCCAGCTTGCCGCTGGGCAATCGCTTATTCCACGCGCCATCGTGCAACGGCACATCATCGGTAAAACGTCCATCCGACGCGCGACCGTACACGCGCATCGGATCGAGCCGCAGGCTCGCCCCGTTGGCGCGACGATCCACCGTGATCGCTGACAGCCAGAAGCGGCCGGCGTACTCCATGACGACGCCAAGCTGCACCTGCCGCGTGGTTTCACGCGAAGCCGTCAGGCGCGCCAGGAAGTTCGTGGCAACCTCGCGTCGCTGCGACGCCAGAACCACCGGCAACGTACGCTGCACCGTGCCGTCGTCGCCGGTCACCATCTCCTCACCCGCTGTCGGCGACTGCCAATCGGCTGCGGTGCCGAGAATGACGCGGAGCGGCACGCCAACGGCGAGCGACTTATCGGGACGAAGGACGGTGAGCTGCACATCGAGCGTCACCGGTCGTGTAATCGGAATCTGAGTCACAATGAAATCTACTCGACCGCGCTCGCTCGAGGTGACCAGCATGTGCACCAGGTCGGTCCCGGCTTTCAGAGCGTTCCGGCCCTGGACAGGATCGCAACACCTGGAACAGGCAAACCACGGATCACACGAAAAGAACACTGATTAGGATGACCAGCGCTTTTAGCTTATCCGTGTTGGTTCCGTACAATCCGTGGCATCCGTGTTCCGGCTGTTGCTGTTGCTTGTGCTGTTGGCTGCTCCTCGCCGCCGACGCAATCCGGCGGCCACGCGTTGCGACGGCCGTCACACACGATAGCTTTTCCGAGCCGCCGCCCCTCCCCCCAGCCCCGCTCCATGATCCGAATCGCAACGCGGTTGATGTCGATGGCCGCGCTGTTTGTGGTAAACTGGGGCTGCGCGGGGGCACCAGCGGACACGCCGGCCTCCCCGCCGCCGCTTCGCTGGGGTGGTGATGCCGAGGGAGGCGCCCCCTTTGTGGAGGCGGATCCGGCAAACCCGACTCGTGTGCGCGGCTTCGATGTCGAGATCGCGACGATGATCGCCAAAGGCCTGGGCCGCGAGCCGCAGTTCGTGCAGGTGGCGTGGGCATCCATCGAGCAGTCGCTGGCGCGTGGCGACTTCGCCATCGGCATGTCCGGTCTCGAAGATCGCCCCGCGCTGCAAGCACGGTTCGCCGTCTCGTTGCCCTACTACGAGTTCCGCGAGGTCCTCGCCGTACGAGCGGCCGACAGCGCCCGTGTGCATACGCTCGCCGACTTGCGGGGCCGGCGAGTGGCCACGCTGGGCGCCACCATGGCGTGGGAGATGCTGCTCGCGGCCAAGACGGCGCACGGTGTGCTGCCGGTGTCCTACGACGACGACGTACACCCCTACAGCGACCTCGTGAGCGGACGCGTGGATGCCGTACTGTTGGACCATGTCCTCGCGGAGCGCGCGTTGCGTCGCACCGGTGGCTTCGTGATTCAACCGATGCCACTGGCCCACGGTCGCTACGTGGCCGTGCTCGCGGCCGGCGACAGCGCGCTGCGCGACTCGGTGAATGTCACCCTGCGTGCGCGCATGCGCGACGGTTCCCTCGAGCGCATGTTCCGTTCGTGGAACGTATGGGACGCACAGCAAGCCGAGTTCCAGCAACAGCTGCTGCGCGACTCGGTGCCTCGCCGTGACGTTGTGACAGCGACCCCTCCTGCGTCCGGGCCGCGTGCGTCCACATCGATCGCCACGTATCTCCCGGCGCTGCTACGCGCGGCGGCGGTCACGTTGGCGTTGTCGATCCTCGCGATGGCGCTCGCCATCACGATCGGCATCGGACTCGCCGCAGGGCGCGTATACGGATCACGCCCCGTACGCCTACTACTCACCGCCTACGTGGAGATTGTCCGTGGCACACCGGTGTTGCTGCAGCTGTTCGTGCTCTACTACGGCCTGTCGGACGTGGTGCGACTCCCCGCCTTCGCGGCGGCCGTGATCGGCCTTGGCCTGAACTACGCCGCCTACGAGTCGGAGATCTATCGCGCCGCGCTCGAGGCCATTCCCACGTTGCAGCTCGAAGCCGCGCGCACCCTCGGCCTCTCCGAGTTCCAGATCCTGCGGCTCGTGCGCGGACCGCAGGCGTTGCGACTGGCGTTGGCGCCCATGACGAACGACTTCGTGGCACTGCTCAAGGATTCGTCGCTCGTGTCGGTCATCACCGTCGTCGAACTCACGAAGCAAACGGCGATTTACGCGACGAACGTCGGCAGCTGGGCGATCCCCGGCGCGCTGTGCGCGACCGTGTATCTCGCCATGTCGCTCCCGCTCTCGCACATGGCCCGTCGCCTCGAACAGCGGTGGAAACGCTCGTGAGCATCGACATCGCCGACGCGGTGATCACCGGCGCGCTGCGCGTGCGTGCGCTGCACGCCGTTCGCGGTGAGCAGACTATCCTCCACGGACTCGATCTCGATGTCGGTGCCGGCGAAGTATGCGCGGTGATGGGTGTGTCGGGCGCCGGCAAGACGACGGTGCTGCGTGTCGTGGCAGCGCTGCAGGCGTTCTCGTCCGGCACGGTCGAGATCGGGGGCGTAGCCCTCGCGCCCGGGGCCCTGCCACCGGAGTCGCAACTGCGTGCGCTCCGTCGTCGCGTGGGCGTCGTGTTCCAGAGTCACGCGTTGTTCGAGCATCTCACCGCGCTCGAGAACGTCATGCTGGCGCCGATTCACGCGCTCGGGCAGTCGCGCGCAGACGCAGCCGCCACCGCCACGCGACTGCTCGACTCACTCGGCGTATCGGCCCGCGCGAACGCCTATCCGCGCCAGCTCTCCGGCGGCGAGGCGCAGCGCGTGGCGATCGCGCGCGCGCTGGCCCCCGATCCACAGCTGCTCTTGATGGACGAACCCACATCAGCGCTCGACCCCGCCCGCCGCGCTGCGCTCGGCGAATCCGTACGCACGCTGGCCGCTCAGGGACGCGGTCTCCTGATCGTGACGCATGACGCCGAGTTTGCGCGCAGTTACACTGATCGCGTCGTGATGCTATCAGAGGGCACGATCGTCGAGCAAGGCCCCCCCACGCAGGTGCTCAGGTAGGGCAGTTGACCATCGTCGTCGATCTGTTGCGCATGACCGACGCGATGCCGTGCTCATCTGCATGACGCTCACAGTCGGGCATGCTTGCCTCGTGGCGGGAAATGTGCGTGTTCAGGCGCTTGGGCATCCCATGCACCACGACTTTCCTTCAATCCAAAGAGGTACGACACCGCATGTCCGCCATGATCGCTTCACGAACTCGTCGCATCTTCTCCACCGTCTCACTCTCGCTCGCGTTCGCGCTTACCGCCTGTGCTCCGAAGGATGCCGACATCAAGGCCGATGTCGACAAGGCGATTGCTGGCGTCTCCGGCGTGACGGTCGAGGTTGCCAACGGGGTTGCCACGATGTCCGGAACGTTTGCCGACGACGCCGCACGCGCGTCGACCGAAGCCACCGTGAAAGCGGTGAAAGGAGTGAAGTCGGTCGTCGACAACGCCACCGTCACCCCGCCGCCACCACCGCCGGTCGTGATGTCGCCCGATGATTCGCTCGAGTCACTCGCCATGACGCTGCTGAAGGACTATCCGATGCTCATGGCGGAAGTCGAGGACAGCGTCATCACTCTGACCGGCGAGATCAAGAAGTCCGAACTGACCAACGCCATGCAGGCACTCTCGACGCTCAACCCGAAGAAGATCGAGAACAAGGCGAAGGTGATAAAGTGACGACGCTCGACGGCAAGTACGCAGAACTCATCACCGCCGCGAGCGCGAGTGGCGCGACCGACCTTGTCGTGCGTACGCAGGACAAGGTGTTGTACATCGATGGCGTCGGCCCCCCCGGAGAGGCAAAGGACAAGTTGTGGAGCCTCTACGAAAAGCTCGACCCCGACTTTCGTAGTGGTGACCTCGTGCTCAATCTCGACGTCTCGCCGGCCGCTCCGTCAACGCGTCTCAAAGTCACGACCCAGAGCTCCAACCTGAATATCCGCAAAGGGCCCGGCACCGACCAGCCGATCATCGGCAAAGCCGCACACGAATCGGAAGTCACGTTGCTCAGTAAGTACAACGCCGAGTGGGCGCTGGTGCGCTCGGTAAACGGAGAGGAAGGCTACTGCGCGATGAAGTATCTCACCGCGATTTAGTCCCGCGTTCGGCGGCGTGGGGAACTGATCACACGGAGAAAAGGAGATAAGGAGCAAAGGAGGACCGCGTCCGTTCATACTCTTTTTCTCTTTTGCTCTTTTTCTCTGTGTGATCAGTTCCGAGCCTCGCTCGCCGCCGTAAACCCCTGCAACAATGCGCCAAGCGCCATGCCGGCAACCGCGTACAGCATCTCCCAGCTTCCGGCGCCGAGTCCGGCGATCGCTGGCCCGGGACACACGCCGGTGATTCCCCAGCCGATGCCGAAGATGGCCGCCCCGATGATCGTGGAGCGATCCATCACCGACTCGTGCGCGCCGAAGGTACCGCCCAGCAGCGGCCGCTTCAGCAGTTTGGGCACGAAGCGATACGCCAGAAACGTCACCACCACGGCGCCGCCCAACACCAGCATCAGGCCCATATCCTGAAAGCGCAGGAAGCTGAGCACGACGCTTGGGTGAATCATGGTGGAAAAGGC
>Ga0105046_10006377_pt1 | contig 18621 bp, 15 predicted proteins | sample MAT03_FD_78385 | JGI IMG/M metagenome (GOLD analysis project Ga0105046, IMG submission 78385) | Freshwater microbial communities from Lake Fryxell liftoff mats and glacier meltwater in Antarctica - MAT-03 (megahit assembly) | ecosystem: Environmental > Aquatic > Freshwater > Ice > Liftoff...
CACGCCGAGCTGGTCGCGGGTGGTACGCCGTGCTGCGTGAACACGGTCGCCCGGGTCATGCGCGAGGCCGGAATCGCCGCGAAGACGAAGCGGAAGTTCCGCCAGACGACGGACTCCGACCACGCGCTGCCGGTGGCCGACCGGCTCGGTGGGGCGCGGCGGCTGACGCGGCGGGCGGCTTCGCCGTCGCCGAGCCGCGCCTGCGGGCGGCGCGTCAGGCGGCACGCGGTTCGGCCTGGTCTGCTAACGACCCCGACCGGGTCGCTTACACCTACTCGTCCGAACTGGACCAGGTGATCCGCCGGCTGTCCGGGCGGCTCGTGTGAGCCGGCCGGCGCGTGCCGCCGACGGCGGGCAAGTCACTCCGATCACGATGCCGAGCCCGGAACAACCGGAGCCCGGTGGTGACGCCCTCGTTGCCGACCAACTAGACGCACCACCACACCCGCGAAACGAACAAGGCCCCGGGAAACCCGGGGCCTTGCGAGGTGGAGGTGAGGGGAGTTGAACCCCTGACCTCTTGAATGCCATTCAAGCGCTCTCCCAACTGAGCTACACCCCATCTGTGATAGAGAAGCTTACGCGGCCGGGGTTCGCGCGTCAACCCGGCGGCGCTTTTCCGTTCACCCGCGGCCGGCGGCGCGCCGGTTGCCTCAAGGGGTGCCGCGCCCGCCCCGGAGCCGTCCCATGACCCGCACCCTCTGCGGCGCCCTGGTCGCCGCCTCGTTCGCGCCCGCCGCCGTCGCCGACGATCCCAAGCCGACCGAGCTCGAAGCCCACCGCGGCCACGTCTGGTGCCTCGCCTTCTCGCCCGACGGCAAGCAGGTGGCGTCCGCCGGGAAGGACGGCACCGTGCAGCTCCGCGCCGCGGCCGACGGCGACGAACAGCACACCCTCAAGGGCCACAACGGCGACGTACTCCGCCTCGCCTACGCGCCCGACGGCAAGCTCCTCGCGTCCGGCGGCGGCGACGGCACCGTCCGCCTGTGGAACCCGGAGACGGGCGCCGAGGTGCGATCGATCAAGGCCCACGGCGCGTGGGCCGCGGGCGTGGCGTTCAGCCCCGACGGCAAGCGGCTCGTCACCGCGTCGTCGGACAAGACGGCCGTGGTGTGGGACGCCGCGACGGGCGAGAAGCGGGCGACGTTCAAGGGGCACACGGCCGAGGTGTGGGGCGTGGCGTTCAGCCCCGACGGCTCCCGCGTGGCGTCGGTCGGCAAGGACGCGGTGGTGCGGGTGTGGGACGCGGTGACCGGCGAGGAGCGGATGGCGCTGAAGGGGCACAAGGGCGAGGTGTTCACGGTCGCGTTCGCACCCGGCGGCAAGGAGCTGCTGTCGTGCGGCGCCGACAAGACGGTGCGGGTGTGGGACGCGGCCGACGGGAAAGAAGTGCGGCAGTTGGCCGGCCACACGGGGGCGGTGTACGCGGTGGCGTTCGCGCCGGACGGCCGGGTGCTGACGTCGAGCGCCGACAAGACGGTGAAGGCGTGGCGGCTGGCGACGGGGGCGGAGGAGCGGGCGTGGCCGGCGCACCGCGGCGAGGTGTACGCGGTGGCGTGCAGCCCGGACGGCGGCCGTTGCGCGACCGCCGGCAAGGCGCCGGCGATCCTGCTGTGGGCCGGCGACGCCGCGGTGCCCGCGGCGCGGCGGTAGCGGAGGGATTCATCGGTCGGAGCCGTTCGCCCTACGGCCCCGCCCGGCCGGTCATCTGGTCCAGCCGGCGGCTGACCTGCGCGAGCTCCATCCGCATCCCGTTCTCCGACCGGAGGGCGGTGTCGAACGACCCTTTCACCGACTCCGCGACGCCCTCGAAGCCGCCCTTCTCGATGAGCACCCGGACCGCGGCCAGTGGGTTGCCGAGCGGCGCGACGACCGTGGCGGCGAGTTCGGCGGAAGCGCGGAGGTGGTCGCGGAACGCCCGCTGGAACCGGTGCGGGCAGTTCCGCACCTCGCCGGCCTCCAACCGCCGCAGCCCCTCGACGTACCCGCCCGCCGCCATGCCGGGCGCGACCACGCCCTCCACCGCGGCCCCGACCAGCAGTGCGTCGCGCTGGGTTAGGACAGACTTCATCGACCCTTCCAGCCGGGTCTGGAGGCGGAGGTGCTGCTCGCCCCAGGCCGGCCCCGCGACACCGACGCCGACGAACAGCACCGCGGCGGCGACGAGGCAGAGGGGCAGCCAGGTCAGGAGTGAAAGGACGGGGGCATTCCACGCCTGCCGGCCCACGACGACCGCAACGCCCATCCCACCCACGAGTGGGATAAACAAGCCGCCGAAGCCGAGGAAGAACGCAATAATCGCCGGGACGGATCCGATCGCCTCGGACATGACGCCCAAGTCACCCGGGTGGGTTCCCTTGTGGGCCGGGTCGCTGCTGTAAAATCCGTACCCCCCGCCGAACCAATAGGGCTCGTCGTAGGACCAGTTCGCGTGCAATACCCCGGCGGTAAACCCAAAACACGCTCCCCCGAGGGGGAGGAATAACCACCCCGACGCGCGGCCCCATCGGCTAGGCGGCTTGGGATCGTCCAAGGCAACCCACCTATCGACGTGCCCCTGTACAGCGCCGAAGGCTGTCCAGACGACAGCCAGCGTCGCCGTGCTGATCCAGATCACCCGGAACACGTCGCCGGGGAAGCAGTGGTGCAGCCACATGAGGTAGTGGGCGTAGCCGAGCAACACCAGCCACCCGGCGAGCAGGCCGGCGGCGAACCCGGCCGCGCCGGTGAGCCCCGCTGCGGCGCCGGCGAAGGTGATCGCGGCGCCACCGCGCCGGGCCCGCGGCACGGGGGGAATTGGTGGTGGCGGCGCGGCAGGCGATGGGGCGGGCTTCGCACCCGCCAGCGCCCCCCGCAACTCGTCCCGGCACCGCGGGCAATAGTTCTGGTCGGTGACCGCGAGCGGGTATCGCTCCCGGGCGTACCCGTACGCCTGACGATCGATCCCGTCGGGTGCGGTGACGAGGGCGCCCACGTCGTAGGGAAACGGCTCGGGACCGGGGCAGACATCGCACCCGTGATCGGGGCAGACGCGGAACAGGTCGCGGACCGCGTCGAACGGGTAGCCGGGGAGTGGTAGGGTTCTGGCGAACACCTCCCAAAGTTGTTCCTGCCAGACCAGCAGGTGCAACCCCTTCCAGGTGTTGAAGTCAACGACGAACTTGCGGAATTGCTCCTCGCCGGCGAAGGCGCGGAAGGCGTCGCGGACTTCCTCGGGCGACATGCGCGAACTCCCGGGCCGGCTAGAACGGCTCCTCGCCGAAGCGGCCCTTGCCCGGTCGGCCGCCCCGATTCGTGGGCTCGGTCGGACCGGGGATGCCGAATTGACCCTCGCCCGGGAGTGCCATCGCGCCCGAAGTGGGAGCGGCTCCCTCCGCACCCACGCGGGCCGCGGCGGGAGCAGGATTGGGGAGCGGGAGTTCGGGGGAACGGGCCGACGGGGCCGACGGGGCCGGCCGCGGCGCGGGAACCGGGGCGGTGCCGCACCCCGCGACCAACAGTGCCGCGCAAGCGAGCCGGACGGCACTTCGGCCGTCCGGCTTGGTTGTAGACCGCATGCACCACCCCCTTCGGGCGTCAGCTCAGGATGCCGCTGACGATCTCGCCCTTCACCAGCTCGCGGGGCTGGTTCAGGTGGTTGTACACGATCGTGTCCGGCTTGATCCCGAGGCTGTGGTAGATCGTCGCCAGCAGGTCGGTCGGGTGGACCGCCCCCTCCAGCGGCGCCGAACCCGTCGCGTCGGAGCGGCCGTACACCAGCCCGCGACGCACGCCGGCGCCCGCCGCGATGCCGGTGTAGCAGTACGGCCAGTGGTCGCGGCCGTCGTCCGAGTTCTGGTTGCCGCTCGTGCTCACCCCGCGCTGCGGGCTCCGACCGAACTCGCCCACCGCCACCACCAGCGTCTCCGAGAGCAGCCCGCGCTGGTCCAAATCCTCGATCAGCGCCGAGACGCCGGCGTCGAGCATCGGGGCCGACTGGGTCTTCATCCGCGTGCTCAGGCCGGTGTGGACGTCCCACGAGTGGTTGTCCGAGTTCGCCACCTTCGGCCAGATCACCTCCACCACCCGCGTGCCGGCTTCCACCAGCCGCCGCGCCAGGAGGCAGCACTGGCCGAACGTGTTCTTGCCGTAGCGCTCGCGCACCTGCGGCGGCTCGGCGCTCAGGTCGAACGCCCGCCGCGCCCGGCCGCTCACCACCAGCCCCAGCGCCTGACCGTAGTACTCGTCCAGGTCGTGCCGGGCCACCGCCGCTTCCACGTCCGGCATGCCGCGGGCGATCGTCTCGCGCAGCGTGGCGCGGCGCTCCATGCGGGCGCTCGTGGTTTCCTGGCGCAGCTGGAGGTCGTCGGTGCGGATGCGCTCCATCTTGGCCATGTCCATGTCGTCGCCGGCCGGGTAGAGCAGGTACGGGTCGTAGGCCTTGCCCAGGAACCCGGCCGACCCGCCCTTCCCGACCACGTTGCTCTCCTGCAGCGGCCGCGGCATCATCACGAACGGCAGCATCGGCACCGTCGGCGGCTTGAACTTGATCACGTTCGAGCCGAACGTCGGGAAGTCCTTCGGGCTCGGCGGTTCGAGCTGGCCCGACGGGCTCACCTTGTCCGTCGTGTAGCCGGTGTGCATCTGGTAGATCGCGGCCGTGTGGTTGAACAGGCCCACCGGCGTGTAGCTGACGGCGCGCATCAGCGTCGTCTTGTCCAGCACGTTGGCGATCTTCGGCAGCAGCTCGGTGACCTGCGTGCCGGGCACCTTCGTGGAGATCGGCCGGAAGATGCTCTTCACCTTGTCGGGGACGTTGTCCTTGGGGTCCCACAGGTCGAGGTGACTGGGGCCGCCCTGGAGGTAGATGAAGATGACGCTCTTGGCCTTGCCGAACCCGGGGCCGCCGGCGGGGGTGGGGTTGGCCGTCGCGGATTGCAGCCCGAACATCTGGCCGAGGGTGAGGCCGAGGACGCCCGAACCGCCGACGCGGAGGAGGTCGCGGCGGGTGACGCCGTCGCAGGTGTCGGCGGACGCAGGGCCGGGGACGACGAGCATGACCGGGCTCCGGGAGGAGAGGTGAACTGGCAGGTAGAGAGAAGTGTAGCCGCGGAAGGGCAAGGTCGCAAGAACTTTCGCGCTCGCACCGCCGCCGCTCGCGGCGGTGCAGCCACGTTGCCGCTTGCGGCTTCGCGCCCCGGGGCACGAAGCCGCAAGCGGCAACTTCACTCACGGGGCCGTCCCACCCACCGTCTGGATCGCGTTCCCCGGGTTGGCGGCGGGGTTGGTCGGGTGGGTGTGGTCGAGCTCGGCCAGCATGTCGATCGTGTTGGCGTGCTGCGGGTCGGCGCGGAGGGCCAGCTGCAACTGCTGCCGGCTCGCCTCCGGCTGGTTCGCGTGGAGCAGCACCGCGGCGATGTTGTACCGGGCCTGCGCCTCCGGCATCACCTTGCACATCCCGGCGAACGCCTCGTCCCACCGGCCGGCCCGCGCCAGGCAGAACCCGCGCGTCTTCTGCACCGACCGGTTCTCGGGGTCCAGCCGCAGCGCCGCGTCGCACCAGGCGCACGCCCCGGCCCAGTCCTGGAAGCGGGCGCACGCCATCGCCGCCTCGTGCTGCACGGCCGCGTCCTTCGGGTAGGCGTCCACGTACCGCTTGAACGCCGCCGCCGTCTTCTCCCGCTCGCCGACGCGGACGTGCATCCGGGCCAGCCCGAGGAGGGCGCCCTGGTGTTTCGGGTCCTGCTTCAGCGCCCGGTCGTAGCGGTGCCGGGCCAGGTCCAGCAGCTCGTCCTTGTTCGGCGGGAGCGGCTCACCGAGCGCCACCTGCACGTGCGTGTCGGCGAACGCCGTCTCGGCGTCCGGCCCGAGCTTCTGACCCGCCTTCCGCGGCGGGGCGGCCTCGACCGGCATGCCGCCGCCGGTCGGCCCCATGCCGGGCGTCGCCGCGGCCGTCGGCTGCGAGCCGCCGCCGAACAGCTTCGACTGTTGTTGGGGGTTCGTGGGAACGAAGCCGGGTGGGTTGGTGTTGCGGGCGCAGCCGACGCCGCCGGCCAACAGCCCGCCCACGATGAAAAGCCGCAGCCGTCGGCCGTCCATGGCCCGCCCCCCGCGCACGAAATGGAACCGTCGTGCTAACTGTTTCGACCGGCACAGCCGCTGAACTCGACAGAAAACCCCAGACCGCGCACCCGCCGCCGCTTGCGGCGTTGCAACGCCGCGAGCGGCGTCAGGAGAACTCGGCGATGAAGCTGGCCGACGCCTCGGCCATCAGGTCGCGCGTGAGGTGAACCGGCTGCCGGCGGTAGCGGCAGATCGACTGCACGATCTCCAGCAGGTCGCGGCAGTCGCTCGCCCGGGTGACGCGGCCGCGGTTGTAGTAGCGCTCGTACAGGTAGTCCACGGCCTCGGCCGAGTAGTTCAGCCCGAGCCGCTTGCAGTTCCCCGCGAAGATCCGCTCGTACACGTCCCGCGGCGGCGCCAGCACCCCCACCTTGTGCCGGATGCGCCGCAGGAAGGCGTCGTCCACCAGGTCCTTCGGGTCGAGGTTCGTGCTGAAGATGATGAGCTGCTCGAACGGCACCTGGAACTTCTTCCCGCTCGCCACGGTGAGGAAGTCGTGGCGGTCTTCGAGCGGCAGAATCCAGCGGTTCAGGAGCTCCTTCGGGCTGCACCGCTGGCGGCCGAAGTCGTCGATCAGGAACACGCCGCCGTTCGCCTTGAAGTGGATCGGCGCCTGGTAGAACTTCGACTCGGCGTTGTACCGCAGGTCGAGCATGTCCAGCCCGAGCTCGCCGCCGGTCACGATCACCGGCCGGCGGATGCGCACCCAGCGCTGGTCCATCGAGCCGGTGGACAGCAGCTTGCGGATCGCCGCGTCGGCCTCGTCGCCGACCTCCGCCGGGGCGTCGTCCACGACGTGCAGCGACGGGTCGTACACGGTGACGATGTTGCCGTCGGCCACGAACGCGTAGGGGACGAAGATGCTGCCGCCGGTGGTGTTCATGAAGTCGCCGATGGCCCGCGCCATGGCCGTCTTGCCGTTGCCGGGCGGGCCGTAGATGAACACGCTGCGGCCGGACACGATCGCCGGGCCGAGGTTGTTGAACATCTCCTCCTTCAGCACCAGGTGGCTGAACGGCGCCCGCAGCGCCTCCGGGTAGCACTGCAACCCGGTCACGGCCTGGCGGTAGCACTGCTCGACGTAGTCTTCGAGCGGCACCGGCGCCGGGCCGACGTAGGCGCACTGCTCCATCGCCTCCTGCGCCCGGCGGCGGCCGAGGTCCAGCAGGCTGAACCGGTAGCTGACCTCGCCGACGAGGTCGCCGCCGTCCACCTGGATGAGCTTTTCGTCCTTGAGGTACTTCAGCGGCTCCTTGACGACCTTGAACGGCAGGCACAGGAGCTGCGCCATGTCGCGGCCGACCATCGCCCCGCGGCTGTACAGCGCCTTCAGCAGCAGGTCGCAGACGAAGGCGTGCGACAGCCCCGCCTCGCGCATCGAGTCCGGGGCGACGGGCGCCTCGGGGGCGGGGTTCCCTTCCCAGTCCACCACGGCGTGCCGGCTCAGTGACATGTTTGCCTCGTAATTGGCAATTGGGAGTTTGTAATTTGGGGGGTTGATCGAGGGTTCACGTCCACGACGCCGGGGGTGCGTGAACCCGATGTTCAGCCCCCCAATTACAACGGACCAGTTGCAAATTCCTACTTGAGCCACTTCCCGCGGGTGATGATGAACAGCGACACCGCCCCGACGCCGAGGGCGGCCATGATGATCCCGTTCTGCTTCTTGAAGAAGTCCGCCCAGTGGTCGAGGAAGTTCGACGTGTACCCGCCGAACAGCGGGGCGGCGGGGGCGGCGGACGCGGCGGCGGCGGGGGCGGCGGACGCGGCGAGCGCCACGGCCACGAGGAGTGAACGGGTCATCGGGGTGCGTCCGGGGTGCGGGCGATTCAACTGTAGGTCATAAATCGCACCGGGGCGCCGAAAGGCGAGCGGCCCGCGTGAGCGGGCTGTTCCTGAGCGCCTCGACAGCGCTCAGGAACAGCCCGCTCACGCGGGCCGCTCGCCCCGCACCAGCACGTCAGTTGGTCGGCCCGCCGGTGCCCCCGCCGCTCGGGCCGGTGCCGCCCGACCCGCTCGGGCCGCCCTGGCTGCCGCCGCTCGTCGGGCCGTTCGTCGTCCCCGCCCCGGCGCCGCTGCCGGTCGCCGTCACGCCCACCCCGCCGCTCTGCAACCCGCCGACGTATCCGGTCGCCTGGCCGCGGTACCCGCGCGCCGAGAACTCGGCCGGCATCCCCGGCACCGGGGCGTCGATCACGTGGACCTCGTACGCCACCGCCTGCAGCGCCGGCTGCGCCGCCAGGTACTTGCGGATCGTCTCGGCGCGCTTCGCCGTCAGGTCGTCGCGGCGGGCGGCCACGGTGTCGAGGCCGCCGGCGCCGTACGCGGGGATGTCGCGGGCCACCTGGAGGTACACCTTGCCGTCCGGCTGCGGCCGCTTCTGGGCGACGGCGTCGAGCTTCGCCTGGCCGGCCGGGTTGAGGGTGTCCGAGCTGGTGTCGAAGTGCCAGTTCCAGACCGTCTGCTCGAGCACGTGGCCGTTGTTCACCTGGGCGGCGAACGGGACCAGCACGCTGGCCCGGGCCTGGGCGTTGTACCGCTCCGGGTAGCACGGGTCGACCGCGTTGTAGTACCGGCTCCAGCCCTCCGGCTGGCCGCCCTTGCCGGCTCCGCCGCCGGTCCCGTGACACCCGGCGGCGCCGAGGCCGCCGAGCAGGATCGCAACCGCCGCCCGCCGCGTCGTTCGGGTCATCACGTCTCCTCCTTGAGAACCCCGGCCGGGTGTCCTGCCCGGTTTCGGGGGCGAATTCGTCAGCCGCTCTTCAACAGGTTCCGCGAAATCTGGATCGCCGCCGGCCCGACCAGCACCACGAAGATGGCCGGGAAGATGAACAGCACGAGCGGGAAGATCAGCTGCACGGCCGTCTTCGCCGCCTTCTCCTCGGCCAGCTGCCGCCGCCGCACCCGCATCGAGTCCGACTGCACCCGCAGAGCCTGCGCGATGCTCGACCCGAACCGGTCCGCCTGGATCAGGATCGCCGCCAGGCTCCGCACGTCGTCCACGCCGGTCCGCACGCCCAGGTCGTGAAGCACCTCGCGCCGCGGCCGGCCCATCTGCAGCTGGAGGTTCGCCAGCTGGAACTCCTCGCAGAGAATCTTGGCGTGCCCCTTCATCTCGTCGGTCACCTTCCGCAGGGCGGCGTCCAGGCCGAGGCCGGACTCGACGCAGACCACCAGCAGGTCCAGGGCGTCCGGCAGGGTCAGGAAGATCTCCTTCTGCCGCGTGGACACCATGTACCACAGGGTCGCCTTGGGGAGGTAGAACCCCATCCCGCCGAGGAACACTGTCCATTCCATCGACTTCAGGGTGAACCCGTCTTTGAGCAGGAAGAAGAAAAGGGCGGGGAGGAGGAACCCGACTAGGCAAACTACGCGGAGGCCGAGGTACACGGAGGCCGCCTGCTCGCTCCGGAAGCCCGCGTTTGCAAGTTTTACCCGGAGCGTGTTCTTCTCCAGCTCGCTCTGCGACTCCATCGACCCGCCGAGGTTGCTGAACATGTCCCGGAGCCCGGCGAACCGCTGGCGGCTCTCCGGCCCGTTGATGTCGATGTCCAGCAGCGACTTGGGCCGGCCGATGCGCTCGAGCCGCTCCTCGGCGTGGCTGTTGCGGCCGGAGATGGCCGACAGCACCCAGAAGGTGCCGGCGACGATCGCCGCGAACACGAACACCGGGGCCAGCTCCTCGGCGGTGAAGATCGCGAACAGTTCCACGATGCCCTCGGTGCTGCGCGGTGTGAGTGTGAGTGTGGTCGGTGGGGCGAAGCCCACCCGTTGCAACGGGTGGGCTTTCAGCGGCCTACACCTTGATGTCCACGATCTTCTTGATGGCGATGCTGCCGACGATCATCAGGACGATGGCTCCGACGCTCATCTTCACCCCGAGCTCGTCCTTCCACAGCAACTCGATGTAGTCCGGCTTCATGTACATCATCATCAGGAACAGGCCGATCGGGAGGGCGATCAGCACCACCCCCGACAGCCGGCCTTCGGCCGTCAGCGCCTTCACCTGGCCGAGAATCTTGAACCGCTCGCGGATGACGTGGCCGATGCGGTCCAGAATCTCGGCCAGGTCGCCGCCGGTCTGCCGCTGGATCGCCACGCTCGTCACGAAGAACCGCAGGTCGAGGTTCGGCACCCGCCCGCACATGTTGTCCAGCGTCTCCTCCAGCGAGATGCCGAGGTTCTGCTCGTCGTAGACGCGGGCGAACTCCTTGCAGATCGGCGGCGGCATCTCCTCGGCGACGACGTGCATCCCGGCGGCGAGCGAGTGGCCGGCGCGGAGGGCGCGGGCGACGAGCTCCATCGCGTCCGGGAGCTGGCCGGCGAACCGCTTCAGCCGGTTGGCGCGGGTCATGTACAGCCAGATCCACGGCAGGGTGAACATGATGATCCCGCCGACCGGGGCCACGTAGATGTTCACCAGCCACAGGCTCGCCCCGGCCCCGACGGCCGAGAGGCCGATCGAGATGCCGAACAGGGCGCTCGGCTTGATGTTCACGTCGGCCTGCTCGAACACCTTCGTCAGGTTGAACGCGCCGGGCGTGATGCGGTCGAGGAACGTCCGCTTGTCCTGCTCCTGGAGCGCCTGCTTCAGGAGCATGTCGGCCGACGAGTCCTTGCGGACGTTGCGGCCGACGAGCACGTCGAGGCGCTCGTCGGCCCGCTCCTCGGCCCGGCTGCCGAACGCCAGGAAGACGAGCACGACGACCGCGACGACGAGGCCGCCGATGAGGAGCGGCAGGATCGGTAGGAGGGTCGCCATCATCGGGGTGGTCCTGGTGCGGGGCGGAGTCCCGTCCGCCGGAACTCTAGTTCGTGGTTTTCTGGTCTGTGGTTCAGGACGGGCGATTTTTTCGGTCCGGGCGGAAAGCCCGGGGACGGCCGTCCCCGGGCTTCGGGGCGCCTAATCCCGCATCAGGATCCGCTCGGCGAACATGTTGCTCGGGAGCTTCACGCCCTTCGCCTCCAGCCGGTTGATGAACGACGGGCGGACGCCGGTCGACTCGAACTGCCCGAACGCCCGGCTGTTCTGGTCGATCCCGAGCTGCCGGAAGCGGAACACCTCCTGCATGATGATCACGTCCTGCTCCATGTTCATCACCTCGGTGATGCTCGTGATCTTGCGCGGCCCGCCCTGGAGGCGGTTGGCCTGGATGATGAGGTCGATGGCGGAACAGATCTGCTGCCGCATCGCCTTCACCGGCAGCTCGAACCCGCCCATCATGATCATCGTTTCGAGGCGGGTCAGCCCCTCGCGCGGGGTGTTGGCGTGGAGCGTCGCCAGCGACCCGCCGTGACCGGTGTTCATGGCCTGGAGCATGTCCAGCGCCTCCGAGCCGCGGACCTCGCCGATGATGATCCGCTCGGGCCGCATGCGCAGGGCGTTCCGCACGCAGTCGCGGGTGCTCACCGAGCCCTTGCCTTCGATGTTCGGCGGCCGCGTCTCCAGCCGCACGACGTGGTCCTGCTGGAGCTGGAGCTCGGCGGCGTCCTCGATCGTCACCACCCGCTCGTCGCTGGGGATGAAGCTGGACAGCGTGTTCAGCAGCGTCGTCTTGCCGCAACCCGTACCGCCGCTGATGAGGATGTTGAGCCGGGCCTTGATGCAGGCCTCCATCAGCATCGCCATCTCGGGCGTGAACGCCTTGTAGTTCAGCAGGTCTTCCAGCTTCAGCGGGTTGGCCCCGAACCGCCGAATGCTCAGGCTGGCGCCGTCGAGCGAGATCGGCGGGATGACCGCGTTGACGCGGGAGCCGTCGGGCAGCCGCGCGTCCACCATCGGGCTCGTCTCGTCCACGCGGCGGCCGACCTTCGACACGATGCGGTCGATGATCTGCATCAGGTGGTCGTTGTCGCGGAACTTCACGTCGGACTTTTCGAGCTTGCCGCGCCGCTCGACGTACACCTTGTGCGGCCCGTTCACCAGGATGTCGCTGATGCTCGGGTCCTTGAGGAGGATTTCGAGCGGGCCGAACCCGAGCGTCTCGTCGAGGACTTCCTCGATGAGCTTCTCGCGCTCGATGCGGTTGAGCAGCGGGTTCTCGGTGTCGCACAGGTGCTCGATGACGCGGCGGATGTCGCGCCGCATGGCGTCGGACGACAGGTCCTTCACCCGCGTGAAGTCGAGCCGCTCGACGAGCTTCGAGTGGATCTGGCGCTTGAGCTCGTCGTAGTTCTTGCCGCCGCCGCCGCCGCCGGCGGTGCTCGGGCTGGTGAGCCGCGAGATGCCGCTGGCGCCGTTGCCGCCGTTGAGGCTGTTGAGGCTGTTGAGCTTCGAGATGCCCTGTTGAAGACGGCTCATCGCTACCCCTGGTGCGCGCTACGTTGATCGTCCGCCGTCATTCGTCATTCGTCATTCGTCATTCGTCATTCGTCCACGGCTCGGGGCTTCCCGAATGACGGCGGACGAATGACGAATGACGACGTTAACGCTTCCCGAAGAACCCCCACCCGCCCTTGCTGCCGCGGTCCGGGCCGGCGAGCACCGGCTTCCCGTACAGCGCCTGCGCCAGCCCGGCGAGGCTCTGCTGCACCCGGCTCTTGGGGGCGTGCTTCACCAGCGGCTGACCCGCCACCCGGGCGCCGATCACCGCCTTCGGGTCGTTCGGCACCTGCCAGAAGATCGGCTTGCCGATCACCTCCTCGGCCTTCTTCAGGCTGATCCCCTCCTCGACCGTGTCGGCGCCGAAGCGGTTGATGACCACCCGCACCTTGTCGGACAGCCCCTCCTCGGCGTTCAGCACGTGGATCAGCCGCACCACGTTCCGCAGGCTGCTGAGCTCCAGCTGCGCCACCAGCAGGATCGTGTCGGCCATCCGCAGGCCGATCAGGTCCGTCGCCTGGAGGCACTTCGACAGGTCGAGCACCAGGTGCGTGTAGCTGATCTTCAAAAGGTTCAGCACCCGCGCCACGTGGTCCTCGTGGATCAGCCCGACCTCGGCGATCTCCAGCGGGTGCCGCAGGATCGACAGGCCGCTCGCCTCGTGCTTGGTCATCGCCCGGCGGAGGAAGTTCATGTCCAGCCGCTCGATGTTCCGCGCCAGGTCGGCGATCGAGATGTTCTCGAAGCCGTTCACCTCCAGCGCGATGTCGGCGTCGCCGAGTGTCAGGTCGAGGTCGATGAGGGCGGCGGCGCTGGCCGGGTCGGCGGCGAGGGTGGCGGCGAGGTTCACCGCGAGGGTGGTGGTGCCGACGCCGCCGCGGGAGCCGAGCACGGCGACGATACTGGACGCGCCGCTCTGCCGGCCGGACGGCCCGAGCGACTGCTCGGCCATGGTGCCGCCGGCCTCGCCGAGCGCCCGCCGCAGGGCGGCGAGCATGTCCTCGAGCGTCAGCGGCTGGGTGAGGAAGTACTTCGCCCCCTTCTGGAGGCTCATCAGCAGCGCCTGGTGGTCGTGGCTGATGGTGAGGATGGGCAGCTTCGGGTTCTCGGCCGAGATCAGGCCGATCATCTGCAGCGCCTTCGACTTGTCGGCGTCGAGGGTGACGATCGCCAGGTCCGGGGTGTTGTCGCGGACCACGTCGAGGAAGTAGTCGTACCGGGCGCACTCGGCTTCGAGCCAGACGAACTCGACGCCCATCAGGAGGGTGCGGAGCGACTCGCGGGTGGACTCGTTCGGGTCTACGATCGCCACGCGTTGCATGAGGCCACCAGAATCAAGGGGTGCGAGTCAGAGCAGGTCGGGAAAGCCCGGGGACGGCTGTCCCCGGGCATCCTGGTCACATCAGGGGCCGACCGGAGCCGCGGGGAGAACCGCGGGCTCGGTCGGGGTCGTCTCGTACGGGGCGCCCGGCACCGGCCGCAGGCTCCCCGGCTCGAAGGCCGGCAGCGTCGGGACGATCGGCGCCACCCCCGGCTCGAAGGCCGGAGCCGACACCGGCACCACGGGGACTACCGGGGCCGTCGGCGTCATCGGGGCCGCCGGGATGACCACCGTCACCGGGGCCGCCGCGGGGGCGGTCCGGGCCGCGTGGCCGTGGTGGGCCGGGTTGGTGCCGCAGGCACCCGCCGCGCACCCGGCCGGCAGCATCGTCCCGTTCGGACCGTAGCACACGTTCCCGACGCACGGGTAGGCGCCGGCGGGGTCGCACTTCCAGGCGGCGTTGTAGCAGCGGCCGTTCCACACCTTCCGCTGGCCGCGCGGCGCCTCCAGGATGCCCTCCAAGAATAGTTCATAATCGTCGGGGCTGCGGGTTTCCTGGCCCGGGAGCCGGCGGGGCGCCTGGTTGCAGTCCAGCGGGTGGACCAGCCGCGGCGTTACCAGGATGACGAGCTCACTCTCCCGCTCCTCGTACCGGATGCTGCTGAACCCGACGCCGATGAACGGCAGGTCGCCGAGGACCGGCACCTTGTTGGAGGTCGCCTGGACGCTGTTCTGGATCAGCCCGCCGATGGCGAACGTCTGGCCGCTCTCCAGCTCGACGGCCACCGAGACCGAGTTCTGGTTGAACCCGGGGGTCGCCCCGAAGGTGGTCTGGATGCCGAGACCCTGATTCACCGTGCGGGTCCGCGGGTTCACCTCGAGCCAGATCTTGCCGTTGCCCATCACGATCGGCACGACGTCGAGCGTGGTGCCGATCTGCTCGAGGATCACGCCGGGGCCGTTGATGCCGCTGGCCGGCCCGAGGACCGCCTGCTGACCGCCGGCCTGGAACTGGGCCGGGCGGCCGCTCTGGGTGACGACGCGCGGCTCGGCGAGGAACTTTGCCATCCCTTCGGCCCGCAGCGCCTGGAGGGCGCTGAAGAACCCGGCCGGGGCGACGCCGAGCTGGAAGTTGGCGTTCGGGCTGAACGCCACGGTGCCGTTGCCGAACCCGGTCGGCGGCGTCAGCAGCCCGCTGACGAGGCTGTTGAACGTCACGCTCCGGCCGCTGACGGCGAAGTCGAACCCGCGGCTGCGGATCTCGCTGCGGTCCACGGTGGCGATGACCACGTCGATCTGGACCTGCTGGACGCCGCCGATCTGGAGCATGTTGATGACGTTGCCCGGGGTGCCGCCGACCTGGCTGACGGCCAGCCGGAAGATCGTGTCGGACTCCTGCGGCGTCGTCACGTACCCGCTCAGGATCAGCGTGTTGCCGAGGCCCGGCGTCACCTCGACGTTGGCCGTCGGGGAGGTGCGGGTGATGATCGTCTTGAGCAGCTCGAAGTCCGGCTGGACGACGACGTCGTAGACCTGCCGCGGCCGGTCCTTGAACAGCACGGTGATCTGCGCCAGGCCCGGCGCGCGGCCGGTGAGGAGCAGCACCTTCGGGTTGTTCGGGTCGGTGCGGACCTGGACGAAGTCCTCGCGGCTGACGAGGATGTCGGCCGGGATGTCCGGGAGCTTGCCGTCGAAGCGGACGAAGCCGCCGACGGGGATGATCAGGGCGTTGGTCCGCGGGTCGATCTTGACCGCGGCGACGCCGGTGTCGCGGTCGGGCGGCGGGTTCTTGGGATCGACCTTGTTGTCCTGGGCGGCCACGGCGGGAATCGCCGGGAAGCCCGGGGGCTGTGCCTGGACGAGCCCGGCGATGCCGGCCGTCAGCACCAGCCCCCACAGGAGCGGCCGTCGGTGGGTAGCGGTCGGGTGCATCCGTTCACCTCTCCTCGCGTAGGGGGCGGGGCAGCCCGCCCCGCGTTCCGGTCCGGTTCCCCCCCCGCCCGGGTCAGGGCGGGGAGGGGCTTTATCCCCGGGCGGTCCCGGGGTGGCGGCCGTGGATCGGCCCGCCGGGGCGACCCGCCCCCCCGGCCGGCGTCGTGCCGACCGAGGGGGTGGGGTTGGTTCCTTCAGTCCGGGCGAAGCCCGGGGACGGCCGTCCCCGGGCTTTCGGCCCGGTTGGCTCAGTCCACCCGCTGCTCGGGGGTCGGCTTCGGCACCGGCGCCGGGGCCGGGGCGGGCGTCGGCTGCTCGGCCGGTTCCGCCGCGGCGGCGCCGCGCACCTCGCCGACCAGCCGCCACCGACCCGGCGCCCACTCCTCGTACCGGTACGTCTTGCTGCCGGTGCCGGTGTGGACGGTCACGTCGCGGGTCGGCCGCGGCGGGGCCGGCGGCTCGACCGCCTTCGGCTGCGGCGGGGCCGTCATCGGCGTCGGGTCGCCGACCAGGCCGGGCGTCACCCACTGGCCCTTGCCGAGGCCGCTGCGGAGCGTCTTGCCGGCCACCTTGGTCAGGTCGGTGATGGCGTCGCCGGCCACGTCCTTCGGCAGCTCGCGGGTGCCGAACACCGTGTCGTCGCCGATCAGGTCGGTCGTCAGCTCGGTGCCGCCCTTGATGTCCACCAGGGCGTACGGCACGCGCACCGTCTCGGCCTTCGGCGTCGGCGCCGCCACCACCTCCGGCGTCGGGGCCGGGGTCACCGGCTCGACCTTCTGCACCGGCGTCGGTTCGACCTTCCGCCCGCCCTCGCCGGCCATCGCCACGCCGCCCGGGCTCTTGTCGTCCTGGAGGAGGCTGATCACCTCGTCGATGTTGAAGCTCTTGTCGTTGTCGTTGATCTCGTCCGGGTTGCGCAGCAGCAGGCTCATCTGGCAGCCGCGCGCCTTGGCCAGCTCGAGCACCAGCCCCTGCTTGCGGTCGGCGGCGAACGACACGGTGTTCACGGTCGCGGCCTGGTTGTTCGGGTCGATCGTGGTCTGCCCGTTCACGGCCAGGATCAGCATGTTGGTCAGGATCGGCATGGCCGTCAGCTTGTTGTTCAGCGAGATGGACGCCAGCACGTCCACCCGGGACCCCGGCTGGGCCAGCCCCGCGGCGGCGCGGGCGGTGTCCACCTGGAGGGTGAGCAGGTTCTTGCCCGGCGGGAGGCGGATGCCGCCCTTCATCAGGTCCTTGCGGCTGATCGTCTCGTCGGCCCGGATCGGCCGCGACAGCCGCTTGTCCGCCAGCTCCTCCGGCGCCTCGATGATGTCCGTCGGCACCGCGTCCTTGCTCACCTTCTTGGTCTTCAGGTACTTGGCGAGGTCGTCCTTGCTGATGACGACCCCCACCGGGATGTCGGTCGCGGCGACGACGACGTCGGTCGTCTCGACCGCCGGTTTGGCGCTCATCTGGCTGGTCAGGAACGCGGCGACGAGCCCGCACCCGACCGCCACCACCATCAGGATCAGGTTCTTCTGCTTCATGGGTGCCACCCCTTCGGAGACAATCAGGACCCGCGGCGGGCCTGCCGGAATCGTCTCGCGAGGGGAGACGACCCGGGCGGGGCCGCGGCGGTACTGCCGCGGCCCGTAACCCCGACCGTGTTTCGTTGGCCCCCGCGTCGCGGCCGGTCGCCCGGGTCGGGTCGCCGGTCCGGGTCGTGCCCGGGGTGGCGGCTCCATGAACCCTAGCGGATGTTCCCGGCGTTCGCGTTGTGCGGAGGTTGCTTCCCCGCCCTCTGAATCGTCCGGGCGGGTGCGGTTTCTTCAATTAATGCAGTCGGGCCGGCCCTAGCGGCTTTGCCCAACTTAACGGTCGCGCCAGAAAGCCCGGGGACGGCCGTCCCCGGGCTTTCAGCCCGCCATCCCGAGCACGTAGGCCAGGTACAGCAGGAAGCCGACGCACAGCGGGATGCCGTACGGCAGCTTGTCCCAAATCTTGCGGCGGTCCTGGGCGCGGTCGGCGGCCGCCCGCGGGCTGCCGCTGGCGATCAGCTGTAGGTCGGTGAAAATCTCGCGGACCATGTTCACGTTGGCGCCCCACTTCCGCCGCATCAGGATCATCACCAGCCCGAACGCCCCGCCGGCGATGGCGCCGAACGCGAACGCCCAGAACACGACGCCCGCGGTGTGGAGGTTCGACAGGTCCGTCGGGCCGGTCGGGCCGGTGGCGCCGAAGTAGGCTCCCACCCACGCCCCGAAGCCCATCTGCATCTTGACGTCGCCCGCCCCCACGCCGCCGATCAGCAGGATCGGCAGCAGCAGCGCCAGGCCCAGCCCGGTGCCGAGCAGCGACAGCGTGAACCCGCCGGTGCCGGAATCGATCGGCACGTTCAGGTCGTGGAGGAGGCCGAGCATCCAGCCGCTGAGGACCAGCGGCATCGTCACCCAGTTGGGAACCTTCAGCGCCCAGCCGTCGATGACCGCGGCCAGCACCATGCCGGCGCAGATGACGACGAGCGGGCCGTAGTTGGTGGTGGCCGGGGAGGCCAGCGCCCAGAGCTGGTGGGCGGCGGCGCCGGCGGCGACCCACACGAGGGCGAGCGCCGGCATCCGGGCCATCTGCGTCACGAACTCGCGGTCGATGCCGAGCGAGTCGTCGTGGGCGGCCGGGGCGGCGGTCGGGGTCGGTTGGGTCAGCAGCTCAGGCATCGCGGCTCTCGGGTCTCGGGTGGTTCGGTTCGCGCCGCGGGCCGGGCCGTGTCCGGTCCGGCCCGCGGTCGTGTCGCGTTCGAGGCCGGGGTCAGCTGCCGCCGCCGCCGGTCGGCCTGATGGCGGAGCCGACGAAGCTGAACGTGCTGTTGGCGTTGCTGCCGAGGGTGGTCACGGCGGCGATGCAGACGACGATGATGAGGGCGAGCATGACGGCGTACTCGACCGCGGTCGGGCCGTCTTCCTTC
>Ga0105046_10006378_pt1 | contig 18620 bp, 12 predicted proteins | sample MAT03_FD_78385 | JGI IMG/M metagenome (GOLD analysis project Ga0105046, IMG submission 78385) | Freshwater microbial communities from Lake Fryxell liftoff mats and glacier meltwater in Antarctica - MAT-03 (megahit assembly) | ecosystem: Environmental > Aquatic > Freshwater > Ice > Liftoff...
CCCTATGGAATAATGCTTAAGAGGGAGTTGGACTCGCTCTCTGGAAAACCTGAGGAGTACCTGCTCCACGAATATTTCGAAGATGAGAATCACCCCGTTTACTTTCATGAGTTTGCGGCATCGCTGGAGTCAAAGAAGCTTCGGTATCTAAGCGAAGCAGACGTTGAATCCACCTTTCAAGGAGACTTGCCTAAGGAAGTTTTGAGAACGCTGGAACAACTCTCCAGAGACGAAGTCCGGTTGGAACAGCACGTCGATTTTTTGCGCAATCGAACGTACCGACAATCGCTCATTTGCCATGCAGACCAAGGGGTACACCGAGCGTTAGAGCCAGCGATGGTAGAGCGTTTCTTTCTGGAATCTCAACTGCTGCCAACCATGTCTACGCTACACTTTCGAAATCGATTCAATGGCATTACGCTCGCAATAGATGATCTCATATTGCATTCCTCGCTAAGCATTCTGGCTGAGTTAAACAGGTCCGATTGGCGGTTCAAGGAACTGGTCGATGAAGTTACGCGTCGGACCAACCTCGCAATCGATCAGGAAAAACTGCAGCGCATGCTTCTCCAGGCTTTCGCTTCCGGTCACCTGGCTTTCCATACCGTTCCACCGCGATACAGCTACGACCTATCTGGAATGCCAATTGCAAGCCGATGCGCGCGTTTCCAATCGCGATCTGGAACCAATGTCACCAGTTTGAGCCACAACAACGTCGTCCTGTCGGATTTAGACCGACTCGTTCTCCAATCACTTGATGGCGAGACCCGCGTCTCCGATCTGACACTCAAAGTCCAAGCTTTGATTGGCGAACGCAAAATAGTTTCAATCGATTTTTGGAAGTTTCAGGAGGCAATCGATGTTTCGGTCAAAAACTTGATTCGCATGCGATTGCTGCTTACCGCAGATTGAAATCATGTCTGCCAACTACGGAATCGCTCGATCAATTAGTGGGATAGGCTTCCAGCCTGTCGCTTTGAAAATGACAGGCTGGAAGCCTATCCCACGTCAGAAATCGAACATTTATTGATCGACGGACCCTAAGGCGATTCGTCGACTTCTTTGGCGGTCGGTTGGGACAGGATCACCCAGACCGTGGACGCAACGACCAACGTCATCCCGGCCATGCTGCCTAACGTCGGAATCCGTTGTTCCATAAACCATTTCACCAGTGCCGCCACGACAACTTGAGAGAGCCCCACGACGCTAACGCGCGCCGGAGATCCTGTCGAAAAAGCTTTTGTCAAACACAGTTGCCCAACCGTAGCCGCGAGTCCAATTCCGATTAACCGCACTACGCTGGCTGAATCGACAGCCCGAGTTGGCGCCGCGACGGGCACCGTTAACCAAACGACAAGACTACAGGCGGTCGCCACTGCAGAAAAATGCGCAACGACCGATCGGGTGTCTAAATGCTTGACCCGATGCAAATTGATCAACGCTACGCCGCTCAACATCCCAGCCAAAATAGCCATCGGAATGGCTGTCGTCGGAGAATAAAAACTGGACGGCAAATGGTCCGCAACTATGCTCGACGAGTACACCATCCACATCCCGAGGCAGCTGACAATCAAAGCGATCCATGTTTTTTTCGATGGAAGAACGCCCAGCAAAGGCCACGACAGAATGGCAACCCACAACGGGTACATGTTTGTCAGAGCCAAAACGATTTCGACATCGTAATGTGTTATCGCGTAAAAGCCACAGATCATGCTGGCCCAGCCGGACAGCGACCGAATCCAAAGTGTTATCGGTTTTAGAAAAACTAGCTTTGCACCAGCCGCGACGGTTAAGCCAACCGCAAGCACCGTGGCCACGCCCGATCGAACCATTGTGATCCATGGGTAACTAAACTGTTCTTTGAGCGATTCGGCAAGCAAAGCCATAATTGCAAAGAAAATTGACCCTACCAACATCCAGACGTAAGCCAAAAAAGTCTCCTCGAGGTTATTATATTTAGCCATAAGCTACAGAAACAGCTGGAAATGGTAAATGTCCGCCTACCCAATCTGCGAAAGAATTCTCCTGATGAAGTCCGCTATAACACTATCACTTGTCGAAGAAGCGCGAGGAGGCCCATTTGTTTTTTGGGGCGATGCAAAGAGAGCCATTTCCCAATCACACGAACTCGGATTCGACGCGATCGAGATTTTCCCGCCAGACGCGGACACCCTGCGGCACCTGTTTCTAGCCAATTATTTATCTGATCTTGGAATGAGTGTTGCCGCAGTAGGAACGGGAGCCGGCTGGGTAAAACATCGACTGCAGCTTGCGGACGAAGATCTGCTCATTCGACAACGCGCGATCGATTTCATCAAAACGATTATCGACTGCGCCGCCGAGCTAGGAGCTCCCGCGATTGTCGGTTCGATGCAGGGAAGATCGAGCCAAGCGGTCAAGAAGGAAACGGCCAACGCTTACCTTCGCGAAGGCCTCGATGTCCTGTCGCGTCATGCCGGCCAGTACGAAAAAGTTCTTCTTTTTGAACCGCTTAACCGCTACGAAACCGATCAAGCGAACACACTAGATCAAGCTATCGCGTTAACTCAGAGTATTCCAAACGTTCGCATCCTAGCGGACTTGTTCCACATGAACATAGAAGAAGCGAATATGGCAGATTCAATTCGCCGAGCAAGCAAATCGATCGGCCATGTTCACTTTGCCGATACAAACCGAATGGCAGTTGGCCTTGGCCATCTCGACGTGCCACCCATTATCGTTGCATTGCAGGACATTAGCTACGATGGTTATCTGAGCGCCGAGGTATTTTCGAAACCGGATGCAATGCAAGCTGCTCAGTGCACGATGGAATCATTCCGTCACGCAATGAAAGTTAAGCGATAGACCGTTTCGCTGGCCCCCGATGAGCTTGCCTCGTCGGAGCCTAAGATTCACAGCTAGGAAAAATCGCACCAGGAACGTCCGCATCCCTCTCTCAGGCCAACGCCATCAACGCCATGGGCGTTGGCCTGAGAGAGGGATGCTGAAACTCTTTGATGGGTTCGATCCCTATCCACGAACCTTTACGTCCGATGGGGCGAGCCCATCGGGGCGTAATAGAACTAGATAGCCTCTCCCTTATTCCTTGACTTCAGTTGGCGGTGCTTCAGTTGGCGGTGCTTCAGTTGCCGGTGCATCGGTTGCCGGTGCATCAGTTCCAGTCGCAGTATCAGGTGGCTTTCCTAGACCACCTTGGCTTGCGGGTACAGCGAGGAACTCAACGAGTGATACCGAACCATCCCCGTCCTTGTCTTTTTCAGCTACTCCATCCGTGATTTCGTCGCCCTTAAGTTTGCCATCGCCATTTACATCCTTCGTCTTAAACAACGCTTTCTGACTGGCTTCGAACTTTTCTTTGCTGACTAAGTCTACCGCTGTCGCCTTCTGCATCTCCGAAGTCGCTTTACTTTTTTCCTGCAGGAACATCACATAAGTCATTACATGCAGTCCCGCATCAAAATAATAGGCAAGGCCACCCAGTATTACGACTCCTAGGATCAAAGGGATAGAAGTTGAACGTCTCTTTTTTACCTTCTCAGGCTGGGCACTCGGATTCATGATAAGATCGTTTCTCAGATGGTGGTAATGGGTTCTGCAAAGTTTGGCAGGGAACAAGAAGCTTGTCAAATCAATTGAATCGTCGACGTCAAAAATCGAGACTTCTCGCTCAACGCCACCGATCTTGATTCTCGTTCCCAGGCTCTGCCAGCGAGTTTTGCCCCTTCAGGGCAATTTCGCGATGGCGGACACCGTACCCAGGGCGCCGCTGCACTCTGCCCTGGGCTAGATTGTTGCTACCCCATTCGGGGCGAATCGCAAAAGTTCAACGGATTGCAGGAACGAAAAGCCAAGGAAACCAATCGTTAAAAAATAGTCAAACTGGCCTTTGTCGTACAGCCCAGGCAGAGCCTGCAATTCATTGGGTTCCAATGCAGAGCCTTGGAACCAGTTGGTGGCGATCGGCGAGAAGTGTCGCTATCTCAGAACAATCCCTTAGCGTTACTCTTTTGCATTCTTGATGAGAATATCGCGTGTGACTTCATGGATTTTCTTTTGCCTGCCCGCGAGATCCTCTAGCTCCCCCAGCAAACCGGGATCGCCAATCTGGCCGACGACATCTTCTTGGTTGTTGGTTTGCTTGGCGAGTGATTGAGTGCGCCTGTTGATTCGAAGTTGTAGCGTTTTTAGCAACTTGAGTTCCGCGATCGAATCTACCAACGGTTCATCTTCTTGATTGCTGGATTGCTGTTGTTGCTGTTGGTCCGATTGCTTTTTCTTTTCGTCACGCTTCTTCTGGACTTGCTTGAGCGATTCCAGCATTTCTTCTAACGCACCGATGATCTCATCCTCGATCGACCTCGTGAGCGCGGATACATTTCCCTCTGACAGTTTTTTGCTAACCGATTGAGCATCCGCGTTAACTTGCTCTAGCGCTTCGGGGAATGCCGTGCTCGAGCCCTCATCCTGGAGCAAAAGCAGTGCGCGCTGTCCCTCCATCACTACCTTAGTCTGTTCAATCGAAAGTTTATTCGCTTGAATTTCGAGAGTCCGGTCTTTGATATCACCCGTTAAATTTCCGAGTTTCTCGGTTTGCTCACGAACGGAACGTTGCAGATCCAACATGCGTCGAAGTCGCGTTTCTACGTCCACGAGGGAACGCTCGATTTCTTCTTCTCGCAATTGCCTGAGAATGCGTTCGAGTTCGTCAATCGCTTCTCGAAGTTCACGTTCCGCTTCTCGCTGTTCCTCCACAGCTTCGTCCCGTTTTTCCTCTTCCAGTTTTTCTTGCGCTTTTTGCATCTTCTTTCGTGCTGCGTCTACGCGTTTCTTAGCCTTCTCTTCTCTCGACTCAGGCTTGGGTTTTGAATTCTTCTTTGAGGATTCACCGGACTCGGACGGCTCCGCGTCACTTGGCTTCGCATCCTGAGATTCACTGGAGTCCGATGGTTTGGAGTCCGATGGTTTGGAGTCCGATGGTTTGGAGTCAGATGGTTTGGCGTCGTCTTCTTTCGGCGAAGCGGGGCCTTTGTTATCGTTGGGGTCTTTTGCTTCGCTCCCCTTGTCTTCTTTACCTTCGTTAAGATCAGATGCGACTTTATCGAGTTGCTCCTTGATATCTTTTTGATCACCGGCGGCCTGTTTCAAATCTTGGCCGGACTCGGTACGACCTGTTTGTCCGCGTTGAATTTGCTCCAGTCGACGAATCTCTTGTTGGATCTCTAGCAATCTCGCTCGTTCGTCTCGGAGACGCGTTGATCGATTTTCGCTTTGAAGCAGTTCCAGTAATTTCCTCAGGTTTTCGCGTCCTGCTTCTTGCTCTTGAATAGCGCGTGTAAACTGCCCCTGAGAAAGCAGATCGCCGGCCACACTTAAGCGTTGTAAAGTTGCAAGCTGCTTGCTCATTTTTGCGGCTTGCATGAGTAAGCCCGCTCGCGTGGGGTTCGCCGCTGCTTCTAATTCGCTCATGCGAATGAACAGCTCTTCCAATTTCCCAAAGCGTTGGGCAAGCTGTTTCTGTTGCTGTTCCAATTCTTTGACGCGTTCGACAGTAGGCTTCTTTTCCTGAGCACTGGCGAGCGGCGCGGTCAAGGCAATCCAGGACAGTGCCAATCCGAAGCAGATCAGCATGGTTGATCGTGGGAGTTGAGCGGCGTATTGGGTGTTCATTTGAGCAACTCCAAAAGTTGTTTTTTCTGTTCTTGCTTAGTTTTTTCTAAGACTTTGCCTTGATCATCAATCATACCTCGAACCATATCCAGCACCTCGTTGAAGTCTTGGATATTGACCATGTCGTCCAGGATTGCTGTGAGTGCAACAATAATTTGGTTGGTTTTACTGATTGCATTGGGTAGCAATTCGACCACGTTCGTTTGTGTTTTGGACAACTTTGAGTATCCCTTTTCGATGGCGCGGACATCATTGGCCATCGGAGCCCACGATTGGTCGAGCACCTCGATCAAAGGCTTCCGAATCTTGTCCTCGAGCCTAGTTCGGCGATCCGTACTATCGATGCGATTGTTGATCAGTTCTTGATTGATCTGAGTGATCTCACGTTCTACACCGCGAAGTTCGCCTTCCGACTTTGTCATTTGCGATTCCGCTTGCTGGGAACGAAGCATTTGAATGCGTTCGAGGCGTTCTGGCGTGTTCGCTTCCTCGGCATTAGTATCCTGATCTTTTGCTTCCGATGCTGCCGATTCGGCACTGGATTCGGGCGAAACACTTTTGGCAGCTCGCTGGATGTTGACCAACAGATCTCGCATTTGAGAAAGCTCGCTGATAATTTGTTCCAGACGGGCTCGCATCGCAAGCTCACGTCGTTCCAACAAGATTAGTAATTGTTCGGGCGTTACGACACCTAGCTGGATAGGACTTGCTCGACCAATGTGGGGTTCCTCTCCGAGGTTCAAGTAGTCCTCAGCGGCGATGGTCAGTCCCAACGTCGAACCCACTTTGGCGACAAGTTGCCCACTGTCTCGCATCGCCTTGAGGTCAAGTTGACTTGAAGCCTTGCCATCCGATTCGACGTTTATTGGCGACTTCAGGAGCGGGTTGGTATCCAGGACGGACTCAATCCAAGCTCCTTTGATATCGTAGTCATCTTTGATCTTTCCGGTCATTGGCAATATTGCATTCTCGGTAATGGCAGTTCCAATACCCTGCAATACCAAATCGACTTGAGGCGGTTGGTCGCTGATGGCGGACAACACAAACTGTTGCACCCGACTCGAGCAGATGCCGTCCGTTCCCCACAGACGCAGTTCCACAAGCAAGTTTCCATCCAAGTTACCCATTGGGATTTGGAACGTGGATTGTTTATCCTCGATGGCGATCGATTGCTCGGGCAGGGATGCTTTATCAGTAGTGTCCCCAGCGCGGACGACCACAAAATCGCATCGCTCGACCGACTTGTTGGTTTGCAATCGCAGCTCGAGTTGGCTTCCTTGCGGGAGACGCATGCCGGTTCGGTAGGGAAGAGTCTCGCTACCCCAAGTCGTCTTAGTAGAACGTTGCAAGTACTCTGGGTAGGTGACGTTGATTTGCATTTGCGTTACGAGCGGTGCGTCGACACTGTTGAGTTCGAGGTCGGAGATGCGAGCGTCGCCACCCGTGACGCTTAACCAAAGAGATTCGTTCACCGATTCCAGGGGCGGACCATCTAGTACAAACGATTGATGTTGCTTGTCGGCGGTAAGTCGGCGCATATTGGCTCGGCCACGATTGCCGGCAGTATCGCGATAGTAAACTGTGCAGACCTCGGGAACTATTTTGCCATTAAGCTTGGCCCAAGTTTTGAGCTGGCACGCTTGTCCTTTCGGGACTGAGGCGACTCCGTCTCGAAAGGGTACCAGATAGCGTTGCCGCGTATTTCGCCCTGTAAACGTCGGTACGTCCATCTCAATACCATCGACCCCCAATTCCGTGGATCGAGGCCATGGTGTATCCGAAAGCGCAAAGAACCTATTGGCCCATTGCATCGTCCACGCCGGTTGAACGAGCCCAAAAACGCAGCTTGATCCCAACACAATACCGAGCACAACCAACTGCAATTGTAGCGGCCGAAATCGGACAAGCTCATTGACATCGACGGAATCCATCAGACCTGTCGCGTTGTCCCGTGCAAGTCCGAGCAAACCGGATCGAAGTGGATGTTCGTCGACTGAATTGTTGACCATCGACGTCGGGCGTGCCGCTTGAACGGTGGTCACCAATGAGCTTTTGAACTCCGGGTGTTTGCTTTCTACGAGCAGGGCAAGGGAAGAGTCGCTCCATCTGACTTTCCAACGTTGCCACAGGAAATGGTAGAGCACATAGATGGAAACAGAGCTTAGTAGCCCCAGCATCACAACTCGTACCACCCTTGGGGATTCTGCGGCCCCGAACTTGGCCGGCAAGTAATCAAGCAGTCCAAATATCCAAAAAGCCGTCAGGAACCAGATCGCTAAAACGATCAAGGATTGGCTAACGACAAACCTGGAAATAAGGCCACGCAGATCGGCTAGCTTTTGGCTGATCGACGGCGGAATGGAATACGACGGTTTTTGTTTGGTTGGAAGAACGCTTTGCATACCCCTATTTGTAGCAGATTCGTCAAGGATACGGTTAGTCGAATTCGCCATTCACGTCCGCATCTGGAGTATAATAATGGCCAGTAAACCGTTTGCAGGCTTTAAGTAAATACTGGAATCCCGCGCTGCCGAGTCCTCTCCATCAACCACTGCGATCCTAAACATGCGTTCCTCTCGACCAGCCTTTTTCTTGCTGATTTACTTGGTGTTTCTAGCCTTTTTTGCAACCGAGTTTTCGCTCGCCCAGCAACCCGGAGTCGATTCCAGTCCAAAGACGACCAAGAAGAACCTATCCGTACTGCTGGTGACTGGCGGCTGCTGCCACGACTACGATTTCCAGAGCAAGGCGATGCAGTTAGCAGCTCAGGAAAAGGGAATCCCAATTGATTGGACGATCATCAACCAGGGGGGCAAAGGCACCAAGGCAATGATCGATCTCTACAAGAACCCGAAATGGTCCGAGGGCTTCGATGTCGTGATTCACAATGAGTGTTTCGCCGACACGGACGACGAAGCCTACATTCGGAGCATCACCAAACCGCATTTCGAAGGGGTGAACGCGGTCGTGATTCATTGTGCCATGCACACATACCGCTCTGCAAAAATCGATGACTGGCGAGAACTTTTGGGAGTAACAAGTCGCCGCCATGACCATCCAAGCCGCTACCCTGTTTCCGTGGTCAAGGCAGAGCATCCGATTATGAAAGGTTTTCCGAGCGACTACACCTCGGCCATGGACGAACTCTACATCATCGAAAAAGTTTGGCCGAACACCACGGTACTCGCCACGTCCAAAAGCGAAAAGAACGGCGAAGCCCATCCGGTTTTTTGGACAAATCAATACGGCAAGGGGCGCGTTTTCGGCACCACCTACGGACACTCCAAGGACACGTTTTCCGACAAGGTCTTTCTCGAAGCCGTGGTCAACGGCATCGTATGGGCCGCCGGGCGTTAGAGATATCGCAGCTAGTAAACGCAAAACCAGGGAGGCACGCCCAGAGGCTGTGAATTCGCCACATATTCTTGTCATGCGATAAATTGTCGTTGCAAGTTACTTCACTGGTTCCCGTTTCTTTAGGACCAGCAATCGTTCTTCTGTCTCGCCGGGCTTTACTCGGTAACGAACATCATTTCGAACTGCGCCAACCTCATAGGGCAAATCGTAGTTCGGATGGCGGACGTTGATGGATTCCTCCATTCCAGCGGGTATATCTCTTAAGGTCACCATGCCCTCGTCATCGGAGATTTGGTAGTGGCGATTGGTTTTTGGACCTTCGTCAAATTCCTTTTTCACCTTTCCACGGACTAAGTCCCGGATGTAGTCAATGCTTCGCCGTTCTGAGGTCACCAGTGTCGATCCGCCTGTTAGGTTTACTTTGTTCGGCGAGGTACCGACTTGAGCACCGACGATGTTTTCGCCCTCCACACTCATCAGTTCGATACGAATGTCTCCAGTTTGTTCCATCTCGAATTCGACCTCAAGCTCGGCTTGATCTTTGTTTAAATCAAATGTCTTGCCGTTCACTCGATCATTTTTCATCGAGCGAACAATCCAGCCTCGGCAGATCGCGATTACCTGCATCTGTGCAGGTCCCGGAACCGATTTGAATTCAAAGGTCCCATCTTCCGAAATCGCGGTTGTGTCGGACCAACTGATAGGTTCATCGACACCAAGCGGTTCTTCGGATTCTATGAGGACATCAATTGAAACGCTGCCCGCGACTATAGGACGAGGAACGTTGTCTGGAAGCTTGCCAAAGACCCGTTTGCCAGGCCGGACCATGATATCTGGAATAGAAACCATTCTTTCCGGTGCTGTTTCAAACGCAAAGAGTTTACTGAACAACGTGCCTGATTCGCTCGGGCAAGCCAACATGCATTTCTGCTTCCCCTTGGACAAGCATCCTGAACTGGTAATACCGTCCGCAAAAATCCAATGGGGTGGGCCACCTCGTCCTGCAATCATCGGGAAAAAACGCTCGACCGGTTTGCCTGAATTATCGATTGCACCAAACCGCACTTTGCAACCTGGTTGAAGCGCAATCTTTTCTGGAATCTTATCCAATATGATCTCTACTCTTTGGGGAACGAAGTCAGGGTGGCTTAAAGTTATGTCGATTGAGCACGCAGTCAGCCACTTCTCAGGCACACCGAACTTGACCGGATAGCGACATTCGATCCTTCCATCGGCCAGAGATTGCGAGTCTTGGACGGGCCCGATGTTGGGTGACGGCCAACCATAATGACTCCCACGATCCTCCAAGCATCGCATGGCAAATACGAAGGCTTTCACATGGGGGATAGGGCTGCCATTTGAATCGACAATTACGGTATTAACTGATAGAACATCGACAGGGTACTCGGGTTTTTTTGGTTCAACTTCCTGTCCCCAAACCGATTGGAAAGAACCGCTGAACGCGAAGACTGACATAAAAAAAGTTGCAACTAACCGTGGCGTGATCCAACTCAAATTGAACAACATTGAATTCTCCAAGCAAGGGGCAGAAAGGGTGTTTACAGTCTTAATCTACTCCGTCCATCGTAACGACCTTGCGTACCTCCAGCAATTGGAGGGGGCGCCCTCGAATCCTTCGCATTGCTCAGAAATAACATGAGTTGTCTGCCCGAAGGTATACTAAGCACCGCCAAGGTTTCATCCCAATTCGTTTCATTGCTGCAGGTACATCATGTTTCGAACCGCCAATGTGCTCTCTATCGCTTTTTGCTTGGTCGCCTGTCGTTGTGCGTTTGCCGATGAAGGGATGGTTCCCATCAGCGAATTGGGACGGTTGCCACTCGCGGAAAAAGGGCTGCAGTTAACGGCCAAAGAGATCTTTAATCCAGGCCAAATCAGTTTGGTTGACGGCATTTGCCGCGTCAACGGTTGCACCGGTTCCTTTGTATCGAGCAATGGCCTAATCATCACAAATCACCACTGTGCGTTTGATGCCATTCAAAAAGCGAGCACATCCCAAAACGACCTTCTCACCAACGGATTTATTGCGAACACGTTTACCGATGAGGTGCCCGCGTCCAACTTCACCGTTCGAATCACCGAAGGTTACAAAGACGTTTCCGAGCAAGTTCTCTCGGTGGTGACCGACAAAATGACGTTTCTGGAGCGAACACAGGCGATCGACAAGCGTCGTAAGGAAATTGAATTGGGGACCGAAAAGGAGAACAAGGGGCTGCGCGTTGAAGTGGCTGAGATGTTTGCGGGAAAGACATATGGTCTATTCTTGTACACGTATCTTAAGGACATCCGGCTTGTTTTCGCACCACCCGTCTCGGTTGGCGCATTCGGTGGCGAAGTGGACAATTGGGAATGGCCTCGGCACACCGGCGATTTCTCCTTCATGCGTGCTTACACGGCGCCGGATGGCACATCGGCCGAGTATTCTCTCGACAACGTACCTTACCATCCGAAACGCGTTATCCGCGTTGCACCGCAGGGGGCCAACGAGGAGGACGCTGTGTTCCTGCTCGGCTATCCAGGACGAACGGTCCGGCAAAAGACTGCCAGCTTTATGAAATACGAACAGGATGTACGCTTACCCGCGATCGTTGAGCTCTATGCTTGGCAGATCAACGAAATGGACAAGGCGGGTGCAGCCGATCGTTCCGTCGCCATCAAGCATGCGTCGCGTACGAAGTCACTCGCCAATGTGGAGAAGCGATCGCGAGGGCAATTGCTCGGACTTCGTCGAGTCGATATTGTGGCAACACGTGAGAAAGCAGAAGCGGAGTTACAAAGCTTCATCCGGTCTGACGCAAGTCGTCGCGAAAAGTACGGTGCACTGCTGAAGGACATTGCATCTGTCTACGATGACATGACCAAACTAGGTCCTTTGGAAATTCATCTGAAGGAGTTCAAGTCCGCTTGTCGCGCGCTCTCCTTTGGATTCACGATCTACGATGCGGTGGTTGAGCGGGCCAAGGAAGACCTCGAGCGGGAGACGCCTTATATGAACCGCAACATGGACCTCACCGTCCAGCAGTTGAAGTTGGATGTGGCCGATTGGCATTCGCCAACGGACGCGATCATGTTGGCGGGGATGCTCGAACGGTTGAGCACGATCCCAGATGCACGCGATATCACTCCGCTATCGAGTCTGTTGAACGATCGTAGTACGTTTCAAAAACGGGCGGAGTCGCTGATCGGGGCGACGCGATTGGGCGATGTGAAGTTCGCAGAAGAATGCTTAAAGAAAACGCCAGCAGAGCTTGCTCTGACTTCGGACCCGCTACTAAAGCTGATGATCGAACTGTATCCAACTTACAAGTCGCTGCGAGACAAGGACAAGGAGCGAGATGGTCGCTTGGGGCCTTTGTACGGAACTCTCATGGAAGCCAAGCAGGCGTTTGAGCCGACTCAGTTCGTACCCGATGCCAACGCGACCTTGCGAATGACTTATGGTCGGGTTCGAGGCTATTCGCCAGCGGACGCCATGCAAAAAACGCCGGTCTCCACGCTTAAGGGCGTCATCGAAAAGACGACCGGGATCGAACCGTTTATTACCCCCAAAGCGGTCATGGACCGGTACTTGGCCAAGGACTTTGGTCCTTTTGTTCATCCAAAACTTGGGCAAGTCCCAGTGGCCATTCTTTACAATACGGACACGACTGGAGGCAATTCTGGCAGTCCTGTATTCAACGCGAAAGGGGAATTGGTTGGCGTCAATTTCGACCGAACTTTCGAAGCGACGATCAACGACTTTGCTTGGAACGAAAGCTACAGCCGTTCGATTGGGGTCGATATTCGTTATGTGCTTTGGATCACCGGAATCGTCTACGAGGCCAAGCATTTGCTAAAAGAAATGGGGCTTTAGGATTTGGCAATTGCCATTCCATGGGGTTTGGCCTCATTTCAGGGCTTCCAGGCCTTGTAGCTGGAATGTATAAAACGGTGCTAGAAAACAGTTTCCTTTGAAGACTTTCATTCCGAAAGGCCCGTTGAGAGATGGCGGAATCGACCAAGCGAACCGACGACGTATTCGACATAGATCGAATTCGAAAGCTGATCGAGTTGATGAAAGAGCATGAGCTCGGTGAAATCGATCTTCGTCAGGATAATCAACGCATTCGACTATGTGGTGCCGGGCATGGTCAGCCCGTTATGTCCTCGGGATTTATGCCACAAGCCGTTACCGCAGCACCCGTCCCGGCTGCTCCTCCTGTGGCAGCAGCCCCAGCAGCGGACAGCGACGGTCCTCACATCGTCTACATCAAATCACCGATGGTTGGTACGTTCTACTCGCGTGCAAATCCGAACGCAAAGAATTTCGCCGAAGTTGGCTCGTCCGTCCAAAGCGATACCGTCGTTTGCATTATCGAGGCGATGAAGGTCTTTAACGAAATCCCTGCGGAATTGCGTGGCAAGATCGTTCAGGTGCTTGTCCAAAACGAGGAAGCGGTTGATTTCGGCAAGCCTCTTTTTAAGATCGACACACGAGGCTAAACATGTTTAGTCGGGTACTTGTCGCCAACCGAGGCGAGATCGCTTTACGCATTATTCGAGCTTGCAAAGAGCTCGGCATCGAGACCGTTGCGGTATTCAGTGAAGCCGATCGCGGGGCACAGTACTTGGAGCTGGCTGATCAAGCGATATGCATCGGGCCAGCCAAGTCGATCGACAGCTACTTGCGGGTGGATCGTGTCATTGCGGCTGCCGAAGTTGGCAATGTCGACGCTATCCATCCTGGTTATGGTTTTTTAGCGGAGAACGCTAGTTTCAACGAGGTTTGTCGCAGTTGCAACTTTACGTTTATCGGACCGTCCCCCGAAGCGATGGAGAAGTTGGGAGACAAGAACACGGCAAGAGAAATGGCAGTCGCAGCGGGTGTGCCGGTCGTGCCCGGCAGCGCTGGTTTGCTGGAGACCGAGGAAGAGGCTTTGACGGCGGCCCGCAAGATTGGTTTCCCGGTCTTGATCAAGGCGACGGCGGGCGGCGGTGGCAAGGGGATGCGCGTCGCGATGGACGAAGCGTCCCTGCAAACGTCGATCTCCCAGGCTCAAACCGAAGCCAAAGCGGCCTTCGGTAATGGTGGCGTTTATCTCGAAAAGTACATCGACCGACCCCGGCACGCGGAGGTCCAGATCATTGCGGACCAACACGGCAACATCGTCCACCTGCACGAACGCGATTGCTCGGTCCAACGACGCCATCAAAAATTGATCGAGGAGAGTCCGTCACCTCGATTGCCTGAGGCAACTCGAAAAGCCATGTGCGATGCGGCAGTTCGCATGATCAAACAAGCCAACTACTCCAACGCGGCAACGGTGGAGTTCATCGTTGATCAAAATGACAAATTCTATTTCATTGAGGTTAACGCTCGTATTCAAGTCGAACACCCAGTAAGTGAAATGATTTCTGGGGTCGATTTGATCAAGTCACAGATCTTGGTGGCTGCGGGCCAACCGCTTGCGTTTACTCAATCGGACATCAAGCCATTTGGGGCTTCGATCGAGTGCCGAATCAATGCGGAAGACCCAGACAAGAATTTCCAACCATGCCCAGGTCGCATTGAAAAAATGTTCATGCCCGGTGGCTTGGGGGTGCGGGTGGATTCCCATGCCTACGCTGGCTACACGGTGCCTCCGTACTACGACTCCATGATCGCCAAGATTATCGTCCATAAACCAACGCGAGAGGAAGCGATTGAGTGTATGCTGCGGAGCTTAAGCGAATTGCGCATCACCGGCATCAAGACGACCGCTAGTTTCCATGCGACAGTTTTGAAGCAAAAGGAATTTTCAGAGGGGACGGTCGACACAAAGTGGGTTGAACGCGAATTGCTTCCTCGCCTAAAGTCTGTTTAGAGTAGAGTAGAGCAGTTGTCCCCAACTGCTTCCACTTAGCAAAAAGTCCTCATCCATACTATCGTGCCGGATGTTTTCGATGGCAAGCGGACCAAAACTGTACTCGGTACCTCGCAAGCTGGACTTAGCCAGTCTGTTCGTCTTTACAACGTGCTATGGTTTGCTCTTTGCGTTGATGAACTTGGTGCAAGCCGACGCGCTGTTCTTTGCGATCGTAGCAGGCTTCTTTACCTGTGTTGGAGTGTCCCAGGCCATCCTGTTTAAGGGAAATGCTCCTAGGCTTGCATCATGCCTAACGGGAGCCGCCTACTACGTTGGAATCTTTTTGGTTTCAAGAATCACCTACGGAATGCCCCCAAGCCGAATCGGGAATTGGAGTTTCATCGTATTTGTTCTACTGGTTGGCGCTGCCGTGGGATACGTGTCTGGTGCGTGTATTGGGGGAGTTTTTTTGGTTGCAGATGCGTTGCGAAAACGACTGCGATCCTATCGCAAATCCGACAACGAAGATGCCGCAGATGTTTAACGGCGCGTAGTTTTGTGAAAACCGCTTGGCTTTAGTGGGATAGGCTTCCAGCCTGTCGCATTGAAAATGACAGGCTGGAAGCCTATCCCACTTCAAGAATCGGACACTTATTGATCGACTGACCCACAGTCACCTAACAGTTCCGAGTTGCGATACTGGGAATTCACTTTTTGGCATCTAAATTGCCTCTATTTGGGTACATGGTTTGACAGCGGCCAAGTCTGGTATTTTAATCAAGGCATCTCGATTGAGAGTTTTGAGGAAAAGACTTGGTCTGCTTGCTGCTCATGCGATGTTGACCAAGTTTTCCGTACACCCCACCTTTGGAGAATCGTTTCGAATGAAAAGATTATTTTTTGTCCTTGCCATCGCTTTGACGGCAACTGTCTCTTCCCGACCCGCTTTGGCAACGAAAGAGTTTGGCCTTCAGTTCGCTAAGCAATATGTTGACGACAGCAAAAACGAGGATTTCAAGAAGCTGGCAGCGGAAGCGAAGTGCAATGCCTGCCATATCGACGGCCAAGAAAAAAAGAAACACAATCCATACGGTGAATCGCTCAAGGCATTGGGTTTACTCAAGAAACCTTACATGGAGATGATCAAGAAGGAGCCGGAAAAGGCCCGAATGGAAATCGAAGCCATTTTCAAAAAGGCCGAAGAGAAAAAGGCGGAGGGAAGCGACAAGACTTTCGGAGAGCGCATCAAAGCTGGCCTACTTCCTGGCGGCGACGCAAAGGGAAAGCAATCCACAGAAAAGCTAACTTCCTTTACCACTCCACCAGCCGATTTTGTCGACCTGTTCGACGGCAAGAGCATGGACGGTTGGAAGATCAACGAAAGCCCAAAGAGCTGGGCGATTGAGGACGGTTGCATCGTTTGCCAAGGCGATCGAAGTCACCTTTTCTTCGTCGGGGATAAGAAGCCGTTCAAGAATTTCCACTTCAAGGCCGACGTCAAGACGATGCCGAACAGCAACGCCGGCATCTATTTCCACACTGCATTCCAGCCCGATGGCTGGCCGAAAAAGGGCTTCGAATGCCAAGTGAACAACTCCTACAAAGGGGATCCGAAGCGTACTAGTAGCTTGTATTCCGTAAAGGATGTTCTGGAACCTGCCGCAAAGGATAACGAATGGTACACCCAAGAAATCATCGTCCAAGGCAAATTGGTCACGCTCAAGGTAAACGGAAAAACTTTGGTCGAATACACTGAACCAAACGATCTGCAAGCGGGTAAAGATTTCGAGCGAAAGCTCGACGAAGGCACCTTTGCTTTGCAAGCGCATGATCCAGGAAGCAAGGTATACTTCAAAAACTTAATGGTTAAGCGTCTCGATTAAGAACCCAAGATTTAATTTGCTTCATTTCAATTCTAACCAGACTCGCTCCGATTCGGACGGTGTCCAATCTCCGGCGTGCAAATTAAAAGAGTGCTTTCTTTGGAAGGCACTCTTTTTTCGTTCCGCCAATCGCTTTTGCTTGCTCCAGTTGCTTGCAGCGGTGTGGTGTGGTGTTGCATTTATCTCGACAACTACAACCGCTCAGCCTGTAACCACTCAGCCATCCAACGATTCCGAGATTCAGTTTCGAGCTCGAATGGGGCTCGGTGGTTTTTGGAAAGTTGGATATCCAACCCGGACTGTCGTGGAGATCACATCTGGCTCCACACAAGTTGATGGTCGACTCGAGGTCCTGACTTTTGATGGTGATGGCGTCCCCGTCGTTTATCAGAGCGATGCTTGGTCATTGAAAATCCCACCGAAGTCCGCATCTCGAATCGAGGTCCATGCCAAACATGGTCGGGCCAACCGGCCAGTAACCATTCGATTGGTGAATTCGGCTGGCGTTGTGCTTCACGAACGGGCTTTGAACTCAGAAGAACGCGGCACAGCCCTGCCAGCAACGCAACCTTGGATCGTTGGAATAGGGAGCGACAAACTGGACTTGAGCCAGGGTGCGATGAAATCCACACGAGGGGCACTACCAGAATTTTCAACGGTCATACTGACAAGCGTTGAGCAATTGCCAAGTTCGTCGGTTTGTTACGGTGGCGTGGATCTGTTAGTCGTCTCTTCCCGAAACGTAGCTCTCAACCAACAAATCGGCCCTGTCCAAGCGATCGCGATGCGCGATTGGATTGCACAAGGAGGGCGATGCGTGCTAACCCTTGGCGAGCATGCCGAATCCTGGTTGAAGTCGCCGGAGTTAGCATCGCTCGTGCCGGGCGAGTTCAAGGGTATTTCGACCGATTGCGATCCAGGTCCGCTCGAATCCTATCTAAAGTCCCAAAGTCGCTTGTCCAACTTGAAACGGTGTCTTTTTGCACTAAACTCCGGACCGGTTGATCTAAAGTCAAAAACAAAGGGCCGTGTGGATTTTCCGCTGATTGCTCGGTGGGCTTATGGTGCAGGCAAAGTGACTTTTCTCGCTGTCGAATTGGATGGTGAGGAGCTTTTGAATTGGGAAAGCCGTCCAAGTCTTTTGAGCTACTTCTACAGTGAGCAGTGGGAAAAGAAAGATGCGAGAACCGACAAACGAGTCTACTTAGGATTCGACGACATCTCGGGTCAGCTAAATTCCACACTCGACGCATTTCCACAATTGACTCTTGGAAACCTCGCATCGATCTCGATTCTTGCAGGTCTGTTTTGTTTGGTTGTTGGCCCATTGGATTATTTTCTGGTGTCGCGCAGCTGGCGTAAGCCGGGTGGAACTTGGATAACGCTCTTGGTTTGCTCGCTAGGAAGCTGCATGTTCGTGGCGGGCCTCGCCGGTCGCTGGAAGCCTGAGATGCCGAGCATGAACAGCTTGGAATTACTCGAAATCGATTATCAAACGCAAACGCTTCGCGGGCGTGGCTTTGCACATTTCTATGGCGGCAATCGAGGGGCTTTTGATTTCACCTCGCATCGACGCGCGCAAAGTGTGAATGCCGCCTCGCTGAGCGCAAACAGCAAAGTACAACTGGATTGGTTTGGTCAACCAGGCAAAGGACTTGGTGGCTTCGAATCGACCGTGGCTACCGATCGTGGAATGCCAATGTACAAGATCGCCGTTGACCGAGACGATAACCCCACACAGCCTAAGTCGACAGAGCCCGTCAGCTCATCGAACGTCACCTCATCGAACGGGGCCAGCTCACCACATGGAATACAGGGAGTTGGCATCCCAGCTGCAGGGACCAAAGCGATCTGCGCAACTTGGCAG
>Ga0105046_10006379_pt1 | contig 18620 bp, 12 predicted proteins | sample MAT03_FD_78385 | JGI IMG/M metagenome (GOLD analysis project Ga0105046, IMG submission 78385) | Freshwater microbial communities from Lake Fryxell liftoff mats and glacier meltwater in Antarctica - MAT-03 (megahit assembly) | ecosystem: Environmental > Aquatic > Freshwater > Ice > Liftoff...
AACACGGAGGGATCATCTTCAAAGTGAAATTTGTTTTTAACTCCTGATACTTTGGTTTAATGTTTATTAATGGGTCTGGTGAAGGGTCTAATTAACACGGAGGCACTAAGGCACGGAGAACACGGAGGGATTATCTTCAAAGTGAAATTTGTTTTTAACTCCTGAAACTTTGGTTTAATGTTTATTAGTGAGTCTGGGGGAGGGTCTAATTAACACGGAGGCACTAAGGCACGGAGAACACGGAGGGATTATCTTCAAAGTGAAATTTGTTTTTAACTCCTGATACTTTGGTTTAATGTTTATTAATGGGTCTGGGGGAGGGTCTAAATAACACGGAGGCACTAAGGCACGGAGGACACGGAGGGATTATCTTCAAAGTGAAATTTGTTTTTAACTCCTGATACTTTGGTTTAATGTTTATTAGTGGGTCTGGTGGAGGGTCTAATTAACATGGAGGCACTAAGGCACGAAGATCACGGAGGAGCGATCGCAACAACCCATTCAGAGAGTATGTGGGTGAATTTAAATTAAATGAAATTTCTGCCTGTAGCAGGCAGACGTGTTATTTCGACATCAGTTGCTCAAAAAAAAGCTAAATCTCAATGTAAGATCCTGATTTTTTTGAAACCTGAAGGAATTGTAAAGGAGAAGCTTTTGGATCTCTGACGGGCAGACAGTGAAACTGCGACGTTATCAACTTCATATCCTTTCGGAACAAATGGCAACCCATGAATTTCAATTTTATAGGTAACCCCATCTGCTTTAAAATCGCCCTTATTTTCGGAAATGATTCGCATTTGACGGCGGTTTCCAAAGACTGTAAATTTCTGAAGTGAATAGTCTCCTTTTGTGTAATCGTAACCCTCATTTCCATCAGCATAATAGAAACTTACATGCCTGCTAACGGAATAGTATATATGAAGTGTAACTTCTTTAACTTCTTCTTTGGTATTTTGGATAACAGGAAAATGAGGAATTACCGCACCGGCTCTTACAAATAACGGAAACTGGTCGAGTGGTGCCTCAACAGTAATTTCATGTCCACCTTTGACCTGCTTGCCCGTCCAGTAGTTATACCAATGGCCGGCAGGTAAATACATTTTGCGTGAGAAACAAGCGGGTTCTTTAATTGGACAAATTAAAAGCTGATCACCAAAACCAAATTCATCCATCCTTAAATGCGTCTCCTTTTCATGCTGCGCTATAAATGCGAGCGGACGAATCATCGGTGTACCCTTTGTTGAATACTGATAAAATGTAGTGTAAATGTAGGGCAACAACATGTAACGCAACTCAATTGCTTTACGGATTAAAGGTTCGAACGAAGGACCAAATGCCCACGGCTCTTTGTTACCATGATCATTCGATGAATGGCCTCTGAAGAAGGGATGGAAAATAGCCATTTGAATGTATCTTACAAATAATTCCCCATCAGGCACACCAATAAAACCACCGATATCGGTTCCGCAAAACGAAATTCCTGATACACTCAGTCGCTGACATTGCACATTCGCAATCCAAAGATGCTCCCATGATGATATATTGTCACCCGTCCATACGGCAGAGAACCGTTGCACACCTGCAAAGCCGGAACGTGTAAGTACAAAAGGTCGCTTTTTAGGTTGATGCTTTTTTAGTCCCTCATAAGTAGCACGCGCCATCTGCATTCCATACACATTATGACCTCTGCGATGACTCACATCGAGCCCATCGTAATTATGCCTCACATCATCGGGGAAAGTTCCAATCTCAAACACAGCAGGTTCATTCATGTCGTTCCAAATGCCACCAATTTCCTGCTTTGGAAACATGGCAACCAATTCCGACCACCAGGCTCTAACGGCGGGGTTGGTGAAATCGGGGAAATTACAATCACCCGGCCAAACTTTACCTCTCATCAAATCACCATCCTGACGCTTACAAAAATGACCTTTTTCAAGTGCATCGGTATAAACCTCATATTTAGGATCAATTTTAATTCCCGGATCGAGGATAATAACAGTTTCAAAACCTGCTTTTTCCTTCAACTCCTTTACCATTTTTTCAGGATTCGGAAAACGTTCCGTATCCCATGTAAAGCATCGGAATCCATCCATGTAATCTATGTCAAGATGAATTACATCACAAGGAATTTTACGTGTCCTGAATTCATAGGCGATCTCCCAAACTTTGCTTTCCGGGAAATAACTCCATTTGCTTTGATGGTATCCGAGTGCCCACATTGGAGGTAACTCGGGACGACCGGTTAGAAGCGTAAAATTTTCTGCTACCGACATTAATTCAGGACCTGCAATAAAATAATAACTCATCTCACCACCCTCTGCCCAGAAACTGGCAACAGCAGGATTTTCATGTCCGAAATCGAAGAATGTTTGGAAGGAATTATCGAAGAAAATCCCGTAGCCTATACCTTCCTGCAAGCCAAAATAAAATGGGATGTTGCGGTAAAGAGGATCTTGTTCTTTAGCAAAACCATAGGTATCGGTTCCCCAGTTCAAAAATCGTTTACCTCTCAGGTTTAAATCGCAAGCTTTATCGCCAAGCCCATAAAAACATTCGTTGCCCTGAATTTGCTTGCTGCAATAAACATAATTGCCACCATAGCCGGGATTAGGCTCCCAATGATAACCACTCTCATCTTCACAAATTACTTCACCCTTATGGTTTTCAATTTTAATAGTTAGGTTATTTTTATTCACTAACACTTTAACAGCAGCCGTAGTAATTATGTAATGGTCGCCGTTGTCACTGAAATCGGCATGATATCCTGTTGACTGAAAAGCAGGATCGGGAGCGTATGAAAAATCTTTTGCAAAATATTCTGAATTGAATCTGAAACGGATAATTTCATCAGTTAAAACTCTGACTTCCAGTTTTGTATTATCAGCATCAAAATAAAACCCATCGCCCTCTTTATAAAAATTCCGAACCGTTCCCGGAAAATCCTTCACTTGTACTACACTTGTCGACAATTCCATAATTCCTTGTTGAATGCGGTTTTACTTTAATTTTTATAAATAGTTTTATCAGATTCTTGGAATATTTTACAATTAACAAGTATCTTTAGCACAATTGTAATTGTTACCGTTTAACGGCACAAAGATGCAGGTTTTATTATTAATTTGAAAAATAACTGAACTAATTCTGATTCAGACTTTTATGGGCAAAAAAGAGTTAAAAATATTGATGCTGGGATGGGAATTTCCTCCAATAATTAACGGAGGACTCGGTGTTGCATGTCACGATTTGTGTATTGCCCTCACCAAACATGCACGGGTAACCATGGTAATTCCTAAAACCTATCCCGATTTTTCAATTGAAAATCTGGAGTTAATTGGTTTAAATACCATCGATGCCAAGACCCTCAGGAACATTTCCTACAAAAACGAATATAAAAAGTTGGAGGAGGTTCATTATGTACCTTCCAGGCTCAATCCCTATTATAACGAAACAGGCACCGGTGTTGAGTTGCCTGAAATAAAGAGCAAATACCTCACTCCGGTTGAAATTGGAAACGAAACTGTTGAAGTTTTTAATATCGAAGATCTCTATGGTGGCGATGTAATTGAAAAAGTAACAGTTTTTGGAAAATTGACCGCCAAGTTGGCCATGAAACTTGATTTTGATATTATTCATGCACATGACTGGATGACGATGGCCGCAGGTATGGAAATTAAAGCACTCACAGGCAAGCCTCTCGTGATGCACATTCATTCTCTCGAAGTGGATAGGGGTGGAGAAGCCAGTAAAGGTTGGGTGTATCAGATGGAAAAAAGAGGGATGGAATACGCCGATTTATTGATGCCGGTGAGCCATTTCACTGCTAATGTAATCCATCAGCATTATGGTATAGGAAAACATAAAATTTTTCCGGTTCACAATGGTATTCGTCCTGTAAAAGCTTTTAAAGGTAAGAGACCCTTTAAAGAAAAAATTGTCCTTTTCGTGGGCCGTTTAACCCGTCAAAAAGGACCTGAGTATTTTCTTGAAATTGCCTCACGCGTTTTGGAAACACGACAAGATGTTCGTTTTGTGATGGCCGGAACAGGTGATGCCTTTCACCGTTTATTGGAGAAAAGTTCCTACAAACATATTGGAAACAGATTCCATTTAACCGGATTTCTGAATCTCGAAAAAGTACATCAAATGTTTTCGATATCCGATGTGTATTGCATGCCTTCGGTATCGGAGCCATTTGGATTATCGGCTGTTGAAGCTGCTCAGTTTGGTATTCCTGCTGTGATATCAAAACAATCGGGTGCCTCCGAAGTAATGAAAGGGTCTCTCACATTTGATTTTTGGGATATTAACAGAGCCGCCGAATATATTATCAAATTACTCGATGATGATGTGTTGCGTAATAAAGTGGTGGAAGATGCTAATGCAGATCTTGAAAATATTAGTTGGGAATTATCAGCTGAAAAGGTGATAGAGGGATACAAAAAATATAAATTATTGATTGATTGATTAATAAGTTGCAGTAAAATTAATTTAAGTTAACACATAAAAATAAGTATATGCCTTCAGTTTGCTTCTATTTCCAGGTGCATCAACCATACAGAATAAAGCGATATTCATTTTTTGATATTGGTAACGATCACTTTTATGAAGATGACGAAAAGAATAGGGTTATCCTCAATAAGGTTTCTGAGAAGTGCTACCTCCCTGCGAATAAAACGATTCTTGATCTCATCAAAAAACATAAAGGTAAGTTCAAAGTTGCGTATTCCTTAAGTGGAACTCTCATAGAGCAATTGGAAGTATTCAGACCCGATGTTCTGAAGTCATTTATTGAGCTTTCAAAAACAGGCTGCGTGGAGTTTTTGTCGGAAACGTATTATCACTCGCTGTCATTTATTTATTCCAAAGAAGAATTTAACCGTCAGGTGAAGCTTCATGATGAAAAGATTTTTAAATATTTTGGTCAAAAGCCGAAGGTGTTTCGCAATACCGAATTAATTTATAATAATGAAATTGCTGCACATGTGGAGTCGTTAGGATTCAAAGGGATTTTGTGTGAAGGTGTGGATAGAATTTTAAATGGTCGCACACCTAACTACGTTTATACCCCAAAAGGATCTAAAAATATTAAAGCGTTATTGAAAAATTACCGCTTATCGGATGATATTGCATTTCGGTTTTCGGATGTTAACTGGAATGAGTTTCCGCTTACAGCCGACAAGTTCGCATCATGGGTGCATAAAATTGCCGGTAATGGCGAAGTGCTGAACCTGTTTATGGATTACGAAACATTCGGTGAACATCAGTGGGAGAGCACCGGAATTTTTGATTTCCTGGCTCACCTTCCTGAAGAGGTCATGAAACACAAAGACTTTAACTTCTTAACACCATCTGAAGTAATTGCAAAGTACGAGCCGCGCGATGAATATGATGTAAAGGATTATACTTCTTGGGCCGATGCCGAACGTGATTTGTCGGCTTGGCTGAGCAATAGCATGGAGCAGGAAGCAGCCAAACGATTATACTCCCTCCACGAAAAAGTAATGGCATCGGGTGATGCTGAAATGATTCACACTTGGGGTAAATTACAAACCTCCGATCATTTTTATTATATGTGTACCAAATTCTGGAGCGATGGTGATGTACACAAATATTTCAGCCCCTATGATTCTCCCTATGATGCCTACATTTATTTTATGAATGTATATTCTGATTTCGAACTGACCCTCGAGAAGCTTCCAAAGGAAAAACCTGCAAAGAAAATAAAATTAAAAACTGAACCGGCACCTAAAAAGGTAGCTGTTAAAACCAAGAAGTAAATTTTTTTTAGTCATTATGGAGTACAGGGATTATTATAAAATTCTTGGTGTTCCCAAATCCGCCACAACGGACGACATCAAGAAAGCCTTTAGAAAGCTGGCTGTAAAGCATCATCCCGATAAAAATCCGGGAGATAAATCGGCAGAGGATAAATTCAAAGAAATTTCGGAAGCTAATGATGTATTGAGTGATCCCGAAAAGCGTAAGAAATACGACGAAGTAGGGGCTGATTGGAAGAATTATGAGCAAATGCATCGCCAAAATGGTAACCGCCAAAGGCAACAACGCACCACTTACCAAACAGGAAGCGAAGGTGGATTTTCCGATTTTTTTGAAAGTATTTTTGGTGGCGGTTACGGAGAGTCTTTTGGTGGAGGAAGAACCGTAAAACAAAAAGGTCAGGATCTCGAAGGTAAAATTACCATCTCTCTCGAAGAAGCCTATAGCGGTACTTCCAGAAGAATTAGTGTTGGCGATAATGTTCTTGAAATAAAAATTAAACCCGGTGTTAAAGATGGCGATATCCTCCGGCTAAAAGGCAAAGGCGGGAGTGGAAGGGGAGGTGGACATGCCGGTGATGTTTTAATTACCACAAACATTGCCTCCAACTCTGTTTTTGAACGCAAAGGCGATGATCTTTATCGTGATATAAAAGTTGATCTCTATACCGTAATTTTAGGTGATAAAATTAATGTGGATACCATGAAAGGAAAACTTCAGGTATCAATAAAAGCAGGTACACAAAACGGAGCCTCACTAAGATTGAAAGGAATGGGTATGCCGATTCAAACATCAATTGGATCTTTTGGCGATTTGTATGTGAAAGTGAATGTGATGTTGCCAACAAATTTGTCTGACAAAGAATTGGAGATTTTTAAACAACTTTCCGATTTGGAAAAAGCTAAAATGTAATAAAACAAAAATGGCGCCTTACAGGGCGCCATTTTCGGAAAAATAACCTAAATCATAAACCCTAAAAACAGTTCTTTATACCTTTGCATTGAGACAATGGTTTCATTTTGAGGTAAATAATTGTTAAATTATTGATAATCAAATGAATTTTAGTCGTTTGCCGAGTAAACCAAATGTTCAGTTAGGTGTTTCTTATATTCAAACTTTATTCACTTATCAATCCTAAAAACTACCATGAAGAAAAAAATCTTTACCATCCTTGCATTTGTGGCCGCATCAGCCTCTGTTCAAACTGCCTCTGCACAATTGGCTTTACCTGCACCAAGCCCTTCTGCTACCGTAACTCAAACAGTAGGTTTAACTGATATTACCATTGAGTACAGCAGCCCCGGAGTTAAAAGCAGAGCCATATTTGGCGGACTAGTTCCCTACAACGAAATATGGAGAACAGGTGCTAATTCAGCAACTAAAATTTCGTTTTCTAAAGATGTAACTATCGAAGGCACAAAAATTCCTAAAGGAAAATATTCGTTGTTTACTATTCCAATGCAAGGTGAATTTACTGTTATGTTAAACAAAGATTTAACTGCCTCTGCCGACAGCTATAAAAAAGAAGACGAATTAGCTCGTTTTAATGTTAAAACAAAAGCTGTTGAAGCTCGTGAGAGACTGGCTTTCATGTTCAGTAATTTCTCCGATACTCAAACAACAATTGATATGGAGTGGGAAAAAACTCGTGTGTCTTTTAACGTTATGTTGGATACTGATATGCAATCAAGTGAAAATATCGAAAAAGAACTTGGTAGAACCTGGAGAACATACAACAGTGCTGCACGTTACCATCTGGATAACAACAAAGATTTGCCAACAGGAATGAAGTATGTTAATCAGTCGCTGAGTCTTAAAGAAGAGTGGTTCAACACATGGACAAAAGCTCAACTTTATGCTGCGATGAAACAACCTGCCGATGCTCACAAATGGGCGATGAAGGCTAAAGAACTTGGAGATAAAAATCCTTCAGGTTTCTTCTTTAAAGATCAGGTTGAAAAAGCAATTGTTGACTGGAAACCTACTACCGACAAAAAAGGGAAAAAATAATCCTTTAAACAATTAAAAAAAAGCCGGCTCATTCAGTCGGCTTTTTTTGTGCATCACTTTTTCCCCATATCAATTCAAAAAGGCCACCTAACCCAATAACTATGAAACAACCAATTAAATTATACCAGAGAAAAGATATGGAAGTATAGAAATAGCACCAAATAACAACAGCTTCTGCAATAAGTGCGGCCATAAAAACAGCGTTTCCTTTTATTTTTTTTATGTAAAAGCCGGCTAAAAAGATGCCCAGTATCGTTCCGTAAAAGAGCGATCCTAATATGTTTACCGCTTCAATTAAACTCCCTAAACGATTCGCAAATTCAGCCACCAGAATTGCATAAATTCCCCAAATAACTGTTGCCCATTTCGATACTTTTAAATAGTGGTTATCATTACCCTTTTTGTAAATACTACGTTTGTAAATATCTACTACTGTTGTAGAAGCAAGTGCATTGAGTTCCGATGATGTGGAGGACATGGAAGCTGCAAAAATTACTGCAATCAGTAACCCGATAATTCCTTCCGGAAGATAATCGGTTACAAACCGCAGAAAGATATAATTGGTATCATTGGCATCTGCTTTGGGATCATTTTTTTTGATAAGATCTCTGGCTTGCTGCCGAATTTTATCGGATTCAACAATATGGTTATTCAAACTTGCAGTGGCCGATTCAACCAAAGGCTCATTATTGGTTTCAAGTCCTTGTACTAAAGCAATAGTCGATTCCTTTTTTGCTTTTTGTGTTTTTACGAAGGTTTCTTCAAGTGCGGCATACTCATACTTGTATTCTCCCTGAGTGACTTTATTGGTCTCTACCTGATTAAAAAATAACGGCTGTGGCTGAAAGATATAAAATACGTAAAGTAATGCACCAATAAATAAAATAAATAACTGCATTGGAATTTTCACAATGCCATTAAATAGTAATCCTAATCGTATTTCGGTGATGGACTTCCCCGTGAGATATCTTCCCACCTGTGATTGATCTGTACCAAAATACGCCATAGCCAGAAAAAATCCACCAATCACGCCCGACCATACATTGTATCTGTTGTTGAGATCAAAATTAAAATCAACAAGATTTAATTTTCCCGATTTTCCTGCAATGCTTATGACGTTAGAAAAGGTGAGGTATTCGGGAAGAAGTTGGAATAGTAAAATGGCTGCCAACCCGATCCCCGACAAAATAATAGTCATTTGACCAAGTTGCGTGTAACTTACAGCCTTAGTGCCACCAACAACAGTGTAAAGAACCACAATGCCACCTATAAATATGTTGGTGAGATACATGTTCCATCCAAGCAGTGATGATAAAATTATGGAAGGCGCATAAATGGTCAATCCCGCAGCTAAACCTCTTTGAATTAAAAATAACAGTGCGCCCAACGACCTGGTTTTTAAATCGAATCTTGTTTCAAGGTATTCGTAAGCTGTATATATTTTTAATCGGTGGAAAATTGGAACCACTGTAATACACAAAACCACCATGGCAATTGGCAATCCAAAATAGAACTGAAGAAATCGCATCCCATCTGTAAATGCTTGTCCGGGTGCCGATAAAAAAGTGATGGCACTGGCCTGAGTAGCCATTATAGAGAGCCCAACCGTATACCAGGGCATGGTTTTATTGCCCAATAAATAGCCCTCAATATTTTTATTACCACGGCTTTTATAAATGCCATAAACAGTAATGAAAACAAGAGTCGAAAGAAGTACGATCCAGTCGGCTATACTCATTTAAAATTTTCAGTTATAAAATAATATACAACAACCTGTACAACCAAAACCAACAGGGTAAATAAATACCATGCTCTCCAATTTCCAAATATGGGTGGCTTTTGAGGCTCTTGTTGTTCCATATTATTTTCCTGCATTAATTAAATTAGTCATAAATCGGTAAGCTCCCGGAACACCGGCCGGTAGTTGTCGGAAAAAAGAGATTCCTGTATAAATAAAATTCCCTTTTCCTTTTTTGGAAATAATGAGTCCGGTGGATAAAGGTTTCTCACCGGGATCGTTCCAACTCAAAATAGTTTCGTAGCTAGAGTCAATTTCGGTAGCAAAATACAAACCGCGTTCCTGCACCCAGTTATCGAAATCGGCTGTTGTTAGTTTGTTGGGATGATTTAAAAGCGGGTGGGAGGGCTTGTCGAATGTTACCGGCGCATTTTCACCAGTCACCCGATCTCTTCCAATTTTGAAAGGGTAGGGGCCAATATTTTTAGTGACTGTTCCCAAAAAATTGTTGGTATTGTACTGTACAATTAAATTACCACCCTCTTCAATATATTTCATTAACGGATCGTATAATTGATCGATGTTTTCCAATGTGTTATAGGCCCTTATACCGGTAATGATGGCACCATATGTTGATAAATTCTCATTCTTGATGTCGGATTCTGAAAGGACGGTTACCTCAAATCCCGATTCTCTCAAACAGGTAGCCACTTCATCTCCTGCACCTTCCAGATAACCAATCTTTTTAACGTTCGATTTCAAATCCATGTGAATGAGTTTTACTTCACATTTGCTCAAACGTGTCATAGGTGGGATGTGATCATATTGGATGCGCTCAAGAGTGTAATCGAATTTATTTTTTTCTATCTCTATCCATGGCTGTAAAATAACTGTTTCTTTTAACTGGAGATTTTTAGAAGGTGTGATTTTAAAATCATAAGCAATTTCTTTTCCTTTCCCTTTAATATTAATTGTTTGTTCTTTAGGTGTGATAGTGTAACCTTCGGGAAGTGTGAATTTTATTTTTCCGGAAATTGAATCCACTGCAGATTTTACTTTTACCTGAAAATCTTTTGGTGATGCATCCGTAAATAAAAGCACATCATTAGAAGGTGAAATAGAAACAGGTGGAGTAATTTCAAAGTATCGGTACAATTCTCCCTTTACAGGATCGGTCCATTTATAGGAAAGTGGAACTTCACAGGTTATTTTTTCATTTTCAATAACAAAAGTAAAAACGGCTTTCAATTCATCAGTGTTCCATGGATCACCTCTTTTAGTTAGATCATCGATTACATAAGCATCTTTCTCAAAAGTATTTTTTAGCCAAAATGGAGTTGTGTAGGCGGTAGATTTTGGAAGTATCATACCTTTTTGAATTGAAAACAATTCGTTTTTTTGAAGTGATTTATTCAGCAAGGTGTCAAAACCCGCAATTGAAATTCTTTCTGCTTTTATATTGGCGCCTTGTCGGGATATAGCCGATAACGTTATTGAAAATGAATCGCCGGGTGCAGATTGAAATCCGGTGGTATTGGCCTCAAACCATAATCCGGCGCAAGCCAGAATAATTTTTTGCAACTCTTTTTGCTTGTACTCTTTCCAATAACTTTTTTCGAGTTTGTTAATTTTTTTGAGAGCCTCTACTAACTGAGGAATACTTTTTTCAGGGTGTGCGGCATCAAAGGAGGAGAGTGTTGCGGCGAAGATTGCAGCAAGATCATCGGCAGAATTTAAACGCTTCCAGGTAGTATCAATATTTTCGAATAGTTCGGTTACGACTGTATCGCCTGCCTGTTTTTTAAAGTTTTCTATTTGTACTCCTCTTGATCGGGCCACACCAAAACCCTGACTCTTATGCATGCTTCGGCTTTCAGCAGCAATTTCCCCATAGGAAAGTCCCAATAACGGATTGTATCCTCCAACATCCAGTTTAAGTTGACCCTCAAAATTAGAAGGAGGTTGATTGCGCGGCACGAAGCTATTCAGAAAAACTCTTTTTGCCTGCCACACTTCCACATCCTTCAACTGCTCAGGAAATTGAGTGGGATCGGCTGCGGCCTTGAATGCTTCGAGAGATAATATGGCAGAAGCAGTATGATGACCATGACCACCTTCACCGGTTGTTGGAAAACGATTGATGATAATATCGGGTTTGAACAAACGGATTGTCCATACCACATCGGCTAAAATCTCCTGTTTTTTCCAGATGCTAAACGTTTCTTCAGGACTCTTAGAATACCCGAAATCATTGGCACGTGAAAAATACTGCTCGGCACCATCTACTGAACGTGCAGCCAGAAGTTCACGGGTTCTTATCATTCCTAATCCGGCTCCTTGCTCTTTTCCTACCAGGTTCTGACCTCCATCGCCTCGCGTTAACGACAGATAAACAGTTCTGAATTTACGTTCATTAGCGAGATACGAAAGCAAACGGGTATTTTCGTCATCGGGATGGGCGGCGATATAAAGGACTGTTCCGAGGGTATTCATTTTGCTGATGGCAAGCTGAATTTCGCCGGAACTCATACTAGCCGGTTTCTGCGCTTTTATCCATGAAAATGAGAAGGAAAGGAAAAGAATTAGGACTGCTGTTGATCTAATAATCATAAAATAATAGGATGGGGTTAAGTTTACAAATATAGTTAACCGTTTTTATTGTCGGGAAATTAAATCAGCTAACAAATTAATTTGGATTTTGTAACATTGCCCTTTCAATTAATATACATCTGAAAGTGAGCAAACTCCCATCCGCATCGAAATTTGTTTCAACTGCCATGTGCTTTTTTAGATATCTGGTAATGACTATCGGGAGTGTGTTTATAGTTTTGGTAGCATTGGCTTTTACCCGCATTCCTTATGATATTCACAGGTGGTTAGGGTATACAGTTAGCACATACACCTACAAACCCGAATATCTGGTAATGCTGGGAGGCAGTGGTATGCCCTCCGAATCCAACTTGATCAGACTTTATTACCTCCAGAATCTGGCTACAAAATTCCCCGAAAGTAAAATCATCATCACACATCCTTACGATACTGCGGTAGTATTGGAAATGGTTGATTTTATTTTTAAAATGGGTGTTAAAAAGGACCGGATTTCAATTATGCTAAAAGGGACGAATACACGAGAGCAGGCTTCTGAATTAATATCGGCTTTCTCGGCTCTGCAATCTTCTAAAATCGTAATTGTTACCTCACCCGAAAATATGTATCGAAGTATTCTCACTTTTAAAAAGCTGCATTTTAAACAAGTAGGAGGTGAGCCGGCTTATGAAAATGCCATGTATGTGGATTTGAGTTATGATCGGAAAAAATTAGGTGAGAAATACTATGTACCCGATGTTTCTGAAAATATGAGCCTCAGATACGATTTCTGGAATTATTTAAAACTCGAAGTCACCGTTTTAAGAGAACTCACAGCTATTTTGTACTATAAGTTGAATGGATGGATTTGATTGTCGCAAACCCCTTCCACTAACTACTAACTCACTGTCACACAAACCTACTCACTAACTCACTAACTAAACCACTATTTTTTTACGCTCCCTTTCTTAAACCAAAATATAATTCTCCAAAATATCTACTCTATCATCAAAAGCAGGGTGGCTCGAGAGTGTTTCTTTCATCCCTTCCATTACTAACTGACAACTTTTTATAACGGTGTTGCGGATGTCGGAAAAGGAAGAATTAGCATTTTTCAACCTGCCCGAATTTACCTGCTCCATTTCGTCACCTAAATCGGTTAGGTAGGCTTTGCAGGTAATGTCCATTGCAGTATAAATTAGAACTTCATCAGCCATCGACAACTTAATATTTTGGCCAAGTCTGGCTTCTTTGATTTTTTCGATAAACAAATCCAATTCCTTTTCATCAAAAAGCTTAAACTGTTTAATTGCGTGCGACATCTGATGGGACTCATGCATCATGGCAAATTTGCACATTCCTAAGGCTGTCAAAAGTAAATTCTGAACCATCAAATTCATCTTCAAATTGAACTCCTCCGGCATGTTGTCACTGTTTTTCATGAAGCAAAGTTACTTTACTGTGTAATATAAAATGAATATTGATGATATTGTTCATTATATAATTGAATTTCAATGTAATAATGATAAATTTAATAAATACAGATATCCCTTTACTAATTTTCTGAAGATTTCAATTTGAAGACTTCCGGTTAAGTATATTTGGATTTTTTGAGGACTATACTTGTGATTTGCTTATTTTTATAAAAACTTCAAGTTGGAAGACAAATGTGAAATGATTAAATCGGAAATTCAAGAGTTCCTGAAAAAGATTTAACAAATAATTTTGGTAATGAAAGAGCAAAAATTTTATTAAGTTCTCTCTAATTTTCATTTATTTTTTACATGAATTATGTTTCCAAAGACGACCTTGTGGTATGCTCTTTCAATACCCCCTATGATGAAAATTTCTTAGTTCATTAAATTTATGCTATTTCACAACCTGCCAATACATGCCTAATCTGACTAAAGCATTTGATAGTTAATAAGTTAAGAATAAGTTACTTACCCTAAACAGTACCTTTGAAAAACTAATAATTATAAAATCCCCCATTCTTCACTTAACTAAGAATCAGTTGAACTATTTCATACTTCTTTGATAAATCCATTTCTTTTCAATGTTCGATACTATAAAGTCGCTTTTTTATTATTAGATTTGTTTTTCAATCAAATTCCATCCAATGAAACTTAAAAACCTACTCCTAGTACCAGCGCTCTGCCTGTTATCAGTCACCGCTAGTTTTGCATCGGGTCATGTAAAACATCATGATGATCCATTGCGCAAAACGTTTATTGCCAACCCGCAACAATTGCCCGATTATGCCTATCAGCAATCGCTCAGGAACCGGTTGGTTTGGCAGAATTTTGTCAAGAATAATGGCCGTTGGAACGTTATTTTTAATGAAAGTAGTGGCATGCCACACCGTGCATTTGGAAAGCCCGTATCGGTGCCTGGTTCAGATGCCCGTTCTACTGCTATGAATTTCATGAATAATAATTTGCAGGAATTTAATATTCCTCAAGCTGCTTTAAAATTTCGTTCTATAGCTGAAGGTTCCAAATACCGGTATGTAAATTTTTATCAGGAGCATCAGGGACTTGAAATTCTTTACAGTCATGTGCAAATAAAAATGACACACGATTACAGAGTAATGCAATTTGGTTTGGATTGTTACAACAACATTAATTTGAGTACCCAACCCATGTTGAGCGATGCAGCTGCTATTCAGTTTGCCTCCAACAATGTGGCGGGAATACAAAATATTACCGTTACTCCCGACTTAAAAGTGTTGCCTGTTCCGGGATATCGTAAATATAATTTTCATTTGGTTTATGAAGTTGTTGTTGAGAATAGAGATGCCGAAGGAATACCGGGAAAATATTACACTCTTGTAGATGCCAACACCGGAGCAATATTGTATCGTGCCAACCAAATAAATCATGTTGCAGCAAACACCGATGTAAATGTTACAGGTACTATGCACCTTACACATCCTTACGATCCTGCAACCGTGGAGCCATTACAAAATCTGAAAGTAGTTGAATCAGGAAATACCTATTACACTGATGATACCGGATATTTAGGACTCACCAACACTTCCGCAACAACGGCAACTTTTTCGTTGGAAGGTAGGTGGGTGAAAGTAGAAACTTTTAACAACACCCCTTCATGGACCGTGAATCTCAATCCCGGCGCCAATCCGGTTAACATCGACGGAAACACCGATTTGAAACAACGTACAACTTACAATTCAATCAACGATGTGCATGAGTACATGAAAACGAAATACCCGTTATTCACAGGACTTGATTATGCGCTTACAGCCAATGTGGATGTAGCGGGTAGTTGCAATGCATTTTATGATGGAAGCTCTGTTAACTTTTTTGCTGCCGGTGGTGGATGCAATGCTACATCCTTAGTGGTTGATGTTTGTTATCACGAATATGGCCATGCTATCAATGATAAATTTTACCAGTCTATTGGTTTCAATTTTGTCAACGGTGCCATGGGCGAAGGATATGCCGATTTGTGGGCTCTTGGAATTACTGGTTCTCCAATTCTGGGTATTGGTTTCTTCGATAACGATCCTAATGGATTTGTGAGAAGATATGATATCGACAAAAAAGTGTATCCTCAGGATCTTGTTGGACAGGTTCATGCCGATGGTGAAATTATTGCAGGTGCATTTTGGGATACCTATTTGAATCTGGGTAACCTGCAACAAATGATGGATCTTTTTAAAGAAACATTCTATGCAGGTATCACCGGTCCCGATGGCTCCGAAGGCATGTTATTTCAGGATATACTTCTTGAAACACTTACTCTCGATGATAACGATGGTGATCTTACCAATGGCACCCCAAATTATTGTGATATCACCGGTGGCTTTGCCATTCATGGAATTTCCCTTGGAGCAGCTTCGGGCATCGACCACACTGAAGTTTTATCCGCCGCAGCATTTAGTCCAATTGCCGTTACATCGGTAGTCCAAGGTCTGGGAAGTGGTAATGATGTTAAAGGTTATTATCGTATTGGTAATACCGGTACCTGGACGTTGTTCCCTCTCACCAATACAACAGGAAACAACTACGAAGGAACTATTCCGGGTCAGCCTAACGGTACCCTTGTTGAATACTATATGGGCATTGAGGATGACTGTGGTACCTTCCTGAATATTATTCCGGGTGGAGCGGCCGAAGCGAATCCTAACATTCCCTATTATATTTTGGTAGGATTTAACCAATTACTTTTCGAAGACTTCGACACATTTGCCGGTAACTGGATTACAGGATTGCCCGGTGATGATGCTGCAACCGGAAACTGGATTATTGATGTTCCCATTCCTTCTTATGTGGGTACAGGTTTGGTGCAGCCCGATTATCAAAACACTCCTTCAGGTTTATTCTGCGCCTTAACGGGAAATGCAAGTGGTCCCGCGGCAGGAGCAGGCGAAAATGATGTGGATGCAGGAAAAACTACTCTCATCTCTCCTGAATTTGATCTTTCTTCATACACCAACCCGGCCATTACTTTTTACCGGTGGTATTCAAATGATCAGGGCTCAACACCGGGAACAGATTTCTGGCAAGTGGCGGTTTCAGGTGATGGGGTTACCTATGTACCTGTTGAAAATACCAATGTAGCCGATCATAGCTGGCGACGATTTGCCTTTAAGGTGTTGGATTATATTACCCCAACGGCTACTGTATCTGTTAGGTTTATTGCTGAAGATGCCAATGCAGGGAGTTTGGTGGAAGCTTTAATGGATGATATTGCTGTTTGGGATGAAATTCCATTGTCGGTTAATGAAGTCGGAGCTATCACCGTTTTCTCTGTTTATCCAAATCCGGCAGCTAACAGTGTAAATTTGAATATAGGGCTCTCTTCCGAGGACATTATTTCTCTTTCTATTTTGAACAACCTAGGACAGGAAGTTTACTCATTTAAAGAAACACTACCTGCCGGCAATAATGTGTTTTCTATTGATACCGAAGCCTTTGCAGCCGGCCTCTATCAGGTGAAAATCTCCGGATCAGCAGGCAGTCAGGTTCGAAAACTGAATGTGATTCGATAAATTAAATTAAATTTTACAAATAATAAAACCCGGAAATTTTTTTTTCCGGGTTTTATTATTAATTTTAGTCTCTTAGAATTAATTTCGATGCTCTTAATCCTTTATCAGGATTTTAGTTTCAGCATCGGTTGTTCTTCACAAAATTATTTCCCATCATTCACTTTAAAACCTAATAATGTCATGAACAAAAAAATTACTAAAAAATTCAAACAATTTGCCCTGTTAACTGCCGGTTCTTTTTTAGCTGTCAATTTGCAGGCTCAAACTAGCGGTGGTCCCGATACTTTTGGGTATATCTGGCGCGATAGTAATGATCCAAACGGCCCTACGGTGAACTGGACCGATATCACCACTGCACCGGGAGCGGTACAGGTTACAGGTTTGGCCGATGATAATATCAGAGGACCCTTTCCAATTGGTTTTTCATTCCATTATTACTGGTATGATCAAACCACATTCAGAGTAGGATCAAACGGCTATTTAGGATTTACTGCAACACCGGTTGCTCATGCATTTCCAATTATTCCCAACCCAACGTTGATTCAAAATTATATGGCAATTATGACATCCGATTTAACGTTCACCGACCCTGCAGGAGCACCTCTTCCGGCTGCACAATGTTGGTATTGGACAAATGCAGCCAACGACACCCTTATTTTATCTTACATTGATGTTCCCTTTTGGGATCCTGCTGCACCCGGTTATGTGGGTGCCAATAGCTTTCAGGTTATCCTCAGCAATGTGGATAGTTCAATCACTTATCAGTACCTCACTCAAAGTGGTGTGTATAGCAACACACTCGATTTTTGTACTATCGGCATTGAAAACAATTCAGGAAATATCGGATTAATGCACTCACACGATATCCTGCCTCCCTCTATTTTTGCCATTAAGTTTTATCCTCCGCTATCATCAACTTTTCAGGTAAATGATGCTTCTACAAATTACAACGACAATGAAGAAACAGGTGGTTTGTTCCTTTCAAAAAACGGAGCTTCATTTACCATGAACACTCAGGTTAGAAATACAGGAAATCAGTCGCTGGCTCCCTTTGGTGTATTTGGAAGGGTATTAAATTTCCTGAATGTGGTGCAGATTTCCAGCACTGTGCAGTCAGGAGCATTGGCTCCCGGTGCTACTGAAGATATCACGTTCCCTGCTCCGTTTGTTCCAATCACTGCCGGTCCGTACCGTTTTGTTACCGATACACAATTACCCGGTGATGCCACCCCCAGCAACAATCAAAAAACCCTCGAATTACAAGTGGTGGATACTACTTTGGCAAGTATTAAATTGTCGTTTGATTCAGGTATCGATGCAGGCTTAGGTGGATTAGGATGGCAAGGTGGCGGCGGTGGTGCGGGTATTCATTTTATCCCTCCGTTTTATCCTTGTAATGTGTTACAGGTGAGTGCATATATTTCTGCCAATGCGAACCTTGCCATCTTTGCTTTATTGATACTCGACGATGACGGTCCGAAAGTAACACCA
>Ga0105046_10006380_pt1 | contig 18619 bp, 11 predicted proteins | sample MAT03_FD_78385 | JGI IMG/M metagenome (GOLD analysis project Ga0105046, IMG submission 78385) | Freshwater microbial communities from Lake Fryxell liftoff mats and glacier meltwater in Antarctica - MAT-03 (megahit assembly) | ecosystem: Environmental > Aquatic > Freshwater > Ice > Liftoff...
GAGCACGGTCATCGCGCCCCAGAGCACTTCCTCAGTGCCCCGCTGCTCGGTGTACGCGCGGCCGGGCCGGATGAGGATCGGTTCGTCGCGAGCGGTGCCGGACACGATGTTGCGTTCCCCGCCGGTGATGGACTGATATTTCTGGCGATACGAAAAAGCTGTCAGCAAACCGGCCTTGCCCTCGGCCCCGACCGGCCGGCTGTCACCGACGCTCGCGCCGAACGAATAATTCGGGCCGACGCTTTTCGTCTGCGTGCCCATGACCGGCGCGAACGACTTGGTTTGCGCGTCGAGCAGTTGCGCCTGGTTGTGCACCGGGATCGGACTCCCGGCACTGAACGGATAACTGACCGTATTTTTCGAGTTGAACGGCAACGCGCGGTCGCCGCTGTCCAACGCAAACGCGCTGACACCGCCGCCCCGGTAGCTGAGGAAATTGTCGCGGCCGGTGGTTTGCGAGTTGTACTCCACGCTGCTGTTGACGGAGACCAATGCCTTGTCGGGGACGTGTTTGGTTTGAATGTTGACGCTGCCCCCGGTCGCATCGCCTTGTTGGTCCGGCATGAAGGTCTTGTTGACGACGATATTATCAATCATCGCCGCCGGGTACTGATCGAGTTGCACCGCGCGCCGCTCGGAATCGGCGGTGGGCAACCGCGTATCGTTCAGCAACGTCACCGTGTACCGGTCCGCCAACCCGCGAATGACCACGTACTTGCCATCCTGCACCGTTGTGCCCACCACCAACCGCAAGGCGGCCGCGGCAGTCGAAGCGCCGGCCTTGCTCATTAAATCGGCCCCAATCGCGTCGCTGATGTTCATCGAGTCGGCGCGGATCTGCAACAAGCCGGCATCCGACGCACTGGCAAAATCAAACCCGCGCACCACAAACTCCTCCATCTCGACGACCTCCTGCTCCAACTCCACCCGCACCTCGGTAAACTGGCCGGCGGTGATGACCACTTGCGGGAGCGTTTTGCGAATGTACCCGTCTTTGGTCACCGTCACCGTGTACACGCCGGGGGGCAACGCATCGAAGGTGAACAAGCCTTCCGGATTGGACATGGCCCGGCCCATCGCCTCGACGACTGATACGCGCGCGTTGCCGAGCGGCGCTGCGACATCGGCATCCCGCACCGACCCGCGCAAACCACCGAATTCCGCTGCGACCAGCGCGACGGCGCTCGCGAACCAGAGAAACAGCGGACACCCGATGATCCCGAGCCCGGGCTTCACCATGGATCACCCAAACCGTCGTATAATTTGGCCAACCGCGTGGACCACTCGGCCGGCAACGGCTGTTGGTGCCGGCCAATGGAGCGGCAGAGCGCCACCAGCGCCAGCGCACGCGGCCGCGCGTTCACAAAACCCGCCGCGACGGACAAACCATGATTGTACAACTGCCACGCGGCTTCCGTCTGGCCGGCTTCGATCAACAGACCGGCCACGAAAGCGCAGGTGGCGGGTTGAGACATCGGGTCACCGGTGCGAGCGAGGGCGGCGGCTTGTTGCCGCCATTCCGTCGCGAGCGCCGGCTGCCCGATCTGACTCCACGCGCGGGCAAAACGCGCCAAACCGGGCGCGCGAAACTCCGCTTCGGCCGGCTCCAGCAATTGCGCGGTGGCGACGAGTAAATTGCTGGCGCCGGCGGTGTCGCCGGCCCGATGCAACGCCACGGCGAACTCGTCGGCCAACTCCGCCTGCCGGCCAATGGGCAGCTTGACCAGTAGGTCGCGGGCAGTGTGCAGCAGCGGGAGACTGTTGGTGATCCCGGTGCCTGCCGCCAACAACCAACCTTCGACCCAAGCACCGTCCACGACAAAATTCTTGCTGTCCTTCAGCGGATCCAGTTCCGACTGGGCTTCCGCGTGCCGGCCGTCGGCGACCAAACGGCGGACAAGGGCGAGACGAACTTTGATGGCTTCTTCCGCCGGTAGCTCGGGCAAGAGAGCGCGCGCGCGATCGAGTTGGCCGGCGGCGGCCAGAGCGACGCCGTGATGGGCGATGACGCGCGGTCGTTGCCAATCCCCACGCACCCCGGGGAGCAATTGTTCCGTCTGCTGCAACGCGGCGGCGGCGTTGGTATCGCCGCGACGGGCGAGCGCGGTGGCGGTGTCGGCCCACGCCGCCACTCGGCGCCACGTGAGAATTTGATCAGCCGCCTTCGTGGCGGTGGTGAACTCGCCGACCGCGAGGTAATCCGCGACGACCTCGGCTTGCGCGCGGGCTTGGTCGGTTCGGTCGGTTTCGAGCGCGGTGGCAAAGCGGAAGGCCCAGTCGAGCGCCGCCGGAGCCGGCGGCGGGGTGGCGGCAGAAAGCGAGGCGACCGAGAGGAGGAACGCGAGGAGAAAGTGGGGGAGGGATGGAGGGTGCATACAGGAAATGGTTCTTGGGTAAGGGTTAAGAGGGAAGTGCGGGCCTCCGTTTGCACAGAGGCCCGCACCTGATGGTTGACCTAGTTGTTGTCGTTAGGGCAAGACGACGCGATAGGAGACGCGTTCGCTGAGGGCGGACACATCTACGTATTCGAACGTCAAGCCGTCACCGGTGAACACTTGAATCGGGGACCAGTGCTTCTGGTCATCCGAGAATTCCAGCGCGTAGAGCACGCCGTTGACCGTCGGGACGCTGATCACCGGCTTCTTCGCAGCGTTGAACGCGATCGAGATCGCGGGGGCGCTGGGGTTGGCTGGCGAGGTGAGCAAGCCCAAGGCATCAATGGCTGTCCAGGTCTTCAGCCAGTTATTCTGGCTGCTGAACGCGCCACGATAGCTGACGGGCGTGAAGAACCCGTCGGCCGGAGCCGTGAGCGAGCTGGTGAGCGCGTCGTTGGCGGCGCACGGATCAATGCTGGTGACGTTCAACACCACACCGGCAGCCGGGCCACCGGGAGCTTCCCGCGTCCACGAAACGATCGGGGAGTTGGCGGGTGTCAGGATGTTGTCAACGTTGCTGGCCAACAAGAACACATTGGTGCTGGGCACCACTTGGTTGATGCTCGATGCGTCGGAAGCCGCGTTGGCAGCCAATTCCACCGTCGAGGTGGCCGCTTGGCCGGTACCGAACTGATAGAACACGCCACCCGAGATTTCGGCTTGGTTGCCGTCCGTCTGGCTGAGGTGAAACGGTGCATTGTAGCCGGTGCCGTTCCACGCGGTCAGGAACCGGGTCTGCGCGTTAACCGCGAGATCGCCACCTTCGTTTTCCACGTGGGCCATCCAGCCGCCGAAGTCCACAAATACGCCATTGCGGATTTGTCCGGCGGAGTTATCCCGCCTGTAGATCGCGACGTTGCCGTTCTTGACCGGGTAATCAACGCTTTGACCGCCCGTTTGGCCTTTGCCAACGAGGGTGATGTTGTAGGCTTTCCAGAGGCCGAAGGGCTGGCTGCTGTCCGGACCGTTACCACCGTCCAACTCCATGCCGCGGTCGGAAACGCCGCCGCCGATGGTGGACGAGGTGGCCGACGCCTGGCCGAGTACGCCAAACAAGAACTGCATTTTGCCGCGATACCCTTCGTCAATATCCAGCGTGTCATCGCCCGCGTTCCACGAGGCGAAGTACTTGATGTTGACAGTGCCGCCCCAGATTTCGAGGGCGTCGTCCAAGTTGTTGAGCACTTCGACATGGCTGACGTAGGTCTCACGACCGACGCCGGCCAAAGCCAAGCCGTTCAACTCGTTGTTGGCCGCCAGACCGAAACCGGCATAGCGGATGGAGATGTAGCGGATTGTGCCGCTGTCATCGTCATCATCAATGCCGCCATAGAGACCGTCCCCGCCGAGGGCCACGAGGCCTTCGAGCTGGATGGAGGTTGCCGCCGGACCGGCGCCAGTAGCTTTGGCCACGTACGCTCTACCGCAGAATCCGATGCCACCCCATTGGGCGGACCGTGTCTGCCAGGTCTGATAGCCGGGGGCCGTCTTGGCGCCGCCTGCGAAGTTATCATCCACCATGTCGGTGAAGATGATCGGCTCAGCTTCGGTGCCCAACAGCTTGAGCTTCGAACCGCGGCTGACGATCAGTGTGCCGGGGTTGTTGGCGCCCGGGGTGACCGCGTCCGTCTGGCCACGAATGACCGTGCCGGCCTGGACTGTCAACGTCGCATTGCTGCGGACGATGATGATGTTATCCAAGACGTAGGTATTATTCTTCGTCCAGTACGTGCTTTTCTCGATGGCGCTGGTGACGCTGACGTTCGCCGCTGAGGCCGGCTGCGAGCCGGCTCCCAGCAACGCCGCCGTCGTCGCCACGAATGCGAGACTTTGGATGGTGCGTTTCATTTCTGTGATTCCCTTTTGTTACCGCGGCTTAGCGGCTACGACGGGCGAAACCCACGAGGCCGAGCAAGCTCAGGCCGACGAGGACGCCGGTGGTCGGTTCCGGAATGGCAGAGGTCTGCGCTTCCATGTCCGGCAAGGAGCCACCATAGCTTACGGTGGACAATGCGATTAAGATCAAGTCTGAGTTGCTGGCCGGAATGACCCACGCCGAACCGAACTCAGGGCTATCGGTGCGATACAGGCCAACCTGTACCGAAGCGGCGGGCGTCGCATAGTAGCGCAAGAACAGATTCAACCCAGCGGTCAACGTGCCGCCATTCACACCGGAGTCACCGAGATTGAAGAACAAGGCGTTCTCATCTGCACCGGGTAAGCCCGAGGTGGCGGAGTCCAAGCCCCACGTCGCGACGAGGACATCGTCAAGATCGCCGATGACCAGGTTGCTGCTGGCAATCACTTCCAGCAGGCTGCCGTCGGCGAGCGGGTTGCCGTCGGCGTCGCTGAGGATACCGAAGGAGGTATTGATGGTGACCGCCGACGCGACTTGTGCGAAGCCCAAGCCGGCGAGCGCGATGGCGAACAACGATTTTTGGATCTTATTCATGTTTTTCCCTTTTTCCTATTATCTGCGTTTTTCTGCGTTGGTTTACTGAATTACGTTATTAGTTGTTGGTTAGGAGTTAGTACGTCGGGATGGCCGACCAGTTCGCGGAGCCGGGGGTTCCCACCGCTTTGCGAATCAGGAAGCCTTGCGCGCCGTTGACGACATTGCTGCGACCGTAGTCAACCGCGAGTGACGAGCCTTGCCGCCGCCAGCTGTTGTTCTGATAGAAGAACGTGTCCGCCGGGGACTTGTTCAGACCGGCCGCGCCGTTGTTGAACGTCAACAGTTCGTCTTTGCGGCCTGACGCACCGGGGGTGCTGGTAACAAATGCCGCCGTGCCGCCGAGTTGCAGGTCATCAAAGGTCAACGTCGTCGCCCGACCCGGTGAGACGTAGAGGTCGTTCTTGACCGCTGCCGTCGGGATCGAATTTGACAAGGCACCTTGCTCCAACGTGCCGTGAGCCACGTACGTGAGCGAACCGGCATTGCCTCTGTTCCGCAGAATCACATACTGCGCCGAGTTCACGACATTGCTCGCTCCGAAGTTAACGGTGAGGGATGCCCCCTGACGCCGCCAGCCGCTGTTCTGATAGAAGTAGGTATCTGCCGGCGATTTATTTTCGCCCACCGTGTTGTATTGCAGCACCAGGACTTCCGTGCGCCGCCCCGAGGCACCCGGCGTCGAGTTGCTATAGGACAGACCCGACAGATTCGCCGGGAACAGTTGGTTGAACGTTTTGATTCCCGCCGCATTGTCATACGGCGAAGAGATTACTGCATCTGAATTACCCAACACGGTCGCGGTGTGATACCCGACGATGTTGGAGAATTGCGCCGCCTGCGCGGTCGCAAGGCTAAGGGTGGCGACGATCGTCATCAGCCCGCCCTTGGTTAGTTTATTCATTCCTTCTCCCTTTTTGTAGGTTGTTTCCCTGGCAAACGGTGTGAGGTACCCCCTGCCGTTTGCCGTCCTTTTTCTAACGGTCGCCACTGTAGCGATCTGTCAAAATTCTCGCGCACACTTCTCTGCCATTCGGCGGCACCTTCAGGCTACGTTTCCCGGCTTCCCAACCGTTGATGCCCCAACTGGTTGCAGGTCGCAGCCACCCGCTTGTCACCGAACTGCCACCACCCGTCACATGATTGTGACATCCGCCGCCACCCGGCTTTACCAAAACCACACCACGACATCCGTCACGGGACCGGTCAACATGTCGTTGGCCGGCACCGCGTCGCCATCGCCATCCAACACACTGCGATCCACGGTGGCGACGTACCGGTAATCATCGAAATTCTCGCGCTTCGTTGTCTGCCGCAGATCCGGGATGCACGTCACGGCGTACGTCACGTCCATCATCACCCGCAGTTTTTGTTTGGGCTTCAACGCCACTGGTAGCTTTGCTTGCTTCCCGGTCGAAAGTGTCGCGAGCCGATCCGGACAAACCGTGGGCACCAGCGACTCCGCCACCAACGTCACCAACCCCTCCAGCGTTTCGATGGTTTCGGTGGCCAGGCCCAGATTTTGAATCGTCACCGCCACCGGCACCGTCACTGTGCTCTGGCTGGTGCTCAGGCGGACACGGCGCGGCGCGCGAATCTTTGTCACAGCCAAGTCGCGCGCCACCGAGCCGCCACCCCGCACCACCACGGTGAACTCGCAGATGCTGGTGTTGCCCGCCCCATCCACGGCGGTGCAGACCACCGTGTTGGTGCCGAGCGGCAGCGTCGCACCCGAGGGCGGCTCACTGATCACGGTCACACGGGAACAGGTGTCCGTCGCGGTGGGAGCGATGTAGGTGACCACCGCGTTGGTCGCGCCGAAGGCAGCGTTGACCGCAAAATTCACGGGACAGCCGGCCAGGACCGGCGGGGTCTGATCGGTCACGATGATCAACGCGGCGCAGGAATTGGTATTGCCCTGATTGTCCACGCCGACGAGCGCGACGGCATTGGTGCCAACCGCATACGGCCCGGGCGGGACGAGGCTCAGCGTGAACGGATCGCCATCGAGATCGAATGAGCCGTTGTCCACTTCCGCCGCCGTGACGGTGGCCACACAATCGCCGTTGGCCGGGCGCACGATATTCTGGCACTGCATCGTCGGGGCCGCGTTGCCGCGCAACACCGTAACGGTGAACGAGCAGGTGTTGGTGTTGCCGGCCGCATCCACCGCCGTCACGTTGACGGTGTTGGTGCCGATGGGAAATGCCGCGCCCGAAGCCGGCAGACTGGTCACCGTGACGCTGGTGCAGCCGTCGCTGGCGGCGGGAGCCGGGTATTCAACCGCCGACTCCGTGGCCCCACCCGGCGCTTGCGCCACCACGGGGGCCGGACAGGAAATGCTGGGGGGCATCGCATCCACCACGGAAACGGTGGCCGCGCACGTGTTGGTGCCGCCCCGGTTATCGGCAACGATCAGCGTGACGGCGTGATTGCCAATCGCAAATGGGCCGGGCGGGTTGAGCGCGAGTGTGATGGGGTTGCCATCGGGATCAAACGAGCCGTTGTTGACTTCCGCCGCTGTGACGCTGGCTTGGCAATTGGTGCCGGCCGGGCGGGTGATGTTGTGGCAAATGGCGGTGGGCGGATCGTTCTCGTCTGTCAATTCGCGGACAATGACCAGCATCTGACAACTGTTGGTGTTGCCGCTGGTGTCCGTAGCCGTCCACGTGACGGAGTTGGTGCCCAGCGGGAACAAGCTACCGGAGGGCGGTACCGCCACGACCGAGGCGATGCCGCAGTTGTCGGATGCCACCGGCGGGTCAAACGTCGCCACCGCTTCCGTCTCGCCCGTTCCGGCTTGGGCGATCACTTCCGCCAGGCAGGTCACAGTGGGCGGGGTGTTATCCGTGACGACGATGGTGGTGACGCAGAGATTGGTCAGCCCGTTGCTGTCCACGACCACAAGAGCGACGATGTTGGAACCAAGTGCATACGGGCCCGGCGGGTCGAGGGCCAGAGTGATGGGATCGGCATCGGGGTCGAGAGAGCCGTTATCCACTTCGTTGGCGGTGGCGGTCGCGGTGCAGTTTGTGCCGGCGACTTTGACGAGGAGTTGGCATTGCGCGACGGGCGGGCGATTGGCCTGGCCGGACGTGACAAAGCGGGCACAACCTTCGAGTTCGGTTGCCGTCGGAACGTCACCCAAATCCGCGCCGGCCGCCGGGGTGGCCATGACCAGTTGAATCAAGTCGCTGTTGCTGGCCGGCACCACCCACGACGAATCACGAAAAACACCATACGCGCGGCCCGCTCCCGGCGCTGATGGATTCGTGGACTCTTGTAACCCGGAATACCACACGAACAGCAACGGGTTGCCGGCGGCCACTCCGTTCTCGCCGAGATTGAAAGATATTGCGCTCGCAAACGCACCGGGCAATCCCATCGTTTCGCTATCGAAAGTTAACCGGCCCACCACGACATCGTCGGGTTCGTCCGTGAACGAGTCCGCTGGTGCTCCGGTCCCGGCCGAGAGCGCTCCGAACGTGCTGTTGGCGGTACTGGCGATGACCAAAACCGTCGAGCCGTCTGCCAGGAACGTCGTGCAGTCGTTTTCGTAGAGGTAGTACGTGAACAGGTTGATGGTGACGGGAAAAACGGGCTGCACGAGCAGCCCCAACCACGTCAGCAGTCCGATGAAGAAGAATGGCAATCGCGTTTTGATAGCGCGGGCATGCTACGCACCGCCGAATTTTGCGACGCCCAGTTTTAGGACATCAGCAAACAAATTTAGGACGTATTTTGTTTGTCTGTAAGCAGCTCACAATGAACGAATTACCGGCGCTTCATCCAAGCCAGTCGCCCAGACAACAGGAACGTCACGCAATAGTTACGCGCCTACCGCTGTGACAGGCCTAAGCGAAACGGATCCGTCAAAGCGCCTGTGTCCGCCTCGAATATCATCCGGGGCTGTTCGGTGGGGGCGGTGGCCGGTGTCGGTCCCGACTCGTCAGTCGGCAGGCTGGTATACGCATAAACAAACTTTTGAAACACGGCCGGCAAGTCAATCGTGGGGTCGTCCGCGCGCATAAACAACGCCACGATGTGATCGCGCCCGTGCTGACGAAATTGCACCGCCAAGACCCGCCAGCTTTCCGTCGGCAAAACCATCCGCAGCCCCACTTGCAACGCCACCACCTCGCCGGTGTCGTCCCAGCGCGCGCCGAGCAGTTCGCAATAAAGGTCGCGGTCTTCGGATATTTCGATTTGGCGGATCAGTTGGCGCTGGATTTGTTCGGTGTCGTGCGGATCAAGCGGCGGCAGATCGGTGCCTTGGCTGATCACCAGGATTTCATTCGCCCCCAGGCGGAAACGCACGCGGCCTTGGTGAGCCGTGTTTTCCTCGATTACCTGCCAATCCAGCGGCGGGACACACCGAAACCGACCAGCAGGATCGGTGTACTCCCGCGACGGTCGGGTGAGCGATGTGCGCGCCACCGGCGGGGCGGGCACCTGCTGAGCGGCCGCTGGGGAGGGAGCCGGCGGCGGCGGTGCCTGCGGTGAGCGACGGAAGGAAACCGCCAGAGTCAGGCAGGCCAGCACCACCATCGCCGCCAGCGCGATGGCGCCATTGCGTAACACCGTGGGCGACCAACAGGACGAGAACGGCGCCGGCTCGAATGCCCGACGCGGAGCGGGCAGTACCGCAGCGGCGATCTCTGTCGTGGGTGCGGCAGTCGCCGGCTTGACGGGCTGGGCTTTGAGCGCGGCAAACATCAAGGCGCGGATGAGAAGCACGTCCCCGCGGATCGGAGCGATATCGCCTTCGTCGCGATCCAGTTGCTCGCGCACGAGCGCGAGGCGGTTTGCCAAATCATGTTGTTGAACTGCATCGGGCACGCGCGGGAGCGCGGCGGTCAGTTCCACCAATTCCGCCGCCACCCGGGTCCGGGTGGAATCCAGCGGCGCCGGCGGTGGCGTGCGCGGCCGGGACGGCAAAGGCCGGACCGGGTGGCGCGGCAACGGAATTGAGGTTTGCGCAATCACTTGTTCTGCTGCGAGGAATCGCTGTTGGGCATCGGCCAACTCCGACGTCAGCGTGCGAACATCGGCCATCATTTCCGTCAGATCGGCCAAGCGGCTGGTGTAGGCAACTTCGGACCGCAAACCACGCAGTGTGGCGCGCAACTGCTCGGTATCGTGGCTGTCGAGTGGGGACACAGGATTGTGGGACTTGGCTGTTTGCACGGGGCTATTTTTAGCGTGAGTCAACCCGGGGCGCACTCCGGTTTGCGCCATGCAGCGGCACAATTTGGTCATTCGTTTTGCCATGCCAGGACGCGATTATCGGCGAATCAGGGGGTGACCGCTGATTTCCGTCACGCAAACTTTACACAGGAAAGCGTGTCACCTGATCGTCACCCAACCTTAACCGTGATGTCCGCAAACTGTTGCTTTCGCGGCGGAAACTGGGGGGGTGATTCGCAGTAGTCATTTGGTGTTGCACGAGCAGGGGTTGCCGCCCGCGACGGAGTGGGCGCCGGCTGCGGCGGGGTGGTGTTTTCTGCGGGTGAAGCAAGGCGACGGATACTTGTGGCAGCAGCCGAATCCGCAGCGCTTGGAGACCGGCGATGTGGTGGTGAGTTCGCAACCGGCGCGGTGGGCGTTGCGGGCGAGTCAACTCGGCGAATTGCGCGTGGAGTATTTCCGGGTTTATACCGATTTGTTGTCCGGTGTGCTCACGTCGTTTGAGCGGCAGTATCTGGAAGCCGCGCCGGTCCAGCCGGCGAACGGTGTCCGCTATTTTCCAGCGGCGCATCCATTGGCAAATCAGTTTGCCAGTTTTGGGGAGCAGGCCGCCCGGCAGGAGACGTTGTTGTTGCGGAGTCGCATGTTGTATTTGCTCGCGGAGGTGTTGCACGCGGAGTTGCCGGCCGTGGCGACCGTTGCGCGGACGAATTTGACGGCGGGTGACCGGTTCCGCCAGTTGATCATGCAGTTGCCCGAGGGCGATTTGCAGCATCAGTCGCCGGCGGCGCTGGCGAAAATGTGCGGGTGCAGCGTGCGTCATTTCAGCCGGTTGTTCAAAGATCATTTCGGCCATTCCTTTGTGCCGAAGCGGACGGAGTTGAAATTGCAGAAAGCGCGCCAGTTGCTCGCGGACACGGATGCGAAGATTATTGATGTGGCGCTGGACAGCGGCTTTCAACACGTGGGGTTGTTCACATCGTTGTTCAAACGACACTTTCATCAGACCCCGTCCGATTACCGGCGGCGGATGCAACGGCGCGCTGGCGCGTCGAAAAAGTTCACACAGCCGTAACAAGACTGACTTTTTGTCGTCACGTTTGGCCGCCAGCCTCGCCCCGCAATAAACAAACCAGAGCCCGGGTTCGGGCCTTACCAAGGAGATGGATCAACATCATGAAATGGACAGCGGCCAAATCAGCGATCTGTGCGCTGGTATTGACGATTGGCGTGGGCGCCAGTGAAACCGCCCACGGGCAAGCAGCGGATTCGTTACTCGATCTGCTGGTGCGCAAGGGGATCATTACGGACAAAGAACTGAAGGAGATGAAGGAACAGGTGGATGGGGACATGGCGCGCGCCATGAACCGGGCGAACAAGACGAAGGTCGCCACTTGGATTGATGAGTTGAAGTGGAGTAATGACCTGCGGTTGCGCGGGGAGTTTTTCGACAACGAAGACCAAAGCAATAACGCGGATCGCTTGCGCTTCCGGTACCGGCTGCGGCTGGGATTTGAGGCGAAATTCGTGGATTGGGCGACGGTTGGGTTCCGGTTGGCCAGCGGCGCCACGGATGACCCGGTCAGCACGAATGAGACATTCGATGACATGTTCGCGAACGACCCGATCACGATTGATCTGGCGTATGTCACGATTCGGCCACCGCAAGCGGATTGGGTCACTGTCACGGCCGGCAAGATGAACAACCCCATCTGGCAGCCATCCTTCAACTCACCGCTGGTATATGACGGCGACGTGACGCCCGAAGGTGTTGCCGAGCAGTTGGTCTGGAAATTCGGCCAAGATCAGCGGCATAGCTTGTTCTTGAATGCCGCGCAGTTCGTCATCAATGAAATCAGCGGGTCGTCCGACACCGATGGTTATTTGTTTGATGTCCAAGGCGGCGGCGACTTCAAGTTCGGCAAAGATCCGAAAAAGCCCGTCGTCCGCGCCAAGATCGCCGGCGGGTTCTTCTGGACCGACAACGCGGATCAGGGCGTTTTGATCAACGACTCCCCCAATCGCGGCAACGCGGTCAAAGCGTCGGGCACCACCACGAACTTCCTCAGCGAATTCAAAGTGCTGACCGTCCGCGGCGACCTCGCATGGAAACTAAGCGACCAACCGTTCTTCGGCACGCCGGCGGTGATGACGTTCAGCGGCGAATACGCCAAGAACCTCACCGATGCCTACAAGAACCTCAGCGGCGCGGTGACCAATATCTCACCGGACCAAACCGAAGGTTGGACTGGCCAGATCGCGTTCGGCAGCAACCGCAAGAAGGCGGAATGGCAGATCGCGTATCAATACAAGCACCTCGAAGCCGATGCGGTGTTTGATTCCCTGACGGATTCCGATTGGGGCACCGGCGGTACCGACCGCAAAGGCCACGTCATCAAGGCGACCTACAACCTCCAAGAATGGTGGCAGTTGGGGTTAACGGCCTTGATTACCGAGAAAATCAGCGACCGGCTGAACAGCGGTCACAACATGTCCGCCCCGCGCGCGGGGGAGGAGTTGTTGCGCGTGCAGGTAGATAGCGTGTTCAAGTTCTAAACTGTCCTCCTGCCGGACCTTTGGTGTCGCTGCTCGCCCACGCGGGCGGCGGCTCAAGGGGCGGTGGGAACAATGACCGAGACGGCACAAGTTCGTAACCTAACCGTAACATGCCGCAGTTCTAATCAGAAAAAGGAGAAACCATCACCTATGAAATCAGTCTGGATCAAAAGTATTTTCGCCGCCGCGACCCTCAGCGCCAGCAGCGGTTTTGCCGCCGTCGGGGTTGACCCCACCTTGCCCGAGTACACCCCCACCAGCGGCGTGTCCGGCAACCTCAAGAGCATCGGCTCCGACACCATGAACAATCTCATGGCGCACTGGGCGGAAAGTTTCTATCGCTTCTACCCGAACGTGAAAGTGGAGATCGAAGGCAAAGGCTCCTCCACCGCGCCGGCCGCGCTCACCGCCGGCACCGCGCACTTTGGGCCGATGAGCCGCCCGATGAAAGACGCCGAACTTGATGCGTTTGAAAAGAAGTTTGGTTACAAGCCGGTGGCCTTGCGCACGGCGTTCGACGGCATTGCGATTTATGTTCACAAAGACAACCCGATCAAGGGCCTCACGTTGCAACAAGTGGACGCGATCTTCTCGAAGACGCGCCGCGGCGGTTTCGCCAAAGACATCAAGACCTGGGGCGATCTCGGCTTGACCGGCGAATGGGCCGACAAACCGATCAGCCTCTACGGTCGTAACAGCGCCTCCGGCACCTACGGCTTCTTCAAGGAAGTCGCGTTGTTCAAGGGCGACTACAAGGATACGGTCAAAGAACAACCCGGCTCCAGCTCGGTCGTTCAAGGCGTGGCCTCCGATAAATTCGGGATCGGCTACTCCGGCGTCGGCTACAAGACGGCCGATGTGCGGTTTGTTCCACTCGCCCACAAAGAAGGCGACACCGCCTATGAACCGCTCACGGACGCCGTCTATGCCGGCGACTATCCGCTGGCCCGCTTCCTCTTGGTCTATTTAAACAAGAAACCCGGCGAACCGCTCGACCCGCTCCGCGGTGAGTTTGCTCGATTCGCGTTCAGCAAAGGCGGCCAGGAAGGCGTCGTCAAGGACGGGTACATTCCCGTGCCGAACACGATTGCAGTGGAAGAACTCCGCAAGCTCGGTTTGAAATAGTCGCGCAACCGATCATCATCGCCGGGGCGGGTTGCGCAACCCGCCCCGGCTCATTTTACCAACATGTCTGTCACCGCCAACCCACCTCCCGCTCCTTCCTCTGCTCCGGCGGCTCCGCAGGCATTTCGACGCAAAACCAGTCGCACCGTGCAGTTGGTGGATCGTTTGACCACCATCGTCATCACCACCGGCGGATTGATGGTGGTCGTGGCCGTGCTCGGTATCATGGTCTATCTCACCTCGGTCGTGCTGCCCCTGTTCCGGGGCGCAACGATTCACGAACCGGTGCAGTATCCCCTGCTCACCCCCGACCGGCTGGACTCGATTCTCTTCGTCGAGCTGGACGAGTATCAACGTCGCGGCGTCTGGCTCGACAAGACCGGCCACCTCACCCTGTTTGATGCCCGCACCGGCCAGACACTCGAAGAGCGCACGTTGCTCCCCGCAACGCCGGCGGTGACGGCGTTTCGCCGCAGTCTGCGTCACGGCCATGTGATTTTCGGATTTGCGGACGGCTCCACCCGGCTCGGGGTGATTGCAATCACGCCCGAAGGTCTCGTCGCGAACCTCGAAGACCCGGTGATCGTCGGCCAACCCGGCGTCGCCGTGCACCTGCTCGATTACAAAGTCAGCGGGAACCGCGAGGTCTTCACGATCTTGACCGCCGGTGGCGAGTTGTTCTGGGATGAAGTCACTCGCCGCCAGAATATCGTGACCGGCAAGACCACGCTGCGCGTCAATAAACACGACTTACCGTTCACCCCGGCTGCGACCCCGCCGGCTTACCTGTTGCAGAACGCGCAAGGCGATCAAGTGTTCATCGCCTGGCGCGATGGCACTGTGCGCCGGTATGATTTGCGCCGGATCGCGGAACCGGTGGTCGCGGAAACCACGGATCTCGTACCCGGCGCAGGTGAGATCACCAACTTGGAATTCATGTTCGGCGACCAATCCCTCATCGTTTCCGACTCGAACGGCGGCGTGACGGCGTGGTTCCGCGCCGAACGCGCTCAAGCCGGCACGGTGGATGGCTATCAGTTGGTGCCGGCCCACCGGCTCGAAGGACACGCGGCACCGGTCAGCGCCACGGGATTTTCGACCCGCGACAAGGGATTGTTGACCGGGACAACGCAGGGCGAGATTTTTCTCCGCCACATGACGAGCGAGCAGGTGTTGGGCAAAGTCAAAACGCCGGGGGCGGCGCGGTTTCTCCAAGTCACCCCGAAAGCCGATGGGATTTTTGCCGTGGACGCCACCGGCCAGGCGACGTTGTGGCCGTTGGATAATCCGCATCCCGAAACGACGTGGCGGACAATCTTCGGCAAAGTCTGGTACGAGGGTTACAACCAGCCGGAATACACCTGGCAATCCTCCAGCGGTAACGACGATTTCGAGCCGAAGTTCAGTCTGGTTCCGCTGATTTTCGGCACCTTGAAAGCCACGTTCTATTCCCTGATGTTCGCCATCCCGATTGCGTTGCTCGGCGCGATTTACACCTCGCAGTTTCTCGACAAGCGGATCCGCGCGCCGGTCAAATCCACGATTGAAACGATGGCCTCGCTGCCCAGCGTGGTCCTCGGTTTTATCGCGGCGCTGGTGCTGGCGCCGATTGTGGAGCATTGGATCATGGCGGTGCTGACGGCGTTTGCGGTGATTCCGCTGACGGTGTTGTTGTTTGGGTATCTTTGGCAAATGCTGCCCAACCGGGTGCTGGTGCGGTACGCCGGCTGGCAGCAGTTTGTGATGTTGCTCCTGTTGGTCGTTGCCGGCGCGTGGCTGGCGCGGTTGTTGAGTGGCCCGGTTGAGTTCTTGCTGTTTGCCGGTGATTTCAAGGCGTGGCTGAACGGCCGGCGCGGCACCGGCACGTCGCTGCTCGCGTTGCTGGCGTGGCCGTGGGCGTTGTTGGCGGTCTGGCTCGCGCAACGCCGCTTCCTCAGTCAGCGATTCAGCGGCCAATCGCATCAGAGCCGCGTGCAGGTCGGCTTGATTGAGTTGGCCAAACTGATCATCATCCTCGCGACCGCCACCACGTTGGCGTGGGCGGTGGGGGCGCTGTTGAACGGGTTGGGATTTGATCCGCGCGCGTCGTTGCTCGGCACGTATGTCCAACGCAACACGCTCGTGGTCGGTTTTGTGATGGGGTTTGCCGTGATCCCGATCATCTACACGATTTCCGAGGACGCGCTCGCGAGCGTGCCGGAGCATTTGCGTGCGGCATCACTCGGTTGCGGCGCGACGCCGTGGCAAACGGCCGTGCGCGTCATTCTGCCGGTGGCGATGTCCGGGATTTTTTCCGCCGTAATGATCGGCTTGGGCCGGGCCGTTGGGGAGACGATGATCGTGGTCATGGCCGCCGGTAACACGCCCATCATGGACATCAACATTTTCAACGGGCTGCGCGCCCTCTCGGCCAACATCGCGGTCGAGCTGCCGGAGGCGGTCAAGGACGGCACGTTGTACCGGATGTTGTTCCTCGCCGCGCTGGCGTTGTTCTTGATCACTTTCCTCCTCAACACGGTGGCCGAAATCATTCGCATGCGGTTTCGGAAGCGAGCGTATCAATTATGAACGGTCACAGCCCCCGCCGCACGAATCTCACGGCGCGCGGCGAGCCGATGGTCTGGCTCACCGGCGGCGGTCTGGCGCTTGCCACCTTGATGATCGCCGGCTTGTTGTTGCTGGTGATTTTCAATGGCACGATGACGTTCTGGCCCAAACGGCTCGCCCAAACCACCACCACCACCGGCGCGACGTATCTCGGGGAGGTAACACGCGGGGAGCGTTTCCGCCTCAGTCCCGAGCAAATCGCCGCGTTGCCGGCCGAGGCGGCCGCCACGCTCCGGGCCACCGACAACGTGGCCGCCCGCAAACTGCTACGGACGGGCAACTTCGATTTGACGGGCGATCATTTCAAGTGGATCAATTCCCACGAAATTGCCCGCACCGAATTCCCTCCCGAGGCGTGGATGTTCGAGCGGCAGGAATGGGGCGTGTTCGTGGGGTTCATGGAGGAGGTGCGCGTGGATGGCGTGGCGGTGGCCAGCGAACCGGCCGCAACGGAATCGAAGTTCCGTGAATTCCACAAAGCGGCGCGCGACCGGTATCATCAAACCCGCCACATCGAGAAGAGCGAGATCGGGGCGGTGAACGCCCGCATCGAGAAGTTGCGCCTCGAACGCCGGCGCACCGAATTGCTTTCGGGTCGCGACTCAGCGCGGTTTCGCGACGTGGCGGCGAGCGTGGCGGAACAGGAACGGGTCTTGGAGGCGGAATATGCGACCATCGGCGCCCGCGTGGCGGCCATCCGCACGGAAGACGCCCGGACCACGCTGTTGCTGCGCGAGATCGGCGGCCGAACAAAAGAAATCAAACTCTCTGAGATCGTCCGCGCGTACCCGGCCAACCGGCTGAACTGGTTCCAGCAACTCGGCGTTTACGGCAGCCGGTGGGTGGAATTTCTGACGGACGAACCACGCGAAGCAAACACAGAGGGCGGCGTGTTGCCGGCGATCTTCGGCACGGTGATGATGACGCTGATCATGTCGTTGGCGGTGGCGCCGTTCGGCGTGATTGCGGCGTTGTACTTGCGCGAATATGCCAAACAAGGACCCCTGCTCAGCGCCGTGCGCATCGCCGTGAATAACCTGGCCGGCGTGCCTTCGATTGTGTTCGGCGTGTTTGGTCTCGGATTTTTCTGTTACGTCGTCGGCGGCTCCATTGACAATGTGTTTTTCGCCGAGCGGCTGCCGTCACCCACCTACGGCACCGGCGGGGTCTTGTGGGCGTCGCTGACGCTCGCGTTGTTGACCGTGCCGGTCGTGATCGTGGCGACGGAAGAAGCGCTCGCCGCTGTGCCCGGCTCAATGCGGGAAGGCAGTTATGCGTGCGGCGCAAGCAAGTGGCAGACGATCCGGCGCATCGTGTTGCCGCGGGCGATGCCGGGGGTGATGACGGGCTTGATTCTGGCGATGGCGCGGGGCGCGGGCGAAGTCGCTCCCTTGATGATTACGGGCGTCGTCAAACTGGCGCCGGAGTTGCCGGTGGACGGTCATTGGCCCTTCTTGCATCTCCACCGGAGCTTCATGCATCTCGGGTTCCACATTTATGATGTGGGATTCCAATCGCCGAACAGCGAAGCCGGCAAGCCGATGGTGTTCACCACGACCCTGCTGCTCATTTTGTTGATTGGCCTGCTCAATCTCAGCGCGATTTACATCCGCAACCGCCTTCGTCGCCGGTACATTGGGGCGCAGTTCTAGAATGAATTGAACGGAATAGGAGAAGCGATTATCATGACCACCGTGTTGGAAAAACCCACCGCAGCAGCGGGTCCGCGCGACCGCCAACCCGCTCCCACCCCGCCGCCCACCGTCCCCCGCGTGGCAGACGAGGAGCAGATCCTCGAAGTCCGGCAATTTAATCTCTGGTACGGCGCGGCGCAGGCGTTGTTCGATATCAATCTTTCCTTTCCCAAAGGCAAAGTCACCGCGTTGATCGGCCCGTCCGGCTGCGGCAAGTCCACGTTGATCCGCTGTATCAACCGGCTCAACGATTTGGTGGACATCGTGCGGATTGACGGCGACATGCTGCTCAATGGCCGGTCTATTTACGGACGCGATGTGGATGTGATCGAGTTGCGCAAACGCACCGGGATGGTCTTCCAGAAAACCAATCCGTTCCCGATGAGTATTTACGAGAACGTGATCTATTCGCTGCGGATTGACGGCGAAAATCGCAAAAGCATCCTCGACGAAACCGTCGAGCGCAGTCTCCAACGCGCCGCGCTCTGGGACGAAGTGAAAGACCGGCTCCATCAATCCGCGTTGCAAATGTCCGGCGGCCAGCAACAACGCCTCTGTATCGC
>Ga0105046_10006385_pt1 | contig 18614 bp, 11 predicted proteins | sample MAT03_FD_78385 | JGI IMG/M metagenome (GOLD analysis project Ga0105046, IMG submission 78385) | Freshwater microbial communities from Lake Fryxell liftoff mats and glacier meltwater in Antarctica - MAT-03 (megahit assembly) | ecosystem: Environmental > Aquatic > Freshwater > Ice > Liftoff...
AACTCCAAAATAAAACTCTTTAGAGCCAATTTAAGAGGCGTAACTGATGTTAAATTCTTCTTGTTTAGGTTAGGAAAATTGTTTGCTTAACGAATCTGCTCCCCAGAAAATTAAGTTGACCCAAGAAGTTTCTAAAACAATTTTTCCTAATTGGTTCAATAGCGCGAATTTGACAGGTAGGTCTGTTTCAATAAAAAGCCTGTCGTCAACGGGGTTGGGATAGATACGAAATGAATTTGCTAGAGCAACACTTTGTGCAACTCCTGTGCATGGTGGAATGGTAAGCGTAAATATCTTGCTGGTTGTTGCAGGGTGCTGTACCTCCTTTACTAGAGAAGGAAGGTTGAGCGGGCTTTAAGACAATTATTGTGGGCCTAACCAATTACCATTAGCACAATAAAAAGTTAAGACAAATTTGTGAAAAAGAAGTATAAAGACAAATCAGTTCATCTGGCAGATTTCAAAAGATTAACAGAACCAGACCAAACGAAATGTAGATTTAGCTATTCTATGATGAGTTTCTTAACAACAGAATTACTCGTGTTCAAGGGACGAATAAAATAAACGCCACTTACTAAATCAGAGATATCCAATACGAGTTTCAAATCTGAGCGTTCTATGACCGCTACTTTTAGAATGCGACCCATTGCATCTATTATTTCAATACTTAAGCCTGCGACGTTATCAGGGCTTGTAATGTTTAATAGGGTTTGAGCCGGATTAGGATAAAGCGTAATCTGTGAATGGTGCCCTTCTCTTGAAAGCGCCTGAATTGGAGAATTTTGTTCAGAAAGATCAAAATCAATACTGGTGAGTTTGTAATAAACTAAACCCAAAGGTGGATTATAATCTACACTTTTATAAACCTGCGTTAGTTTGGTAGTTCCTATGGCTTTAACTTTGTCCACGTTCGTCCAGTTTATTCCGTCAATACTTCTTTTTATTAAAAAGTAATCTACATTTTTTTCAGTCGCGGTGCCCCATTTTAATTCGATGGATTCATTTAGGTCTTTGGCGAGAAAGTATAAAAGTTCAATGGGTAACGGGCCGATGCCACTTGATACAACACCAGTATTATTCGATCCAGCGGCAGTTCCTGCGCTCGAAGCGCAGCCACTATCGTTACAACCGGCTACGCCATTGTTGGATAGAGTGCTTATGTTGGTGGTGGGCTGAGCAATTGAATAAATAATGACCCCTTGTCCTCCGGCACCTCCTCCGGCGTGTGTGCTTGTATTAACCGTTGCGCCATTGCCCCCATTTGTTCTCACGGTTAATGGGCAGCCAGCGCTTACAGAATAGATGTCCACATTTAAAACAATACTTCCACCTGCTCCGCCGCCGCCGCCGCCATCGTTGCCGCAGTTTGTGGCGTTATTTGCGTTGGCTGTAATGGTGGGCGAAAATGCGCAGCCCCCGGTTAAAATACGATTTGCTTTTAACAAAATAATTCCTCCCCCATTTCCTCCAGCTGTTGAAGCTGAATTATTTTGTTGTCCCCCGCCGCCACCACCGCCCATAAACACTCTGCTGGCGCTAATGCTTGCAGAAAGGGTGATGCCGGCAAGACCTCCTGCGCTTGGACTCGTGCAACCGGTTCCACCATTCCATCCACCACCGCCATTGCCGCCTGCGGTATAATTACCACCACCACCGCCACCACCATTTATATCTTGTCCACCGCCACCACCCCCATTGAGTGCTTTGGCAATACCATTCGCTTGAGTAGTACTGGTAACAGCATAAATACCTTCTCCTTTAAAAGCACATTGGGTTGAACTTGTTGCAAAATCAATGGTGGTGCAAGTAGAGCCTCCTCCATAATAATTACCAGAAACTGCACCTCCTCTGAAGCCGATTCCGTTAGCGGTAATACTATGACTAATGGTGAAGTCTGTCCCAACTTGGAGGGCAATAACACCCCCAATATTACCATTCCACGCTATTCCAGTTATTGAAGCGGTTGTGGTAAAGACTGTAGCATTTAATAATCTAAATGTAATAATTTGTACTCGTGAGTTTGGTCCGGTGTTATAAGTGTTTACTAGTGCCGATGTTAAAGCAATAGTAGTGGGAGTTCCTGCACTGCGATTGACTGCGGAAACCGTCGCTACTTCATAACGACCGGCATTGGCTATACTACTGAGATTACCAAAAGTTGTGGCATTAGTTGTATTTGTACCAATAACATCGTCCTGCATTTGCATCACAATTACCGATTCACCCGGAGCAAAACTATGATTGGTTTCGTTTACATTAGCTACAGCCAGAAGGGTGCTACCGGTTACGGTTGTTACCCGCGCATAACCGTTATAGGTTACTTGTGAACTTACAAGTACGATTAAAAGTAAGAATGAAAAGGTGAATAGTTTTTTTTTCATCTATCAATTTCAGAAAAAATAATTACCGGTAAAGATAGGTTTAAATAGCCCCTAAATCAAACTATTCTGATTTTACTATACGAATGGTTTGTGAACCCTTTTCGCTTGAAGCTTTGAGTGCATATATTCCCGCACCGTAGTCACTCATGTCAATTACATATCTGCCATTCTCATAAACTCCTTCGAGGACTATTTTGCCACTAATGTTAAGTATAGTTATGGTAATTTTTGTATCTGCTTCAAGTATTAACTGTTTAGAAACGGGATTGGGGTAAACTTTAAAAAAGTAGTCGCCACCTTCTAAATTAGTTAATCCTGTACATGTGTTTACCGTAACGGTAAATATTTTTACCGATTTGCAAAGGTTTAAGGTATTGGTGCCGGTAACTGTGTAAGAAGTAGTTATTGTTGGGCTAAGTGACACAATTGCCGTATTTGCATTGGTGTTCCAACTGTAAGAGTTTGCACCACTCGCTGTGTAAACTTTTTTATCACCCTTACAAATCGTAAAAGTACCGGCAACGCTTAAACTTGCTGTACTGGCGTTAATAGTAATTGGCATTTTAAACGTGTCGGAGGCACATTGGGTGGTTACAACAAGATAAGGAATATAGCTTCCAGTGCCGGAGTATGAATGTGTAGGATTATTAACCGTAGATGTGTTACTAGAACCCGAGGCGGGATCTCCAAAATTCCAAAATTTACCTGTAACTGGATAACCCGAGGCCGTACAACCTGCTGTAGTTGTGTAATCAGGCGAGGGAGTGAATGTAACGTTTTGACAAGACGTCGCAACACTAAAAGAAGGCATTGGTTTAAAAAAGCTGGTTATGAAATTGGGTAGCCCTAGTAAGTTGGAGTTGGGAGCCACTGAAATGCCGTTGCTGTTGAGATTGCAGGCAGCACCCAGAGCGTTAGGGTTACTAATTACATTTAAAGTTTGCGTGAGACTTGCAATGTATATTTTACCATCAGGAGCTACTTGTAGCGAGCCATAAAAATCAGAGCTTGCTGTTACTGTATATTTTGAAGCAGCAATGGCAAAGGCTGTGCCTGCGCACAAGTTCCATTGAAAAATTTCTCCGCCCTGAAGATACGGCAGAAGCCTGCTTCCATAGAATTTCGTACCGTCTGGTGAAAACTCGCAACCGTAATTACCCTCAGAAGTTCCCAAAACCACAGGGTTGGAAACTATGCCCATGGAGGGATCAAAATCATACATTTCAAAAGGAGCCAATCCACCTGGGTCGTTGTTTATTGCCAAGCCAAGTTTTCTGCCATTTGGTGAAATTTTCATTTGACCAAGAGATTCATAAGCGGTTAAACCGGTATTTGTTACAACGGCGCCAACACTCGAGATTACCGGGGATGTTGAAATACCCGCAGAGTTGACTAAATAGGTTCTAAAATTATTGGAGTTCCAGTCATGTGAAACTACCCAGGTATCCACACCATTGCAGTGCCTCACTGCTGTTATTTTTTCGCAGCTTGGGGTATGAAGTAGGGTGTTTTTTATAGTCACAGAGCCCATGCCGGCAGCTAAACTCATGTCTATTGTGGAGTAGCAAAACCCGTCAGGCCCAGCGAGTTCCTCTTGCGTAAACACAAAGTAAATATTAGTATTACCCGGTTGTTTTACAATAATGGCTGATTGAGTACTGGATAAATCGCCAAATAATCCGGTGCCATTTGCCATTACAACATGCGACTTATTATAAACATCTACACCATCGGTATAAAATAATATATTGCCGGCAGCATCCGAAATGGAAGCGCTGCCTTCATCTGTATTTAAAGCTCCATTTGTGAGCACAGTTGGAGGACTAGTAGAAAAATCAAGACCAGCGTTGTATCCAAAATACCATTTTTTAGCTTCGTTTTGCGATAATAAAGTCAAAGAAGGGAAAAACATTACTAGTATTAATAACACTTTTACAACAGTATCATTTACTGTTTTTGTGGTGAAGAGCTGGATTTTTCTCAAATCAAATAAATTGTAATGTTTCATGTTTGTTTTTAGGGGGTTTATTGGTTTTTTTTAAAGTTAATTTGTTCTTTATGCTTACAAGCCTTTATGGCTTTGGCTTCGTTGAATTTTTTCAACAGAAACACTCTGTTATGCTTTCAAAAATCCGCCTCGCCCCGCCAAAAGTAATCTTTATGGATCGCTTGAGCATCCAGAAAAAGGCTTAGAGCAACCAGGATGAATGTAATGCTCGTTTTCATTAAGGGGCCCTCATTTTAATAATCTTTCTTTTTTCCGGAATAAGTGTTGAAATAGTTTTCATACGCATTCATTTAGATTTTTAGGTTTATAATTTCACTATAGATTGTAAATAATAGACCGCGAAAAAGTATTTATGCTGCATGATCTTATTTAATATTGGTGATATCATTCTAAAAATACCTGACTTCAGGTCTGTGGCTAAAATAATTCTGATTTGGTAATTCAACTGGGCGAGCTATCCTAAAGAGTTCTCTTCTAATACAGGTCACTCTCAAGCACCCAGCATAAGCAACTACGGCAATCATGAATGGAGCATCGTGCATAATATTGAAACAGAAGTTTAACCGGTCCGGTTCCTGATAAAAATAATCCTTTAGTAGTGAATGTTTCCAGAGTCGAGTATTGAGCAACGGATAATTGCGTTAACTGTTGCTTTGCAATCCTTTCGAAAAATTAACTTTAACAACTTCATTACAAAAAATACCACTTTAACTGTTAAAAACCCCTTAATAAAAACCGCTTTTTTCTTTACAAACTAGGATTAAAATACTACCTTTGCGCCGTAAAAATTAAGAAAATTCATCATGTCTAAACAAATTGGCAAAATTGCACAGGTTATTGGTCCGGTAATCGACGTACGCTTCGATCTTGAAGGTGGACAATTACCGAATATATTGGATGCTTTGGAAATCGCCCGTGGCGATCAAAAGTTGATCCTTGAAGTTCAAAAACACATTGGTGAAGATATGGTACGTACCATTGCTATGGATAGTAGTGACGGTGTGTACCGTGGTATGGAAGTTGTGGCTACTGGTAGCCCGATCAAAATGCCAGTAGGTGATAAAGTAAAAGGACGTTTATTCAACGTAGTTGGAGAAGCGATTGACGGTATTAACGTGGTTAGTAACGAGGGAGGAAAATCCATTCACCGTAATCCGCCGCGTTTCGAAGATCTTTCTACAGCTACAGAAGTATTATATACTGGAATTAAAGTAATCGATTTAATTGAGCCTTATTCAAAAGGTGGCAAAATTGGGTTGTTCGGTGGAGCCGGTGTAGGTAAAACCGTTTTGATCCAGGAATTAATTAATAACATCGCTAAAGGTCACTCCGGTTACTCTGTGTTTGCAGGTGTAGGTGAGCGTTCCCGTGAAGGAAATGACTTGTTACGTGAGATGATAGAGTCAGGCATCGTTAAGTACGGTGAAGACTTTAAACATTCGATGGAAAAAGGTGGATGGGATTTAAATAAAGTTGATTTAAAAGAATTAGAAAAATCACAAGCTACTTTTGTGTTTGGTCAAATGAACGAGCCTCCAGGAGCGCGTGCTCGTGTGGCTTTATCAGGATTAACCATGGCAGAATATTTCCGTGATGGAGATGGTTCAGCGCAAGGTGGACGTGATATCTTATTCTTTATCGACAACATCTTCCGTTTTACACAAGCTGGTTCTGAGGTATCCGCTTTGTTAGGACGTATGCCTTCAGCGGTAGGTTACCAACCCACATTAGCATCTGAAATGGGTGTGATGCAGGAACGTATTACTTCAACTAAGAACGGTTCCATTACTTCGGTACAAGCGGTATATGTGCCTGCTGATGACTTAACCGATCCGGCTCCTGCAACAACTTTCTCTCACTTAGATGCTACAACTGTATTAAGTCGTAAAATTGCTGAGTTAGGTATTTACCCAGCTGTAGATCCATTAGATTCTACATCCCGTATCTTGTCTGCTGCTGTTTTAGGTGACGAACACTACAACTGTGCTCAAAACGTGAAATTAATTTTACAACGTTACAAAGAATTACAGGATATCATCGCCATCTTAGGTATGGACGAGTTAAGTGAAGAAGACAAATTAGTAGTACACCGTGCACGTCGTGTGCAACGGTTCTTATCTCAACCTTTCCACGTTGCTGAGCAGTTCACCGGTTTAAAAGGTGTATTCGTAGGCATCGAAGAAACTATCAAAGGATTCAACATGATTCTTGATGGTAAAGTAGATGAGTATCCTGAAGCAGCTTTTAACTTAGTAGGTACTATTGAAGAAGCTATAGAAAAAGGTAAGAAGATTTTAGCAGAAGCTAAATAGTCACAAAGTCAATAGTTTATAGTCAGAAACTATAAACTATAAACTATCAACTGAAAAAAATGAAACTAGAAATCATCACACCCGATAAAAAATTATTTGAAGGTGAAATAAAATACGCGGTTTTCCCGGGAAGTGAAGGAAGTTTTGGTGTGCTTGATAATCACGCGCCCATGATCGCAACTTTGAAAGCTGGTAAAGTTGAAATTACACATGACAACAATACAAAACAGGAGTTTACCGTAAAAGGTGGTGTGGTAGAAGTTCTGAAAAATAAGGTGATTGTTTTAGCCGAGTAATCGACGAAACTCAAATATTTTCGACCAAAAAATCCCGGTTCTTTTAAAAAGACCGGGATTTTTTATTTTGATCAAGTATTAGACAAACAGGGCCAATTGAAGGATGAAAATAGTTAAAGGCCGCTACAAACTGATGTATTCTGTCGTTGTAAAAATTAATCCTTTGTTAAATTAACTTTTCGACGAACAAGGGTTTTGTAACTATGAATTTAAAATTATGTGGGATGAACTTCTTATTTTGATAGTTTAGAATATGTAGATATTCCTAAATGGGTTTAAATCAAAGATTTTTTTAGCTGAATCTTGCTTCTTGTTCGACGAGTGATATGTGCTGACGTACGTTAGGTCTTTTTACATCGTTTAGATACCTTGTAAACAGATTTTTTTCGTTTTTCACTTGTGTACATTTGACATCAAGTAACTCATTAAACAAAGCACTATGAAAAAAAACATACTCCTTTTTATTACCGCCTGTTTTTTCTCAATCCAATCAAAAAGTCAATACGCCTCCGTTTGGTCTGCCTTCCCACCAGGTTATGAACTTAGCGCTGGCTTTGCTACAAACAACACCCCGGGTAATTTTTGGCTCGGATACTTACCAACGGTTCAAAGTGTCGCCACAAGCTGGCAAGCAGATAAAAATTTTTTCATTATGGGTACCGGACCGTCTTCTATCTGGGCTTCTTATAAAATTTTTGATACGAGGCACTGCACAGGGTCTAGCGCACAGGTGCCTAATGGCAGCGGTATTTCAGCAATTGAAACAAGTGGACCTAATAATATGCGCTATGCGCTTGCGGGATCGTACGACGAAGCTTGTTATTTTACCACACTGGACGCATCGGGAAATGTACTTTCAACAATGGCGTACCCTTTTCCTATGCTACAATCCGAAGCATCGATGGTTTACGCAAAACCGATTCTTGTAGAGTCGAATGTTGCCAATGAATATTTTATCTGCGGTTATTTTGAATCCAATATGTACGTGATCAAAGTGGCTGCAAACGGAAGTATTCTTTGGTCGAGCTTTTATACATTAGGCAACGAGGTAATCCCCAAAGATATTATCATGAGTCCATACAGATCAGGACAGCTTATTGTGGTAGGAGAAACAAATATATCGCCACAGGACAACCAGGGTTTTTTCATGACAATAGATGGCAGTTCAGGGAATGCCACTTCAACAAAATTATTTGGATACACCGACAAGATGGATGGTTTCGGATCAATTGTTGGGGGTGCATTTGTAAATTCAGGCAACGACAAAGGCTTTGTGATCGGCGGGTATACTGAGAATCCGAGAGATCAAACCGTATCTACACCCTGGATTCTTAAACTTGATCAGTTGGGTAATATTATCTGGAACAAAGTGCTTGACCCCATAGTAGGGTCTACAAAAGGAATTATTGACCTTGTAGAAAGATTGAATACTTTTGGCGGCTACGAGTATTACGCGCTCACAACTTCACACCTCGGAATGCAGGTGCTTAAGCTCGATGAAGAAGGAAGACCTTTCCCAACACTTACTTCCAGCTCGCTGCACAATGAGTTTGTTTACGATCTACCTTCCTTAAACCCATCGCACGCAAACAGTATTTCTTATGCAAATACGGCGGCAATAACAGCAAATGTTGGAATACAAGTGTTTGGCACCGCCAGCAATTTTGCAGGCTTTTCAAGCAGCTATCTGGTAAACGCTTATTTTAACGGCGAAACCAACTGCTACAGATCTTTGAATAAAATGTCTGATCCAATTGAAGGTCCAGGGGAAATCACTCCTCTTGAGCCCGGTAAATTCGGCTCTTTTACAGCATGTAGTAATTTCTACGTGTATGCTTATTTTTCGGGTGGATCAACTAACACTCCTTGTTATGGACCGATGTCTTCAGGCAGTAACCTACGTATTATGTCCTCAGGAATTGATCCGCAGGACCAAACCAATGAAAATTTCAGTGTCTCTCCCAACCCAATATCCGACAGAGCCACCGTGAATTACACTTCTTATGATAACAGTAAAATAAGTATTAATGTTAGTAATTTATTAGGCCAAACTATTGTTAATGTAAACCTTGAGCAAGGCCTGGCAGGTAGCTACCAGCAGGAAATCGATTTCACTTCTCTGAACGTGCAAAGCGGTGTATATTTTGTTAACACAACCGTTGATGGCAAGTTACACAAACAAAAAGTTATCTACACAAAATAGAAATTCAATTTTTTATGGCAGCGGTTAACCCAAAAAGTTAACCGCTGTTTTTATTTGCTGTTTTAATGCTCTCTTTGAAAACTTAATGCAATTGTAACCTTCTTGCTGATGCATAATTCATATACATTATTTACATTTATTGAAAATTACTTTTGCGGAAAAAAACGAACATATCAACGAGTATCTTTAAGCTGGGAGCACTGAATGTTTTTATCTGTATTAATTGTTTTGTACTGCTAAATTATTTCGGGAATTTTAAGATCGACCTGGCGTACTTACTCCTGTCTTCTTTTGCCTGCTTCATTACTGGTTTCCTGATTCTCTATTATTTTTATTATGTAAGTGTGATGCGCAACATTAACGCACTTACCGAAAAAATCAGGAAGCGTTTTTTAAATAACGAAATTCCTCAAAAACTCGATCAATTGGAAGAGCAGGATGGAATGACCCTGCTGGAAGAGCGCGTGGATTTTTTAGTGGAGTCCCGCGAAAAAGAAGTGATCCATTTTGAAAATCTTGATAGTTACCGCAAAGAATATCTGGGCAATGTTTCGCATGAACTAAAGACCCCTGTTTTTAATATCCAGGGGTATGTGGATACGCTTTTGAACGGTGGTCTTGAAGATGAAACCATTAACATGGATTACTTAAAACGGGCTGAAAAAAGCATCGACAGACTCATTAATATTATTGATGACCTTGAAACCATTACTCAGCTTGAGAGTGGAGGACTTGACCTTGATCTTGATAGTTTCGATATTGCTTCCCTGTGCAAGGATATTTACGCTTCCCTGGAGCTAACTGCTGCCAAAAAGAATATAAGGCTTGAATTGGCGCGTAAATACGATAAGCCGGTGTTGGTAAAAGCCGATAAGTTCAGAATTCGCCAGGTGCTCGTAAACCTGATCACTAACAGCATTAAATACGGGCGCGACAACGGAACAACACTTATTGCACTAAATTACCTGAACGACGATGTGGTCATAGAAATCAGTGACAATGGTGATGGGATCGACGAAAAACATTTGCCCCGCATCTTCGAGCGGTTTTACCGCATCGATAAGGGCAGAAGCCGCGAACAGGGGGGCACCGGGCTGGGGCTTGCCATTGTGAAGCACATTATTGAGGCACACGGTAAATCCATTAAGGCTGAGAGCCAGCAAGGCAAGGGAACTAAGTTCACTTTTTCTTTACAAGCAGCGTAAGTAAGGTGTAAACGCATCAAAAAAAAACTTAAAAATTGAAGGTTTTAATTGCTAAACTTGCCTATTTTTACTAAAATTGCAAAAACTTTACACTAATGGCTGAAATTCATATTACCGATATAAATTACATTGAAATCAATTCTCAAAGTGGTCTGGACTTTAAATACAAACCAGAAGTTCCAAAATTAAAACTGGTTGGTACACTTCTAATGTCCGAAAGCGAAGAGGAAGAAGATGGTGTATTATTTCTGACTCAAAAACAATTAAACCAGGTTTTAGTTGGAAAAGATGTTGATCTGAAATTACAAGACGATCGTTGGTTGTTGGGCAAGCCTATGACTAAAGAACAAATTAAAAAGGTAGGTCTTGTTGACGTGGATGCAGAATACATGGGTACTGCCGGTGAAATTAAGTGTTTCGAGGCTGTAAAAATTTCTGAATAAACCAGATTGATCAAGCCCGGCTGGTGTTGGATTACCAATAGGCGGGTCCGTAGAGCTTAGTTATTTCGTTTTTTGGAAATAACTCGTAGAACAAATAGTCAAAATAAAATAAGGCTTTAAAGGTAAGAGACAGGTTGCTTAATTGCACGCCTGTCTCTTTCCTGTTTTGCAAGGCAAAGCGGTAAGTAACGTCAGCGCCGACTCCCAGCCATTTGAACGCCTTATATTGCAACGTGATTCCCGGTTCGTAAAGAAATAAAAGGTATTTTTTTTCATTGTTCCTAAAAGCATATTTTTTCTTCTCCTGGAACCACAGAAAGCCGGTACCGATTTGTATCGGAACACTGAGCTGCCAGTGCTGGGTTTTATAAAAAACGAAGTCAAGATAATAACACGTGTAAACAAACTTTAGATATTTTTTCACGGTTTCGGTTTTTCCGTCAGTACCCTGCACGTAAAAATCTTTGGTAACATTCGTTTTCAACCAGGAATGCCCATCGGTTTTTAACCAGCTGAATCCTGCGCCAAGTCTGAGTTTACGTTTAAAGGTAAGTCCGATCCTCACACCGCTTATGCTCGTAAGCTCGTTGGCGATAATGCTATTCCGCGATTCAAGTCTCACAGCGATACTGTATTTGTGTTTCAGAAAATCACGCAAGGTATCGAGGAGTTGGGCTTTAGAGGACAAAGAACCAAACAAGATCAAACTTATGAATACTAATTTTTTCAAACTCAATCAAAATTACGTTTATAACCTTTTTATTGATTTTTTTACAAGCAATTGTTTCAACAATCTTCTTGTAGTAATTTAGTTCCCTCTATTGCCAACGCAGGATAAAAATGTTAGACACTCCGATAGAATATCTTAAGGGCATTGGTCCGCAAAGGGCTGAGGTTCTGAAAAAGGAACTTAATATTTACATTTGCCGTGATCTGCTGACCTATTACCCTTTCAGGTATGTGGATAGGACGCGGTTCTATAAGATCAGTGAGGTCTCCGAAGAACTTCCCCACGTGCAGCTAAGAGGCGTAATAGACCGTATGGAAGTGATTGGGCAGAAAAGTGGGAAGCGCCTTTCTGTTTTATTCAGGGACGATACAGGCATTGTAGAATTGGTTTGGTTTAAAGGTTACAATTGGGTTGCTCAAAAATTGCAGTTGGGTGTTGAGTATTGTGTGTTCGGAAAAGCGACGAGTTTTAACGGACGCAATAATCTTGCACATCCGGAGATAGAGGCCGTTAACGAAGATTTTTTAAAGCGGCAATCCGCTTTCCAGGCGGTTTATAATTCTACCGAAAAATTAAATTTCAGGGGTTTGGATAGCGAAGGCATCCGGAAGGCTCAGCGGGCTTTGTTCAGCCAGCTTCAACCGCAACATATAGAGGAAACTCTGAGTGAGGAAGTGATCGCCGATCATCAGCTGATCCAGCGCTACAAGGCTTTTCAGCAAATCCATTTTCCCGACAGTGCAGAACTTTTGCGTAAAGCAGAATTTCGTTTGAAGTTTGACGAGCTCTTTTATATCCAACTGCGGTTACTCCGTCTTAATAAAGTAAGGGCAAATACTGTTCATGGCTTTGTATTCCCAAAAGTAGGAGAAACGTTTAATAATTTTTTCTCCAAACACCTTCCTTTTGAATTGACAAATGCTCAGAAGCGTGTTTTAAAAGAGATCCGTATCGACATGGGTAGCGGAAGGCAGATGAATAGATTGCTGCAGGGGGATGTGGGAAGCGGTAAAACATTGGTGGCGCTCATGAGTATTTTATTAGCCATTGATAATAATTTTCAAGCCTGTATTATGGCTCCTACCGAGATTCTGGCGCAACAACACTTCGCGACCTTTAAGACCTTCTTGAAGGAGATGGATGTTCAGGTAGCCATCCTTACGGGTTCTACGAAAACAAAAGCACGAAGATTAATTCACGCGCAGTTATTAAGTGGTGAAATAAAAATTCTGGTCGGTACACACGCTTTGATCCAAGACATCGTTCAATTTAAAAATCTCGGACTGGTAGTGATTGATGAGCAGCATCGTTTTGGAGTTGCACAAAGAGCTAAACTTAGAGACAAGAATACGAGTCCTCCTCACATGCTGATTATGACTGCAACGCCTATTCCAAGAACGCTGGCGATGACCTTGTATGGTGATTTGGATACCAGTATTATTGACGAACTGCCACCCGGAAGAAAACCGATTAAGACAGTGCATTACATGGAGAGTCAGCGTTTGCGGGTATATGGATTTATTAAAGAAGAAATTGCTTTGGGCAGGCAGGTTTATATTGTTTATCCGCTAATTAAGGAAAGTGAAAAAATGGATTATCAAAATCTACAGCAGGGTTACGATAATCTAATTTTAGAGTTTCCGACACCGCAGTACCAGGTGAGTATTGTGCATGGCAAATTAAGCAACGAACAAAAAGAGTTTGAGATGCAGCGGTTCATAAAAGGAGAAACACAGATCATGGTTGCTACCACGGTGATTGAGGTGGGTGTAAATATTCCTAATGCCAGCGTGATGGTAATTGAAAGTTCAGAACGGTTTGGCTTATCACAATTACATCAATTAAGAGGCAGGGTAGGGCGTGGTGCGAAACAAAGTTATTGCATTCTTATGACCGGATATAAGCTTGGTGCCGACAGCCGGCTGCGCGTGGAAACCATGGTGCGCACCAATGATGGATTTGAAATTAGTGAAGTAGATCTTAAATTACGCGGACCGGGAGATATTGAAGGAACCCAGCAAAGTGGTGTGATGGATCTGAAGCTTGCTAATCTTGCGCAGGACGGACAGATACTGCAACTGGCTCGTCAAACAGCACTAACACTTTTGGATGAAGATACAAATCTCGAAATGGAAAAGAACAAAGTTTACATAGAACAGTTAGCCTTGCAACAAAAAAATCGTCAGAACTGGAGTAAGATAGGCTAGGGCTTATTTGTCAGTGTTTTTAGCTAACCTTATTTTAAAAGAAGTAAATCAATTTATTCCGGTTACAAAGATGGTAATACCTTTCGTATGAGGTTATGTGCCGCTTTAACCTATATGCTGAAATGAAATTTTATTTTTTGCTTAATTTGCAAATAATAGAAAAAAAAATCATGAAGCAACTGGACCCCTACTTTCATTAAACGAACCCCACTTATCGTTAAATTTTAGGCCCTGATCGTAGAAAGTACGCAACTTGTCGCAAAAAATCTGTCTTTTTGTAAGTTTATGTTGCCAGATGTAAGTTTTTAAATACCTTTATGTGTTAAAATATCAAAAATTTATGAAGTATATATTTACCGTTCTGTTAATGGGTGTGTTTTTTGTGGGTTCGGCTCAATCGCCGTTCCTTGTAAATTATCAGGGTATTGCAAGAGATGGGAGCGGAAATACGTTGGCTAACCAGGCAATAACGCTGAAATTCGAAATACTACAGGGCAGTGCAACGGGGTCGGTGATTTATACAGACAATCAAACAGGTATTACAACCAGCTCTTTAGGCTTGTTCTCCACACAAATTGGTAAAAACGGAACCTTAGGCCAGGTAAGCTGGACGGGAGGATCTTATTTTCTGCAGGTTTCCATGGATCCGGCAGGTGGCAGCAACTTAGTGGTGCTTGGGACACAACAAATTGTAAGTGTGCCATTCTCTATGCATGCTCAAACGGTTCCTTCAACCTATACAAATAATATCCTTACCATCGGATCAAAAACACATGCTATCAGCTCTGGTACCCCAATAACCGTTATGGGAACTGGTACAAATGTGTTGGTAGGCGGCGGACCAAGCTATACAGTTTCTTATATGCCACCCACTTTAGCATTAACATCCAACAACGCCAGCATTAGTATAGTTGGAGGCAATGCAGTGGCTTTTCCAGCTTCTATTACGCCAACTATCGCACCTTCAGGAATTGCCACTGTAATAAACGGCGCATCTGTTTACACAGTGGGAGTGCCAGCTCCGGGCTATAACCCCGTTACAGGCGTTTTATCTTTTGGAAGTAATAATACCGTTGTTACTCCAACGCTGCAGTTAAGCGGCGGTGTTTTATATTCAGGACCTTTCAGTAACTCCGTTGCCATTCCGGGTGCTGTCACCGTTGCCGGCTCAGGTCTGGCAAGCGTTTCGGGCGCACCTAACTATGTGGTTAATGTTCCAGCGCCCGTATTAGCTTTATCCCCTAATAATTTAAGTTTAAGTATTGTGGGAAGTAACTCTATCACGCTACCGGCGGCAGTTACCGTTATGGCGCCTGCTTCCAACATCATTACAGTCAGTGGCGGTCCGCAGAGCTATACGGTTTCAGCGCCAACGCCTGTTTATAATGGCACTGTGCTTACTTTAGGTGCAACGAATACAACCATTGCGCCCACCTTATTTTTTAATAGTGTTACAGGAGCTTTAACGTCTGGTGCCACTTCTAATTCAGTGAGCCTTTCCAGCTTTGGACCTTTTGGTCAGGCAGGAAGCACGGTTACCTTAACAACCTTGATTAACAATGTGGCTATCGGACAAAGTGTCGCCGGTGCAAAGTTGGATGTTTTTTCAGGCTCTGTGGGAACTGTTCTTAAAGTAACAGATGGCAGTACAGGAAATACATCTGCAGCAGCAGCTATTTCATCAGGTGGTGCAAAAAGTTTAGATGTTACCAATAACGGAACAAATGGAGTAGGTGGCGCATTCAACTCAGCTACGGGTCCTGCAATTACTGCTCAGAATAACAGTGCCGCATTTGCGGCAATCACAGCGCAGAATACAAACTTGAGTACCGGCGCTTATGCAGGGAGTTTTGTGGGAGGTATTGCCATTCAGGGGAATGGCGCTACAAGCTCTGATTTTGCAATGAAAGTGAATAACAATGCTTCTGCAAACCTTTTAATGGTGCGTAATGACGGAAATATTGGGATTGGTACAAACACTCCCGCTCAAAAACTGGATGTTGCCGGTTCGGTAAAAATTACCGATGGTACGGAAGGTCTTGGTAAAGTGTTTACTTCAGATGCAGCAGGTAAAGGAAGCTGGCAGGCGCTTACAATCACTACCACCGGGACTTTTACCTACCAAACCCTTGGCTCAGTGAATTCAACGCCAAGTACTTTTTCAAATTCGCTTGGATCTTTTACCAAAGTAAACGGGGATACCAAGATTCAGGTGATTGTTCAAACCCACCTGTACGTGGAAGATCTGGTTGGTAATTTCGGTGCCATATTCGAGGTAAGCCTCAACAACGGTGCCAATGTTCAGGCAGTTTCCAATTCAGGAAAGGTAGCCTATTTTATTGATAACGCGGGAGCAACGTTGAACCCACCCGAATACAAATCGGTTACCATTATCGCAGAATTTACCAATATAGCTGCTATTCCGGCCGGCGCTTATACTGTGAAGATGTCTGCGTCCACTTTTGTAGGAAGCGCCACAGGTTTAAGCATGGATACAGGCAACTGGGGAACAAGCAACATTATTGTTAAAGAATACAGATAAACATAAATACGATATTACGATCGACACCTAAAAGGATTAAGACAAATACCCACGAAAAAAAAAGAAAAAAACTATGAAAAAATTATTATTATTCCTGACGTTGCAATTTTTTGCATTAAGTGTATTGGCCCAGGCGCCGCAATTAATAAACTACCAAGGTGTTGCAAGAGACGCTAATGGTGTTGCAATTAAGAACAAGAACATCTCCTTAAAGTTTGAATTCAGGCAGGGTGGGGCAACCTCTCCAGTTGTGTTTTCGGAAACACAGGCACTCACTACGAATAACCTCGGTTTGTTTACTACCCAGATCGGGAAGGTAAATGCTGCGGGTATTACGGCACTTAACTGGCAAGCCGGAACCATGTTCCTCGAATTGTCGATAGATACGACGGGTGGTACCAGCTATATCGGTCTTGGTACACAACAATTGGTGAGTGTGCCTTATGCGATGCATGCTCAGACCGTGCCGTCTACATTCACAAATAATATACTCACCATCGGAACAGGTGCAGGAGCGAGCTCTTACACCATGAGTTCTGTGGGAAGTTCACCAAATACAACACTTACTACTACAGGTGGAGGAGCGACTGTAACCACAACAGGTACCAATACTTTTAACATCGATGTACCTGTCACTACATTTTCTGCCGGTACAAACGTGACGATCCAGGGAACACATCCCAACTATACAATTTCCGCGGTGAGCGGCACAGCAGCTACTACCACGAGTCTTGTTTCTTCAGGAGCAGCAACTACTACCATACTTTCTCCAAACTCTTTTAGTATTAACGTGCCGGTGCCAACGTTTACAAACACAGGGCAAAATATCATAACGGGTACTTATCCTAACTTTACAGTAAATACCCCAACGGTTGCGTCGGGTGCGAGTCCCACCATCGTAACATCGGGAGCCGCTGTAAATACTACCGTTGCGCCAAACTTTTATAATATTAACGTGCCTCAAACCAGTGTCGTTGTAACCTCTACAGCAAATGTAATTGCGGTGACGAATGTAGGTACAAATACAATCAGCATAAATGTTCCAACGGTAGGTGTCACCCAGGGAACCGGTGGCATTAGTGTTACCGGGGCTTATCCGAACTACACGATTTCCAGTTCAGCGGCTGCCGCAAGTCAGACACTCAATTTATTAACGGCCAATACACTTAGCATCAGTAACGGAAACTCGGTAACTATTGCACCTACTTTGGGACTCACCGGGAATACGCTTTCTGTCGGTCCGTCTACAAATGCTATTGCACTACCTACTGTAGGTGTTAGCCAAGGAACAGGTGGCATCAGCGTGACAGGCGCTTATCCGAATTATACCATTTCAGGTGCGGCAGCCGCTGCAAGTCAGACGCTTAACTTATTATCGCCAAACACCCTCAGTATCAGTAACGGAAACTCTGTGACGATTGCACCGAGCCTTGCTCTGAACGGCAACACTTTATCTGTAGGGCCTTCTACCAATGTGATTACACTTCCTGTTCATACGATTACTGGTGTGGGAATAGCTACCGTGACGCCTAATACAGGAACAAACTTTACCGTGAATGTGCCGCCACTCGGAGTGGGAGTAACTAATACGGGAACCAATGTTTCCGTTACCAACGTGGGATCCAATTCTGTTAGTATTAACGTTCCGAGTGTGGCTGTTAGCGGCGGGTCAAACGTCGTTATCGGCGGGGCTTATCCTAACTATATTGTGCATGCCACTCCTACTTTAGACCTGCAAGGTAACACCTTATACATTTCCGGGGGTAACTCCGTGCTCATTCCCACCTCAGGTACGATCGCTGCTGTAAGTACAACGGTTAGCTCCACCGGAGTGGCTGTAACCACAGTGCTTGGACCAAATAATTATAACGTTGACGTTCAGACACCCACATTTACGCCTGCGGGACCAGTAAATATTTCAGGGAGCTATCCTAATTACACAATTAACTCTGTTGCCGCGGCTTCAACCTCAATAACAGGGTTGGGTAGTGCACAAGCTGGACTTATAGCGCCAAATTCTTATACAGTTAACGTTCCAAATCCAACCTTAACGGTGTTACCATCTAACTCATTAAGCATAAATGGCGGAAACTCTGTTTCCTTAACACAAGCTTTAGCAATTACAGGAGGTAGTGTTTTAAGTGTAGGTCCAGCAAGTAACACAGTAATTCTTCCTTCAGCAACAGCGCAAACTATTTCAACCCAAGGTATTGCAACCGTTGTAAATGGTGTTAATAGTGCAACAGTCAACGTTCCAAATCCAACTTTAACGGTATTACCAAGTAAT
>Ga0105046_10006387_pt1 | contig 18612 bp, 16 predicted proteins | sample MAT03_FD_78385 | JGI IMG/M metagenome (GOLD analysis project Ga0105046, IMG submission 78385) | Freshwater microbial communities from Lake Fryxell liftoff mats and glacier meltwater in Antarctica - MAT-03 (megahit assembly) | ecosystem: Environmental > Aquatic > Freshwater > Ice > Liftoff...
AAAACCCTCTGTTCACCCCCAACCAAATCCGCATTTGCGTCCTCCCTAATCTCGTCTAAAACCCCCTGTTCATCCCCAACCAAACCCACATTTGCGTCCTCCCTAATCTCGTCTAAAGCCCCCCGTTCATCCCCAACCAAATCCGCATTTGCGTCCTCCCCAATCTCGTCTAAAACCCCCTGTTCATCCCCAACCAAACCCACAATCAATCCCCCCTCCCCCCCGGGGGAGGGGCCGGGGGAGGGGTCGAGGGCGAGTACTAATCTCCGGCGTTCCGCTCCCACCCCTGCCCATTCAAACAAACCCCTGTACATACTTGCAAACCCTGTTTCCATCAAATCCGGCTCGATGTTCCAGTAGCCTCCGGTTTCAAAAGGTTTCAGGTTAAACTGCCGGTAACGCAACTGAACGCGCACATGCTCGCGACTCAATTCGGTAATGGTGCATTTAATCACCTGATGGTCGAGCACGGTGTCCTGTTCACCGGCAGCAGGGTACAGCACCGCAATGTCGCCGATCCGGAAATTCGCCAGCGGATTGGTTTTGCCGGTTTTGCGGAACACAATCATCGGATCAGCCTGATCGGCGCGATTTTCGACAATTTCCAGGTGACTTAAAATGCAGAAAGCCTGCTGTTTATCGGCAGAACTGCTGCGCCAAAGCGCGGCGTGTCCGTTGAGGCTTTCCACATGCTCTTCACCTGCTTTAGATAGCCACTGCTCGCGGGCGATAAAACCCGTAAACGCATTAAAATACTTGCGCTCCAGTTCGGATAAACCATCATACACGGTTTCAAAACGGGCAAAATCGCGTTGCAAAAAACCTTTGCCGTTTGCGGCCGCACCGCGCAATTTGGCGAATACGGGCGGCCGCTCCTCGCCCGGCCGAATATTGCCCAGCAGGCGTTCGATGGCGAGCAACTGGTTGCGGAGCTGGAGGGCCTCCCATTGTTCCGGGGCGACGGTCGGCGCGAAGCGCAGCTGTTTCATATCTGCACCGGAATACAGGATGTACTTGGCCGGATCAATTTGTTTGCCGAATACCGAGCGTACCAGCAAATCGTACAGCAAGGTCTGGGTAAAATGGCTGCGCTGAATGCCGTAACTATTTGGTTTAAAAGGCGTTCCGCTTTTGAGTTCAACGATCGCCGCTTTTTCTTCGGTCTGGTAAAATAAGTCCAGACGACCCTGAATGCCGTATTGTTCGCTGAAAAAAGTAGGTTCCAGGATGCTGTTGGACGCCTCGATGCCTTGCTGGGCCAGTCCGCCGCCGGGAGCAGCCATTTGCCTCAAGTTCAGGTAATGTTTTTGGGCTTTACCAGATAAGGCGCGCACGTCTTTGTCCGACATCGGAGCGTAGGCGAAGGGCGCCAGTTGAAAGGTTTCGCGAAATAAATCGGCCCACTCCGCATCAGGTTCATTTAGCAAGCGATCGAGGAAAAAATTGGCGATGTTCCCGAGCAACATCGCATCGGTCATTTCGTACGGCAGAAACTTTTTAACCAGGTGGTAATAGGGTTCGGCGCCGGTATCCTTAAAACATTCGGAAATGGCCGAAACGTCCATCAGGAAATCAGGCTCCACCACGATCACTCGGGGGCGGTACGTGCCTTCCCGGTCGATGTCTACTTCCAGCAGGTTGAGGGTGACCGGGAAGCCGAATATTTTACGGATCACCTGGATGGTCGGGTTGAAATTCTCATTCCGATCAGGCATGCCGTAACGCACGCGAACCGTCTCCGAAGGATTTTCTTCATCCAGGGCAATCAGGCAGTTGTGCACGGCGTCGTCGCGAACGGCTACCACGCGGGCGCGGGCTTTGTACTCCCAGATGTCCGATGTGGGAGCAATTTTTATATCTCCCCGGCCTTGTTCGAGGAGGGTGAGGACTTCCTGCGGAACAGCAGCCTGAAACAACACCAATACCGACTCTGCCACGGCTTTTATCCCCAAGGCGGCGTCCGGCCCAGATGCAGCCATTCCATCGCGCACCCTGGCAGCGGTACGGCGGAAGGTGTGGATGACCCGCAGGGTATCAGGCTGAAAATTGAATAAATGACCGGCATAACTGATCCTGGCAAACAAGGTGCTGAAAGCCAGTTGCTCCTGTTTGGTCGCCTCGAAAAAGAGGCGCTCGAGGAGCCCGGATAGCGCCAGGACTTGTTCGCGCGGCGACCAGCTCGCGTGCGTGGCGATCTTAACCAGTTCGTGGTATAGTAAAGGCGCGGCTTCGGGTGGGAGCATGATAAAATGAATCTAGTTCACTCCTTAGTCAACACGTCTATCATAGTAGCCAGCGCTACAAAAATAGGTTCGCGGCCTTCTTTGGTAACCAGGGATTCCGGGTCGTCGAGGTCTTCGGTCACGGCGTCTTCGGCGAAAGCCACCAGGTCTTCCTGTTGGGTATTTTCGAAAAAAGGATCGAGGCGGTCCCGGAATTTTTTCGCCGTGTTGTTTTCCAGCATCTCGTAGTTTCTTTCTTCAGCCTCTCCGATCTCTTCTTCGGAAACTGTAGGGACCGGGCCGCCGTTCGCCTTCACGATCGAGTTCCACGCGATCAGGGCCAGGTATTGCAAATATCCTTTTTCATCTTCGCTCAATAACTCGAACTGTTCGCTGAACAACCAGGCAAAAAGCACCGGCTGCGCTTCGGCCAAGCTTTCCATTCGTTGCTCGTATTGTTCGTCGGACAAACCGTCCAATTCTTCCACGACTTTGTCAATAATTTTTTCCTCGACGAATTTCATGTGCTAATTATTTGAAAATCAAATGTTATTGAATTTAAAGAATTGCAAAAGTACGCCTTTTTAGCCACCCAGGCCAAATAAAAAAGGGCCCTTAGTTCCAAATAAGCAGGCATGGTGCGATCTTCGCCGATTATCATCCCGCCGGTTTGTGACACCCATCAACCTTTTGGCCGAAGTTTTGTAATAACTTATTGGTCCAATGCCGAAATAACACGGTTCGCCCCAACATGTGCGATACCGAAAGCGCTTCGGCACGTCCACACACTCAAACAAATTCAGTCATGCTCCGTGCAGCTTTAGTTGATATGTACAATGGCGAATCCAACCGCGGGATCCCGATCCTTAAAACCATCCTGTCCCGGTACGCCAACGTACTGACTTATGATCATTTCGATGTCCGTGCCAAGAACGAGATTCCCGACCTGTCATACGATATTTATCTTTTTTCCGGCGGGCCGGGCGATCCACTGCTCAATGACGGGCCGTGGTTCGAGCCGTTTTTTGGGTTAATCGAAAACCTATGGCAATACAACTGCCAGGAAGAGGAGCCGAAAAAACACTGTTTTTTTATTTGTCATTCCTTCCAGATGGCTTGCCATCATTTCGGCTTGGGCGAGATTACGCAACGCTATAAAATGTCGTTCGGCACCTACCCCGTCCATAAAACCCATTTAGGCAAAGCCGAGCCGTTTTTTGAAGGCCTGCCCGACCCTTTTTACATTGCCGATTTCCGGCGCTACCAGGTCGTTAGCCCAAGTACTGCCCGTCTGAAAGAGATGGATGCCCATATTCTTTGCCTGGAAAAACTTCGCACGCACGTGCATTATGAACGCGCTGTGATGGCGATCCGGTTTAGCCCTGAAATGATCGGGACGCAATTTCACCCCGAGGCCGATCCGGCCGGCCTGCTGGCCTATTTTATGGACCCGGAACGGAAAGCATTGATTGTGGAAGAACACGGAGAATGCCGCTACGACCGCATGATACGCGATTTAGCCAACCCGCTCAAAATTCAACGGACCTTCGATACCGTTATCCCGGCCTTTTTAGAAAATGCCGTGGAAGAACTGGTGCTTGTTCCCAGTTGGCAGTAGGCTGGGCGCTTTTGAATGCAACTGCCAAATGTAACTGCCCACTGCCTATTGTTATTCGTACCGCAGCGACTCAATTGGGTCCAGCCTGGCAGCCTTGAGCGCCGGGTAAAAGCCCGAAAGCACTCCCACGATCATACATAGGGTAAATCCGAGCGTCATCCAGGCCCAGGGGATCAGAAAACTGCCGCCCAGAAATGGCGTGACGATATTGCCCACCATGATTCCGAGAAAAATACCCACTAATCCACCAAGCTGGCAGATTACGATGGCTTCGGTCAAAAATTGCAGCAGTATGCTGCGTCGGGTGGCGCCAAGCGCTTTGTAAATGCCGATTTCGCGAGTACGTTCCGTTACGCTCACCAGCATGATGTTCATCAGGCCGATGGCAGCGCCGAGCAGCGTCATGAGGCCGATGGCGATGGTGGCCAGGCGGAGGTTGGTCGTATTTTCTTTTAAAATGGCGACAAGGCTATCGCTGCTAAAAACCTCAAAATCATCTTCTTCCCCCGGTCTAAGGCCCCGGATTTGCCGAAACAAGCCCATCGCTTCGGATTGCGACGCGTCCATATCCGTTGCATTGGAAAGGGCGATCACGACTTCATAGTCGGTATTGTTTGTGCCATACAGGCCTTTTACGCTCACTAAAGGCGCATACACGGCCCGGTCGCTGGAGTTATTCATCGAAGAGCCTTTGGAGCGCAGTATGCCCACCACCCGGTAGCGGTTATTTCCGACGATGATGACCTGATCGAGCGCTTTTTCCGGCTTATTTTTGAATAATTTTTTGGCAATATCCAGCCCGATCACCACTTTAGCCTGGCCATCTTCGACCTCAACTTTGGAAAAAGCGCGCCCGAATTCGATGTCGAGTCCTTTTACGTCGAAGTAATTTTCGTCGACGCCCACGAAACCGGTATTGGGGTTCGTTTTTTCTTCATTATACTTTGCGGTGGTATTTCCGGTAGCCCAAAATGAAACCGATACCTTTGCCGGAAAATCATAACGTTCTTTAAATTCCATAGCCTGCCGGTAGCTGATTGATTCGCCCGCTTTCTGACGGCGGCCCTGGCGGTTGCTTTTTACATCGCCCCATTTGCGCTGGAGGCTGAACGAGTTGGCCCCCAGGCCGCTGAAGTTGTCGTTGAGCGAATAGGCAATGGCATCGATGGCCGTCAGGATTCCCACCAATGCCATGATCCCAAAAGCAATGATGAGCAGCGTGAGCACCGAGCGCAACATGTTGGCACGGATGTTCTGAAATGCCATGGTGAGTATTTCACTGAAATGCATATCGGCAGGAGCTTGAGAATGTTTAGGTGGTTTAGCGGGTTTGGAGGACTAACGGTTACAAAGTCAAATGTAAAACATTAAGCGGTTCGGGTCGGGATGATTTGGAAGCAGGTTTTTGTTTACTCGATAAAAACGATCAATTGAAGGACAGACATTTACAAACGGAAAAACCTTTGTTGTACCGCCCGGCCGTTTTTGCGGATTTCCCAGGGCTGTCGGCCGGGCAAAGTACGCGGCACGGCGGGGTCAGCCGGGCGCCTTATGCCACCCTGAACCTGGGGAAAAGTACGGGCGACGATTTAGCCGCCATCGTCGAAAACCGTCTGCGTTTTTGTGCCGCTCTGGATTTCCGGCCGGAGCACATGGCGTGGTCGATACAAATGCATGGAGATCAGGTTCGGCATGTTTCGGCGCCCGGTGGCACGGAAGGATTCGATGCACTGGTCACCGACCGCCCGGGTATTTTGCTCACTGTGTCGGTAGCTGATTGTACACCCATCCTGATCTTTGACAAAAAACACCGGGCAATAGCCGCCATTCATGCCGGCTGGCGGGGTACGGCTTTGCACATTGTAGGAAAAACGCTCCGTCAAATGGAGCATCTGTTCGAAACCCGGGCCGAAGATTGTTTTGCATACCTGGGCGCCTGCATCGACGAATGCTCCTTCGAAGTAGGGGAAGAGATAGCCGCTGCTTTTGACGATACTTTCAAACGCTTCGATCCGGCCCGGCAAAAATTTTTTGTAGACCTCAAGCAAGCCAACGCAGCACAATTGCGGGCTTTCAGCGTGCCCGATGAACAGATTGAAATCTCGCCCTTTTCCACCGTTCTGCACAACGACGACTATTTTTCGCACCGCTTGGAAAAAGGCATCACCGGTCGTATGCTGGCGGCCATCGGGATAAAGTCCGATCCATAGCGCCTTAAGGGCCCGAAGGAACTTATTCGGCCATTTTTGGTTTTTAGAGCCTTCCCTGTCTACCTTTGGCGTTTATTTCCAGCTCCGGATGCTCCCCCTGGTTTTAAGAACTTTCAGAGACCTTAATCATGGCAAAAGAGAAACAGAAACAAAAGATAGAGATCAAAAACCGCCGGGCCTCGTACGAATACCATTTTGAACAGGAGTACGAAGCGGGCATCATGCTCACCGGAACGGAAATAAAAAGCATACGGGCCGGCAACGCCAACCTGAGCGACGCATATTGTATATTCGAACAGGGCGAACTCTGGGTGCGGAATCTCTATATTGCTGTGTATGAACTCGGTACCGACAATAACCACGAACCCCGCCGAACCCGAAAACTGCTGCTTCGCAAACCGGAATTGCGTAAAATGCAGCGCCGCGTAAAAGAAAAAGGATTCACCATTGTGCCCTATAAACTCATCATCAACGACCGCAGCTTTGCCAAACTGATCATAGAATTGTCCTCCGGCAAAAAATCCTACGATAAACGCGAAACCATCAAGGCCCGCGACGACAAACGGAGTCTCGATCGCTTGAAAAAGATAAAACTCTGATCCAGGGGCAGTAGGCAGTAGTACTTAAAGGAGCGCCTTGCCTACTGCCTGCTACCAACTGTTCATAAAATGTCCCGCAGCATCGCCCATTTCCTCTCCTACCTCGGCCACCCTTTGCTGGTGCTGAGCTATATGTTGCTGCTTCTCATGGCCACCAATCCCTTCGCATTCGGAGTCAGCAGCCTCGCCGATCAGAAGGCCGTTGTGCTGGCCCTGTCGGTTTTCGGCACCACATTTCTGATCCCGGGGCTTGGCGTCGCCCTGATGAAACCGCTTGGGCTGATCAAAAGCCTGCAAATGGAAGATAAGATGGATCGAACCGGTCCATATATCATCTGTGGCGTGTTTTATTTATGGTTGTTCAAAAACCTCTTGTCTGGCGGTTACACACCAGTATTGTATTCAAAATTTGTTCTGGGCGCCACCATCGGCCTCTTTCTTTCATTTTTCATCAATATTTTTACCAAAATCAGTGCGCATGCCGTCGGTATGGGCGGTATGGCGGTCATGGTATTGCTGATGGTCCTGCAATGGAGTAATGCCGCCTTACCCCTGCCAATGTTTGGGGGAGTGCTGGAAATCAATCTTTTATCTGTAATGGCTGTGATCATCCTCCTGGCGGGATTGGTCGGTACGGCGCGACTTGCCTTGAAAGCGCATGAACCGCCGGATTTATACCTTGGATACGCAGTAGGCATCGCCTCGGTGCTGCTGGCAAATGTGATCTTGTAGAATCTTATCGCTCAAGCCACTCCCTTAAGATGGTATGGTAATGCTTAAATTCCTCGAGGTTATTGTGGGAGCCGCCCTCGATCGTCACGAACAAATCGCCCGGCTTTAAACCGGCTTTTAACCGGGCAGCGGAGGCATAAGGCACCACCCGGTCGCGGGCGCCATGGAAAATCAGGACAGGCATAGTGGCTTGTGCGAGGTGTTCATCGTTCGGAAACCGGAGTGTGGGTTCAAAAGTAAGATCATCTTGGCGCAAATGACTGGAAATCAGTCCTTTGATGTTATCGAAAGGCGTTTCCAGGATCATCATTTTAGCCGGAAAACGCGCCGCCAGCCAGCTTGCAATGCCCGAACCAAGCGAACGGCCGTAGAGCACGATCTGCTCCGCCGGATAACGTTCGAGCAGGCGTTGGTAAAACAAGTGGGCATCTTCAAAAAAACGCTGTTCATCGGGTTCTCCGCTGCTTTTTCCATAACCCCGGTAGTCTGGCGCCACAAAATCGTAGCCCATTTCCGTAAATATAGCATGCTTGGCGCCCCAGCGTTGCAGGTTGTCGCGGTTGCCGTGGAAATACAGCACCACGCCACGCGCCGCCCGCTTCGCCGCCGGAAACGACAAAGCATGCAGACGCTGCCCGTCAAGGGTGTCAAGCCATAATTCCTCGAAAGACGCTTCGAACTGAAATTCATAGTCCAAAGCCAGTTTAACCGGCCGGAAAAGCGCCTTTTTTAACAAATAATCCGTGAATTGCATCTCACCTTTAAAAATTCATCATTCCTTTCGCCCGCTCCCGCAACACGCCCTTATCCACCTTACTTTGCCGCCCCCTGCGCGGAAGGTTTTCAAACACGATCCGATCAGGCAAAGCTTCCCGGTCAATAGAAAAAGGCCCCGATTCAAGCGCCAGGCGCAATTTGGCCTCCGTTATGGCCTGCATCGTTTCCACAAAAAGGAAAACAATCTCGTCTTGCCGTTTTTCGTCGAAAACGCCTACAAATGCCGATTCCACCACGCCCTGGATACGGTTCACAGTGGGTTCGTATAAACCTGGGTACAGGTTAAAATTTCGCCGGATCAGCATGTCTTTTTTACGCCCTGTTAAGACCAATCGCCCGTTTGTATCGAGAAAACCGAGGTCGCCCGTGGCATGAAACGGATCCCGGCCGGCCAGGTGCAGGTAGCGGCGGTATAACTGCGGCGATTGTACAAAAATCTCGCCGTCTTCGCCAATCCTGATCTCCACGCCGGGTCTGGGCAGCCCAACTACGTCGCCTGAATCGGTGGGCAGCTGCGCTTTCTGCCGGCCGTCGATCGTGGCTACAATCAAATTTTCCGTCATGCCATACATACAGGTAAGTTTGGTGTGTGACGGCGCCAGCGGTAACAGGCGTTCCAGAAAAGAGCGGTACACCGGCGCTGAGCCGAAAAACAACTGTTGCAGGCATTCCGGCAAGCATCGCCCCTCCCGCTCGCAGTGTTCCATCAGGGGCAGATAATCGCAAGGCGGGCTGAATAGGGTCGTAATGCCGTGTTTTTCAATAAATTTTAATTTCCAGGCGGGTGAACTGCGGTAATCCCACAAATGGGCTTCCACACCTGCATTCAACCCGATCAGGGCAAAATAGGGCAGGTGGGTGGCGATGCGGCGGTTGCCGGCGCTGCGCAACATATCGGCAATCTGCAAGATACTGGCCGTAAGCGCGCCGATGCTGTGCACCACACCTTTGGGGGTAGCGGTCGTACCGGACGTATAGGTGATAAGAAATTCATGGTCGTCGGGCAGCGCAATGACGGCCTCCTCCTTCGGCAAAGGGGCATTCTCCAAAGTTCGAAGCCGCGTATGCTGCTGAAAAACAGGCAGCCGGGGGCCGGTAACAATGATGCGTAAACCCGGTGTGCGAGGGAAATACGGACCGTTTTTGGAAAACCAAAAATAGAGGCGGCGAAGTAAAGGGCGTTCCTGCAATAAAAGCAGACGGGAATCCACAAAAGCCCATTGCGGCTGGAGCTGTCGCAGTTTTTCGCGGTAATTGTCGCGGCCCATCTCCGGGTCAATGACCGCCAGGCGAATACCCGTCATCATGGCTGCATATACGATTTTGATAAACCCTGCATCCGGTTTAGCCGCTAAAACGGCCGTATCCCCGGCTTTTACACCCAATTGCCGCATTCCGGCGGCTAAGTGCGCACTACCCTCCAGCAAGGCGCCGGTAGTGAGGCGCATATCGCCTTCCGCAACCGCGATTGCTCCAGGCGGCATGCTGCGGAGAACAGCTAAGAGCGGCGTATCCATAGGGCGGTTTTACTGTAATTTTTCATTCGTTTTATGGCGCTCCGCATCGCGCCTGGTCTTTTTCTCCAAACTTTTTTGCAAGGCCTCATTCAAATCGACGCCGGTTTGGTTGGCCAAACAGATCAGCACGAACAGCACGTCGGCCATTTCATCAGCCAGATCGGTTTTGGCCGTGGCAGCCAGCTCGGGCGTCTTGAACGATTGCTCGCCGTACAAACGGGCCATCAAACGGGCTACTTCGCCCACTTCCTCCATCAGAATGGCCGTGTTGGTGAGTTCCGAAAAGTACCGAATGCCGATGGTCTTGATCCAGTGGTCAACGGTTTGTTGCGCTTCCTGTATGCTCATGATTCGTTCTAATTATGTCCGTATCGTGGTGGGAACAACGTGCGCGTACCCGAAAATCACCGGCGTAACTGATTTATCTGCTCCATCGCCTGTTTAACCAATTCCTCTTCTGCCAGATAAGGCACGGTTACCTGCAAATCCGGGTATGCGCTCATCGTACGCCTGATGGTCGACAACGCGTGTGGGTTGCGGGCCCAGGCCCGGCGGGCAATGCCGTTGTTCACGTCCCAAAACAACATCTGATGCAGGCGGCGCGCACTGTCGGCCGAGCCGTCGAGCACCATGCCGAAACCGCCATTGATCACCTCGCCCCAGCCCACGCCGCCGCCATTGTGCAGGCTGACCCAGGTGGCTCCCCGGAAGGCGTCGCCAATCACGTTTTGCACCGCCATGTCGGCTGTAAAACGCGATCCGTCGTAGATATTAGCCGTCTCGCGGTAGGGTGAATCGGTGCCGCTGACATCGTGGTGGTCGCGCCCGAGTACCACCGGACCGGCCAGCTCGCCCCGCCCGATGGCGTCGTTAAACGCCTGGGCGATCAACATCCGGCCCTCGGCGTCGGCATATAAAATCCGGGACGCAGAGCCGACGCGCGGGATGTTCTTTTTGGCATTTTTGATCCACAAGAGGTTGTCCTGAAGCTGCCCTTTTATGGCTTTTGGCGCTTTTTTGAGCATGGTTTTCAAGACCTCCGCCGCGATTTTATCGGTTTTATCCTGGTCGCTCTTTTTACCCGAACAACACACCCAGCGGAAGGGCCCGAACCCGTAGTCGAAACACAAAGGGCCCATGATATCTTCCACGTACGAAGCATAGCGGTACGGGGAGGCGCTGACGCTGATCTCTCCCGGGGCAAGGGGTTTCGTGCCCGGCTTGAATACGTCGGCCCCGGCGTCGCCGGCTTCTTTGAGGAATGCATTGCCGTAATCCCAAAAATAGGTACCACGTTCGGCCATCGTGTTGATCGCGTCGACCTGGCGGCGCAGCGATTTGGCGACGGCGTTCATAAATGCGGGCTTGTCGGTATTCAGCAGGCGTTTAGCTTCCTCAAATGTGTATCCCACCGGCGTATAGCCAAGGTCGTGGATGTTGTGGCAGGAGGTTTGATCCGAACCGAGTTCAATTTTGACCTGGTCGCGCGCGAAGCGTTCCCACAAGTCCACGATATTGCCGTGGTAAATCAGGGCCACACCTTCGCCCTGTAGGCGGCATGTTTCCATACGCGCAATCAGTTCCGTCAGATCGGTGTACACATTGCTGCGCAGGATGTAGCCGTCGGCAATGCGCTGTTCCACGGCGTCGCCGTCGGTTTCGGCGATCACGCCTACGCATCGGGTAATCACGGCGGCGGCGGCTTGCGCCCCCGACATGCCCCCCAGTCCGGAAGTAACGTATACGACGCCGCGCAGGTCGTCTTTGCCCAAGCCATGAATCCGCCCCGCATTCAATAGCGTGATCGTCGTGCCGTGTACGATGCCTTGTGGTCCTATGTACATATAGGAACCCGCCGTCATTTGTCCGTATTGGGTGACGCCGAGGGCGATGAATTTGTTCCAGTCTTCTTTTTTGGAATAATTCGGGATCATCATCCCATTGGTAACCACCACCCTGGGGGCATCGGTATGCGAGGGGAATAAACCCAGCGGGTGGCCGGAATACATGACGAGGGTTTGTTGTTCGGTCATTTCGGCTAAATACTTCATTGTCAGCCGATACTGCGCCCAATTCTGAAATACGGCCCCGTTGCCGCCGTAGGTAATCAATTCTTCCGGGTGTTTAGCCACCTTCGGGTCCAGGTTGTTCTGGATCATCAGCATAATGGCCGCAGCCTGTTGCGTCCGGCAGGGATACTCGTCGATCGGCCGGGCGCGCATGGCGTAGTCGGGGCGGAAACGGTACATGTAAATACGGCCGTAACGCTCCAGTTCTCCGGCAAATTCAAGGGCCAGTTCGCTGTGCCAGGCCGGGGGGAAATAGCGCAGCGCATTTTGCACGGCGAGTACTTTATCCGAATCGCTCAACACACCATCGATCACCCTTCGCGGGGCGTGGCTGTGGGCGGGATCGGGCGGCTTGGGCGCCGGTAGACGTTTGGGTATGCCGGAAAGAATCTGGCGTTGAAAGGCGGTGTGCTGCGAAGCCATATGGTGTGCTGCGTAAATTTTAGGGCAAAGATAGGCCAGGCTATTTCTCAATTACCCGACCCGGCCCGCTTTTTCCTTTCCCGTACCGCTGCCGCAAATACGTTACTATTATACCGGCAACGCCAGACATGCCGGCTTTCTCCCCAAAACAAAACCACCAGTCCGGCCGCCAGGCTTGCATAATGCACCCACAAGGCCCTCTGATCATGTTCGGGGAAAAAAGGCTTAACTACAAACAACTCCAGACCAACGAACACCGCCGAACACAGGATGAGCGCCAGGGCCACCGCGCGGGCGGTCATCAGCCAGGCCGGCTTCCGGCGAAGCATACATTTGTTCAGCAAACGCAGGTAAGTCGTATGGTAGGGATGAATTTTTATCAATTCCCGCATCACATGTTCTGCCGGGGCATATTCGCGAAGATAGTAAAGAGAGACGGCTTTGTCGTATAAAATCCGGGCATAAATATCCTCCCCGCCCCAGGTATCGAGGTTTTGCATAATGATGGTCTCGAGCAGAAAATCGCACATCACTCCGTGTTTTCCGAACTGCATCGTTTCGAACAGGGCATTTGTATAGGTGAACGTGCAATCGAAATATTCTTCAAAATCCAGCGCCCGGATACCTTCCTCATACTGCTCGTAAAACCGTACCGTGCCATGAAAGTCCTGGGCTTCAATGGCTTTGAAATTACGGTACAATCTGAGCCGGTTGGCCGGGAGAAATTGCATGCGAAACAGGTATGGCGTTTGCCGGTGAACAGGATGGTTTATGGCGCTCAAAATTAACAGAAAACACCACGCCAAACGAACGGTTTTTAAGACCGTTTGGTTTTTAAATCTTCAATATTTTTACCAGTAAACCCGTTTTCATCCGCGGCTCAAAATAAGTGCTCTTCGGCGGCAAACTTTCTCCCTGATCGGCTAAGTGCATCAAGTCTTCAAATGACACAGCGTAAAGCATAAAACCGATACGGTCCTCGTGGTCGTTTACTAATTTCCGGATACCGTCGGGGCCCTTGCTACCTTCTACGTAGATTATGCGCTTGTCGGTGCGCACATCCTCGATGCCGAGAATATCCCGGAGTACAAATTCGTTCAACAGTGTAGCGTCCAGCAATACGCGGTCCGGAGGAAACCGGCTCAGCAGCTCCGGTTTCCAACGCAGTTTAAACCACTCATGCTGTAGATACAGGATCACTTCATGTTTGTGCCCCGCTTTACGCCGCCTGCCTTTCAATTTTTCCATGTCGAATAAAGCGGATAATTCCACCATAAAATGCGCCGGGCTAATGTCTTTCAACCCGGCCACAACGCGGTTATAATCAAGGATATCCAGCTGATCTGAAGAAAAAAAGGCGCATAGCAGGTTGCTAAAATCGTATTCCGGTTTTTTATCTTTCATCTGTTCGTGCAGCATCGCAATCGCCGTGGTCCTATGGTGGCCGTCGGCAATATAGGTGGCCTGCACGTGGGTGGCAAACAAGTACTGTAGTCGGGCAATATCCGTTTTTTCCGTCACCGCCCAGACGCGGTGAATCTGATGGTCTTTTATAAAATTGGTGCTGAAAAGCGGCGCCTCGGCCTGGGTAAAATCAAGTAACCAGCGCGTGATATCGGGCACAGGCGGATAGGTAAGCAACACTGCTTTCAGCAAAGCATTCCAGCGCAAAAACAATTCCATCTGGTGCTGTTCGCGGGCATCGAGGGTTTTTTCGTGCTTTTTGATCTTGCCGGCAAAATAATCGTCCACCGCATCGAGCGCGACCAGGCCGGTATGCAGACCTGTTTTGCTCTCAATCTGGTAAATATACAGGGCGTCCTGCGGTAGATGTTCATATAAACCGAGACCTTGAAACGCTTGGAACTCATTTTTCGCATCGCTGCAAAAGGCGTCGGGCGACGCGATAGCATCGAAGTTCGGGTAAAGGGCCTTAAAAGGTAGAATCTGCATACGGGTGAGCGGTTATGGCAGCGCAAAGGTAGGGCTTTTCAAAATGCTGCTTCCGGCAAGGGAATTAGTAAAAAAATCTTCGACCTTAGCGTCCGGATTTTTTGAAACCCCGGTCAATAAAAATCGCTTTTTGACGATATAGTACGCTCCCCCCATTGCCATCCAAATTTATGCAAAATCGATCCGCCTTACTTTTTCTGCTATTGTGGTTTGCCGGCAGCCTGTCGGCCCAATCCGTCAGCCAATTGGAAGCCAACCTGAAACGGTCCAATTCAAAGAGCGAAAAACTCAACATCACGTACCAGCTGGCTGAAAAGCTCCTGCCTTCCAATCCGGTAAAAGCTGCTGATTATGCGCAACAAGCCAACCAGCTTGCTACGGAAATCGGCGACAAGCGCAAAGAAACCGATGCGGCGTTTCTAAGCGCCGAAGGCATGTACCGCGCCCGCAACTACAAAGACGCTGCCATGCGCTTCAACAGGGCCTGGAATACGGCGCGCAATTACGGGTTGCGCGATGTGGCGCTCAACTCGGCCGAAAAACTCCAGGATATTGCCATCAAACAAAACGACCTGCGCGAAGCCCTCAAGTGGAGCCGAGAAACCATCAACTACCTCAAAGAGGTGGGAGGCAGCGCGCGCAGCGGCGGAGAGGGACAACGCCGGATCGAAAACCAATTGGCCGTGGCGGAAGCGGAAAACAGGGCGCTGAAAGACCAACTGGCATCCCTGAGCGGTCAAAGCCAGAACCTCGCCACGACCTACCAGGAGCAGTTGAAAATCGTGGAGGAGAAAACACAGGAGGAACTCAGCCAGAAGAACGCCGCGATATCCCAGATATCCCAGGAAAAACAACGCACCGATTCGCTGATGCGCTTCAAAGTCAAACAGCTGGATTTCCTGACCAAAGAACAGATGATCGATTCCGTGGTACGCGCGCGGCAGGAACGCGAAATAGAAGCCCAAAAAGCCCGGATCGCCGAAGCCGACCTGGCGCGGGAACAAAGCGAATACCTCCGCAATATCCTGGCGCTCTTAGCCGGTTTCGGGGTAGTTCTGGGCGGTTTGTTCTACCTCCGTTACCGCGCCAAACGGCGAACGGCGGATGCGCTGACCGACAAAAATAAACTCATCGAGGAGGAACAAAAAAGAAGCGACGCCCTGTTGCTCAATATTTTGCCGGCCGCGATCGCGCAGGAACTGAAAGCCCGCAACAAAGTTGCCGCCCGAAAATATGAACAGGCAACCGTTATGTTTATCGATTTTAAAGGATTCACCGGCGTTGCAGAACGGCTGAGCCCGGAAGTACTTGTAGAAGAGCTGGATTATTGCTTTTCTAATTTCGACCGCGTCATCAGTCAATACCGCATCGAAAAGATCAAAACCATCGGCGATGCCTATATGTGCGCCAGCGGCCTGTCCGATATGAATGCCAGCCCTTCCGACATGGTCAAGGCAGCCCTTGAAATACAGGATTTTATGCTGGGTCTGAAGGCCGACCGGATGAGCCGGGGTATGCCTTATTTCGAAGCCCGGGCTGGTATCCATGTAGGTCCGGTGGTGGCCGGTGTGGTAGGCACCACTAAATTCACCTACGACATCTGGGGGGATACGGTGAACATCGCTTCCCGTATGGAAGAAGCCTGTGAACCGGGCCGGGTTAACGTCAGCGAAGACGCCTACTGGCTGGCCAAATACGAGTTCGAATGGCTCCATCGGGGTAAAATCGCAGCCAAAAACAAGGGCATGATGGATATGTATTATGTAACTGCGATGAAAATGTATTGAAGGGGCTTAGGAGGGTTTAGAGCAGCGCTGCCCTAAACCCTCTAAACCCCTCTAAACCAACGTATGAACCACCGCTCAACGGCCTTAATCAAGTATCAACACTCCGGCCGCCTCAAACGCCAGCTCGCGTTTTGGTTCGGTGATCGCGTCAATTTCCGCTTGTGATTTTTTAGCATCTTCGGCGTAATGGCGCAGAACATCCACAGGGGTGGTTTCTACGATCGCATAACCGTCGATCACGACCTTTTTGCCGGAAAGATCTTTCGGCATAAAAAAGGCGTAGTCTTTGAAGGTTACACGCATTTCCGGCGTACCAGGCTGGTCGGATACGATGGTGATCCAACAGCCCTTTTTCTGGCATACTTCATGAACTTTGCCCGTCACCTTTGCTGGCATCGAGTCCACCGCAGTCATTTTGGGCAGCAGCTCGTCATACGTGATCGCCTGATCGGCGGTGACGGCGGTGCCGAATGATTTTTGTGCGGTATTTTGGCTGGTACCGCAGGCGGCCAAAAGCAGGCCTGCGAAAATGCCGGGAATCAGATTTTTTAACATGACTTTAAAAAAAATTATAAATTGTTGAATGTCAAAATATTGGATGTCAAAATGCGGCAGCAAATTTACGAATTTAAATGAAAGCAAATATGTATGGCACAATATTAGGTTAGTAAAATTGTTCTTGAAATCGCTAATCCGCCCGGGCAAACCCGACAAACCACCCGTGCCGCTTGGCACAAACAACAAAAGGCTTTAAAAAGCCTTATTTTTTGCGATTCAGGGATCTCTTCACGAGTTTAATCAATTCTATACTGCTTGCACCCTTCTTTTACTCGCATCTTTAGCAACAACAATCAAACCTGTCTCACAATGAAGGGTCATAATCTTTTTTTCCACCTGTTTTTCTCCGTTCTTCTCTTAGTCGTAAGTGCGCAGACGCTCTCCGCTCAATGTATCAGCGGCAATTGCCAAAACGGAACCGGCACCTACCGATATGCCGGCAACTCCAAATATATCGGACAGTTCGCCAACAGCCTGCGCGAAGGCAAAGGTAAAATGACATTTTCCAACGGGAATGTATACGACGGCCAGTTTGTGCGCGGCCGTATGCAGGGCCAGGGCTCTATGGCATACCTCAACGGCGATAAATATGTCGGCCAATGGTCGGGCGATCAGCCGAATGGCAAAGGCAAATACTTCTTCAAAACAAAAGAACGCTACGAAGGCGATTTTAGAGTCGGCGAGTTCGACGGTGTAGGAACGATGTACTATCCTGATGGCGCTTATTACACCGGCAGCTGGAAATCCAACCGTAAAAATGGCCCCGGCAAACTGGTAACCCCTGATGGCGATATCACCCAGGGCAACTGGAATATGGGCAAATTGCTGAATAATAACAGCTCGGGCGCCGGTAACAGCGGCCCGATGGCCCAGAATAAACCCGCCAACACCGGCAAACCAAGCAGCGCCAATAAACCGAATGCTGGAAAACCAGACATCGGTGGCTTGCGCAATTGTGGTACAGACTACTGCCGCAGCGGCCAGGGTTACTACGATTATCCCGATGGCTCCCGTTGGGTTGGGGAGTTTAAAAGCGGCGTACCAAGCGGCCGCGGCGTGTGCTATTACGTGAATAATGACCGCTATGAAGGCGAATGGGCCAATAACGCCCCGTACGGCGAAGGCATTATGTATTTTGCCACCGGGCGCGCTTACGGTGGCGTTTGGGTAAATGGTTCCCTCATCAAAGAAACCGATTCCCAGGAAGATATTCCCGCAGATCCGGTGCGGATGGATAATAACCGAAATGTAAAAATCTGGGCTGTAATCGTGGGCGTCGGCCGCTATACCGCCATGCCGTCGCTTAAGTTCACCGACGACGATGCGTACCGGGTTTATTCCTTCCTGAAAAGTCCGGAAGGCGGCGCATTGCCCGACAACCAGATTGCAGTATTGGTCGATGAAGCAGCCACCCGCCAGAACATCCTCAATACGATGCGTCAGCAATTTTTGAAAGCCGATGCCAACGACGTGGTGCTGCTCTATTTCAGCGGTCACGGCCTCGATGGGTGCTTCCTGCCGGTAGACTACGACGGCTACAACAATAAACTGCGGCATGAGGAGATCAAACAGATCTTCAAGCAGAGCAAAGCCAAACACAAACTTTGTATTGCCGATGCTTGCCACAGCGGTTCGCTCAATTACGGCAACGGCGCATTAGCCGCTAAAGGACCCGTACCGGCTTCGCTGGAGCGCTACTACCAGGCCTTTGAAGACGCCGATGGCGGTATAGCCCTGCTTATGTCTTCCAAAGCCGAAGAACTCTCACTCGAAGACCACGGCTTGCGGCAGGGCGTGTTTACCTACTACGTGTTGCAAGGGCTCAAAGGTCGCGCCGATGCCAACAGCGACTACCTGGTTACCATCAAAGAATTGTATAACTACGTGTATGCCAAAGTACGGGACTATACCGCCGGAGTACAAACACCGGTGCTTACCGGCGACTTCGACGATGCAATGCCCGTGGCATTACGGCGTAATTGATTGGTTTAGAAAAGGTTTAGAGGGTTTAGAAGTGGGCTGTTAAAAAGGGGACTATTTCTTCCTCCCATTTTTGAAACTGCTATCATTTTATTTTTCCGCTCTGGCTATGTTTTTTCAAACCAAATCCGTATCTTAGAGAAGTAACGGCGTCAAGCGGTTAAATA
>Ga0105046_10006388_pt1 | contig 18611 bp, 17 predicted proteins | sample MAT03_FD_78385 | JGI IMG/M metagenome (GOLD analysis project Ga0105046, IMG submission 78385) | Freshwater microbial communities from Lake Fryxell liftoff mats and glacier meltwater in Antarctica - MAT-03 (megahit assembly) | ecosystem: Environmental > Aquatic > Freshwater > Ice > Liftoff...
ACGAAAGGCCTAACAAAATTGCCACCAAGCCAAGGGGGAAGGCGGTACAAACGGGAGAAGATCCGTGGACGGGGGGCCATTGGTGCCCGTAGGATACCGCAACTGTGCCTGGGTCCGTTTTTTCCTTATCTAGAAATTATCAACGCGCGACGCGCTTGGCCCCCTCACGGCCATTTCGTTGCGACTGGCCGCGGGCAACCGTCATCGCGCTTTGCTTGGGTGCTGCGGGTGCATTGGTGTCGGCGTGTGCCTCTGACGACGGGGCGGGAGCCAACGTCAACTATTCAGCGACGGCCCGCCAGAATTACGACAAAGGCGTTGCAGAGCTCGCGGACGAGAATTACTTGGAAGCAGACAAGTACTTCCGCTTCGTCAAATCGAAGTTTCCCTTCTCAAAATACGCAGTGTTGGCCGAGCTGGGGTTGTCCGACGCAAAATTTCAGAGGGGCGAATACCAAGCTGCCATCGACAGCTACAAGAGCTTCATTCGACTACACCCAACCCACGAAAAAGTAGAAGATGGGTACGCAGCTTACCGGATCGCCCAATGTTACGTAAAAGACATGCCGGAGGATTGGTTGATTTTGCCTCCTGCTGCAGAAAAAGATCAGTCCGCAGTTAGAGACGCTGTGCGGGAGTTGTCGGACTTTCTCGACAAATACCCTGATTCGAAATATGTAAAAGTGGCGACATCGGACCGCCGGGAAGTGGTTCGACGCTTGGTGGAACACGAAGTGTATGTCGCGCGTTTTTATCTCGACCAAGGATTCCCGAAGGCAGCGATCTTGCGGCTTACAGGGGCGATCGAAAAGTACCCTACCTCGGATCGAGAAGCGGAGCTGCTGCTTACTTTGGGTGAAACGCAACTTGAAATGGGCAACGCGGGCAGCGCGAAATCTACGTTTGAAAAAGTGCGTGAATCCTACCAGGGTGAAGCACAGGCCCGTCGCGCAGAAGTATATTTAGATTACATTCGCGGCCGCTTCGGGAACTCGCCAGCGGACAAAACGACGACAAAAGCCTCTTCAATGAAGGTGCCATCGAATGGATGACCAAGTTCGCTCGCTGTTGACCCGCGGCAGAGACCACTACCGCGCCGGAGAATACGATCAAGCCGAACGCGTCCTTGCCGAACTTGCAAAAACGCGGCAACCATTTGCAGACGTCTATGAAATGCTTGGCTTCATTCACCACCAACGCGGTGAAATGGAACAAGCCGAAATGATGTTTGAAGAGGCGCTGCGCTTGAACCCGCAATACACAGAAGCCGCCTTGCACTTGGCCGTCACGTACAACGATCAAGGCAAGTATGAAGAAGCTCGCGAAGTGTATGAGCGGGTGCTGTCTGGAAAAGACGCGGCTCCAAAACAAGTGGATAAGTTGATCAAGGGTAAGATCGCCAACATGCACGCCGAGGTGGGGCAAGCTTACCAAGAGATCGGATCGTTTTCGGAAGCCGCTGAAGAGTTTCGTAAGGCTTTGAAACTTTCCCCTGGGTTCCTCGATATCCGCGCGAAGTTGGCATTGGCTCTGCGTTCCGCTGGCAAGAACGCAGAGGCAATAGATGAACTTGAAGCGGTCAAGAAGGAAAACCCCCGCTACATGGCGGTGCGCTTGAATCTTGGCCTCGCTTACTTCTCCGAAAAGCGCTTGGTCGAAGCTGAACGCGAGTGGAAAGAAGTGCTGCAACTTGAGCCGGCAAACCGAATGGCAAAAATGTACCTTGGCCTGATTGCCTCAAAAAGCTAGCGGTAAGCCGCTACGTTATGGCCATTTTTCGCAGCACACCCGAAACGTTCCGCGTAGAAGAAGTGCCCGCTTACGACCCTTCGGGCGAAGGCACACACATCTTCGCGTTTGTGGAAAAGCGGGGCCTCACAACGCCCGAGGCGATCCGCATTTTGTGCCAGGCAGTGGGCGTTGATTCACGCGACGTTGGCTATGGGGGCATGAAGGACAAGAACGCCACCACGTCACAATGGTTAAGCTTCCCGGAGGCCGCAGCGGAAAAACTAAGTGAGCTGCATCTTCCGGATGTTCGGATTTTGAAGCAAATCCGTCACGGCAATAAGCTGCGCATCGGTCACGTTCGAAAGAACCTGTTCGAGGTTCGGTTGACTGAGGTCACTGATTCGCAAAAAGATCGTTTGATTGGCGCATTCGAACGAATCGTGGCCGAGGGCGTTCCCAATCGGTACGGACAGCAAAGGTTTGGTTACGGCGACAACGTGGCCGAAGGCCTTGCCATTTTGGAAGGAAAGCGGAGGATGAACGATCGCCGCAAACGCACTTTACTGATTTCGTCCGTGCAATCGGCTGTGTTCAACCAGGTCTTGGCATGGCGGGTGGAACAAGGCAGCGTGTTGCAAGTGCTGGAAGGAGACGTGCTGCAAAAAGCGCTGACCGGCGGGCTGTTTACCTCGACCGACCACGGGTTGGATCAAACCAGGCTGGAGGAGGGAGAGCTTGTCACCACAGGTCCACTGCCCGGTGCCAAGGCCCCCCGACCAACCGCAGAGTCTCCCGCCGCTGAGCTAGAGGGCCGTGCAATGCAGGCGATTGGTTTGACGGAAGAGTTGGTTGAAAAGAACGCGCGAGACCTTCCTGGGGCACGTCGCCCCCTTTTGATGAAGGTAGAATCGCTCCGCCCTCCTGAGTCCGCAGGAGACATTCTTGTATTGTCTTTTTCGCTGCCTTCAGGAGCGTACGCAACGGTTGTGATCGACGCGTTGCTGGGCTCTATGGCTGAGGCAGACGCCTCGGTCTGACACCTTAAGTCGAAGACGGTTGCCCCTTGCGGCAACTGGCCCGAAACCTGTGCTAAATTTGCCTGGACTACGAGATTCGCCATGAACCTTACTGAAAGATTGCTGTCATTTGCGTTGGTGGGTGCCGAATGGGTTCTTTGGCTACTTATCGTGCTGTCTGTCGTGTCAGTTGCGGTGATGGTTGAAAGAGCCTTTGCTTTGGCCTCACGCGGGCCAGACATGAACGTCTTGACCACAACATTTGCCCAAAGCTTGGCCGAGGGAAAGCTGGAGCAAGCGCGAAAACTCTTGGGAGAGCCCAACGCGCCAGAAGTGAGAGTGGCATTGGCCGGGCTCGCAACCTACGAACGGGGCCGCATTGCAGTTGCTGAGGCTATGGCAAGTGCCAAGTCTCGCGAACGCTTAGACCTAGAACGCTACCTTGGCGTGCTTGGTACCCTAGGCAACAACGCGCCCTTTATCGGTTTGTTCGGCACAGTACTCGGAATCATCAGGGCCTTCGCCGACCTCGCAAAGAACAGCAAGGGCGGCGCGGAGGTTGTGATGTCCGGTATCTCGGAATCCTTGGTGGCCACCGCTGTGGGTCTATTGGTTGCCATTCCAGCTGTTGTGGCCTTCAACATTTTCCAAGGCAAAGTTCGCAGACGGCTTGCGCGCATTGATGCCGTCGCCCACTTGATTCTTTCGGCGCGCGGCGACGAAGGCAGTGAAAACATGGCCACCGCGAGCAAGAAAGCTTAAATCATGGCTGGCGGAATGGACGCATACCCCAATGAAGATGAAGGGGGGCGCATGATCACCGAGATCAACGTCACTCCTTTGGTCGACATTGTTTTGGTCCTGCTCATTGTGTTCATGGTGACGACCACGTACATCGTGAACCCTTCGTTGAAGGTGGATTTGCCTAAAGCAGCATCAGGCAGCGAAACGCAGAAGAGCAGTTTGGGATTGAGTTTGGACAAGGACGGAAAGCTTTATCTGAACGGTGAGCCTGCGACGGAAGAAGCGGTGCTTTCCTTCATCAAAGCCGAACTACCAAAGACGCCCGAGTTACAAGCGGTAATAGCGGCAGACAAAACCGTGCCTCATGGCGACGTGGTGCACGTCATCGACGTAGTCAAGCGTGCAGGTGTTAAGCGTTTTGCCATCAACGTGGAGGCGGCAGGAACCTCAGGTTTCGGGCCGTGACGAGCGACGGCTGTGGCTGGCCCTGCCCACGCTCTTCGATCCGTTTCGCGCATTAGCGCTTTACGGGCGCTTGTTGGCTCATTGGTCCTACACATCCTGTTAGGCACTGCGCTCTTGACCCACAAAAGCACGCCGCATGACCAGCCAGTGGCTGAGCCCATTGAGTTGAGCGTCGTGCAGGCGCAAACACCACCTCTTGTCATTGCGGAAACGGCGCCAGAACCTGAAACAGCGGTGCCCCGAAAGACGATCCCGCAGGTCAAGCCCGCTGACCGTCCCCCGCCAATTGTAGCGACGAAAGCCCCGCCTCCGTCGGTTCCTTTGGCCGCTCTTGCCCCGGAACCAACAAAACCAATTTTTGGGGTTTCCCAGGAAAGCGCTGTGGACGACGCCAACGCTGTGGCCGTGCCCGTTGGCAACACGGTGGCAACCGCACCAAGCAATGAGGGGCCCTTGCCTGCTGTGGCCAGTGCACCAACCGCGACACTCGGTGGGGCCCCGGGGGGAACGGGCTCAACACCTTTTGCGCCTGTTTCCGAAAGTTTTGTACAGCAATGGCCGAGAACACTTGAAGAGATTCAAGCGCCATACCCCGAAGAGGCCCGAAGGGTCGACATGAGGGGAACTGTACGTTTGCGCGTTGGTATCGATGAAAATGGTCGTGTGAGGGAAGTCAAAGTGCTCAAGCGCGTGGGCTACGGTTTGGATGAAGCAGCAACCAAAGCTTTGTGGAAGTTTCGTTTCTCTCCCGCACTGGGACAGGACGGACGTCCCGTACCTTTTCGCATCAACTACAACTACATCTTCAACCCTCCTTCTTAGCGAATGCGAAAATTCATGAGTCCGAATCCTAGACATGAGGCATCAACGAGGGATATCCTGCCGCGAGACTCGAACATGGCGAACGCACAAGGTGGAATGTTGAGGTTTGTTTCGATTATATCGGGCTTGGGCGTCGTACTTGCTGCGGGATCTCCCGCAATGGCGCAAGCGCTGACTGACAAGTCGATAGAAGTTCAACTCTTTCAAAACGCTATCGGGCCTAAGGGATTCCTTACCGTCGATGGTGCGACGATCCCAGCACACAAGACTTACGGGTTGGGGTTGTTTTTCAACTACCAACGTACGCCTTTTTCTCTGTTCACCAGCACCGTCGGCAGCGACTCACAGCAAAAGCTCAATGTCGTTGAAAAGCAGTTAACGGCTGAACTGACAGGTGCCGTTGGCTTGTTCGACAAGTTGCAGTTGGGCTTTGCCTTGCCTATGACACTGATGTTGGATGGCAACGGCTTTACCGACAAGGGCGTGCCCTCTGGCATGAAACTGACCGGCGGCGGCATTGGCGATCTTCGAGTGGAAGCGAAGGGTTTGCTTTCACACACGACCTTTGGGGGCGACGAAGAAGGCGGCGGCGATAGCGAATTCTACGTGAGCGCTGCGGGCGGTTTAACGTTGCCAACGGGCGACGACAGCAAGTTCCTTGGGGACAAGAACGTTACCGGTCGGATGCGCGTGATAGCCGAGTACCGCAAGGGCGACATACGCGCTGGCGGATTTGCCGGTGCTTTGTTCCGCGAGAAATCACAGGTTTTCAAGGCCGAAACCAGCCACATGGTGATGTACGGCGTGGCTACGGAATACAGCCTCCACCGTCAGGTTTCACTAATTGCAGAGGTCTTCGGGCGCAACGGTTTCAACCGCTATGTCGATTCCAACCCTATGGAGTTGGACGTCGCCATGCGCGTGAACATCACCAGCATGTTGTCGCTTACAGCCGGCGGCGGCGCTGGGTTGATCAAGGGAATTGGCTCGCCCAAGGCCCGAGGGTTCTTGGGGTTGGCCTTCTACCCTGACTTCCGCGATGCCGATGGCGATGGGGTTTACGACCTTGATGACCGCTGCCCTGATGGCAAAGAAGATTTGGATGGATTCAAGGACCGTGACGGCTGCCCCGATCCAGACAACGATGGCGATGGCATTTTGGATGCGGCCGACAAGTGCCCTAATGAAGCGGAGGATTTAGATCAATTCGAAGACGAAGATGGTTGTCCGGAAGCCGACAATGACAAAGACGGCATGCCAGATATCAAAGATCCTTGCCCAAATGCCGCTGAAGACGGAACGGGTAAACGCCCCAACGACGGCTGCCCATCAACCACAGAAGATTCCGACGGAGACGGTGTCGTTGATGCCAAGGATCAATGTGCAGACGAACCGGAAGACCGTGACGGATTCCAAGACTACGACGGTTGCCCTGATGTCGACAACGATGACGACGGCATTCCAGACCAATTTGACAGTTGCCCGAATGCCGCTGAAGACGCAGACGGATTCGGGGACGAAGACGGTTGCCCGGACCCAGACAACGACAAAGACGGATTTGGAGACGCCAAGGATCAATGCCCCCTAGAGGCTGAGACCTTGAATGGCAACAAAGACGAGGACGGTTGCCCGGACGCCGGGGCGGAAGTGGTTCATTTAGGCGGTACTGAAATCGAACTCAAGGAGCGCGTAGCTTTCAAAGGAAACGCATTGTCTGCTCCCGGCCTAGCGGTCATCAATCTGGTCGGCTTGGTGTTGAACGGTCACTCCGAACTCACGTTGGTTCGGGTTGAGGTTGCGGCGGCCAGCGACGCAGAGGCAACAGCAAAGGCAGAAGCAATCAAGAAAACCCTGGTGGCCAAAGGTGTGGATGCAGCTCGGTTAAAATTGGTCGGTAGCACCGGAAAGGCGGCAGTTCGGTTCGTTATCGAGACGAAGGCCGCTCCACCAGGCGCTCCAACGGGAGGCCAGTAACCTGTTCGAGACGAGGCGACTAGCAAATGGTCGCCTCACCTCGTTTAGGGACGGCGACTAAGTCATGAAGGCGCGCGGATGGGCACTATCGGATGTGGGACAAAAGAGGGACCACAACGAAGACAGCTACCTTTGTAACAACGACATTGGTTTGTTCGGGGTAGCCGACGGTATGGGTGGACATCTGGGTGGCGAGCGCGCCAGCCGCATGGCGGTTGATGTGATGGAGCAAGAGATTGCTAGAGGAATATCGCTGGGGGTAACGCGAACCCAGGACGAGATCACCGCTATCACGACCACTGGGGCCCACCCCATTGCCAAAGCGATGCGCAACGCCGTAAATGAGGCGACGCGCACGATTTGGCAAACCGCACAGGTGCAGCCGCAATACGCGGGCATGGGAACAACACTTACAACCTTGTTGCAACACACAGACCGGGTTTCGATTTGCCACGTCGGCGATTCAAGGGCTTACCTGCACCGCGACGGCCAAACGCGGCAATTGACTGACGATCACTCCTGGATTGCTGAACAAATCAAGGCCGGGTTGGTGGATCCCAATGACCTGATCGCAACCCGTTTTCGCAATATCATCACGCGTTCCGTGGGGTTTGAGCCCACCGTAGAGCCGGATCTGATTACGATCCCCGTAGAAGTAGGCGACTGCTTCTTGATTTGTTCTGACGGCCTATCCAACCACTTCACGCTCGAAGAGATTGGCAACGTCCTTTCAACCCACTTTCACGGTGAGGCCTGCAAAGTGCTGGTCGATATGGCCAACGAACGTGGCGGGGACGACAACATTACAGTCGTCCTAGTTTATATGGCGAACACAGAATAGGTGCCGCGAAAGCAATAACCTGCCACCCGCACCGCGGCGCGGGGTGGCGCCGACGCCCATACGATGCTAACGAGACAGTCACTCACCATGGGTCTGCTCGACGTTTTTCGCCCCCGCTGGAAGCACAGCAATCCTGAAATCCGATTGGAAGCGGTAAAGGCGCTGGATGATGATGAGGCTTTGGCCCAATCAGCGTCCCGCGACAGCGATGACCGCATCCGACGCTTGGCCATAAAGCAGCTGATCGATCCGTGGCGTTTGCAGAACGTCGCCGGAGTTCAGACCGACGACAAACTGCGAACCATGGCCATTGGCAGGGCTCGTGAATTGTTCGTTGAAATCGCTTTATCATCGAAAGAGTCTGAGCGTAGCGCTCTGGCAGCGGTGCGTGACCTCGACAGCCAAGAGCACCTCGCCGACATCGCGATGAAGGCAACGCGCGCAGCGGTACGCACGCAGGCGCTTGATCTGGTGGTCAGCAAGGGTGCGCTGACGAGCATCGTTCGCAAATCTACCAACGTTGATGTGCGCCGTGCGGCTTTGGCACGAATTAAGGATTCGGAAGTACTTGCACAGCTGGCTTGCCAAGAGCGAGATCTGCAATTTGCAACTTTGCTGCTGGATAAGTTGGGTCAAAGTGAGTTGGTGCTGGTGGCCCAAAAAGCCAAGCACAAGCCTGTGGCAAAGATGGCGCGACAGCGCGCCCATCTGGACGAAGTGAAGACGGAGGCCACCAAGGCCGCCGTGATGGAAAAGAGCGTCGACATCGAAGCTCTTAAACGACATGCCCGACAGTTTCAGCTGGCCCGCGAATTCGAAGCGCTGGCGGAACGAGCTGCAAAGGGCAGCGAGGAAGACGAACTCCGCGCCACCGCCATGCGGGACGAGTGGGCCCAGATTGGGGATGGAGCCGAAGAAGCGGTTCAGGTTCGCGTTGAACGCTCGTTGGCACGATGGACCCGCGTTTTCGAAGATGCGGCCGAGACACGGCGTAAGAACGAACAGCGGGAAGCAGCCTCACGAGCATCTGTGAAGGCCCGCGAGCTCACCGAACGGATGAGTGCACCAGATCAGGTCGCTAAAACTGAACCTGTGAAGGCTGAAGCTGGCCAGAACGAATCCGTCACGCCCGTTTCGGACAATCCTTTAGCGGCAGCAGAGGAAGCATCGAAGCAGGAACGGCCAGGGATGACGCCTGAAATGGTGGAAGCCGAACTGGGCGCGTTGCAAACGCTTAAGACTCAGATGGTGGTGGCCTCACAAAGTGATCGACTGCGCCTATTGGACGCTGGACTCAAAGAGCTGCGCAATGTTGAACGGCGTATGTACCGCCTGCCGGAAGACAAGCGCGAGCCGCTCGAGAGTGAATTTATTGCTCTGAAGGCCACCATGCTCAAGCGCCTCGGCGAGGTGAAACAAGGTGAAGAGTGGAAACGTTGGGTGAACGTTCAACGACTTGAAAAGCTTTGTGTTCAGGTTGAAGTGCTTCGTGATGTGCTTCCAGAGTTTTCTGACAAGGAACAAGCCCCTGCCGAACTGGCGACGTTGCGCGCCGCCTGGCGCGCAAGCGTGGGACCAGTTCACCCCGCAAAGCGTGACGAACTGTGGAACCGATTCAAGACGGCCTGCGAAGCTGTTATGACGATCGTCGTGAAGAGCCGTCCGCAGCCCGAAGCGCCTCCGCCTGCAGAAACCGCGGCGGACGGGCAAGCGGTGACATCGGAAGGCGTGATCGCTTCGCAGGAAACAGCAGCAGCGCATGTTGTTGAGCAAGCGGGCGCAGCTGATGAAACACCACCAGACGATGCCACTGTGGTTGGACCGTCAGCGTTCGCAACATAGCCGCAGAACTAAACTTGGATTCGCCCTTAAGTGGGCCTAAGCGCTTTTGCTTGTGTGCTCTTTGCCGTCGTAAGTGAGCATGCGCTTCTTTTCCTCAATCACCGTTGTGAGGTGAACGGGACGGCGCCAGATGCGTTGCAGGCCTTCCATAGACGCGTGCGCGTTATCGATGTGAAGGTCCGTGCCTTCATGTTGGTGGCGTAAAAGAAGCTCACCGCGGTTCTCGTGGTTTGCTTCTTCGACCGCAATGAAGGGCTCGCCAAAGTTCGTGAGCTGCGACAGAAGCTTGTTTTTGATCTTCTTGAATTCACGCGAATCAATCTCGTTTCGTTCCGTGCGCTCGTTGCGCGAGAACGAGAAGAACTTGCTCTCCGCGCAGAACTCTTCAGTGAAGAACTCATCAAGAAACGTAACGTCGTTGTATAGCTTGCGCACCTCAAAGATCTTCTTCCGTCCTAGCCCGAGGCGCTTGTCCCAGTTCTTGCGCTCGGCCATGTCTTCGCATTCGTTCCACTCGGAGCCGAAACGGCCCTTGTCCCAGCGATCTTCAATGTGTCGAAGCAGCTCGATGCCCAGTTTATATGGGTTCAGTTGCCCAGGGGATGCAGATAGGACGCCCGCGTTGTGATCGGCGTAGTCGATGATCTCAGAAGGCTTGAGCGCCTTTTGAGTCATGATCTTAGTGTGCCAATACGAAGCCCAACCTTCATTGACTATCTTGGTCTGTCGTTGGGGCGCGAAGTAATATGCCTCGTCGCGGATGATCTCTAAGATGTCCCGTTCCCATGGCTCTAAAGGCGCGTGTTCCAACAGAAAGAGCAAAACGTCGCGCTGAGGTTCAGCTGGGAACTTCTTAGGCTTTTCTTTTTCCTGATCGACTTTGCGTTTCTGCGCTTCAAGAAACTCGGGGGGGTTGATGAAACCTTCCATATAGGATTTCGCCCGCAACTTGGGAACTTCTTGAGTTTCTTCGGCCTTCTGGGCGGCGTCACGCTTGGGCGCTGTCCTCACGATGAATGGCGACAATGGATCGATGAGGTTCTCTAGGCACAAGCAGGTATCTATGAAGGATTCGACTTTGTCGATACCGATGCGATCAATGTGCCGACGGACCCGGGTGGCGTGGTTGGCCATGCCATCGATCATGTGGCGGTTGGTCTTCGAGAAGTAGTAGTTGTTCTTGAAGAAATCCACGTGGCCTAACACGTGGGCAATAACCATCTTCTGATCAACCAACGAGTTACCCTCAAGCAAGTACGCATATGAAGGGTTGTTGTTGATCACCATCTCGTAGATGTGTGAAAGCCCATAGGTGTGGCTCTTGTCGAGCTGCTCGAAATCCATTCCAAACCGCCAATGCGGATACCGAACGGGAAAACCGGAGAACGCCGCAACTTCTTGCATGCGTTTGTAATCGAGAATCTCGAAACGGGTTTCCCAGAAGTCTAGGCCGTATTCGCGGCCATAACCTTCGATCTCGTTCTGGATATCAACCAGATATGCCGGTAAACCCGCCACGTTCGCTCCTGTCGCCTTAGCCCTTGGCCTATTTGCCCCGTCCGAGAAATTCTCGAATGGAGTCCATGATGTTCTCTTTGCTCTTGATCTCGGAGGTCACCACATTTTCCGCTTTGCGGAAGTGCTCTTGAAGATCCTTGATGAACTGGCCAGAGCCGTAGGGGCTTTCCACCTGGCCGTAACAGAACTGGTTGGCGTGCGGAAGAATGTCTTCTTTGAGTATCTTCACGCACAACGTAGTGTCGTCCACAGACCAGTTGTCTCCATCCGAAAAATGAAAGGGATAGATGTTCCACTCGGACGGCGGGTAGTCGGCCTTGATCATACTGGCGCATAGCTTGTATGCGCTTGAAATCATGGTACCGCCGGATTCACGCGTGCGGAAGAAGGTGTCGCGATCCACTTCCTTGGCGCCGGCATCGTGAATGATAAAGCGCGTCTCGAGGCCATCGTATTGAGAGCGCAGCCAGGTATCAATCCAGAAGGATTCAATGCGAACGATCTCTTTTTGCTCGTCCCCCATCGAACCGGAAACGTCCATGATGAAGATCATGACCGCGTTTGACTGCGGCAACGGGATCGTTTTCCACGACCGATAGCGTTTGTCTTCTCGGATGGGAACGATCAGTGGCCGTTCACCGTTGTAAGTGCCTTGGGCAACTTCACGCCTCAGCGCTTGGCGAAACGTTCGCTTGAAGTGCCTCAGCGATTCGGGGCCCGTGCGCCGGATCCCAACGTAGCGATCCTTCTGCGTAATGATGCGCTCTTTGCCCTTGGGCTCGATGTGCGGCAAGCGCAGTTCCTCGCCCATGATCTGGGCAAGTTCTTCCATGGAAAGATCGACTTCAAGAACGTGTTCGCCTTCTCCCTCGCCCGCCTTGCCCTTGCCGCCTTGACCTTGCCCTGGTTCGCCTTCGCCAACCGCATCGCCCACATTCCCCTTGCCCTGCCCCACCCCGCCCTTACCCTGCCCGCTGCCGAAACGGAAGCGGGGCATTTGAATTTGAGGCAAGGGAATCGAAATGCGATCTTTGCCTTTGCGGCCGATCAGCTCGCCGTTCGATATGTATTTGCGTAGATCCTGTTTGATCTTGCCGCGCACAATGTCGCGGAAACGACGGTGATCGGGATCTATGCGCATCGTCATGAGGAATGCCTCAGTTTACTGGGGTTGGTACCGACTATCTCGACTATCCTCGTGCATCACCGCGGGCAAAGATGCTGGCGACGAAGTTCAACACGTCAGTTGCGCAAATCTCGCAATAACCGTAGTTGCGAATCATGCGGTTCTTCACAACATCGATCTTTTCTTGGGTGTCGCGATCGATAACGGCGGAAACCAAGCTGGTTAGTTTGATCGAGTCTTTCTGATCCTCGAACAACTTTAGTTCGAGTGCCTTTTGCAGCCGTTCGTTCGTGCGGAAGTCGAAGTGTTTTCCTTCAATGGCCAGCGCACCGATGTAGTTCATGATCTCTCGTCGGAACTCGTCCTTGCGCGATTCAGGAATTTCGATTTTTTCCTCGATCGACTTCATCAAGCGTTCATCAGGCTCTTCGTCTTGCCCGGTGTATTTGTTCTTAACCCGTTCTTTTTGGGTGTAGGCCTTGATGTTATCGATGTAGTTCGCGCAAAGCTTGGAAATGGCTTCTTCGTCTGCGCTGATGGCACGCTGAACTTCGTTCTTGACGATGTCTTCGTACTCTTGCTTCACCACACCCAACAGTGTGATGTAACGCTTGCGTTCATCTTCGTTGGTGATCAGCGAATGGTGGCGCAAGCCGCTTTCAAGCTCGTTCATAACCATGAAAGGATTCACGCAACCTTCGCCCTGATCGCTCACGAGTGCATTGGAGATCTTGTCTTGAATATAACGGGGCGACACGCCCCCCATGCCTTCACGGCTGGCTTCCTTACGAAGTTCTTTGATGTTGTCTTGGGTGAATCCCGGCAGCGACTTTCCGTCGTAAAGCTTCAGCTTTTGCACGAGGCTAAGCTGGTGCTTCTTCGGATCCTCCAAACGAGTAAGCACGGCCCACATTGAAGCGGTTTCGATCGTGTGGGGGGCTATGTGCTTGCCGCGAATCTTCTGCGCGTTGAAGTCCTTTTCGTAGATGCGCTTTTCTTCGCTTAGCCGGGTGATGTAGGGGATGTCGATCTTCACTGTACGATCGCGAAGCGCTTCCATGAACTCGTTGGTCAGCAACTTGCGGTATTCCGCTTCGTTGGTGTGGCCAAGGATCACTTCATCAATGTCGGTTTGTGCGAATTTCTTCGGCTTGATCTTGTGTTCCTGTGACGCCCCAAGAAGGTCGTAAAGGAACGCCACATCTAGCTTGAGCACTTCGATGAATTCGATGATGCCACGGTTGGCGATGTTGAATTCACCGTCGAAGTTAAAGGCGCGCGGATCGCTGTCGGAGCCGAATTCGGCTATTTTGCGGTAGTTGATGTCACCGGTGAGTTCGGTGGAATCTTGATTCTTCTCGTCCTTGGGCTGGTACGTACCGATACCCACACGATCTTGTTCAGACAAAACCAAGCGGCGCACGCGAACATGCTTGATGACCTGGCTCCAGTCACCCTCGTAGTGCTTCATTAGCTCGCGGAAGATGAGGCGACACGCCGGATTCAATTCGCCGTCAACGAACACGCGCCGGTTCTCAGGCGTGTTGATGGCAGCTTCGATAAGAGCCGTTTCGCGCCATTCGCGTGGGATGAGTTTGATGGGCTCTTCGTTCATGGGTGAGCGAAACACTGCATGACCGCCAGATATCTGCTGCAGCTCTTCGGGCAACACCCATTCATAGGTGTAGATAGCGCCGTCAGGACGCCGAGAGTATTCCTCCATGCCTCGCTTTAAAGCGCGAGCGATGGTGGACTTCGAGCTGCCGACAGGGCCGTGTAAAAGAATCACACGTCGTTCGGCGCCGTACCCTTGAGCGGCACTCTTAAAGACGTTCACCAACCGCATCAGCGGGATATCGAGACCAAAGACGGCGTCACGGCCTCCGTGGTGCTCGTCTTTGAAAAAATTGTATCGCAGCAAGCGTTTCTTGTTATCGATGTACTCCTCAGTCCCGAAGGAGAGGATCATGTCGTACAAACGCTGGAATGCTGTTCGCGTGCAAGATGGGTCTTTACGAACCAGATCTAGATACTCATCGAACGTTCCGTTCCAGTTCAGCTCTGCGTACACCTTGCGGTCGCCAAGGCTTGCGATCTTGTGTACCAAGGATTGCTCTGCCATCTGTTCTCCTCTCGGCCGTAGCCGGACGTGCGAACGGTCGCTTGCACCACAACCAACAATCTACAATTAGTGTATCACGAGGTCGAGGTTGTCTCGATTTCTTGTTGCACTTTGGCAATGCCAAAGCGACATCGATTGCCAACGAAGAAATTTCCTAAGGTTGTTTAAGGAACAGCCGAATTGGACAAAGCTTTGCCGCCACGTTGGAACTTAACGACGTTGGCTTCGTGATCGGCACGGCTGGCGGCAAACACATGGGTGCCGTCGTTGCGTGAAACGAAGTACAGGTAATTGGTTCCGTCCGGCTTCATGACCGCCTCTAGGGCCTCGCGTCCGGGGTTTGAAATCGGCGCGGGAGGCAGGCCTTCGTGCGCGTAGGTGCTGTACGGATTGTCTTTGTCCTCCAAGTGGATTCGACGAATTCGATCGCTGAACTTTGAACAAGCGTCGGACGCTTTGCCTAAAAACTTTGGCGCCACGGTGCAGCCATAGACAATTGTTGGATCCGTTTGTAACAACCGAGGCGTAAACGTTGGCAGGGTGAGGCGGTTAATAAACACCTGTGCGATCCGAGGGCGTTCATGTGGCTGGCCCGTTTCTTTTTCAACGATGCTGGCCATGGTCACCACTTCGGCGTCGCCCCACTGCAAGAGTTTTCCCAAGGCAGCCAGGTCATCGGCATGTTTGGCGCGTAACTCTTCGTATACTTCGCGGTGACGACGCACCAACGTAACAAGGACTTTTTCAGGATCGGTGCCCGCTGCCAACTTGTAGGTGTCTGGAAACAAATAGCCTTCTACGGTTAGGCCGGGAAGCCCGAGGGTGCGAGCGAACGCGGCGTCCATACCTTTGGCTGCCAAAAGCTTTGCATTCGTAATCTTGGCAGCACCAAAAATCTCAGCCACCTCAAGCATGTTCTTGCCTTCAGGAACCGTCACTGCAATAAGCTCATCAACTACCCCCTTGACCAACAAATCGATCAAAGCACGGGGAGTCACGGGCGCATTGATTTCATAGCGCCCGGGTTTAAAGCGATTGGCAGCCCCCCGCTGTCCGGCGTAAAGCCGAAACAACGTTGGGTATTGCAACAGGCCAGTGCGCCCCAAATTGGCAGCCACCTGACCTGCGGATGCGCCTTTGGCTACAGTGAACTCGACGTGCCCCTGCGCTGTACCGCTGAACCTTTCGGGATAGGTGAAGAACTTGAACGCAAGGAACCCGATGGCCACGAGGCCTATCAGGGTCGTTACGACGAACACCCGAAAAGCGCGTGCCATAGCCGTACTCGATTTCTTTTTGAATTCCAATGTCACCGTTGTTTGTCCAACCAGCGTTGCAGAATCACCGCCGCCGCCACCTTATCGATTACCACTTTACGTCGGGCCCTAGACAGATCCGCCTCAAGCAATACTGCTTCAGCTTCCACCGTGGAGAAGCTCTCGTCCATTAGCTCGACAGGAAGACCAAAAGCCGCCTCCAAACGGACCGCAAATGCACGAGCCCCCTTCGCCGAACGTCCTTCTTCCTCGGCTCCTCCTGTGGGATCGGGGTTTAAGGGCAGGCCGAGGACAATGCATTGCACCTCGTATTCCTTAACGAAGCGACCAATCGCGTCCAAATCGCGCTGCCCACCGTGGCGGTCGATGGTTTTGAGGGGATGGGCAGCCATGCCGAGCGCGTCAGAAACAGCCACGCCAATGCGACGGCTTCCGAGATCTATTGCCAACGCGCGCGCCATGCAGCGGCAATCTAGCCGCAAGCGTCCCCGGGGGAAAGTGCGCTATGAACCTGAGATGTCCGAAAAGCCGTTACCCGCCGACCCCAACCAGATCCAGATCGACCTTGATGAAGCCACCGCCCAAGGGGCCTACGCCAACTTGGTGCTGATAAACCACAGCGACAACGAGTTCGTTTTTGACTTCGCCTTCTTGCAGCCGAATGCCCCAAGGGCACGGGTCCGCTCCCGAATCGTCTCAAGCCCCAAGCACACCAAACGCATGTTGCGCGCCCTTGAATTCAATGTGCGTCGCTACGAGGAACGGTTTGGGCTGATCGATGAAGGCGAAGGGCCCTCATTGCCCCCGAGCCCTCGCGTGGTTAGCTAACGTTAAACGGGCCAGGCGTTTCTCCGAATGCCAGCTTGAGCATCAAGGCCGCGAGATCGACGCGGTCGCCTGCGGGCTTGCCGAGGACGCGGCAATATGCGGCGTCGATCGCCAGCAACGCTGTAGAGAGCGTCTGCTGATCCAGTACGTTGTCTGGCGCGACGGCACCGGGACCTTTTTCGGTAAAATTGCGAAAACAAGCGTCGAGCACGGGCAACCGACCTTCTTGACGCAACCTCAGCGGCAATCCGTGAGACCGACAAACCAAAGGCCGAGCCGCATAGATGCTGCAGCGGCCGTCGTCTCCAAGAGCCACGCATAGCCCGTCGCTTTTTTCACGAGCGCGTGCCTCTAGATTGTCTTTGGCTGCGGTGGAAAGCCCCATCCAAAGGTCAGAGATCACATGCGCTTCAACCGACGTGACTGTTAGCCGGACGTGACAACAATCGTTGCAGCCACTGCTGCAAACCATGTCGTTGCTGTGTTGTGCTTCAACCCGGTTGAAGAATGCGTCAACCTTGCTGGCAAGAACGCGGAAATGGGCAAGCGCTTCCGGCAGCGTTGTTGGCGCTTCGGTGGGGACCGGTGGATTTGAGGGTTGTTTTGCCGACATGGAACGTCCGCGGCTTACTCATATTGCAGCACCCCCTTGCCCACATCCAACACCACCCGCGTGCCGTACGGCAAAGCCCTGTTGCGCTTGCCGTGTCCAAACTGGCCACCCAGGGCCACCGGTATCTTTAACCGCCCCAACCTTTCACGCAAAACATCCTGCACCTGGGGGGAATCGACCATCCCCGAGGTTGGCTCGAAGCAGTGGATAAATTCCCCCATCACCACCCCAGACACCGCAGAGAATACACCGGCCATTTCCAAATGAGTGAGCAATCGATCGATCCTGTACGGTCGCTCGCCCACATCTTCTAGGAAAAGCACGGCACCTTCAAGAGCTGCGGGAAGATAGGGTGTGCCCAAGAGGCGCGAGAACATTTCGAGGTTCCCGCCCACAAGAGCACCGCTCGCTCGCCCTTGTGTGAGTGGCTTTAGTTCTGAAAGCGGTTTCGGCCGCTGCCCTTCAAGCAACTGCCACAAATGCTGGTGATCTTCAGCCGAAAGGTCACCCAATTGAGTGACAACGGGGCCGTGTACGCTGGTTATGCCTGCAATGGCACAAGCAGCCAAAAGAGCTGTTCCGTCGGAAAAGCCAACAACAGCTTTTGGGGATGGACGCATTGAGGCCGCGTTTATGAGGGGCAAAATGCGCGTAAGACCATACCCACCGCGGGCCATCCAAATGGCTTTGGTACCGGCTTCAACGAACGCTGCGTTAAGATCATCGGCGCGGCTTTCATCTGAGCCTGCGAGGTAACCCTGCCGGGCAAACACATGGTCGGGATCCACCAGCACATCGTAACGGGACCTCAAAATTGCCAGACCTGCTTCAAAACGATCTTCAGGCACGGGACCACTGGGCGCCACGACACGAATGCGATCACCGGGGATTAGCGGTGGTGGCGTTAGCAGAGGCGCAACCATAACTGCGGGACTATCGACCCCGGAAGGTGGGCGGACGCTTTTCAAGAAATGCGCTCATACCTTCCTTTTGATCTTCCGTGGCGAACAAACCCGCGAACAGCTCTTGTTCCATAACCAGCGCGCGCTCCAGCGGCATCCCCTGTGAAATACGCATAGCCCGCTTGGCTTCCGCCACCGCCAAAGGGGCTTTGCTTGCGATGGTGTTGGCCAAGGTTTTCACGGAATCCATCAGTGATTCTGGTTCAACAATGGCGTTTGCCAAACCGAACGTAACCGCTTCAGAACCCGTGATCACGCGGCCCGAATAGATCAATTCTCGTGCGCGGCCAATGCCCACCCGGGTTGCCAGACGGTGGGTGCCACCAAAGCCCGGAATCACGCCCAGCCCCACTTCAGGGAAGCCAAGTTTGGCTTTTGACGACACGTAAATGAAATCGGCGCACAGCGCGAGCTCAAGCCCACCGCCGAGCGCAAAGCCGTTGACAGCGGCTATCACAGGCACGGGCAACGCTTCTATGGCGGCGGCTGTTTCGTGCCCTGCAGCAGCAAACGCGCGCGCCTGCCAAGGCGAAAGTTTCGACATGGCAGCGATGTCAGCGCCAGCGACGAAGGCTTTTTCACCCGCCCCAGAAAGGATCACGCACCGGAGCCCTTCTTCCTTGGCCAAGGCCGCAAAGCACTCACCCAATTCCCAAAGCACAGTTGCGTCTAACGCGTTGAGCACCCCTGGCCGGTTCACAAGAACCGTGCGCACGGGCCCCACCTCATC
>Ga0105046_10006389_pt1 | contig 18610 bp, 18 predicted proteins | sample MAT03_FD_78385 | JGI IMG/M metagenome (GOLD analysis project Ga0105046, IMG submission 78385) | Freshwater microbial communities from Lake Fryxell liftoff mats and glacier meltwater in Antarctica - MAT-03 (megahit assembly) | ecosystem: Environmental > Aquatic > Freshwater > Ice > Liftoff...
CCCATGATATGCCGCCATCGCCTCTCGGCGGCCGATCCTCGCTGACGCTGCGGCCAGGGCTCAGCCCTGGACCCCGCCCCCACGGCCCTGCGGGCCTGCCCCCACGGCCCTGCGGGCCTGCCCCCACGGCCTTTGTCGCGGCTCGTTTTCATCGCCGGCGCTCTGAAAACGTGGCGGCATGGGCTGCGCCCATGATATGCCGCCATCGCCTCTCGGCGGCCTATCACAGAGAGCAACGAAGGTAACGGAGTTCAAACCATGGAATACTGGATGAACACCGCTCACCATCAGGGAGAGGCGCTTGATTCTCCCAAGTCCCTTTGCCTCCGTTACTCCGTGTGAATCTACTGCGCTTTAAAGGGCCATGGCCCGCTTCCCATGCGGCGGTCGCTGTCCCGCTCGATCCCCGCGTGTTCCAGATCCAATCCCTGGAAGGTCTCGCGGATCAGTGCCTGGACCCGCTCAGCCGGAATTACAGAGGTATCGACGAAGCGCATGGCCAGGTCCTGCTCGGCCGCGTCAGTACGCCCATCGAGGATGGCCATGCGGATCATGTCGCGCAGCACGTTTTCATCGGCGATGATGCCACCCATCTTGACCGCATCCTCCCAATATGACCGCATGACGGCATCCGCCAGAGTCAGGTGATTCGCCCCCAGCCGGGTCCGGCAACGCGAGAGGAACAGAACCTCGATTGGCGTGACCTCTCCGTCAGCGCGGGCAACCAGGACGAGATTCAGCAGGTGGTCGGACTTCCAGGTTCCGGGCATTCATGCCTCTCCTGGATAGCGCAGACCCCACTGCCGACGTAGGTCATCCATCGTACGCTGCACCACCAGTGAGTCGGCCAGCGGCATGATCGTGGATTCGGTCAAGCCAGCCGCAAGGCAGCGCGCGACCTCGATGATCTGCGCCTCAAAGCCGTTGCCTGGCAGCGGCAGTTCAACTGTCGTGGCCGGACCAGAGGCCGGCACCAGCTCGGCACGCGTCGCATGCCAGAAGTCGGGCACGATGATCGCGCCTTCAGTACCCGAGATACGTGCGAGATGCGAGGTCGACGTGCGTACCGCACAGGTCAGCGAGGCAAGCCGCCCGCCGCTCCAGCCAACCACCATCGCAGCCTGTTCATCGACGCCGGTTTCGCCCAGGTGAGCGAATCCGGTGACGCGTTCCGGACGCGAACCAAACACCATGCCGGCAAAGGACAACAGGTAGACGCCTACATCAAGGAGCGCACCGCCCGCCAAAGCTGGATTGAGCAGCCGGGAGGCAGGATCCCAGCCGCAGCGGAAGCCGAAGTCGGCGCTGACCAGACGCGGCTCGCCGATTGCACCGGCGGCAAGCCAGGCCTGAACCTGGCGGGCTACCGGCAGGAAGCGCGACCACATCGCCTCCATCAGAAAGACGCGGCGCTCGGCGGCTAGCTCAATGAGATCCTCCAACTGGCCAGCATTGATCGTGATCGGCTTCTCGCACAACACCGCCTTGCCATGCAGCAATGCCAGACGCGCGGCGGCATGGTGATGCATGTGCGGAGTTGCAACGTAGACCGCATCAACCGCCGGATCGTCACACAACTCTGCTGGTGATGCATAGGCCGTACCACCATGAGTAGCCGCAAACGTTTTCGCTTTTTCTACGCTGCGCGAAGCCACTGCGACAAGCTGGCATCCCGGAACTGCGGCGAGAGCCGTTGCGAATTTTGCGGCAATGGATCCGGGTCCGATGATGCCCCAGCGAACGGGTGGCACGGAGCTCCGCAGCGTTTCACTCATGGGGTGCCTGGCGATCCTGTGCCCAGCACTCGGCGGAGCTCATAGAAGGGGAGTTCAACGCCGACATACGCCACGGCACACGCTGCACTGCATAAGCAGAAGGCTATACCAGATGCTACCACGCTGGGTCCCCGCTCCTGGTCGCCGAAAGCCATGGCCGTCCCAACGATGCACACCAGGCCCGCTGGCACAGCGATGAACCAATAGGCCTGCAAGGTCTGCGACAACTCGATGACAAGCACGGTCATGTGCGGCAACTTCGCATTGAGCGCCTGGAACACCGCCAGGTACCTGGGAACCCAGAACACGTAGACCGCGAACATCCCCAGGAACGAGCACAGCGCTGCGCCGAGGATGGCGTAGGGCACCATGATCAGGGTCCGACTGTTACGATGAACGATTTGCCGTTGTTGTTGCGGTATCGCTTCAGGGCCTTCACGAAGAGCTCAAGCGGGACTTCGGTCTTGGCCGCATCTGCGGTCGAGATCGCGGCGTGCTTGGTCCCCGTGACCTGCACCGGTATGCTGACCCGGCCCTGGTCGGAGACGGCGACTAGGCGCTTGTTGATGTGGTCGTAGCCGACGGCGAGGTTGTCCATGGATTCCGTTCCGGGTGCAGGTCGCGCAGCATGCTCAGGTATTCAGCTTGCGGTAGTCGTCGATCCACGCCGGCAGGTGGTCGTAGTGCCCCGACCAGGCCATGTGCGAGCGATCGCGCGAGCACTCCAGCACAACGGTCCGATCAGCTGGCTGAACCTGGATGTTCAAGGGGCTGCCGCACTTCGGACAGTCGATGTAGGCCGCCATCTTCGGCGTTCCGTCGCCTTCGATCAGGTCGTCAATCAGGCCGATGATCCGTTCGTATTCGTAAGCCATGGGATAGACCGTCCGGGGAATAGGTTCAGGTGGCAGGTGGCGCATCAGACATGGATCAGGCCGCTTCTAGCCTGGTCAGCAGGTCGTCCCGCCGCCACCACACCAGACCGCCCGACACCACCGCGCCGATGGCGGCAGCGATGGCCGGAACGAAGCCGCCTCCGGCGATCAATTGCACCAGTAAGGCAAGACCAGGCACGCCAAGGGCCGCGACCAGGTGCAGACGTCGGCGGGACCACTCCTGGCCCGCCGAGACCCAGGCGACCGCAGCTGCCCCGGCGGCGGCCAAACCGATGGTGAAACACAAGGTACCGGAAGGGGCGGCCCATCCGGAGCAGGCGACCACCACGCCCACGACGAATCCGCCAAGTGCGCCGCGAACTGCCCGACGCAAGCGCAACAGGCGGACGTCGCAGGCGCTCGCCAGCAGGGCAATGGCACTGATGTCGGCCTCGTTGCGCGCCTGCAGTCGGGTCCGCTCGGCCGCGTCATGTGCAGTCACGATGCTGGCCGGCAGCTGGGCGGGCAGTGGCCGATGCGACAGTTCCTGCGCTGGGGCACGACACCAGCGCCATGCCACCACAACACCCAGCACGGCGGCCAGCGTCAACAGCATCGACAGCACGGCTCCACCGCCCCACTCCTCCACCTTGGTCACTGCCCCTAGGCCTGGGCAGCAGAGCGCCGCCAGGATCAGCGCGGTCAGATCGATGCGACCCTTGAGGGCCGAAGATCCTGTGACGGTGGCGATCGCCTCTGCCAGCGCCGCGCGCATCGGGCCATCATCCTGTGCTGGCGCTGGCGCTGGCGTCGCTGGCGCCCGGGCGGCTGCCGTTTGGGCAGGTTCGCCGTGATCGATCTCATAGCCCTGGGCCTCGCTCATCCCCGTCACGATCCACGTCCGATTGGCAAGCCAAGCAGCGACCCCCCCACTCGTCGATTGCCCATCTGATCCTGCCGGCGTACACTGCCAGCGGAGACCTCCACATGGCCGAGCTCGAACGTCGTGATCTCGTGCTTGCCCTGATCGGCGCCGGCCCGCAACCGCGGCTGTCCGGCATTGATCTGTCCGGCCTCGACCTGTCCCACCTCGACTTCCATGGCGCCAGCCTGCACGGTGCCGACCTGTCGAACTGCAACCTGCATCGCGCCGACCTCGAAGGCTGCGACCTCAGTCGGGCCAATCTGACCGAGGCTGATCTCAGTCATGCACGGCTGCGCAAAGCTCACCTCCAATACGCCATCCTCTTCCAGGCCAAGCTGGACCTGGCCGACATCCACGCTGCGGACCTGTCGCACACCATGCTCAAGGGTGCCAGCATGCGCGAAGCCAGTGCCGCCGAGGTCTTTCTCAAAGAGGCCGATCTGCGCGGACTACACGCCGAGAAGGCCGACCTGCGTGGCGCCAACTTCGGTGGCGCCAACTACGAGGGCGCCTGCTTTGACGGGGCGTTTCTTACCGGAGCGATCAACCCGCCCGGTGGCGGCGTCAATAGCGGTATGCAGCGCGCCGTCAGGCACTGATCCGGCTGTATCGCCTTGGCCGACTTCCGGTCGTTTATGCCAGGAATGCTAGACGATCATCACATGCACACCCGCCGATGCCTCCTTCAACGCGGGCTGCTCGGAGCCGCCTCGATCAGCGGGCTCGCGACCTTCCTGCAACAGGGATGGGCCGCCGAGAGCGCCGTGCCCGCTGCACCAGCAGTCGGCTTCGGCCCCCTGTTGAAGGATCCGGCCGGCATATTCGACCTGCCCAGCGGCTTTGCCTACCGTATCTTGTCGCGATCAGGGACGGTGATGGCCGACGGTTGGCGATTGCCTGGCATGATGGATGGCATGGCCAGCTTTGCCGTGGGTGGCAAAACCGTGCTGGTGCGTAACCACGAAATGCCCGCCTCGGCCAAGCCCACAGGCCCGTTCCAGGACCGGCCGCTGGGTGACGCTGCATCCTACGACGGTATGCAGCCAGGTGGCACCACCACGGTGGTCATCGATCCGGCCACTGGCGCGGTCGAGCGGGAATTCCTCAGCTTGGCTGGTACCCTGCGCAACTGCGCTGGCGGCCCGACACCGTGGGGATCATGGATCAGTTGCGAGGAGACTACCGACCGCGCCAATGCCGTGCTGGGCAAGGACCACGGCTTCGCCTTTGAGGTGCCGGCGACGCTTGAGCCGCGACTTGCCGACCCGGTCCCATTGGCCGCGATGGGCCGGTTCCGCCGCGAAGCGGTCTGCGTGCATGCCGCCAGCGGCATCGTCTACCAGACCGAGGACGATACGCATGGCTGCTTCTACCGATTCATCCCCGACCAACCACGCCAGCTGCGCAGCGGAGGACGTCTAGAGGCACTGCGCATCCGCGGCTTCGTGGGCGACACCACAAACTGGACCCAGCGCGACATCCCGGTCGGCCAAGCCATGCCGGTGGATTGGGTGCCGGTCGATGACCGTCTCGGCTCCCCCGCGGCCCAGGCGGCGGAACGCGGCGCGCACCGCTTCACCCGTGGCGAGGGGCTATGGATCCACGGCGACCGCATGTGGTTCACCGCCACCGACGGCGGCGCCAAGCGCAAAGGCCAGATCTGGCAGCTGGAACGCGATGTCCTCACGTTGTTCGCCGAGCCTGATGACGCCCATCTGCTGGAGAACGGCGACAATCTGGTGTATGCCCCGTGGGATGACCTCATCGTCTGCGAAGATGCAGCGGGCAGCGACGCCGATCCCGGGCAGCATCTGGTCGGCATTACACCGACAGGCAGGCCCTACCACCTCGGGCGCAATCGTCTGAATGACAGCGAACTGGCCGGGGCGTGTTTTGCCCCGGACGGGCGGACCCTGTTCGTCAATATTCAGACACCTGGCCTCACCTTCGCCATAACTGGGCCGTGGAAATCCTGACGTATCTACAGCACCTCGTCGCCTGCCTTCGTCATCTTGAACACCGGCAGGCGTTCGGCAGCCGCCGCACGCGGGGGATGGATCAGATGTTCGAGGTGCTCGCGGGCGGCTCGATAGGCGGGTGAATTCACCATCTCGCGGGTACGCGGAACCGGCAGCGGCACGTCGACCATCTCGCGCAGCCAACCACCACGGTGTTCGGCGTCAGGCGGCTGCAGCACCAACACCCGATCGGCCAGCCACAGCGCTTCATCGATGTCGTGGGTGATGAACACGATGGTGATGTCGACCTGCTGCCAGATCTGCAGCAGATGCTCCTGGAGATTCGCCCGGGTTTGCGGATCAAGTGCACCGAACGGTTCATCCATGAGCAGGATGCGCGGGCCAGCGGCCAGCGCGCGAGCGATGGCGACGCGCTGACGCTGACCACCGGACAATTGGTGCGGCCAGACCTCGGCCTTGTTGCCCAGCCCGACGAGTTCCAACCACTGCAGCGCCTCGGAACGCGCCTGATCGTGACCGCGCTCCTGCATCTCCAGACCGAACATGACGTTCTTCAGCACCGACAGCCAGGGGAACAGGGTGTAGCCCTGGAAGACCATGCCGCGATCCGGTCCAGGGCCATTGACCGGCTTCCCATCAAGCAGCACCTCGCCCGCGGTATGTCCGGTCAGGCCGGCGAGGATGCGCACCAGCGTACTCTTGCCGCAGCCGCTGGCTCCGACCACGGTAATGAACTCGCGTCGGCGCACCTGGAACGAGACGTCATGCAGAGCATGGGCGACAACACCACCGACCCCTGGAAATGACATGCCGAGCTGGCGTACGTCGAGCACAACCGGACGCGCGGCAATCCGCTCAAAACGCTCCTGGATCGCATCGTTCATTGCTGCCCTGCCTTGGGATCGTACTTCCGGGCCAGCATCAGCATAATGTAGGGCAGACGTAGGGGGAACGAGACGATAGCGAAGGCGATCTGCGACGGCCGGGATGGCTGCTGGCCGCTCCACGGGAAGACAAATCGCCCGATCCAGCCGAGCACCTGGTCGGTGATGAGACCGATCAGGCCGATGATGATAATGCCAGCGAAGACATTGTCGTAGGCACGGTATTTGCCCTGCTGGTTGATGTACCAGCTGATGCCGCTGCTGGCCCCGATCAATTCGGCGACGATCAGATAGGTCCACGCCCAACCAAGCAGCACGCGCATGTCGGTGTACAGATTCGGGAGGATGCCCGGGACGACTACGCGAGTAAGTAGTCGTTTGTCGGACGCACCAAGCGTTTGCGCCGCTTCGATCAGGGCACGGTCGAGGTTCCGGGTGGTGTTGGCAACCACCAGGACCATCTGGAACAGTGTGCCGACGACAATGATCGCGATCTTCGGCGCATCGTTGATTCCAAGGACCGCTACGCACAGGGCGCCGAAGGCGGGTGCCGGCATGTAGCGAATAAAATCCACGAACGGCTCGATCAGCCGCGACAGCGCTGGGATCGCTCCGCACAGAATGCCAAGCGGCACGCCGATGAGAGCACTGATGACGAAACCCCACAGAATAACGCTGATCGAATGGCCGATGCTTTCATGCAGCCAGGGATCACCCCGTCGCAACGGCGGCGTGGTGAATCCGGTCCATAGGGCACGGGCGACCTCGTGCGGGGCGGGTAGGAAGACCGGATTGACCCGATCGCCGCGCGGCGCTGCGGTTCCGGATCGCTGCGCCTGTACAACGGCGTCGGCAAAAGCAGATGACTCGACGCGCATGTCGACGGCATAGACCGAATCGCCGGCGTGGTCGATCAGAACCTGCGGATGCCACAACCAGGGCACGTAGCTGAGCGCGGACCAAGCCACCACAGGCAGCAGGAACGCCCCGAACCACAGCGCCCCGGCCAGACGCGGCGGGAGGGAACCCGCAACACGCCAGGCCGAGCGCGCCATCTCCGCCTACTTCTTCACAGCTGTGATGAAGGACGGATCAATGAAGTCTTCGATGTTGAGAACCTTTTCGTAGACCTTGTTGGCAACGTTGAAGGCATTGGCGACCTTCGATGAACCGTAGACTGAGTCGAGGCCTTCGGCCTTGGCAAAGTGCTTCAGATTCCCAGCGAGATCAAGGATCATGGTGCCGGGCATCGCCTTGGCGTACTTCTCGGCCGAGACGTTGACGCGGGCGGCCATGATTTTGATGCCATCATCGCGCGTCTTTGGATCGGCTAGAAAGGCCGTGATCTTCGGCCACACCGCGGCGAACTTCTGCCAGTCAGCCTTACGCTTGATAAGGCTTTCGGTGGCGACGACGGTGAAGTCGTAGATCAGACCGGGGACTTCCTTGCTGGTAAACAGCGGCTTCGAGCCGGGCACCAGTTCCAGGGCCTGACCACTGACCGGATACCAGGCTGCGATCGCGTCGACCTGTCCACTGGCCAGGGTCTGGGGCGTGTCATTGGTCGGCACCGACACGATGGTGACATCGGACTCCTTCATGCCATTCGCTTCGAGCGCTTTCAGAAGCAGGAGATGCTCGACCAAGCCGAGCTCAAGGCCGATCTTCTTGCCCTTGAGATCCTTGATCGAGTTGATGCCCGGCTTGCCAACGATCATGTCGTTGCCGTTGCTGTAGTCGGTCAACACGATGCCCTTGCTGGCCTTGCCCGCGGCGCCCATGACCAGCTGGTCGCCATTGGTGACGGTGACGGCATCGACCTTGCCAGCCTGGAAGGCCTCCATCGAGGGGCCGTATTCCATCCACACGAATTCGACGTCGACGCCAGCCTCCTTGAACCAGCCCTTCTGGATCGCGATCTCCCAGGCGGTCCAACCCGGCCAGTCGGAGTAGGCGACTTTCAGGGACGGTTCACCGGCGGGGAGCGCGGCGAAGGTCAGAAGGAGGGAGAGGGTGGTCCTGCATGCAACGGTCATGACAACTCCTGCAGCGTGTGCTGCTGGCTGGCGAACCGGCCTGCTCGCGATTTGCGCACCTGCTCGCCAACCCCCCGTCCGCATTGCTGCATCGGCATGCAGTCGCTGCGGCGGACAGAGGTGTTGATGGAGGCAGGTGTGTTCACGCGGTCAGCTATCCGGACCGGGCCGTCCCGGCGATGTAGGTCACGCGCGGGCCGTCCCGCGTGGCCGGCAGCGCGTTTCTGCCGGAAGGATGCGCGTCACGGGCTGGATTCCCGACTGCCCCTCCCTGGCGAATGGCGTGCCAAGCTCCCGACCGAGTCCGCATGGGCGAGCATGAACCCCATGGCCATCATATGGCACGGGCTGTGCATAGAGACTTCCGAGAGCCGCGGCGCCGTGGTGGGGTCGACCAGGAGGGCGGTCGACCGTGCTGTGGCGCTCGGCTTTCATTACCACACACCGGCGGGACGGCCCGTCGGGATCACACGCACGCCGGGACGGCCCGGCAACGGCGAAGCGATGCCGCTCGGACCAGTGCGTTGGAAAAAGCTGATCTGGGAGCAGGTCGCCGACATGCGCGATGCCGGCTCTTATGCCGGCTTCAAATACCAGGAGTGGCCTGACGATCATGCCCATGTCTCCGACAGGAAGATGGCACGGTATCTGAGGCTGTGGTGAGTACGCTAGACTTTGCGTGGCCGCAGCCACAGGATCGCCGCGACGCTGCAGCAGCACAACATCAGCCAGACGTTGTAGAAGGCCTCGCCTACCGTCCACGAGGTAATTGCGAGCAGGTTCAGAGTCGAGGCGACCGCATATACGGTCCAGGCACGGCGGTTCTCGTGCGCGGGATCGCGCCACGACTTGATCCAGGTCGGCACCGTTCCAGCGGCATCGGCCAGGGTATGCAGGATGACGCCGATGCGCGGGTCGCCCGACACTGCCCAGCCAATCAGGCCCAGGGCTGCCAGGCCCAGACAGCCGCGATCCAGCGGACGCCAACCACCTTCGCCGTGACGGATCGAGGCCAGCAGGATGGCGACCGGCCCAATGGCATAGGCCACGCCCAACAGCAGGCTCCAACGGCCTCCAGCCGCGTAGCTGCTAGCCACCGCCAGACTGCCGACCACGGCGTAGACCATCCAGGTTGCGCGATTCGGCCTGGTCTTCCCGCGCAACGTATCGATGACGTAAGGCACCGCCCCGACCAGGGCGAGCACTGCCGCAACCACCGCGATCACTTCGTGCGCCTGCATGGCGCAGGGCTCTAACCGTATGTCCGACGTACTCCACCACGAAACCCTGCTTGGCGGCGACAAGTGCAGCTTCATCTTGCCGCGACACCACGCCCTGACCCTGGTCGCCGGAGGGCCGCGCAGCGCGGTGGCCCTGTTAGCCTTCCGCGCCGGACGCACCCACGAGCGCTATAACATGCCAGACAGTCTGAAAGCGCAGCACACTGCCTTCCTCAGCGCGGGACGTGTCCTGTTGTCCGACATGGGTCGGGTGCTTTTATCAGTGACCAATGACAGCTGCGGTTGGCATGACACCATCAGCGGCCACATGAGCGCAGCCAGCGCTCTGGCGAAATACGGCGAATGCACCTACCAGCAGGAGCGCAATGCGATGGTCCGCAATAGCCGGGACAATCTGCTGATCGAACTCGGCAAGTGGGAGCTGACCGAACGTGATCTTCACGCTAACCTCAACGCCTTCGTCAAGATCGCTGCGGATGCTGAGGGCAACCTGGCTTGGCACCCCAATGCTGCTGCGGGCCAGCGACTGACCCTGCGAGCCGAACTGGACACCCTGGTGATCCTCTCCAACACGCCGCATCCGTTCGATCCGTGGACGGACTATGCCCCTGACAGCGTGGAACTGTCGATCGCCCGCGTGCCGCCACCTGGACCAGACGATCCCTGCCGAACGAAACGCTCTGAGAACGCCCGCGCATTCCAGCTCTCCGAATCGGTGATCGCATGATCTTCGACCACATCATTCCTGCCGGTGACGGCTTCCTCCACGTGCTACCCGCCGGCTGCCGCTTCCGCATTACCGACAGCGAGGGCAACCAGGCGGTCGACACGCTGTTTTTTGCCCATCCCGACAGCGCCGAACGCTACGATGCCACTGCCACCCTGCAGGCTCAGCGCCGGGTCTACCTGACCACCGGCTCGCGACTGATGAGCAGCCGTGGCCGCACCATGCTGACCATCACCGAGGACACCTGCGGGCGCCACGACACCCTCGGAGGAGCCTGCGCCTGCGAGAGCAACCAGGTGCGGTATGCCCTCGACAAACGGTACATGCACGCTTGCCGCGAAACGTTTCTGCTGCAGATCGCCACCAACCAGGTTGGCCTGACCAAGCGCGACTGCGGCCACAACATCAACTTCTTCATGAACGTACCGGTGACGCCGGAGGGTGGCCTCAGCTTCGCCGACGGCATCAGCGGACCCGGACGCTTTGTCGAAATGCGTGCCGAGATCGACAGTCTGGTGCTGATCTCGAACTGCCCGCAGCTGAACAATCCGTGCAACGGCTGGAACCCGACCCCGGTGCGGGTGCAGGCGTGGGCGGCATGAGCACGCCGCTCCGCTGGAAACTGCGCGCCGCCGCCGAATCAGCCGGCATCACCGCCATGCTGGGCGGGCCGCAACCCGACGGACGGCGCATCGCCGTCCGCGTGCAGTCCGGCGCCGTGACGGCCTGTACCGACGTTTCTGCGCGCCGACATGGCCGACTGCTGTGGAGCGAACCCGCCGAATTGGCGGCGAACGAACGCGACCACCTCGCCCAGGCAGCCTGCGCGATCGCCGGCTCGGCAGACCTGACCGTAGAATTCGACCTAGCCGACGACGTGGTCTTGGTTGGCGTCACCGAGCCACCATCCGATCCGGGTGCCTTTATCTGCGCCGGGGAGCCAGCCGCCGCGACCCCTCGCATAGTCGGCCGACTGACCCGCTGCGACGGCGTCGAGCCGCTGGGCAATGGCTCGATCGATCAGGATGCCTGGTCGCCGATCGCCCGCCTTCCGGCCACCGATCGCTCTGATCTGCGCCGCCGCCTGGCCACCGTCCGCCTCTACGGGGTACCGAACACGCTTGCCCTACTGCGCACCTGCCTGGTTGCCGCAGGCGATCGCCGGCTGCGCGCCCGCGACCTCGATGCGGTGCCGTATGCGCCAATCGCCGCCGAAGTCATTGCCGGCGGCCTGCATACCACCGTCCAGGACTGGCCAGGCCGACTCGGCACCTGGGCAGTCGGCGTGCCGCCATCCGGCCCATTCGACGATCTCGGCTTCCGCCTAGCCAACCGACTGGTCGGCAATCCACCTAGTGCACCAGGCCTGGAAATCACCCTCGCCGGGCCGACATTGCGCTTCCACGTCGCCGCCATCGTGGCCATCGCCGGCTGCCCGGTGCAGGCGACCCTCGATGGTGCAACAGTCACAATGTGGCGGGCTGTGGCAGTTGCGGCCGGCAGCGTGCTGCGCATCGCTGGACCGACCGGTGCAGGTGCGCGTTGCGCCCTCGCCATTCGTGGTGGCTTTGCCGTCGATCCCTACCTGGGTTCGGCATCGACCTTCGACCTTGGCGGCTTCGGAGGCGTCACCGGCAAACCGCTGGTGGCCGGCGACTGGCTGCCGTTGACCCGGGTCGTCGGTCCAGAGGAGCTGAGCGCATGTCCCGCTCCGCTGCCGCCTGCAGCGCGCCCGGTGCTGGGCAAGACTTGGGAGTTAGGCGTCCTCGAAGGCCCGCACGCCGCGCCGGATTTTCTGACCTCGCCCGGGCTGAAGACATTCTACGCCACCGCCTGGCAGGTGCATATGCACAGCAACCGCACCGGCATCCGCCTGATCGGGCCCAAGCCGGGCTGGGCACGGACCGATGGTGGCGAGGCTGGGCTGCATCCGTCCAACATCCACGACAATGCCTACGCGTTCGGGGCGGTCGATCTGACTGGCGACATGCCAATCATCCTCGGCCCCGACGGGCCGAGCTGTGGCGGTTTCGTCTGCCCGATGGTGGTGGTCCAGGCCGAACGCTGGAAGCTGGGCCAGCTGCGCCCCGGCGACAGCGTACGCTTCATCCGTTTGACCACGGCCGAGGCCGAGGCCCGACGCACCGACACTGGCCGATTGGTCGAGCATTTGAGCGCGCCGGCTAAACGCAGCGTCATGCGTGGCGAGCCCGATCCGGCGGTGATCCATCGCCGGCAGACCTGGCGCGGACGGCCCGCGCTGTGCCTACGTCGCGCCGGCGACGACTTCGTCCTACTGGAGTACGGCGAAGCAGAGCTCGATCTCGCGCTGCGCCTGCGCGTCGAACTGCTCGACCGCGCAGTGCGGGAACGCCGCATCGCAGGCATCCTCGATGTCGTACCGGGCGTACGTTCGCTGCAGATCCATCATGATCCCGCGCGACTGCCGCAGCATCGCGTGGTCGACCTGCTGACCGCGCTTGATGCCGGATTGCCAGCGGCAGACACTGCCCAGGTGTCGTCGCGCACGGTGCATTTGCCGCTGTCATGGGACGACCCGTCCACCCGCAAGGCGATCGCGATCTACATGCAGAGCGTGAACGCCGATGCGCCGTGGTGCCCATGGAACATCGAGTTCATCCGCCGCATCAACGGCCTTGATTCGGTCGAGCAGGTGCAGCGCATCGTCTTCGACGCCGAATACCTAGTGCTGGGCCTGGGGGACGTCTATCTGGGCGCGCCGGTCGCGACGCCGACCGACCCGCGCCATCGACTGGTCACCACCAAGTACAATCCGGCGCGCACCTGGACGCCGGAGAACGCGGTCGGCATCGGCGGCGCCTACATGTGCATCTACGGCATGGAGGGTCCTGGGGGCTACCAGTTGGTCGGACGCACCGTCCCGGTCTGGCGCACCCGCGATCCCCAGCCGGCGCTGTTGAAGAATTTTGATCGCATTCGTTGGTATCCGGTCGGCGCCGAGGAACTGCTCGACCTGCGCGCCGACTGCCGCGCCGGACGCTGGAATCCACGCATTGAAGACGGCGTCTTCGATGGCTCCGCCTACACCCGGTTCCTCAACGAGAATGCTGACGACATTGCCGGATTCAGAGAGACGCAACGGACCGCATTTGCAGCCGAACGTGAACGATGGAGACGGGCATGACGACGTTCATCCACCAGATCCCCGCCCCGCCTGGGAACGGCCCGCTAACCGCGGTGAAGGACAACATCGACGTTTCCGGCATGCCGACCACGGCTGGTTGTCCTGAGTTCGCCTATACGCCGGCACGTGATGCCGCCTGCGTTGCACGACTGCGCGACTGGGGAGCGCGTATCATCGGCAAGACCAACCTAGATCAGTTCGCCACCGGTCTGGTCGGCACGCGCAGTCCATATGGAGTTCCAGTCAATCCGTTCGATCCGACGCTGATCCCCGGTGGCTCTTCGAGCGGATCGGCGGTTGCAGTCGCCACGGGAGCCTGCCGCATCGCCCTGGGCACCGACACCGCCGGCAGCGGCCGGATTCCCGCCGCCTTCAATAATCTGATCGGATTGAAGCCGACCCGGGGCTGGATCCCAACCCGGGGCGTGGTGCCTGCATGCGCGAGCCTCGACTGCGTTTCGGTGTTCGCCCTGAACATGCAGGAGGCCTGGGCGGCACTGACCGCGATGGCCGGCTTCGATCCCGAGGATCCGTGGTCCCGCCACAGCGAGACCCCCTGCCTGCCCACCGGCCCCCTATGCATCGGCGTGCCATCTCCTGCAGAACTGCTCCACGTCGATCCGTCCTGGTTGACCGGTCACCAGAGGGTGTTGGACGTTATACGCAGTCTGGGTCATCACATCGTTACCATCGATTACAGCGCATTTCGCGAGGCGGCGGCATCGTTGTACGGCGGAGCCTGGGTGGCCGAGCGTACCGCTGCGGTCGGTGAGGTACTGGACCGCGCACCAGTAGGTGCCGATCCGACGGTCAGCCGGATCGTCCGCGCTGGCCGCAGCCACGACGCCGTTGCCGCGTTCCGTTCGATCTACCGAGTCGCCGCCCTGCACCGCCAGTCCGAACTGCAGTGGGCACGCTGCGATGTGCTGTGTCTGCCGACCGCCCCATTCCATCCCACCTTAGCTGCCGTCGCCGCCGACCCGGTCGGCGTCAATGCGCAACTTGGCTGCTTCACCAATTTCGCCAATCTGCTCGACACCTGTGCCGCCGCCGTGCCAAGCGGCTTTACTGTCGGTGGCCTGCCCACCGGCGTGACGCTATTCGCGCCGGCCTGGCATGACCTGCTGACAGCTCGGCTTGGCGCCGCAATTCAAGATGCGCTGGCCCTACCGATGGGCGCAATGGGCGAACGCCTGCGTGGACCGCAGGTCATCGCCGGTGACGACGGCGGTGCCGAAATCGCGGTTTTCGGCGCACATCTGACCGGCCAGCCGCTCAATCGCGAACTGCTCGCGGCCGGCGGACGCTTGGTCCGGGAGATCCGCACCGCTCCGGCCTACCGCCTGTTCGCTTTGCCGACCACGCCGCCCAAGCCAGGCCTACTGCGCGACGGTACCGGCAGCATCGCCGGTGAACTGTGGCGCCTGCCGTATGCCGGATTCGGCAGCTTTGTCGCGTCCATCCCCGCCCCCTTGGGCATTGGAACGGTACCGCTGGACGACGGACGTTCGGTGAAGGGCTTCGTTGCCGAATCGATCGCCTGCATCGGGGCCGAGGATATCACCGCCTGGGGCTCCTGGCCCGCTTGGCGAGCCAGGAGCTGATTGTCAGTTCGCCGCTGGGGGCGACGCAGGAGGCGTGGTCGTGTCGGGTAGCGTGGTGTCAGGCGGGCACAGGGCCACGGCACCAACTTCATCGCCATCGTCAAGATCGATGATCGTCACACCCGAGGCGGCGCGACCGGTCGAACGGATCCCGTCGACGCTCATGCGCACGATCTGGCCTTTGCGCGTCGTCACCATGATCTGATCGCCCGGCGCGACCAGCAGACTGGCGACAACTGGGCCATTGCGCTCGCCGGTGTCGATGTTGATTACGCCCTTGCCGCCGCGACGGATCAGGCGGTATTCCTCCCACGGAGTGCGCTTGCCATAGCCCTTGCGGCAGACCGTCAGAACTTCTGCCCCTGCTGTCAGACGTACCAGCGAGACGACATTGGCACCCGGTGCCAAATCTACCGCGCCGACGCCACCGGTGTCACGACCGGTCGCACGCACATCGGTCTCGCTGAAGCGGCAAGCCTGACCATCGTCGGTCGCCAGCAGCACCTCGTCGGTGCCGTTGGTGATGACTACATCGACAAGATCATCGCCCTCAGCGATCTTGATCGCCTTGATGCCGCCATTCCTGGGATTGCCGTAAGCCGACAGTTCGGTTTTCTTCACTTGGCCTTGGCGCGTGGCCATGAGCAGGAAGCGGTCCTCGCTAAATTCGCGTACCGGAATGATCTCGGTGACGCTTTCACCCGGATCGAGGGCGAGGACGTTGGCGAGATGCTTGCCGCGGCTGGTGCGCGAAGCTTCCGGCACTTGCCAGACCTTCAGCCAGTGGCAGCGGCCCAGGCTGGTGAACACCAGCAGGTACTGGTGATTGGTCGCACTGAAGACCTTGGCGACCTCGTCAGCTTCGTCCTTGAGCTGGCCGCCAGTGACGCCCTTGCCACCTCGCCGCTGCACCCGGAACGTACCGACCGCCATGCGCTTGATGTAACCGCTGGCGGTGATCGTGACGATGCACGGCTCGTCGTCGATCAGGTCCTCCATGTCGAAGTCGCCAACCGGATCGCCGATCACGGTGCGGCGCGGATCGCCATAGGCCTGGACCAGGCGGACCAGGTCGTCCTTGATCATGTTGTTGCGTCGCTCGACCCGGGCGAGGATGTCGCGGTAGTCGGTGATCGCCGCCAGCAACGCATCGCGCTCGGCGGTCAGCTTGCCGCGCTCCAGGCCGGTCAGGCGGCGCAATTGCATGTCGAGGATGGCCTGGGCCTGACGATCAGAGAAGTGCAGCTGGGTGATCAGTGCCTGCTTGGCTTGTTCCGACGAGTCCGAGGCACGAATGAGCGCGATGATCGCGTCGATCACATCGATCGCCGCCAACAGACCGTCGACGATGTGCAGACGGGCTTCGTCGCGGGCGAGCAGGAAGCGGGTGCGGCGGACGATGACGTCCTGGCGATGTTCGAGCCAGGCGTTGATCATGCGCTTGAGCGTCACGGTGCGCGGCCGACCACCGTCGAGAGCGATCAGGTTGATTGCGAAATGGTACTGGAGGTTGGTGTGCTCCCACAACTGGTTGAGCACGATGTCGGGGTCCTCGCCCTTCTTCACCGTCAGCACCAGGCGGATGCCGTCGCCGACCACGCCGCCGAACATGCCCTGCAATCCGGGGATCTTCTCCTCGGTATGCGCGGTCTGGATGCTCTCGTAGACGGTGCCCAGCTTGATGCCGTAGGGGATCTCGGTGACGACCAGGGCGTCCTTGCCGTCGATCACCTCACGGGTGATCTTCGAACGGACGACCAGGCGGCCATTGCCGGTCTCGTAGGCCTGGCGCGCGCCCATGTTGCCGCACATCACCGCGCCGGTCGGGAAGTCCGGACCGTGGATGAATTGCATCAAATCAGCGACGGTGCAGTCGGGATGGTCGATGACGTGGCGGATCGCCTGGCAGACTTCACCCAGATTGTGCGGCGGAATATTCGTCGCCATGCCGACCGCGATGCCGCTGCTGCCGTTGACCAGCAGGTTGGGCATGGCGCTGGGCAGGACGCAGGGTTCCAGCATGCGACCGTCGAAGTTCGGGCGGTGATCGACCGTGTCGTATTCGATGTCGGCAAGCAGATCGATGGCCGGACCCGCCATGCGCGCTTCGGTGTAGCGGTAGGCAGCAGCCGGATCGCCGTCAATCGAACCGAAATTACCCTGACCAAAGACTAGCGGATAGCGCAGCGAGAAATCCTGGGCCATGCGCACCATCGCATCGTAGACCGCGCCGTCGCCATGCGGATGGTAGTTGCCGAGACAGTCGCCGACGATCTTGGCGCACTTGAGGAACTTCTTGCCCGGCGTCAGGTTGAGGTCGCGCAGGGTCTGCAGGATGCGCCGATGCACCGGCTTCAGACCATCGCGGATGTCGGGCAGAGCGCGGTCGACGAGCACGCTCATGGCGTACGCGAGGTAGCTCTCCTTCATCTCGTCGTGGATGTGAATCTCGCCAACCGAACCGGAGCCGTCAGAGGTAGTCATGGGGATCGGGGCAGTATGGATCCCCTGCCGGTTGTGCAACCCCAGGCGGGATCAGGAATCGACTCCGTGGACGCCACGCAAGTCATTGCAGCGTAATATCTTGGATTTGACCCGACTATTCCCCCAAGTGCACCAGACCCCAGTTCTGCGGCTTGCCGCCAGCATCGTCCTTTTTACCCCATGGCCAGTACACCTCGCGCTTCCCGGTCGCCCCGTTGATGCTGAGGATCAGGTCGATGCTGCACGACGCGCCGGCCTTGGCGATGAAGCCGTTGATCTGCACGGCCGGGATCAGCGCCTCGTAGCGATAGCCTCCTGGAATGGCTTTCGCATGACTGACCAGTCCGGCGACGTCGTACATCGTCGCCGGGATCTCGTCATTGCGCTTCCAGCGGCCAAGGAAGACACGTTGCTCGGCCGGCAGTGGCACCAACCAGAACTGGTGATCGGTGGCGACGAAGGCGCGCGGCGTGAACGAGGCGGTGGACGAGACGAACAACTCCAGTGCGTCCATCTCCCAGAATGCCTTCGGATCGCTGTTCTGCACCCGCGAGTCCTTGGCCTGTACCGCGACCACCAGACCCTGGTCGCACCAGGCCAGACGGATCTCGGCGTTGGACATGCCCTCGGTGCAGCCGACCACCCACTCGGGTAAGCGGGCGGAGGCCGGCCATTCGCCCAGGTCACCGTCGGCGGTGAATTTCGCCAGCCGTGGGATGGTGATTACGCCCGGCTGCAGCGCAGCACGTGTGTTGACACCGTCTCTGGTGGCGACGCGCATCCACGCTTCTTCACCCGGCTTCCACTGCGCGTTCCATGTGATCTGCATCGGCAGGACCTGACTGGCACCAGGAGCGAGCTGCCTGACCGGCAGGTTGGTCGGCTCGGCCTTCCAGCCTGTCGGCAGCTGCGGC
>Ga0105046_10006390_pt1 | contig 18610 bp, 19 predicted proteins | sample MAT03_FD_78385 | JGI IMG/M metagenome (GOLD analysis project Ga0105046, IMG submission 78385) | Freshwater microbial communities from Lake Fryxell liftoff mats and glacier meltwater in Antarctica - MAT-03 (megahit assembly) | ecosystem: Environmental > Aquatic > Freshwater > Ice > Liftoff...
AACCTTGATGAAGCCGCCGATGCCGGGGAGTTCGGGCGTGAGCATGGGCGGCGAAAGCGGATCGATATTCATCGGGAGATTGTAGCGATTCTTCTCGACTCACGATTTGACGAGTGGCCGCAGATAACGCGGATCATCCGCAGATCAAATCGGATCAGAATGAGTTGATCTCGAGTACGCAACTCGCCGGTGGAACCGATCCGCTTCAATTTTTTCCATCCGGGTTTCGTCGGCGTGGCATCCGTGCCATCAGCGGACTTTGAAATGATCCCACAGATGTCGCATTCCAAGCGATCGCATAACGCCGTGAACAACCTCGCTCCGCTGAGCCAATTCATTCCGTAGTTTGCTTGTCCGTCAGACCGCAATGCGAGGCGAGCGAAAACGGGTTTGGAGATTTATGCCGGCGGGGCCACCATCGAGTTGCGCTTGGTTTTCTCGCCAGGCAAGTAACCCCATACACTTCACCACCGTTTCTACTCGGATTCTTTACCGACTCGCAGATTCTTACGGAACCCTTCAAATTCGTGGCCTAAACGCTCGAAAATCCGTAAAATTGCCTGTGTGAGAACGGTCGGCGAATCGCACGGATGCCCATCGCAAATTCATTCTCCGCATAGGTTTACAGTTCGATCTTCGAGGAGCCTGCATTGGCCGACACCCCGCCGCCGCCCAAAGGCCCGAATCCGCCGAATCCACCCGCCGAAAATGCCAGCATCGAGCCGCTCGATATCGTGGATGAACTCCGCGACAGCTACCTCACCTATGCCCAATCGGTGATCGTTTCGCGGGCGCTGCCGGATGTCCGCGATGGATTGAAGCCCTCTCAGCGTCGCATCCTCGTGGCCATGCAGGATCTCGGCCTCGGGCCGAACTCCGCCACCAGCAAGTGCGCAGGCATCATCGGCGAAACGATGAAGCGGTACCACCCGCACGGCGATGCCAGTATCTACGATACGCTCGTGCGCATGGCCCAAGATTGGGTGATGCGGCAGAAGCTGGTTCACGGCCAAGGGAACTTTGGTTCCATCGCCGGGTTGCCCCCCGCCGCCCACCGTTACACCGAAGCCCGCCTCACGCAACCCGCCGCGGAAATGCTGGACGACCTCGACCGCGAAACGGTCGACTTCATCGATAACTACGACGGCAAATACCGCGAACCCCTCGTACTCCCCGGCCGCTTCCCCAACCTGCTGGTGAACGGTGCCACCGGCATTGCCGTGGGCATGGCCACCAAGATTCCGCCGCACAACCTGCGCGAAATCTGCAACGGCTTGATGCTCCTGATCGACGAACCCGACATTGCACTCTTCGACCTCCTGAATCGCAAGGACGAAACCACCGGCAAGGCGATCATCCAAGGCCCGGACTTCCCCACCGGTGGTATCGTCATGGGACGGCATGGCCTGATCCGCGCCTACATGGGCGAACGCAGCCGGATCACATTGCGGGCGCGCGCCGAAATCATCGAAGAAGTGAAGGGGCGCAACCCCGTCATCATCATCAAGGAAGTGCCCTTCGAAGTGACGCGGAACGCCCTCGCCGCGGACATCGGCGAACTCATCAAGAGCGATCGCATCGCCGGGATCACCAACGTGCGTGACGAATCGAGCGCCCGCAGTGGCGAACCGGTTCGGCTCGTGGTCGAAATGAAGAAGGGCACCGATCCGCACCTCGTGATGAACCAACTCTACCAGTTCAGCAAACTGCAAGAGACGGTGAGCATCGCCATGCTCGCCCTCGTGGACGGCCGACCGCGGATGCTCACGCTCAAAGAAATGATGCGGTATTACCTCGATCACCGCGTCGAGGTGATTCGGCGCCGCACGTCGTATTTGCTGCGGGAAGCGAAGCGCCGGGGGCACGTACTCGAAGGGCAGTTGATCGCGATCGCTTCGCTCGATGAAGTGATTCGCATTTGCAGGCATGCCAAGAGCCGCTCCGATGCGAAACTCGAATTGCAAGGCATGGCCGTTTCCCCCGCGCTGATGCTCCGGGCCATCGGCGACGCGGCGTTCGCCGCACTCTCCGGCGAACTCGGCGCCCCGGCCGAGTACATGATGACGGAAGCGCAAGCCGAGGCCGTGGTGCGGATGCAACTCGGCCAACTCGCCGCGCTCGAAAGCGACGAAATCCTCAAGGAATACCTGCACCTCCGCGAGTTGATCAAAGGCTACGAGATCATCCGCGCGGACGAAGGCGAAGTGAACAAGATCATTCGCACCGATCTTCAACACATGCGGGACCGCTTCGGCAACGATCGCCGCACCGAGTTCTCGGACGACGAAGGCGATGTCGATATCGAAGATTTGATCGTCGATGAACAAGTGGTCGTCACGATCTCGCACGAAGGCTTCCTCAAACGGTTGCCGATCGAAACTTACCGCGTGCAAGCCCGTGGCGGCAAAGGCGTACAAGGCGGCCTGCGCGACAACGATTTCATCGAACACTTCTTCATCGCCAGCACGAAATCGTACTTGCTCTGCTTCACCGATAAAGGCCAATGCTACTGGTTGAAGGTGTACAAGGTTCCCGAAGCGAGCCGCACATCCAACGGCCGCAGTATCGCCAACGTGCTTTCGCTGAAGCCCGAGGAAAAGCTCGCCAGCGTCATCCCCGTCCGCGAGTTCGAGGAAGGGGCGTTCCTGCTCATGGCCACCCGGCAGGGCGTGGTGAAGAAGACATCGCTGATGGAATACAGCCGACCGCGGCAAGGCGGCATCATCGGCATCAACCTCGAAGAAGGCGACGAACTCATCGAGGTTTGCCTCACCCGCCCCGGCGACGAAGTGGTGCTAAGTACCCGCGACGGCATGGCGATCCGTTTCGGCGAATCCGATGCCCGCGCCATGGGCCGCGGTGCCACCGGCGTCTACGGCATCAAGTTGAACAAAACGAAACAGGATGTCGTGGTCGGCATGCTCGTGGCGGACCCCGACGGCTTCCTGCTCACGCTCTGCGAAAACGGCTACGGCAAACGCACCCCGTTCGGCCCCAACACCGTGGGCGAAGTGGAAGATACCGAACCCACCGCAGAGATAGAAAACTCCGAAAGCCCACCGGTCGCAACCGGTGGGGAAACCGAAGAGGAAGAAGCCCCCACCGATAAAGGATCCATGCGTTACCGCAAGCAGCGTCGCGGTGGCAAGGGCGTGAAGGATGTAAAAGTGACCGCCAAGAACGGCCCGGTCGTAGGCATCATCGCCGTGCGCGAAGGTGACGAAATCATGGTCATCACTTCGCAAGGCATGGTCGTTCGCACGAGCGTGGATGCCATCCGCATCGTCGGCCGCAATACGCGAGGCGTGAAAGTGATGACGCCGAACGAAGGCGACAAAGTGCGAACCTTGGCCAAGCTGGCCCGCGAGGTAGCGGTGGAATTACCGAATCTTTCCGAGCCGGAAGCGTAAGCGACGGAGAAACGCAAGCCATGCCGCCGACCACGAGCCGTGATTTCCAACGCGCCGCCGGGCAGCGGTACGAAGCTGCCCTTGCGCTCTTTCGAAAAGCCCTTTATCTCGACTGCCAATACCTCGGCGGATACACCGTGGAATGCACCTTGAAGTCGCTGATCCTACACGCGACACCCAAGCCTTCCCGTCAGGCGAAGTTGAAAGAGATCACATCCGGTGCGAAGATGCATCTGTACGATACGCTGGTCAACGAACTCCGTTCCCTCGGCGTCACCGTACCGTTGATGCTGGTCAAGCGGATGCGGCGTCTGAAATGGTCGACCAACCTCCGCTACGAGGTGAAACGCCGGGATCGCGGCGAAACTGCGGGCTTCCTGAAATCGGCGAAGATCGTCTATAATTGGGTGGAGGGCCAACTGCCATGACCGCGACCGATACGACTACTTCAAGATGGAATACCATGCGTTCCGACGAAAGTCGCTTGGTGGAGCGTCACTTGCTCGGCGCAGGTTTCGACTCGGTCGAAGCCTACCGCTACAACCCGGCCTCGATCCGGGTTCGCATCATCGACCCACGATTCCAAGGGCTTCCCCTCAATCGCCGTATCGACATCGTCGAACCGCATCTCGACCAACTTCCGGAACACATCCAACTGGATATCATCACCCTTCTGGCCATCGCGCCTTCTGAGCTGACGGGGAACCCGAAGAAATTCCGTCAGTTCACTGAGAACGTCGAGTTTGAAGAGCCGTCACTGTAGAAACTCTGAACGAAAGCCCCCTCCTCATGCGCGTCCTCATCACCGGCGGCTACGGCTTCATCGGAGCCTGGATCATCCGCAACCTCTTCGCCCGTGGCGACGACGTTTGCGTGTACGATCTCAAAGAAGATCCGCGACGGCTCCGGCTCATCCTTCCGGAAGCTGACGTTCGAAGGGTGAAGTTCCTCCCTGGCGATGTTTGCGATCTGCCTTCGCTCACGGACGCGCTGAAATCTAACGCGATCACGCACGTCATCCACCTCGCCGGGTTGCAAGTGCCCACCTGTCGTGTCGATCCACTCCTCGGAGCCAAGGTGAACGTGTTGGGCACGCTTTCCGTGTTCGAAGCGGCGCGGGCACTCGGTTCGCAAATCGAACGGATCGTGTACGCCAGTTCCGCCGCCGTGTTCGGCGGGCCGGATAAATACCCGGAAGGTTCCCAAGGCGACGACGCGCCGCTCATCCCCGGTACGCACTACGGCGTGTTCAAAGTGTGCAACGAAGGCAACGCCCGCATCTACCACCAAGACTTCGGCATCAACAGCGTCGGGTTGCGTCCGTGGACCGTCTACGGCGTCGGCCGCGACCTCGGCATGACGAGCGAACCCACCAAGGCGATCAAGGCCGCGATGCTCGGCCGACCGTACGCCATCAACTTCGGCGGCATCACCGACTTTCAATACGTCGACGATGTTGCGAAGGTATTCGTGAACTCGCTCGTGCGGCCGTACAATGGTTCCAAGAGCTACAATCTGCGCGGAGTTGTCGTCACGCTGAAGGAGTTCCACGAAACTCTGGTGAAAGTGCTGCCCGAAGCGAAAGACCTCGTGACGACGGGTACCGCGCAAATCGCCATCGCCTACGACCTGGACGATAGCGGGCTTCAACGCGATCTCGGGCCGATGCCCAAGACGAGCCTCGAAGATGGCATCCGCGAAACCGTGGCGATCTTCCGACAATTGCATTCGGAAGGGCGGTTGGATACCGCCGAACTGGACGGGCCGAAACCCGCTCCGGTGGTAACGATCGACGAGGTGTGACAAATCGAATTCCGAAACCGAGAAACGCTGAGCCCACCATCCCTTCCCGCGTATGATTCTCCTATGGACTCTCCCGCCATTGAAACCGAAGCCCCGCGCCCGCTCACCGAATCGCAGCTCATCCGATGGGGAGAAATCCCCGGCGGACTCCCCGGCGAAGCCAAGTTCCTCAACGGCCCGCAAAATCGTTCGTTCGAACTCTGGAACTCGATCAAGATCTTCCGCGAGTTAATCCGCGGCTTCCGCAAGCTGCACTTCGTCGGCCCGTGCGTGACCGTATTCGGCTCCGCCCGCTTCGACGAAACGCACCCCTTTTACCGCCAAGCCCGCCTCATCGGCCGTTACCTCGCCGAGGAAGGTTTTACCGTGATGACCGGCGGCGGCCCCGGAATCATGGAAGCCGCGAACCGCGGCGCCAAAGATGTGAAGGGCGGTCGCTCCATCGGTTGCAATATCGTGATACCGAAGGAACAGAAGCCGAACCCGTACGTCGATCACTTCATCGATTTCGAGCACTTCTTCATTCGCAAGTTGATGCTCATCAAATACAGCTTCGCGTTCGTGGTCTGCCCCGGCGGCTTCGGCACGCTCGACGAATTGTTCGAGGTTCTTACGTTGATTCAAACCGGCAAGCTGCAAGATTTCCCGGTGGCGCTCGTGGGCCGCGATTACTGGCAACCGGGCATCGAACAACTGCGGAAGTTCATTGCGGAAAAGACGATCGACCCGGCCGACTTGGATCGCCTGATCGTGGGGGACGATCCGCGCGACATCGTGAAGAAGATTACGGCCGTGGCCCGCGAACGCTTCGGTTTGAGCGAGGGGGCGAAGCTAAAACCGCGTTGGTGGTTGGGGGAAGGGTGGTTGCGGTGAGACTCAACCCACCGACGCAGTCGGTGGGATTTCGGATGTGACCAGCCTATATTTCAACACCTTCGCCGGGATGCCCCCGGCGATCGTCATTTCCGGGATCGGTTTCGTCACGACGGAGCCGGCGCCGATCACGCTGCCCGCGCCAACGTTCGCCATCACCACGCTCGCACTGCCGATCCAACTCCCGGCGCCGATGGTCACACATTCCCACACGCCGGGCTGTTCGCGGATCGGTTTAGTGATGTCTTCGATACCGTGCATGCGGGCGCCACTCGGGATCTGCACGGCCGTGGCGATGAGCGCATCCTTTTCGAGCCGCACCGAGCCGAGGCTGCAATACGGGCCGACGTAGACGTTCTCGCCGATGCACGCATCGGCCTTGGAGAAGATGGTTCCGAAGCAAATCACGGCCGAAGGATGGCACTCGGCAATCGCCCATTGCAGGAAGGCCCGCCGGAGGTATTGCCCGCTCAACCCCGGCAGGAGCGCGACCCATTGCGAATGGTATTCGACCGCCCGATCTTTGCCAATCACCGAAGCGATGAGCAAGTGCCACAGGATGAACGGTGCCATCGCGAGTTGGGCAACGATGCGGGCGGCGGATTTCAGAAAAGATTTCATGAATGGCAGTGTATGGTTTCGCCCCCGGTGAACAGGGTCACCGAAGGTGAGCCGGCCATGCGCTTCGATACGCCGAAGTCGCGGCCGTTGGGCTTGCGGTTCAGACAGATCACCGGCACTCCCTCGGCCAGCAATTGTTCGCCGATGCTGCCGATGCCATCGAGGCAAAACACGGTCGGTTCGATCTTGTTACCAAGGCGGTGGATCGTCTCGCGCACCAACACTCAGACACCCGCCACGTGCATGATGGACGACGAACGTGACGCGGACTCCTAAAACAACTTCGCCCAGTGCACTTCGGATTTCTGGGGTTTCGGCCGCTTCGCCAAGTCGATCACCATGTCTGCCATGTGTTTCACGCACCAATCGAAGTACTTCGGCGTCAGGGCGTGTACATCCATGTCCGGGGCGGGGTTCATGAAATCGATTGCGTAAGGAACGCCGTCCTTCACGGCCCATTCCACGGTGTTCATGTCGTATCCCAAAGCATTCACCAGCGTCAGGCAATCTTTCACTACACGTTCGTGCAACTCCGGCGCGAGGTAGCCGTCGTCCGGTAGGTACTTCCTCGTGTGCGTATCGTACGGCATTACGAGAACATCCTTGCGGCCGAGGCACATGCATCGCAAGTAGTAATCCCAATGGATGTACTCTTGGGCGATCATCGTCATCAGCCCCGATTCGTCGTATGCAGCGAGAAGTTCTTCCTTGGTGTTGCACACGTACACGCCGCGCCAGCCGCCGCCGTGGGCATCCTTCAAAATGCAAGGCAGGCCGACGTAACGGATGACGTATTCCCAATCGAACGGGTACATCAGATTACGCAAGCTCTCTGTGGGGGAGATGTCGGGGACGTAAGCCTTGTTCGGGAGTACCATCGTTTTCGGGTGGGCCAGGCCGAGTTTGGTACAGAGAGAAGCGCCGAAGAATTTATCGTCCGCACTCCACATGAACGGGTTGTTCACCACAGTCACGCCTTCGAGCACGGCGTGCTTCACGTAGCTGCGGTAGTAAGGAACTTCGTGCGAGATGCGATCGATGATCACGGCGTACGGGTTCGGTTCATCCATCCGGGTGCCGCCGAGCATGGCGAATTCCGCTATCACCCCGGCGTCTCGGCGGTTCACTTCTTCGATGAACGCGGGGGGAAATGTGGCTTCGCGGCCGCAGAGTATTCCGACCTTCTTCGCTGGAGTATGGGGTGTGGGGTCTGGGGTGTGTGATGGCATGGAGGATTAGACTTCATTGAAACGTCGGGAAATCGACTCGCCGGGATCTCGATGGAAGCAACTTACGAATCTCGCATTCAAACCCTACACCCCAGGCCCCATACCCCAACAATCAATCCGATCCCCCGAGGTACATCGGCAGCATCCGCTGCCAGACGGGCCAATCGTGGGCGAAGCCGTCCCACTCGCGGAGGGCGTTACCGATGCCCTTTTCCCAGAGCTTCGAGGAGAGTTCGCGGTTGCCGTGGATGAGGCCATCGTCCTTGCCCACGGCCATGATAATGTTCTGGCTGCGGAGTTGTTCGAGGCGCCGGTGATCCGATTCGTTCGGGATGAATTCGAGAGGGTTGTTGAAGTAGAGCGTTTCGTTGTGGTGGCCACCGGCGAACCGGCGAATATCAACGAGCGAACTCATGGCGAGGATGCGATTGACGCGATCCGGGTGCCGCAGGCCGAACGTGAGCGCGTGGTAGCCGCCGAAACTCGCCCCGGTGGCAATCAGGAACGGGTGCGGGTTCCGCGATTGCGTGAAGGGAACGAGTTCGTTCGCTAGGTAGCGGTCATATTCTTCCTGCCGCCAGATGCGGTCGCCTGGGTGCTTCCAACGGGCGTACCAGCTTTCCCGATCGACCGATTGAACCGTGAAAAGTTGAAACCAACCCCGTTCGATCGGTTCGCGCAGGCACTCCACCAAGCCGCGATCTTCCCATTCGTGGAACGACCCCCCGGAGGTGGGGAAGGCGATAACCCGTGCCCCGGCGTGGCCGAATTCGAGGAGTTCCATCTCCCGGTTGAGAGCGGGACTGTACCAGCGATGGTAATGGCGTTGCATGGGCGATCGCGTTGAACGGGAAACGAAAAAACGCGGGACAAGCGTCCCGCGTATCGATTGTAGGCACGGGCCAATGTCCCGCAGAAAAGGATTACCGCTTGCTGAATTGGGTACCGCGGCGGGCACCACGCAAGCCGTATTTCTTCCGTTCCTTCATGCGGCTATCGCGGGTGAGGAAACCGCTATCGCGGAGCTTCTTCACCATGCCGGTGGCGGGATCTTCGGGAACTACGATCACCGGGGTGCCATCGGCCGAAGGGGCCGCTGCGGGCTTCGGGGCGACCGGGGTAACCAGACCTTTGACTTCGGCCTTGAAGCCACGGATCATGGTCACGTGATTCCGCGTGATGATCTTTTGCTCGTTCCGCGGCGAGAACATCGTCTTGATTGCGCGGGCGAGGCCTTGCTTGATCGCATCGGCTTGGCCGGTGATGCCGCCGCCCTTGACGCGGATGATCACATCCACGCTCTTGGCTTGGTCGGTGATGGTCAACGGGGCCATTACGGCCCCGCGATCCTTGTCTTCGGTGAAGTAATCGTGCAACTCGCGGTCGTTGATTTTGATCTGGCCTTTGCCTTCGAGCAAACGCACGCGGGCCACGGCGGTCTTGCGTCGACCGGTGCCCAGATAATACGTGACTTTCTTCTTCTCGGCCATGACGTGGTCAACCTCGGGTGATTTTCAGAGCCGGAAGCGTGAGCGACGGTGAATATCGTCGCTCACGCTTCCGGCTCGGATTTGTTCGTTTACGCTTCCAACTTGTATTCGATGGGCTGCTGAGCTTGGTGCTCGTGGCTCGGCCCGGCATAAATCTTCAATTTGGTGATTTGCTTGTAGCCGAGCGGGCCTTTGTTGATCATCCGTTTGACAGCCAAGCGAATGATTTCTTCGGGCCGCTTGGCGAGCATTTCCTTGGCGGGAATGATCTTTTGGCCGCCGGCGTAGTGGGAATACGTTTGGTATTCCTTCTTGTTCCATTTGTCGCCGGTGAACTTCACCTTCTCCGCATTGACGATAATGACGAAATCGCCGGTATCGCAGTGCGGGGTGAAGGTGGGTTTATGCTTGCCGCGGAGCAAGTTTGAGATCGTAACGGCGAGACGACCGACAACGAGGTCGGTGGCGTCGATAACGAACCATTGATGGGTGGCCGTCGCCGCGTTGGCCATGTAGGTGGACATTGCGAAAGAATCCCTGCAATCAGACTTCGAGACGGAAGGTACTAGGCTATTAACCTAAGAACAGTTGTGCGCGCGTCAAGAGACGGATTTTGAAAAGTTCCACAACCTTCCGGCGAACCATAGATTGACCGTGCGAACTCCCCACCTTGCGAGGCACAGCCATGAGCAACGGCGTTTACGATACCGCCATGATTCCCCGGCATCCGTTCGGTCTGCCGCTGGGCAGCGTGCGGGCATTCATGTCGCTGCTGATTTGCGGCTTCTTCTGGATGATCCTGCTTTGGCCCGACTCCACGACCGCCAAGCCGCTGCTCGGGCACTTCTTCCTACTCGCAATGGTACTGATGGCTTTTTCGTCGGCCCCCACCGTGCAAGCCGTGGGCGATTCGGCCCTGTTGCCGTGGGTGTTACGGGTCATTTTCGTCGGGGGCAGTGTCGCGGTCGTGGGATATACGCTGTACAAAGATCCCGCCCTGTTTTCCGCCCGCATGACGCCGGACGTCGCGGAGTTCCGCGATTGGTGGGGGCCGCTCATGGCCATCACCGCGGCTGGCTTCGCCGCCGGATTGCTGATGCGAGTAATCCTCGGCAGGCACAATGTCGTGTTCCAAACGTTGCGTTCTTGGCTCGGCCTCATCGGCATGATTATGCTCGTCCTCGAATTCGCCTTGTTCATGATGTTCGTTTCCACGGAACCCGGCAAGACCGATGGCTTCATGCACATTTGGCAAGCCGTGGAAGTCGGCGTGGTCGCCTCGTACTTCGGGTCACGGACGTAATCGAACGGACACGAGCGGCGGACGTCAGCACGCTGAGGTGTTATATCTCAGCGGGCTGACGCCCGCCGCTCGGTAAAACATTGGCATTCGATTCCGGGCCAAGCGGCTCGGGTGCTTGCTCGCAAGTTGCCCTTTTCACGAATTTCCGCATGGCGTACACTTCAGGAAGCAACACACGGCTCACCATCCGCGAAGGATTCGACCGATGGCTACGTCGATCAGCCCGAACGATCTCACCCGCCAGCAACTCGATGAACTCGATACGCTGCTCCAACGGATGCTCGCACTCCCGTTGAACAAACCGGAAATCCCGCATCCGCCCATGGTGGCACCGCCGCCGCCGTTACCGGAGATGCCGCCGATCAATGGGATGTGGCGCACCGACAGGGCAGATATGGAAGTGAAATCCCCGTACTTCGCGGCCCCGCAGCCCGAACCGGCGATGACTCTTTCGCACGTCGTTTCTCCCTCCGGCTTGACCCGGCCCGGCCCGAGTGCCTTCGCGGTAATCCCGCCGCCGGGTACGCTCCGGGGTGTCGATGCTCCGGCTACGCCCGCCGGGTTCGTACCGATCAAGATGAATAGCGTGAGCGCCCCGGCCCAGCCGTTCGGCAATGTGAATCCATTCCACCTGCCTCCGCCCGCAACGGCCGGGGTGAAATTGCAGGCCGCCGCGCCATCGCGGTTGCCGGTGATGATGTGGCCGGTGTTCGGCGTCAACACGATCCTCGAATTCGCTCTGAAATTGCTCGGGCCGGTGGGCACGGTGGTATTGAAACCCCCGGTGAAGATGTTCCTCGGCTTCGCCGGGTTGGCGCTGCTCGCCGCCGCCGGGGCGTGGGCCGCGATGGGCATGGGTTGGGTGCATTGGCCGCAGTGATGCGGCTCGCTATACTTTCAGAATCGAAATCCCGGCCGGGATGCAGCGAAATTGAATTGCCGCACCCGGTCGCGTCGTTTTCCGTTGGCCCGCCGAGACCCTGATGCCCCCTCTTCCCCCGCCGATCCCGCCGCGAAAACACGATCCGGTCGCCGCGATTCTCAGCTACGCCGTTCCGGGATTGGGGCAAGTGTACCAAGGCCGCGTGGCCAAGGGCATCCTCTACTTCGTCTGCTTGTACAGCCTCTTCTTCTACGGGATGTTCCTCGGCCACTGGCAGAACGTATGGCTGCCCGATGCCAAGAACCTGCCCGAGGTGAAACTGCTCGGCCGCACGTTGCCGGGGCTAGCCAAAGATTTCAACTACCGCAAGGAATTCCTCGGCCAAGTCTGGATCGGGGCCGCCGCGTGGCCCGCGCTGTTGCAATACATCGGAACGCCTCCGTTACCCGATCCCGCCAGCCAGTTGGAGAAGCAAGCGTGGAAGCCGGCGCCGAACGCCCTCGTCGGCACCTACATGCAAACGCCCAATGAAACTACGCTCAACGATCTGCAACGCGATGGCGACAAACGCTGGGATTTGGGATGGGTGTACACCGTGATCGCCGGTGTGTTGAACATCTTGGTGATCTACGATGCGTTCGCCGGGCCGCTGGTGCGGGAAGAGGAAGAAGACGCCGCGAACGAGGGGAACGCCTGATGCAACCGCTCTTCGCTATGAACATCTATTACCAGTTGCCTTTCTTGCTGATCGTGGTCAGCCTCGTGTACAGTGCGGCGCGCCATGACCGTTGGAGCCGCATTTTCAAGGAAGCCATCGGCTGGATTCTGCGCATGACCGGCTTCCTCGGCGGCCTCGGCGTTGTGTTGTACCTGCTCTCGACGTACCCGCACCTTTGGCCGTACGCGGCCGTCATCGGCGGTGTCGTCGGGGTGATCTACTACGGCATCAGTTGGGGCATCATTCGGAAGCGTGAAAAACCTGCCGACGCGGAGCCGAAGGCACCGTGATTCGTGAGTTTTGTAGGTTGGGATGGCGGCTGTCGCACGTTTATCAATTGTCGGGAAGCCTTCGCCCCACAAGTGGGGAGGCAAAGAGTGTGGCCGTGTTCGGCCCATCCTCGTTTAACAATAAGACCCACCTCCCCCTTGTGATTGCGGGGGAGGTCGCCGGAATTCGCAGAGCGAATTCGGCGGGAGGGGGAGGGTGCCAGAAAACATTGGCGCAGCCTCAGCCCGATGCTCAACGCCAGTGCTTCTGCGAAATAATACAATGCCAGAACGATATACTCGTTTCGTTCGGAGCTTCTCCCCATGGCAGGCCACAGCCACTCCGCCAATATCGCCGTCCGCAAGGGCAAGCAGGACGGCGCCCGCGCCCGCCTCTTCTCCAAACTCGCCCGCTACATCATGATCGCGGCCCGCAATGGCGGCGGAGACCCCGATACGAACCTCCGCCTGCGCTACGCGATCCTGAAAGCGCGCAACGTGAGCATGCCCAAGGATAACATCGAGCGGGCCGTCAAGAAGGGCTGCGGCGAACTCGAAGGGATCGTCTTCGAGGAAGTGACCTACGAAGGATACGGCCCCGGCGGCATCGCCATCATGGCCGAAGCCGTCACCGATAACCGCGCCCGCACCGGCAACGAAGTGCGGGTGATCTTCGAGAAGAACGGCGGCAACATGGGCCTACCCGGTTGCGTCGGCCACCTCTTCGATCGCAAAGGCCGCATCCTGATCGATGCCGCGAAGTACCCGGATGAAGACGCGGTGATGACCATCGCGATGGACGCCGAGGCCGACGACTTCCAGAAATTGGGCGATGCCTACGAGATCCTCTGCGACCCGGCCAAGTTCCTCGGAGTCCAGGAATCGCTCTCGAAAGCGGCCTTAGAAATGGTCGAAAGCGAAGTGAAGTACCTGCCGAAAGCACCTGCGGAAGTCGATGTGGAACGCGGAACCAAGATCGCCAAGCTCATGGACAAACTCGCCGACAACGAAGACGTGCAGAACGTGTACACCAATGCGAACCTCACCGACGAAATGACGGAGTGAATTCCGAGGTTGAAGCGTCAGCGAAGCAGTGTCTGAATTGCTGGAGCGCTACCTCGCTGACGCTTCGGCCTCGGAAAGCAGATTCACCATGCACGAACTCTTCCAGGCTTCCGGGTACGCGGCGCTCGTCTACTTCCTGTTCAGCTACCTCATCAGCTTCGGAAGCCGGCAGCCGCTCGTCGAGTGGATCAACCCCGGCCGGCGGTACTTGCCCTTGCTCGCGGGCGTTCTCTTCGCAGGGGCGTACTCGCTCTTGGCTCGGGCCGTATTGAAATATAATAATTCCCATTCGCAGTTGCTCCGCCAGTTGGTGAACGAGGAAAAAGCCCAATCGGAAGTGGTGGGGGCGATGTCGTTCGCGGTCTTCGGCGTCACGCTCCTCATGCTCTTTTTGTGGTGTTGGTGGAACCTGCCCCGGCACCCGCGAACCTTCAGCACGAACCCGAAGAATTTGCTCAAAGAATACCGCCGGGCAATCCGGCACTATGTGCGATGGAAAGGCGGGCTCGATTACGCGTACCTCTGCGAGATCCGCAACGAGGTTGGCACCGTCATGGCCGAAGGGGCGAACGATCGGGACATTCTGCGCGGGTTATACCGAATGCCCGAAGTTCCCAATGCCGAGCTCGACGCCGACCCGAGGAAAGGCATAGCGGAACAAAAGCGATTGTGGCAAGAAGAGGCGCAACGGATCTTCCGCGAGCTGCCGCGATTGGATGAGTTGTTGAAGCCGATTCGGCAGGGGGCGAACGTCACCTTCTGCTTCGATGTCAACGTGGGAGCGGTGTATTTGGAAGTGATGGTCAAACCGACGGGCGATCCCGCCGCGGCGAATGCGTTGTACCTGTTCGCGGCCAGTTTGAACGAACACGAAGTGGAGCGGATGACGGCCGGGAGGCACTTCTACGCCTTGAGCGAAGCGATTCACCACATCCGCCGCGGCGTAACCAAAGGGTGAATCGTTCCATGGCCTTCCATTGCAACAGTTGCCAAGGGATTCTCTCCAAGCTCGACGATCTGGCGAATTTGCCATTGTTCTGCCCCTTCTGCGGGTATCGCATCCGCTATCACAATACGAATGAATTGAGTGCTCCGGAACACGGCGATGAAGCCAAACCGCAGCAAGAAGCTCCGCGGTACCGCCCGCTCAAACACTTGGGCCGCGGCGGCACCGCCGACGTTTACGAAGCACTCGATGTAATCACCGGTGATCGTGTAGCAATCAAAGTGCTTCTGCCCGAGTTCGCCGAGAATCCGAACATCGCCGAGAACTTCCGCAACGCCGGGCGACTGGCATTTCTGCTCGACCTCCCCCGCTGCGTAAAGGTACTTTGCATCTCCGATGACAACGGCCAGCCGTTCATCGCCATGGAGTTGATGCCGGGGCGAACGTTGAAGGAATTGATCGAAGAGGAAGGGCCGTTGCCGGCGGAACGAGCCGCGGCGTTGATTCTCGATGTGATCGAAGCACTGGAAGCCGCCCACGCGAAGGATGTACTTCACCGGGATGTGAAGCCCTCGAATTGCATGCTCGCCGAGGATGGTCGGGTGAAACTCGGCGACTTCGGCCTCTCGGCGCGATCCGGCGAAACATCCGCCGAGGCTCCGTTGGGCACGGTACTCTTCGCCTCGCCGGAGCAACTCCGTGGCGAAGCGATAGGGGCCGCATCGGATATCTACTCGGTCTCGGCGACGCTTTACTATTTGCTCAGCGGCCGTGCCCCGCACGAGGCGACGAGTTTGACAGCGGCGCTCGCCAAAGCGATGACGGAACCGCCGCCTTCACTTCGATCGTTGGGGATAACGATTGCGCCATCGTTCGAGCGAATCGTGTTGAAGGGTTTGGAACGCGACCCCGCCCGCCGTTGGCAGAAGATGGCAGATCTCGCCGAGGCACTGCGTTCGCCGGTGGCCCCGCGCAGTTCAGCGATGGGCCGTTGGTTTCAGAAATTGCTGGGGAACTAAAGTATTCCAATTCCTCGGCGACGCCTTCCGCGGCGTTGTGGGGCAACTATTCCCACCCACCCTGTCGCCGCTAACGAAACAACGGTGAGATCACAGCGGTGGATCGCAACGTGGGCCGGTTGCGGACGGCGTTGAAGGATTTGAAACTACGCCGCAACGCCCAAGAAATAGCCCGAACGAAAGGGCGAATGATCCGGTGGCGGTGGGGCGTGGGGGTGACATGCGACGGCGGGCGAACCAAGCCGAAGAAGGTGAGGTATCGTAAGAATAGGAAGATTCACGGGAACTCCCCGCCAAACCGCTAGTAAACCAACCCGATTCCCCACGGAACGATTCCATGCCCGAGCCGGAACCCGAATTCAAACCGTTCGTTCCCGCGAGCGAATCGCCGCCGGAGTTCACGATCGCTCCGATAGTGGTCGGATCGTTACTCGGGATTCTGTTCGGGGCGTCTTCCGTCTACTTGGTGTTGAAGGTCGGCTTGACCGTCTCCGCGAGTATCCCGGTGGCGGTGCTCTCCTTCGCCATGTTCCGAGTCATGTCGTCGATGGGTTTCCGCAAGCGCAGCGTGCTCGAATCGAACACGGCCCAAACGGCGGGAAGCGCCGGGGAAAGCATCGCCTTCGGTGTCGGGCTAGTGATGCCCGCACTGCTTTTGTTGGGTTTCGATATCGATGTCGTTCGCGTGATGACCGTCGGCGTACTCGGTGGCCTCCTCGGCATCTTGATGATGATCCCCCTGCGCCGGGCGTTCATCGTTCAAAAGCACGGCGAATTGAAATACCCCGAGGGTACCGCCTGCGCCGATGTGCTCATCGCGGGAGAGAAGGGGGGCAGCACGGCGGGCACGCTCGTCATCGGTCTCATCATCGGCTTCGTCTACCAATTCATGATGCTCGGTTTGGTGATGTGGAAAGACACCGCCAGCAAAGCTCTCTGGGTCGCTCAAGAAGGCGGAAAGGCCATAGGTTTGAAAGGCGCTTCGGTGGGTTGCGAGATGTCGGCCCCGTTGCTCGGAGTCGGTTACATTATCGGGCCGCGCATCGGCAGCATCATGCTCGCGGGGGGCGTGCTCGCCTACTTGGTGATCGCCCCGATGATCGTCTTTTTTGGGGAAAGCTCGGAGACCGTCGTTCTCCCCGCGATCTCTAAGATCGACGAGAAAACGAAGCTCGATGTCGGGCTCATCAAGAACATGAACGCGAAATCAATCCGCGAGAATTACATCTTGTACATCGGTGCCGGGGCGGTCGCGGCCGGCGGCATCATCAGCATGTTGAAAGCACTCCCGGTCATCGTCGGTGCGGTGGTCGGCGGATTGCGGGACGCTTTCGGAAAGAAGGATCCGGCGAAATCGGGCATCGTGCCGCGTACCGAACGCGATCTCCCTATGAGTGTTGTACTCTTCGGAAGTTTGGGGATGATCTTCGCACTCGCGGCCGCCCCGCAACTCGGCTTGGGTTTCAACCGAGCCGGTATCGCGGGCGCGGTGATGATCCTCCTGTTCGGGTTCCTGTTCGTGATCGTATCGAGCCGGCTCACCGGGGAAATCGGTTCGAGCAGCAACCCGATTTCCGGCATGACCGTCGCAACATTGCTGATGACGTGCCTGATTCTCCTCGGCCTCTCCGAAGCGGGAGTCATCGTACTCGGCAAAGAAATCAAGTTGCTGGCTTTGACCATCGCCGGCGTCGTGTGCGTTGCATCCAGCAACGGCGGTACGACTTCCCAAGCCCTGAAAACCGGGCATCTCCTCGGTGCGACCCCGAAATATCAACAATACGCCATCCTGATCGGTTCGCTCACCTCGGCACTCGCGGTCGGTGTAGTACTCATTTTGCTCAACAACGCTTGGACGATCTATTCGAAGCTGGAACTTCCCAAGGCGACGGTCGATATTTCAAAGCTCACGAATCGAGACCGCGTGCAGTCCGGTCAATACGAGCAAGATTCGCACAAGTACCTCGTGCTAATCCTCGGGGATAACGAAAAGATCGCACCGGAAATGTTGACGAAGGGAACCCCTGCCGATGTCCCGCCGGGCAGATATTACATCGCGGATGATGGCACCTTCGCGTATCGGTGCGATCCCGCGGTGAACGGCAAGCTCGATCATGAAGACAGCGAAGAGGGCAAACCCGAAGCGGAACGAAAAAAGATCAAACGCTTCGAGGCACCGAAGACGCAACTCGTGGCGCTCATCATTGATGGCATTCTCGATCGGAATTTGCCATGGGACTTGGTTCTCATCGGCGTCTTGATCGCGATCACCCTCGAACTGGCGGGAGTGCCGTCGCTGCCGTTCGCAGTGGGTGTTTACTTGCCCCTCTCGAGCAGCACGCCGATTTTCCTCGGCGGCATCATGCGTTGGCTCGTGGATAAAATCCGCAATCGGCCGGAGGAAGGGGATTCGGGGCCGGGTGTCCTCATCAGTTCCGGCTACATCGCCGGGGGTTCCATCGCGGCTTTGTGTGCCGCGTTCCTCGATCTGGCACCTTCGAAGTGGGGAGTACGCGATGCGCTCGATGTCGGCAAAATGCTCGAACACGTTTCGGTGTTTGGCGAACCATTCGCCGAGAGCAATGGTACGGTTACCATCGCGTTCGGTTTGCTCGCCGTAATCCTCTTCGCGTTGGGCGCCCTGAGCGGAAGGAAGCGAACGCCGCCGGTTTCGTAGGTCGGTGCGGAGGGTCGCCGAAGGTGAGCGGAGGCCCGGCGTGTGAACGATGCGGGTTCTGTCGGGCCGTGTTCGCACTCCGTGCGCCCATCGGATCGACCTAAAAGAAGTCCCATTACCGCGAAACTGGTTCCCTCGCGTCGACGGGGACAATCGGGGCGGGCAGAGCCTGCTTGGCCGGTTCCGGATCCATCATCGCGTTCAGCCATTGAATGATGCCGCTGGGTCGGGGTTTCGCATCCGGGGAGCCGAGGTCGATCCGGGTGAGAGTCGTCCCGACGCGGATCATCGTACCCTCTCCCCG
>Ga0105046_10006392_pt1 | contig 18603 bp, 11 predicted proteins | sample MAT03_FD_78385 | JGI IMG/M metagenome (GOLD analysis project Ga0105046, IMG submission 78385) | Freshwater microbial communities from Lake Fryxell liftoff mats and glacier meltwater in Antarctica - MAT-03 (megahit assembly) | ecosystem: Environmental > Aquatic > Freshwater > Ice > Liftoff...
ACCAGCTCGCGCGCTTCATGAGCGCGACGTTCGATGCGGAAGGCAGCGGCCAGGTGTTCGACGCCACGATCGCTCGGTTCGATCTGGCGTGGTCCGTCGCCGATCTCGTCGCGCACTACCGTGCACATCTGCCGGACATCGCGATCCCCGATACGCGTGCGGCCGTGCTCGCGAGACTGCGACCACGCTTCGCGCTCGGCCTGGTGTCCGATGGGCCCCACGTGACCCAACGCAACAAGTTCGAGCGACTCGGCCTCGGTGAGCTCATCGCACGTCCCGTGTTCACCGCCGAGATCGGCGCTCCGAAGCCGTCGAAGACGCCGTTCGGCGTAGTGATGGTGCAGCACCCGACCGAGCGCGACTTCGTCTACATCGCCGACAATCCGCGCAAGGACTTCATCGCCCCGCGTGCGCTCGGGTGGAAGACGATTCGCTTTCGCAATCCCCGCGGCATCTATCGCGACGTGCAAAGCGATGCGACCACGCGTGCCGACGTCGACATCGACGCGTTCGTCGACGTCCTCGATCTCGTCGCCGCGTGATGCGGTCCGCGCCGCCAGGGGTGGCCCACTCTTCGCGTGCGCGCTGCCCGGGATGCTACGCTCATGGGTGATGAGAGCTCCGCGCTGCCTGCCACCTCGAAGGATCTCCGCCGCCGTCGCGCTCGGCCTGCTCGGCGCTGCCACGTGGATCTCCGCGCCGCTGCCGGCTGACCTCACGTGTCCCGACGACGGGGTGCGCGTCGCCGTGCGGATCGACTGCGCGGACGAAGCACTGTGTCGCCGCGCCGAGACGCTCGCGCTCGATGTGTGGAGCGAGCACCGCGGGCCGGACGTGCCGCTCGACATCGTCGCGTCTCCTGCGGTGATCCGCGACCTCGAGGCCGAGGGCGTTGTCGTCGAGATCCTCGTTCCGGACATCGATGCCGTCGCCCAGGCGGAGGCCGAGCGGCTGCGTTCGCCGACCGCAAGCAAGCCGGCGGACTGGTTCGGCGAGTTCCGTGACTTCGGGGCGATCGCCGCGCGGCTCGGCGACATCGCGGCCGCGCATCCCAATCGCGCGACGCTCGTACCTGTCGGTGGATCGATCGAGGGTCGGCCGATTCTCGCCTTGCGTATCGGCGGCACTGCACCCGACGCCGTACCGATGCTCGTCAACGGTGCGCAGCACGCCCGCGAGTGGATCGCGGCGATGGTCACGACGTGCGTCGCGGATCGACTCGTGCGGGGCTACGACACTGACCCGGCGATCCGCGAGTTCGTCGATCACACCGAGCTGTGGATCATCCCGGTCGTGAACCCCGACGGGTACCAGTACTCGTGGAGCACCAATCGGTACTGGCGGAAGAATCGCCGCGGCAGCCACGGTGTCGATCTCAACCGCAACTTCTCGCTGGCGTGGGGCGGCAGTGGATCGAGCAAGGACAAGCGCTCGGAGATCTATCGCGGTGAGTATGCGTTCAGCGAGCCCGAGACGATCGCGCTTCGTGATCTCGTGCGCCGTGAGCAGGTGAAGCTGCACGTCGACTTCCACGCGTACGGTCAACTGCTGCTGTATCCGTGGAATCACACGCCTGCGCCGGCGAAGGATCGTGACAACTTCGCCGCGGTCGGTGATCGACTCGCGAGCGCGATTCATGCCGAGCACGGCACGAGCTACACGCTCAAGGCCGGCGCGAACCTGTATCCCGCGGCGGGAACGATGTCCGACTGGATGTACGGCGAGGCCGGTGCGCTGTCGTTCACGATCGAGCTGCGACCGAAGGGCGGCAGCGGCTTCGTGCTGCCACCCGATCAGATTCGCCCGACCTGCGACGAGGGCCTCGCCGCGGTGCTCGAGCTGCGCAAGTCGATGCGCTAGCCGAGCGCGGCGATCACCGCGGTCACCCGCGCGCGATCCGTCGCCGCGTGGTCGCCCGACTGCCAGCGGTCGAACGCGCCGCGACTCTCGTCCGTCTTGCCTTGCAGCCCGGCCACGAGCGCATCGAGATCGAACGACACGCCGCGGTAGTGCAGCGGCCGGCAGGCGATCGCCCGCTCGGCATCCACACGCGCGGAATCCCGATCGCCACACAGCAGCCGCAGCTCGGCGCGCATGTGCAGCGCGATCCAGCAGGTATGCCCCTTCGCGACCGCGGCTTCGAGCAGCGGCGTCGCTGCGTCGAGGTCACCGCGGGCGAGCGCGAGGCGTCCGAGATTCTCGTCGTGGATGTGCCACGGCGTGATCGCCTTCATGCGTTGCCACAGCGACTCGGCCTGCTCGACGTCGCCGTCGCGATCGGCCATGCGCGCGAGCACGGCGAGCGCACAGACGTCGTTCGCATCGATCGCATGCGCGGCGGTCGCGAGCGAGCGCGCCGGGTCGTAGGCATCGAGCCCGAGCGCGGCATAGGCCAGATCGCTGAGATCCGCAGCACCGCCACATTGCGCCCGACCAAAGCTCACCGCCTCGTCGACACGCCCGAGGCCGACGAGCGCCTCGAACCTCGCGAGCTCCCAGCGGCCGAGCTTGCCGTCGTCGTCGAGCTCACCCTCGCCTTGCCCGAGCTCGATCGCGCGCGCGAGCGCTTCCTCCCACAGCCGCATCGCCTTCGCGATGCGGTACACGAGCGGCCGGCGTCGCATCTCGCGGCACTCCTCGGGAATCGTCGCCGCCCACTCGTCGACGACGCGGCGCGCCTCGGCCTCGCCTTGCAGTCCGAGGATCGCGTCGATGCGCGCTTCCATGATGTACGACGTCGGAGCGCACGGCGCGACGATCTCGAGCGCATCGGCGAACCGCCCACGCGCGAGCAGCTGCTTCGCGAACAGTCGACGCGGCGCGACGAGGTCCGGCGCATCCGCGATCGCCTTGCCGAACAACGCCTCGCCGCGGGCCTCGTCGGCGAGCGACGCCGACATCAGATCGTCGGCCTCGAACGCGAGCACGAAGGAATCCTGCGGCGCGAGCTCGGACAGGTGCGAGATGACCTGCCGTGCCGGCTGCGGTGCCCACGTCGCCTCGAGCAGCAGTCGCGCATGCGCCCGCGCAGGGGCGACTGCGCGCGGGAATTCCCGGGTGAGCCCGCCGAGGAAATCGTGCGCACCGCCGAAGCCCGACACCATCGTGATCACCTCGGCGACGCGATCGAGCTGACCGACATCGAGGAACCCGCCGCCCGCGGCGCGTCGTAGGTAGTGCGCGCCGTCTTGGCCATGGCCCGCGCGCGCGAGCACGTCGCCGAGGCGGAACAACGAGTCCGCCGAGCTGCCGAGACCGACCGCGGCCGCACACGACGTGATCGCATCGTCCCACCGCTCGGCCTTTGCGAGCGCGACGCCGAGCTCGCGCTGCGCCCACGAATACGTCGGGCGCTGCGACAACGCCTTGCGCAGATCGGCGAGGCCCACGTCGAGATCGCCGCGGCTGCACTTCGCTGCACCACCGAGCGCGAGCGTGCTGGGTGTCGACGGATCGACCTCGGCGAGCAGCGCACACACCTCGAGGCACGCGTCGAAGCGCCCGTACGCGTACGCGAGGTCAGCGGTGTTCGTGAGCAGGTACGTGTCCTTCGGGCGGATGCCCCGCAGCGTCGCAAGGCCAGCGAGCGCGTCGTCGATCTTGCCGGCGCGCGCGAGGAGTCGTGCGTGCTCGAGCGCGAAGCCGGACGACTCTGGTCGCAGCTCGATCGAGCGGGCGAACGCCGCGATGCCGGCCGGCAGATCCTCGGCGTTCCCGAGGATCTTGCCGCGTACGTACCAGTTGAACGCGTTGTCTGGCGAGCGCTCGAGCGCGCAGTCGTTGAGGACCGCTGCGAGCGAGGCGTCGCCGTCGTCGGTCGCGAGATCCGAGAGGTTCTCGTTGCTGCGCACGTGGGCGGGATCGCGGCGCAGCGCGTTCTCGAAGGCCTCGCGCGCAGCCTTGCGGTTGCCGAGCGCTTGGTGGCAATCGCCGATCGAGCACCAGTTGTTCGCGTCACCGGGATCGCGATCGCGCGCGCGCTCGAACGCGGCGAGCGCGTCGCCGTACCGGCCCTCGGCATCGCGCACACGCCCGATGAATTGCTGCGGCCACTCGGCGTCCGGCCACAGTCGCACGATCGCATCGAGCACCGCGCCGAGCGCCTTGCCGGTCTCGGGCGTCGGGGCCTTGCGATTTTGTTCCTGCGCACGCACGAACTTCAGCACCCACGCGAGCTCGTACGCCTCGTGCTGCGCGATCGCCTCCTCGACGAGCTTATCCGCATCCTCGCCGCGGTTCTGATCGTGGGCCTCCCACGCGCGGTCGGTCGTGCTGATGTACGCGCACTCGGTCGCGCCGATCCGATCGAGCGCCTCGATCAGCTCGGGGCGCCCGGCCGGGACTGCGACGAGCGCCCCGTGATTCGAGAACTCGCGCAGCTTCGGCAGCTCCGCGTACCGCGTCTCGCGGATCTCGTGCGTCATCGGATCCTGGACCTCGAGCAGCTGCCGCTGGTCGTCGTAGCCGATCGCGACCGCGACGTGCCGGGTCGTCGAGTAGTCCTCCTCGAGGATCACGGGCGCACCCGCGTCGAGGATCGCGCGCAGCTGGTCGAGGTCGGCCTCGACGCGCCGCGTGTGGAAGCCTGCCGCGTCCATGTACTGACGCATGCGATGCACCGGCGTGCCGCCGTCGGGATGCTTGATCTCGCGGGCGACATCGACTTGCTCGGCCGCCATGCCGAAGAACCGCAGGCACAGCTCGACCGACGCGGGACCGCAGTGGTTGCGCAGCTGCGTCACCGACGGGAACGCCTGCAGCCGCGTGTGCCGGGTGTTGCCCGCGGTGATGCTGTCGAGCACGCCCGCGGCCACGCGCGCCGCGAAGTCGCCTCCGCCGGTCGCGGCGATCTTCGACCACGACGCGCGCGCACTGTCGAGATTACCGGCACGGTACAGCGCCGACGCGTGCTCGAGCATCAGCGATCGCGAGGCATCGCCGTCCGGGACGGCCGCGAGGATCTCCGCGAGGCGCTCGGCCGCGCGCGACCACTGGGCTTGCGACGCCGCGAGCTGCCATGCGAGTCGCCGCGTCGCGACGTCGCCGTCCGGTCGTTCGCCGAGCGCGGCGATGTGCTCGTCGGCCTTCACGAACTCACCGAGCACCGTGAACAGTCGTGTCAGCCCGAGGCGACCGAGACGCGCCGCGAGCTCGCGCTCGCGCTGGTCCTGGCCCTCGGTCGCCAGCGCACGCTCGAACGCCTCGCGCGCGAGCGGCCGCTCGTCGAACGTGATCGCCAGATCACCGCGCGTCCACGCCACGCGAGCCGCGTCGACACCGAGCGCTTCGGCGGCGGCGAGCTGTGCGTTCGCGAGGCCGCGCGTGCGCTTGCGTCCGAACAGGATCGCGGCCTCGAGGTGAGCCTCGACCGCGAGCGCGCGCGCATCGATGCGCGCCGCCTGCTTCGCGGCCGCGAGTGCCATGTCGATCGCCGCATCCGTCGACCACCAGCCGATGCGCAGCACCCGAGCGGTCGCGACCTGGGCCTCGAGTCGCTGGGCCGTCCCGAGATCGCGACGACCGCGAACCTCCTGCAGCGTGTCGTACGCCGCATGCCAGTGCTCGCGTCCGACCTGCGCGCGCGCGCGCAATAGGCCCGAGGTCACGGGATCGAGCGCACCGCCATCTTTCGGATCGGCGAGGCGCGCGAGCGCCCGCGTGAACGCGAACCCTTCGATGTCGGTGACGATACTCTGCGCGATGGTGGGCTGCGAGATGGATGTCATGGCGGGGTCGTCCAGCCCGGACGATACCAAGCACCGCGCCGACGATCACCCGCGCAGATTCGCCATCAGCCCACGCACCAGGGCGCCGACTTTTCCCAGCTTCGGGTCGGGGTTCTTGCCGGCGGCCATGCGGTGGATCTGTTCCTGGAACCAGATCACGGCGAGCGCGTCGTCGAGCTTGCGGATGCCGATGCGCGAGGAGAACGCTGCGGCCTCGGTGACCGAGCCGTCGAGGAGCCGGGCCGGCAGGTCGGGCTGCAGCGTCATCGGCCGCGCGAGCCCGACGATCGCCGCGGCGCCGCCGTCGACGATGTCGGCCATCGTCTGCACGGTGCGCAGGCCACCGGTGAGCATGAGCGGGACCTGTGTCTGCCGATGGAGCTGCTCCGCGTACTCGAGGAAGTAGGCCTCGCGCGCCGCCGTGCTCGCGCGGATGTTCTTGCCGAGCTCGCCACGACCGACCATCGCCGGGCTCTCGTAGTTGCCGCCCGACACCTCGATGAGATCGATGCCCGCGGCCTCGAGCGCGTGCACGACGACGATCGCATCTTCGGGCGTGAAGCCGCCGCGCTGGAAGTCCGCGGAGTTGAGCTTCACGCCGATCGGAAAGTCCGGCGCCGTCGCGGCCCGCATCGCTTCGACGATCGCGAGCAACAACGCCATGCGTCGCTGCGGATCACCGCCCCACTCGTCCTCGCGCTTGTTCACGAGCGGAGAGAGGAACTGACTGACGAGGTAGCCGTGCGCACCATGGATCTCGACGCCGCCGAACCCTGCCGCATGCGCGAGCCCGGCCGCCTGGCCGAAGCGCTCGACGAGCACCTCGATCTCCTTGCCCTCCAGCGCACGCGGCACGCCGAACATGCCGGCCATGCCGCGCAGACCGACAGCCGACGGTGCGAGCGGCGTGCGGGTGATCCCGCGCCCGGATTGCCGACCTGCGTGACTGATCTGCATCCACAGCTTCGCGCCGTTGCTCTGCGCCGCGTCGGCCCAGCGCCGCAGACCCGCGAGGTGACGATCGTCGTCGAGCACGACGTTCGCCGGCTCGGTGCGACCATCGCGATCGACGATGACGTTGCCGGTGAGCAACATGCCGGCGCCCGATCGGCCCCAGCGCTCGTACAATCGCAACAGCCGATCACTCGGACCGTTGTCCTTGTCGCCGAGCGCCTCGCTCATCGCCGCCTTGGCGATGCGGTTGGGCAGCGTCGCACCGCACGGGAGCACCAGCGGGCGGGCGAGAACTTCGGCGGGCGTCGGCATCGGAATCGGCCTGCTATCGGCACGGGTGCGTGCCTCGGTTACGCGAACGAAGGCGAGCCCGACGGTAGCCGATTGGGAACGGCCCGGCAGGTGAACAGCTTGATATCCTCCGACACCAGTGGTCGAGCACCTCGAGAGCCGGCTCGCTGCGGCGCTGCGCAGGCGCGATCGTGGCGCGCTGGACGAGCTGCTCGCGACCGCGCTGCGTCCGACCGTGCAGCTCGTCCCTCGCCCGTGGGGCGGGGATGCGATCGCGCGGCACATCGGTGTGCCGCCGGCATCCGAGCCGATCGGCGAGTCGTTCGAGCTCGCCTGCGCGCCTTCGGATCCGGAGGCCGCGATGTTTCCGACCGCGGCGATCCTTCCCGACGGCGGACGCATCGCGCTCGTGCACCTGTTCACCGCGTTTCCCGAGCTGCTCGGTGATGCGCACGTGCTCGCATTCGGCCACGAGCTGCCGCTCATGCCGAAGCTGCTCGACGTGCAGTCGATGCTGTCGGTGCAGGCCCATCCGGTCGCGCATCCCGAGCTGTACGTGGTCCTCGACGCGGCACCCGGCGCGACGATGTATCTCGGGCTGCGCGAGGACATCGACGAGGCGTTCGCGGACGCGTTGCGGCGCGGCGCTGCGATCCAGCGCGGGCTCGTGCTCGACGGATCGCTCCAAGGCGATGCGTCACGTTGGCTGATCGGTCCGCGCGACGCAGCGCTGCCGCCCGCACTGTCCGCGCACGCACCTGCCCTGCTCGAGCTGCGCGCGCTCGGCAACGACGTGCTCGCGAAGATGCACGCGCTCGCCCTCGTACCCGGAATGGTCGTACACAACTGCGTGCCGCATCCGACCGACGGTCGTGCGAGCTCGACGCTGCACGCACTCGGCAACCCCGAGGGCCGTCCGGTGCTCGCGCTCGAGATCCGCCGCGCAGGGCCGACGTACCGCGCGTGGGATCACGGGCGGCTACCGGCACGCGCGCTCGACATCGACGCCGCGTTCGCGAACGTGCCGCACACTGCGCAGGATCTCGATGCGTTCGTCGTCGCGCGAGACGGTGGGTTCGCGATCGACAACGGCGTGTTCACGGCGGAGGGTATGGCCATCGACGATCGCGGCGTGTCGCGCAGCGGTCGCGGGCGCGCCGAGCTCGTGCACGTCGGGCGCGGCGCGATCGAGCTCGTCGGACCGCGCGGCAGCACGCCGATGCGTGCCGGCGAGAGCGCGCTCGTGCCAGCGACGTGGGACGGGTGGACGCTCCGCGGCGACGCGCACGTCGTGGTCACCTCGCTCGTCCACGCTCCGACCGTGCTCGCCACGCGCACGCGTTCGTTGCATCGCGTGCGTGCGCTCGTCGATGCGGATGCCGGCCCGCGCGACGTGATCGCGATCGCGAACGGCGGCGATGCGCCGATCGTCGCCGCCACGCTGGCAGCGCAGGTGCGATCGCTGTTCCGCAAGGACGGCGACACGCGGATCACCGTGCACGAGGAGCCGGTGCGCCGCGGTCAGCTCCTCGGCATGCTCGACGCAATCCGCGGGTGGACGCCGAGCGATCCGGACGGTGTCGCGCTCGGGATCATGCTGCCGGGCCAGGGCACGCGGCTGTCACCCGTGACGCAGCGGCTGCACGGCATCAAGCCGCTCGTGCCCGTACCGATCCGCACCGACGCGCACGCGCCCTGGTTGTCGGCGGGTGCCGCGTCGCTGCACGCGTGGGTCGGCGTCACCGATGCCCTGCAGCGGGCAGGCTTTCGCGGTATCGCGTGGAAGTGGGGCGACGAGCCGCAGATCCCGGCAGCGCTGCCGGACGATCTCGATCTGCGCGACGTCGATGCCGTGCGCTTCGGCAAGCCGGCGCCCATCACCGAGGAGCTCGCAAGCAGCAAGGAGTGGCTGCTCCGCACCGCGGACGGCCGCCTCGCCCTGCAGCTACGTCGACGCCCGGCGGACGCGCTGCGCGAAGGGATCGCCGCGACCGGTTCGACCCCGCTCGTGCACCTCGGCTCGCCTGCGCTGTCGCATCGCTTCCTCGCCGCGCTCGGACACGCGTTCGGCGAGGTGAGCGGCTGGCTCGACATCGACGGCTATCTGTTCGAAGCGCTCACCCACGACGCGGCCGCATGGCAATCGGAGGTCGATCGCGACCCTGGCCTGCGCGCCGTGCTCACGACGTGTCCAGACTTCTACGCGCGCGCCCGCAGCGTCGCCGATCGCATCGCCACCGAGCGCGGATCAGCTTTGTCGATCGCCGTGATCGACTGCGGCGCGGACACGTTCTGGTGCGACATGGGCCAGCTCGCCTCCGCACGCGACGCGTTCGCGCGACTGGCAGTCGCGGGCAACGACGGCGAGTTCCCGCGCCGACTTGCACGCCTCGACGAGGTCGTGCCCGATCACTTCGGCAACCTCGTGCTCGATGCGAGGATCCCCGACGACGGCAGCATCACGGACAGCGTGATCGTCGGCAGCACGATCGTCCGCGGCAGCATGCACGGCGCGGTCGTGCTCGGCAGCGTGCTCGGCGATGCGACGCTCGGCGCCGGCAGCGTCGTGATCGACTCGACGATCGCGACGCTCGACGCAGGGGCCCGCGCGTGGGTCTTCCGCGCCATCGCAGAGCGAGCGACGGTCGCGGCCGACTACGTCCTCACGACGATCCCCGCGAGCCCGGAATCGCCCGAAGGTTCCCTCGAAGCCTGGACTTTCGACGTGAGGGAAGATCCGACGCGCGCCCCGTGCTGGACCGCCCCGTTCCTCGGCAATCCGACGAGCTTCGCGGAAAAGGCCGTACAGATGCGCCAGCGCAGCGTCGCGATCGAGCAGATCGAGTCCGCGATCGAGCATCACCACGCGGCACCGCTCGTGGCGCGAATCCTCTCGCGGGCCCCCTCGACGCGCCGGTGATCGCAGTGCGAAGCTGGCGACGCATGCGACGCCTGAGCCTGCTCGTTGTGGTCGCTTCCTTCGCCTGTGCCGACGACGCGACCACGGTCGCGGCATCGACGAGCTCGGGCGACACCTCGTCCACCGGTGCACCGAGCACCACGACCACTGTGACCACGACCGATCCCTCGTCGACGACCGCGAGCAGCATGACCGGCGCCGATACCAGCGCCGGCCCCGGTCCCGACGATACCGGCTCGTCGAGCACCGCGGCCGCCGACTCCTCGAGCAGTGACGACGGCGGCACCCGTGGCGGTGCGATCTACGAGCAGTGCTTCGCCGATCAGTTCGTCAACGACTTCACGCTCGGCCCGAACTACGACCAGTTCAAGCCGACGATCGGCAGCCACTGCCTCGGCACCAACCATCAAGACATCACCGACATCGAGCGCGTCGTGTTCCTCGGCGACTCCGTGACCGTCGGCACGCCGCCGACGCTCAGCGCCGACTACTACCGCTCGCAGGTCGCCGACGGTCTCGCCGACGAGTTCTCGCTGATCTTCGGCGAAGGCCTGCAGGGCGAGACCATCTGGAAGCTCGTCGACTTCATCAACGGCGTCACGCTCACGCGCGACTCGGGTGCGTTCTCGAGCTGCGCGAGGTGGGGCGCGCGCACCGACGACCTGCTCGATCCCGGCATGCAGATCGCCGACTGCTTCCCGCCCGAGACCCGGGAGCTGCGCACGCTCGTCATCATCACCGCCGGCGGCAACGACCTGTCGTCGCTCACGCAAGATGCGATCGGCGGCGCGACCGAAGAGATGCTCTGGGCCGAGATCACGTCCGCCGTCGATCTTCAGCGCGACGCGGTCACCTGGCTCAAGGATCCGAAGAACTTCCCGAATGGCTCGTTCGTGATCTTCTCGAACATGTTCGAGTTCACCGACGGGACCGGCGACGTCGAGTCGTGCGACGTCTCGGGCCTCGCCGGCTTCGACGAGCCGGTCCCGTCACCCGAGCAGCTCGCCGACATGGTCGTGTGGGCGAACGAGCAGTTCATGTCGATCGCCGTCGAGACGAACAGCGACATGATCTTCATGCTCGAGAATTTCTGCGGCCACGGCTTCAACGCCGACAATCCCGAGGCACCGTGCTACCGCGGCCCCGGCACCGAGGTCTGGTTCGATCTGACCTGCATCCACCCGAATCCGACCGGGCACGATCAGGTCACGAACATGTTCCTGTCGGTCGTCGCCGAGTAGTAGGCCGAGTCGCCCTACTCGAGCTGGCGCGACATGAAGCGGCACCCAGCGACATTCTTGCGCGCGCCGAAGCCCGCGTCGGAGTCGTGGTACCAGTCGACCCGCGACTCGCCGATCTTCCAGCACAAAAGCACACTGTTCTCGCCCTCGAGCCACGACGGGAAGTCGACGAGACCCTGCTCGACATCCTTGATGACGCCGCCCATCGCCTCGATCGCCGCCATCGCATCACGCACCGCGTCGTGGATGCCGCGCGCATGTGCGACCCGCAGCCGCGCCTTGCCTTCGGCGTCGATCCGCTCGCCTCGGGCGAGGCTCTCGGGTGTGACGCGCAGGCCCTGCAGCACGAGCGAGCGACACGTCGCACGCAGGTGACCATGGAGCTGCAGCACATAGTTCATCCGCGTGGTGAGCCCAGGCACCATCGCGTTGACCTCGTCGAGCGTGAAGTAGCGATCAGCCATCGACGTTGGAGCCCACGGACGGAATCGGGTTAGCCCGTCCCACCGACACCGTCAACCCCCGCCCGCGGCGGCATCCACGAGTTGTGGCCCGAGCACGCGGACGAGGTCGGTGGGATCGATCTCGACCAATAATCCGCGGCGCCCACCGTTGACGAGGATGCGCGGCAGGCTCGCGATCGAGCGCTCCATGTAGATCGGCATCGCCCGGCGCAGGCCGAGCGGCGACGTGCCGCCGACTTGGTAACCGCTGTGACGATCCGCGACGTCGGGCTTGCATGGCGCGATCGACTTCACGCCGAGGTGACGCGCGAGTGCCTTCGTCGACACCTCGCAGTCACCGTGCATCAGCACGACCAGCGGACGCGTCGTCTCGTCCTGCATCACCAACGTCTTGATCACAACGTGCTCGTCGACGCCGAGGCTCTCCGCGCTCTTGCTCGTGCCGCCGCGCGGCTCGTAGTCGTACATGCGCGCGATGTAGGGCACGCCGTGCTCGCGGAGCACCCGGATCGCGGCGGTGACAGGTAGGTTTTCCTTCGCCACGGCCCTGCGCCCAGAGGATTGCCACGGTCTGCCCCCTCGCGGTGCCGCAAATTTGCGGCGCACCAGCGGGCCCTGTTAAGGGGACTGGTCATGCGCTGCATCCTCTACGTGCACAATCACGGCGCGCGCGGCCGCCAGCTCCCGGGGCGAGTGTGTGGGATGGCGGTCGGCGAGAACCCGACCGCGCAACCGTGGGATCCGGATCGCCCGGTCACGTCGTTCGCCGAGTTCGTGTGCTGCGCGGATCTCGACGACCCTTCGACGTGGGTGCAGATCGCCGTCGGCCGCGCGTTCGCCCGCAGCGGTGATCTGGCCCGCGGTGAGACCGTCCTTTTGCGCACCCTGCAGTGGTCGCTGCGACTCGCGCTCGAGCCGGGCTTCGACGATCCGCGCGCGGTGCTCGAGCCCCTGCTCGCGCTCGCTCGGGCGCTGTGCATTCGCGATGGTCGCGTCGTCAGCGTCGCGGCACCGTGACGACGACGCGCTGGACGTTTGTCCGCCACGGCCAGAGCACGGCGAACGCCGAGGGCTGGTACGCCGGCCATACCGACGCGCCGTTGTCGGAGCTCGGGCGCCTGCAGGCCCGCACGGCTCGCGCGGCGATCGACGCGCTCGACCTCGATCGTGCGCTGTGCTCGGACCTCGTGCGCGCGACCGAAACTGCGAGCATCTTGCTCGGTGGTCGGGACATCCCGCTCGTGATCGACGCCGCGCTGCGCGAGCGATCGTGCGGCGATTGGGAGGGCCGCACGATCGTGCACCTCACCGAGACCGGCGACCTCGCGCTGTTCCACACCTTCGACGGCTGCCCGCCCGCCGGTGAGAGCCTGCGTGCGGTCGCCGTGCGTGCGCTCGGTCGCCTCGCCGACGATGCGCACGGCGGGCACGTGCTCGTCGTGTGCCACGGCGCGCTGATGCGCACGGTGATCGGTGTGCTCGACGACATCGATCGCGGCAAGCTCGGGCTGTGGAAGCCCGACAACTGTGAGACCGTCACGCGCGACGTCGATGCCGATCGATTGCGCCGGCTTGCCGTAGCGCTCGTGGACGGGCGCTGACTATTCCTTCTTTTCGCGCTGCGCCGGAAACAGATCCTCGAGCTCGAGATTGTCGAGCCCGCCCCAGTCGTCGCCGCGCGCCTCGGCGCCGGTACCGATGCCTTCGGTGAGGCCACCGACGTCACCGTCGGACTCGAGCATTCGTGCGAGCGCGCGCTCGATTGCCTCGAAGTCCCCGGGCGTCGCTGCACCCTCCGCACGAGGTGTCGCCGCGGGGATACGCGACGCCGGCGGAGCTTGGCGCGCCGCGGGTGCCTGCATCGCGGGCGCAGCGGGCCGCGGCGTATACGGAGCTTGCGGCGGGGCCGGCGGCGGCCGACTCGCCGCCGGAACGCCCTGCTGTTGCCCGTAGTGCATCGTCGGCTGCGGACCACCGGCGCGCACGCTGCCCGGACCTCCGGGCAGATCGTAGCTCTGCTGCGCCGGCAGCTCGTTCGTCGACGCTGCCGAGAGTTGCGAGGTCGCGTGCGCCTGATCGGTCGGCCACTGCCGCGTCTGCTCGTCGAACATCTCCTCCATGAAGGCGCCGACACGCACCGACGAGATCGGCAGCTTGTACTCGCGTGCGAGCTCCTCGAGATCGACCTGCAGCGCGCGCGCGGTCGGATAGCGATTATCCGGCTCGAGCTGCAGCGCGCGATAGACAATGCGCTCGAGATCCTCGGGATAGCCGCGCAACAGCTCCGACGGCGGCGGCACGACACCACCGACGATCTTGTGGATGATGCCGAGCTCGGATTCCGCCTGGAAGAGTCGCCGACCGACAGTCAGCTCGTACAACAGGATACCGATGGAAAAGATGTCGCTACGCCGATCGAGCGGCCCGCTGCGGCACTGCTCGGGCGACATGTACGGGATCTTGCCCTTCAGCGTTCCGACCGCCGTCGACGAGCGCGCGATCGATGCCTTCGCGATGCCGAAGTCCGCGACCTTCACCGATCCGTCGTAGCTGATGAGGATGTTCGGCGGCGACACGTCGCGATGCACGATGCCGAGCGGGCGACCATCGAGGCCGTCCTTCTCGTGCGCGTAGTGCATGCCCGCGCAGGTGCCGATGATGATGGACAGCGCGTGCTCGAGCGGCAGCCACCGTCGCGCATTGGTGATCTGGCGCATGAGCTTGAGCAAGCTCTGGCCGTGCACGTACTCCATCGCGAAGAACACGTTGCCGCCGTGCTCGCCGATGTCGTAGACGTGCACGATGTTCGCATGGTCGAGCGTCGCGGCGAGCCGCGCCTCGTCGAGGAACATGCGCATGAACTCGCGGTTCTCGGCGTACGCGGGCAGCACGCGCTTGAGAACGACGAGCTTCTCGAAGCCGTGGCCCGAGCGCGCATACGCGAGGAAGATCTCGGCCATGCCGCCGACCGCGAGGCGCCGGAACGGCCGATACTTGCCCGCCGGCGCGCTGCGGTTGTCGAAGGCCTCGAACCCAGTACCCGACACCAGCCGGATACTAGCAAACGCACCGAGCGCGCGTCACGCCAGGGCGGATGGACCGTCCTGCAACGCGCGCACGAAGGCAGCTTCGTCGAGCACGCGCACGCCGAGTTGCTCCGCTTTTGCCAGCTTGCTGCCCGGCGACGTGCCTGCCACGACCGCCGTCGTCTTCTTCGACACCGAGGACGTCACCTTGCCGCCCGCGGCGATGATCGCGGCCTCGGCCTGCTCGCGCGTGAGGGACTCGAGCGTGCCCGTGAGGACGAAGCTCAGACCCGCGAGCAGATCGCTCGTCTCGCCCTGCGGCTCGGGATCGCGGGCGACCACGCCGCCTTCGCGCAGGCGGGCGACGAGCGCAACGTTGTCGGGATCGTCGGCGAACTGACGCACCGATGCGGCGATCACCGAACCGATGCCGTCGGCGCCCGAGAGCTCGTCGAGATCCGCCGCGAGCAACGCGGTGAGATCGAGGTAACGCTGGGCGAGCACGCGTGCCACGGTGCTGCCGACGTGGCGGATGCCGAGCGCGACGAGCACCTGCGCGAGCGGCCGCGTGCGCGCGCGATCGATCGCGGTCATCAGCTTGCCGATCGATTTCTCGCGCCAGCCCTCGATGCCCTCGAAGTCGGCAGGCTGCAGGAAGAAGATGTCGGCCGGCGTGCGGATCACACCGCGCTCGAGCAGAATGTCGACCGTTTGGTAGCCCATGCCCTCGATGTCCATCGCGCCGCGGCTCGCGAAGTGGAACAGATACTCGCGCACGCGGCTGGGACACGCGTAACCGCCGGTGCACCGCGCGACCTTCTCGGTACCCGCGCGCACGATCGGCGCGCTGCAGAACGGACACACGGTCGGCATCTCGAATGACCGCTCGGTGCCGTCGCGCCGTGACGACACCGGCCCGACGACCTCGGGGATCACGTCGCCCGCACGACGCACGACGACCCAGTCGCCGATGCGCACGTCCTTGCGCGCGACCTCGTCGGCGTTGTGCAAGGTCGCCATCGACACGGTGGCGCCACCGACGAACACCGGCTCGAGGATCGCGAATGGCGTCGCGGCGCCCGTGCGGCCGATGTTGATCGAGATGTCACGCAGCCGCGTGATCTGCTCCTCGGGCGGGAACTTGAACGCGATCGCCCAGCGCGGCGCCTTCGACGTGTAGCCGAGCTCGCGCTGCTCGTCGAAGCGATCGACCTTCACGACCACGCCGTCGGTCTGGTACGGCCGCCCTGCCCGCTCGAGCTGGGCCGCGCGGATGTACTGCATCGTCGCGGCGACGTCGGCGACGCGCCCGGTCGCGGGATTCTTCGCGAAGCCGAGGCTCTCGAGGTACTCCAGCGTCTCCCAGTGCGACCCCAGCGGCGGCCCGCCGTCCTTGCGACCGAGCTGGTAGATCCAGATCGACAGATCACGCGACGCGGTGACCGTCGCGTCCTTCTGGCGCACCGAGCCCGCCGCCGCGTTGCGCGGGTTCGCGAACAGTCGCCCACCGGCCGCGGCCTGGCGCTCGTTGAGCGCATCGAAGGCGACCGTCGGCATGTAGACCTCGCCGCGCACCTCGAGGATGTCCGGCACGTCGCCGCACAGTTCCTTGGGGATGTCCGCGACCGCGCGCAGGTTCGCGGTGACGTCCTCGCCGGTGCTGCCGTCGCCGCGCGTCGCCCCGAGCACCAGCTTGCCGCGCTCGTAGGTCAGCGCGATCGCGAGGCCATCGATCTTCAGCTCGCACGCGTACGCGGTCGGCTCGGCGCCGAGCGTGCGCACGAGTCGCTGGCGCCACGCCTCCATGTCCTCGTCCGACATCGCGTTGTCGAGCGAGAACATCCGCGTCGCGTGCACGACGGGTGCGAACAGCTCCGACGGCGCGGCACCGACCTCGTTGGTCGGTGAGTCGCCGCCTGCGTCTCCGGGATGCTCGCGCTCGAGCGCCTCGAGCTCGCGCACGAGCGCGTCGTATTCGGCGTCGGAAATCTCCGGGTCGTCCTGCCCGTGATAACGCTCGCCGTGGTGGCGGATCGTCGCGCGCAGCTCGAGGATCCGCGCGCGCGGCCCCTCCGCCTCCTTGGCCTTGCGCCGCGTCGCCACTGCCGAGGCGAAGGTAGCATCGGTCCCCAACGCTGCGCGCGCGCGGTGTAAAAGGGCGGCGTGATGCGTCTGCCCTCCGCCCTCGCCCTCGGCTCCGCTCTGACCCTGTTGGCCGCGTGTCGCCCGTCGCCGGCCAAGTCGACGACGCCCGGCGGCGATGCGGCGGTCGGTACTGCGGTCGCAGTGGTCCACGAGCGACCGTTCGACTACGAGAAGTCCGAGCTCGCGAACGGCCTCTCGGTGATCACGCTCGAGGATCACTCCGCGCCGATCGCCGCCGTGCAGCTCTGGTACCACGTCGGCTCGAAGGACGAGAAGCCGAACCGCCGCGGCTTCGCCCACATGTTCGAGCACATGATGTTCCGCGGCACGCAGAACATCGGCCCGAAGGCGCACTTCGAGTACATCCGCCGGGTCGGTGGCGACGCGAATGCGTACACGTCGTTCGACAACACGACGTACATCCAAGTCGTCCCGAAGAACCAGGTCGAGATGGTGCTGTGGCTCGAGGCCGAGCGCATGGCGTTCCTCAAGATCAACGACGACTACTACGCGACCGAGCGCAAGGTCGTCGCCGAGGAGTACCGCATGGGTCGCGAGCAGCCGTACGGCACGGTGTTCGACAAGATCCTGCCGAAGATCTTCACGAAGCATCCGTACGCGTGGTCGCCGATCGGCAACATGGACGAGCTCGCGGCCGCGACGGCACCGGAGCTGCACGCGTTCTGGGATACGTACTACGTGCCGAACAACGCGGCGCTCGTCGTGGTCGGCGACATCGAGCACGAAGAGGTGCGAAAGCTGGCCCAGCAGTACTTCGGGTGGATCCCGAAGTACCCCGATCCGCCGCGCGTGACGGTGAAGGAGCCGGAGACGACGGCGCCGACGAAGATCGTCGTCGAGGAGAAGAACGGCCCGGTGCCGATCGTGGGGATCGGCTATCGCACGGTGCCGCTCGGGCACGCCGACGAGCTCGCGCTCGACGCGTTGTCGCAGATCCTCGGCGGCGGTGAGAGCAGCCGCCTGTACCGCAAGCTCGTCACCGCCGAGCGCATGGCGATGTTCGCCCTCGCGACCGGCCTGCACCTCGAGGACGATGGGCTCTTCATCGCCGGCGCGGTGCTGCAGCCGCTGCGCGGCAAGCCGGACCAGGCGATCGGCATGATCCGCGCCGAGATTGCTCGCCTCGTCAAAGACGGCCCGACCGACGCAGAGGTCGAGAAGGCCCGCAGCAACATGCTGCGCGATGCGACCGTGTCGCAGCTCGGCATCGAGTCCAAGGCGCAGCGGCTCGGCGAAGCGGCGGTCATCGAGGGCGATGTCGAGAACGTGAACCGCGAGCTCGCGGAGATCCGCGGGCTCGATCGCAAGACGCTGCACGCCGCCGCGAAACGTCACCTCGTCGGTAGGCACGAGATCGAGATCCGAATCGAGCCGAGCCTGCTCGGCTTCATCGCGAGCCAATTCGGTGGCGACGATCCCAAGCCCGCCGACGACGCGCCCGCTGGCCAGGAAGAAATCCGCGGCGAAGGCAGCGGCAAGCCCGGCCTCGTGCGGCCGACGACGCTCGCGACCCAGCCCGTCGTCGCACCGCCGCTCGATGCGAAGCTCGCGATCGAGACGAAGGAGAAGACGCTGGCCAACGGCCTGCGCGTCGTGGTGCTCGAGAACCACGAGGTGCCGTTCGTGCAGTTCACGCTCGGCCTGCGCTACGGGGCGTTCGCCGATCCCGCGACGCATCCCGGCACCGCATACATGGCGCTACCGATGCTGACCCGCGGTACCAAGGCGCACGACTACAAGGCACTCACCGACGCGCTCGATCAGCGGGCGATTGCTCTCGGTGGATGCGCCAACATGGATAGAAAAAGCGTCGTC